>Ga0207416_1000897_pt1 | contig 45204 bp, 47 predicted proteins | sample PaiPotPPM11metaG_FD_184107 | JGI IMG/M metagenome (GOLD analysis project Ga0207416, IMG submission 184107) | Iron sulfur acid spring bacterial and archeal communities from Banff, Canada, to study Microbial Dark Matter (Phase II) - Paint Pots PPM... ...
GGAAACCGCTCGCGGCTCAATCTCCCCGCCAGCGGCCACCGCGAAGCTGCCTGGCTCCACGCACTGCGCACTATCGAGCGCCTCACGGTCTGAAATGGCTATTTTTCACGCCGGATTCAGGTTAATTTCTCAGACTTTTCCGATTGAGCATTCATGCGGAACCCACTCCGCACTGAGCACTAGACCGTTAGACGGCCAATATTATTCCCGCAGGCGGCGAGCCTTTGTCCGCATGGACGAATCTGGATGAAGCGCCGCCGAATAGAGGCGCGATTACGCGACGGTCGTGCCTACTCTCCATTCGCTGATGAGAAGGTCTTGATCAAACGGAGACCGCACTCTCACAGATTTCGTTATTTCGCCGGGACCGCTGAATTGCCAGTTGGCACAAAGAAGTGTCTCGCTAAGGTATTACAGAGACTTGGTTAGCCAGCTGTAACCTTCCTGGATTTCTAACACAAGATCCCTTTGCACACTCTGCGATAACCATCCGGCCACTTTATAGGGATTTGGTGGGGAATAAGTCGCGGGAGTTATCAGGTCATAGCTGCTGAGAGCCGACGAAAGGCTGAAAAGCAGACGACGTTCCGCTCGGTGAGCCTAGGAATCGGTCCAGTTGACCTGGAGAGAATTCGACAGCAAACCGCCGACGAGCGCGGTTTTGCCCAAATTCGCTGTCAGTGCAGGAACGATCCGATTCATCGCGTGACAGTCGCCATGAAAGGAGAATGCATTTGCTTACAAACACTGCTCAGTCTCAGGAATCGCCCGACGCCGGCCGGGGACCGCGGGAACCCCGAAATGAACGCACCGTTGCACTGAACAACACGAATGCGGTGCAACGGTTTGAGCAACTCCGAGATACGCTCGATCCGCTTCGTCACGCACTCCTGAATCATCCCATTTACGCCGAGGTCGACTCGCTGAGCAAACTGCGAGAATTCATGGAAATGCACGTGTTTGCGGTCTGGGATTTTATGTCCTTGGTCAAGCGGCTTCAGAGTGAACTTACCTGCGACAGTTTGCCCTGGATTCCGCCCGTAAGCGCTCGCATCGCTCGATTCACAAACGAAGTAGTGTTGGGCGAGGAAAGTGATTTGGGCCGGACAAAAAGCCAATCAGCCACTTCGAGCTATATCTGCGGGCGATGGATGAGATCGGAGCCGACACTACGGTGATCAGAGGCTTCACGGCGCAACTAGCGCTGGGCGCGCGATGGGAAGATTTGCTCGAAGACCTGAGTATTGCGCCGGGAGTGCGTAATTTCGTCGCTGAGACGTTGGATTGTGCGATTCACGGCTCGATCGTCGAAGTTGCAGCGTTCTTTTTCTTCGGCCGCGAAGACGTAATCCCGGAGATGTTCGAGAGACTGCTCGCATTGTGGGCCAACGCAAAGGCCGAAGTCCCGCACTTCGCTTACTACCTGGAACGTCATATCGAACTCGACGGCGATAGCCACGGTCCCTGGTCACAGGAGATGCTGACGACGTTGGCCGGACAGCGCGCAAGCAATTGGCAAGAGGCGACCAGCGCTGCCAAGCGGGCCCTCACCAGTCGCATCCAGCTCTGGGACAGTGTCCTCGCGTCGCTCCTGGACACTGTAGCGAAGCGTCAATTTCGCTGGACACTGACGGCAAACAGCAACATCAGCCGGCGGTGATGAAGTGGAGGAAAGACGCCATGCGAGTGCGATTGGTTGGCGATAATGCCAGATACTTAGCGCGACACTGTACGAGTGCCGCCTGGTTGACACCTCAGACGATGAAGAGGGAGTTGAATTTTATCCAAAACTTAACTCGCCCGGCGCGGACGCGCTGTATGACTCCTATCTCATGCGCCTGCGCGCGGAAGCGAAGGGCGTCGGTGTAGTATTGACGCTCGACGACAACAACACCCGGCTGCGGTGAGAAGGAGAGTTGCACGAAAGGGGTGAAGCAAACCATGCAGTCTGCCCCTGAGGTAAGCTTCGGCATTGCCGGTTTTGGGGCGGTCGCGGTGGCGATAGGTCCGGACCATTGCCAGTTGACCGATTCGCGCAGGTAAAGTCTAACGGGGGCGCATGATCCATAAGGCCATCCGACAGCGGCACCCATTAGACGCGGGACTAAACGCGCTCTAGGTGCTCTGGCCCACCGATTCCTCCTCCGAGCGGCCGATGGCCCTACCTTAGTTCAGGCCCGGCCCGCGCAGTTGGGTCGTCCAGCGTGGGTGCAAATTTGATGCAATGCGCGGCAGCGTTGTCGAGCGCGACCTCGCAATCGCCCGCAGAAGTCGGGTGGGATAGCCCCCTCTCTTTGTCTGTCATGTCATTATTAGCGGTGCTTGAAGTACTGGTCGCGGTAGGCAGCACAGAAAAGGTCAGACCGAAATCTGTCGGCTGCGAGTCGCCCGCCAAGTTGGGTCTCCAGACGAATTGTTCCACGTTTTGGATCCGGCGCATGCTGCCCCCTTGCACGATTTGGATCCGTGATTATTCGTAAAACTAAGAAATCGGGGAAGGAGGCGCGAATTCGGTGGTCTACGCTGTTCATTGTTGGTCGGCGGCCCACGGCTTGGAGCGCCTGCGTTCCGGAGTGCGACGAGCAGGTCAAGCTTTGGGACGGCTCTTCAGATCGCAGCTAACCTGGCCGAGGAGGTTCTTCCCGACGCGGGCCCTTTCTCGCCACGGCCGGCAACGTGGTTCGGGTTAATTCGGGAAGGGCTGGACTGGTACAGGCTAAGCGGCCGTAAGGTTTGGGCTCGCTCCTCGGCGCCCATGGCCTGCGGTGCCCTCTGCAAGAATCCGTTGTCCTGGTGGACAGCGGAATTGTGGGAAGGAATTTTTGCGCCCGGGTACAACGGGCGTGTGCAGAGAAAGTCCGTAACAAGCGCACCAACACGGTGAAACCGAAATGTAAAGATTTTTACGAAAATGTTTGAGCAGGTTCGTCGCCGCCTTCGGATTGCGCAGGTGGCTCCTCTTTATGAAAGCGTCCCTCCCAAGCTCTATGGCGGCACAGAACGAGTTGTTGCTTATCTGACCGAAGAGCTGATCCGGCGAGGGCACCAAGTCACGCTTTTTGCCTCGGGCGATTCGACTGCCGCCGCATGCATCAAGGCTACTCATCCGACATCCCTCAGGACCACTCAACTGGCTTCGTGGGGAAGCAGTCTGCATCTGCCGATGCTCAGCGAGGTGTTCGATAACGCGGATCGTTTCGATGTCATCCACTGCCACTTGGACTACTGGAGTTTCCCGTTCGCCCGCATGGTGAGAACACCAGCTGTGACGACCCTCCACGGACGCCTCGACATCACAGAGTTGCTTGATGTTTATCGCTACTACTCAGAAGCGGCTGTAGTATCTATCAGCAACGCGCAGCGGGAGCCGTTGCCGGAACTCAATTGGGTGGGCACCGTACATCACGGCTTGCCTACCGATCAGCTGAGGTTCCATTCGGATACCGGCAAATACCTTGCCTTCTTGGGCCGCATCGCGCCGGAGAAACGTCCCGACCTGGCGATCGCAATCGCCCGCCGCGTGGAAATTCCGCTCAAGATTGCGGCCAAGGTCGATGTCGCGGATCGGGAGTATTTCGAGAGTAGGATTCGTCCACTCCTTGAAACCGAAGGCGTCGAGTTCATCGGCGAGATAAGCGAGAGGGAGAAGAGCGAGTTCCTCGGCAACGCAATGGCGCTTCTCTTTCCCGTCGATTGGCCGGAACCTTTTGGTCTGGTGATGATCGAGGCGTTGGCTTGCGCACGCCGGTGATCGCCCGGCCTTGTGGATCTGTTCCCGAGGTGCTGCGCAACGGTGTGACCGGATTCATGGCCTCCAGCATTGATGAGCTCGTGCAGGCGGTGCATGGACTCTCCTCGATCTCGCGGCAGAGTTGTCGGGCTGAATTTGAAGCCCGCTTCAGTGCCGACGTGATGGCGGCCAACTACGAGCGAATCTATTATCAGCTCATGGATGATCGTCTCGCGCGAGCCCCACAGGACGGCGGGCGACCAGCGCGTGGAATAGCTGAGGAGATGGTTGCAGGTGAAAGATCACGGCGTTGGCGCTCGGACCTTGAGACGGCGTGACTCCGAGCGGGAATCACAAACCGGCATCAACGTCGGCTCTGATTTCTGTATCCACACATCGTCGTTAACCTCGCGCTGCGCGACCCGGGTGCGTTTTCGTTGGACCTCCCCACCGACCGCCAAGGTCCCCCCGCTGACCAGCGAACGGCGCGGCGACATGAGCGTCGAAGTACTCAAGTTAGGCGATCGCCAAAACGCCAAAATTCACCGAATCATTCCGACATCGACGCTCACGTTCTCAGGCAACAATAATTCGGACCTCCAGCAGTAAGTTAGCGATTCCAACGGGGCCCAGATCAACTTCAAATGTCTTGCCGTCCCTGACACCGGGCGGAATTTCGAGGAAAACTTCACGCGCGCCTTCTGTGACCCCGCTACCGTAACAGGCCGGGCACAATCCCCACCATTCACCGGTACCGTCGCATCGGCGACACCTCACGTAACAGGGCACGGTGAAAAGTACTCGACATCCAAAACGCGCTTCCTCGGCATCGAGTATCGCCTCCACGCCAAGCCGCCGTTGGCGACCCCCGCTTTTGTCTCGATATCCGGAAAAATTCTGCCTTACCTGGTCGAGCAGCTCTTCGATCGACGGTCGTACAGTCAAGAAGTCATCGAGAACTGTCACCGGCGCTCTCGGCCGTGACCGCTCCGCCGACAAGGGCCTGCGCCGAATCGAGATCTCGACGTCATAGGAGCGGCGCCGGTCTGGGTCACTCAGAGTTTCGTAGGCCTCGTGGACTTCACGGAAGCGTTCGGGGTCCGGACGCTCGCCCACATCGGGATGCACGCTGAAAGCAATTCGACGATAGGCCCGCTTGATCTCGCCCGGCGCCGCTCCAGTTGAAACACCTAGTGTTCGATACAGGTCTCGCTTGGGCATAATCGTCACCCGCGAGAGAGTTCTCCGTCTCCCCAGAATCAGGCACTGCGGACTTCGATCTGACGCGGCTTGGCCTTCTCTTTCTTGGGCAGCTCCAGCTGCAGGATCCCGTTCCGCAATGTCGCCCTGATCTTCGACTCGTCGATGTCCTCGTTCAACGCAAACTCTCGGTGGTAGTTGCCGACGTTGTACTCGGTGTACATCGGACGTAGCCCCGCGTACATGTCGGTCGCGACCTGGCCAACAATCGTCAGCATCCCGTCCTTGAGCGTGACGTTGACGTCCTTCTCCTTGACGCCAGGCATCTCCGCCCAAAGCTTGAGCGTTTCATCGAACTCATAGATGTTCACATCAGGCACGTAGTACCGCCCTGGACGGGTCTGCTCCTGTGCTTTGGCCAGTTGCTGCTTTTCCTTGGTGACTATCTCTCTGGTCTCCTTTTCTGCCATGATCTTCACCTCCCTCACGCGGTCTGCACCGTTATCTGTCGCGGTTTGGCCTGCTCCGCTCTTGGTACGCGAACGATCAGCAGCCCCGCCTCGTAACGGGCTTCTGCCTTACCAGGCTCATAATCCTCGGGCAATTGGATCGAGCGGGAAAACTTGCCCTCATTTAGCTCGCGGCGATGATATCCCCAGCCGTTGCCGTCAGGCTCAAACTGCCGTTCACCGCTGATCGTCAGCGTATGGCCGGTCCCGTTAACACTGAGTCTCGACGCCTCGAGACCGGGAATCTCGGCAACTACTAAGGCACATTCGGGCGAGTCGAAAATGTTTACGGGCGGGTAAGCGCCAAAACCCGATGGCCCCATCGCGAAGGTGGGGTTTCTCATAAATCGCTCGAGCTCGTCCTGCAGGCCGAGCAAGGTGCCAATTGGATCAAGGCCCGCATCGAACCTTAAAAGAGCCATTTTTCAAGACCTCCTTAGCTTTGTTTTTGCCATCGCCATTACAGTGGGAACTCTACCGCGAGAGGGCGGAAGCCCCGACTGCTTGGCGTCCTGCGAGAGTTTCTTCAAATTTTCAGATAATCATCCTCAGCGGGATGGCAAGGGGTGACCGTGTCGGGGCGAGGGCGCACGACGGGCAGCAATAATCTCGTGAATCGCAACCTCACGACTGTTTGGGATTCCAACCGGAGTGAGCACTTTCGCGGGTTCTCCCGTATTTTTTGGGGTTTTCCGAACCGTTAATTGATTCTTACGCTGCGCGCGCGGCAGCGATTTCATAACCTGCGTCCAGTGCGCCATGGTGGGTCGCGGCACTGCTCTGGTAGAGATGACTGGGCGGCTCTTGGCCGAATATCGCATGCTTACCCGGCAAGAACCTGATCTATTCCGCAAAAGTAGCGTCGCTTAACTGATCCGGGTTGAAGCCTGCGGCATTTGTCATAGGGACTGGTTAACGGTCGAAGGTCAATTTCCAGTCTTAGTTTACCCAGGGCCGCCCTCGCGGACGCAGTGCGCTAGCTACTGTGAGCGCTCATCGCGGGTGTCGAGGATTGAGCCTCTAAGGTGCCAACCAGGCTGAATGTCCTTCGAATTATGGTGTTTGCGGCTGTTCGAGAAATATGGGAGCAGACAGCTTGGATTCTGGACTACAGAGATCGGAGAGTTGAACAACGATTTGTTCTTGATTCTGCAAAGGGAATCCGTGGCCGAGCGCGACCGGAAGTTTGGAGGCTTCCTAAACGATCCTGACTGGCTCGAGGCGCCTCGGAAGGGCGAGAAGGCGGGGCTAATAGATGCATCTATTAGCAACGCGATCCTCGTACCGACTTCATTCTCAGCGGCTCGTTAGGATGTCGGTTCGGGAATCCGTCTTGAAACGGTCCTTTGCCGGAGATGGGCTAATCAGTGGTTGGTTCCCAACGCCGCCGCGCCAATGCTGAATGCACTCTACGGAAAATCCGAGCGCTGGCGACGGTGTACTGGTGACCGCGCGCCTCGCACTTGGCTTTTTCCCGTGGCTGATACCAGTTCACCCGTTGCAGGGGTCACTCGCTTATCTGGTTAGGCTTGAAGTCTTCACCTGCACCGCTTTCAGCCTTGCTGCTGACGGTCCCCGGCGCCGAGGTCATTTCTTCATTCATCCGATACCGATGGCATAAACCAGACTCATTCCTGCGAGATAGTTAACTACCAGCAATAGCACTGAGTCCGACTTTCGCAATGGCTTCGTCCTCCTCCGCCGCGAGACCGCTTACTCCTATTCCGCCGAGAGCAGTGCCGTCCGCAGCAATAATCGTCACTCCACCCTGCAACGCGAGCAGATTTGGATCACCAAATTCCACTGCCGAACGGCCCATACCCTTTAACCGGTCGGCAAAGGCTTTGGTGTCGCTTCGTGCCCGAGCCGCGGTGTAAGCCTTCTTGCGCGCGATCGTCAGCGGCAATGGCGCACACTTGTCCATCCGAACGAAGGTAACAAGTTCGCCCTGGTCATCGCAGATTGCAATCGCGACGGGGCGGTTCGGTGCCTTGAGCGCTTCTTGCAGCATGCGATCCATTGCCCGTCGTGCATCGTCCAGGCTGAGTACAGATTTCTGATAAGGCATACTTCACCTCCGGTCTAGCTTGCCTCTCTGCGGTGCCGCAGATACTCGTCACTCGGCTGCTTGAACAGCACCCGCAGTTTGGTCAACTGTTCGATTTTCTGAGGCGGATAATGAAGGACATCGCTGAGAATGCTCTCATTATCCTCGCCCATCAAGGGCGCGCGTCCGCGCACTGCAACGGAGGCTCCGGAAAAGCGAAACGGAGCCCTGGGCAGTGTGAGCTTGCCTGCGCCCGGCTGATCGATCTCCTGAAAGCTGTTGCGCACACGGTTGTGCGGGTCGTTCATTACGCCTTCGGTGTCGAGCACGGATGCGCAGAGGATATGTGCACGCTGAATAAGTGCAATTGGTTCATCTCGAGTTGGAAACGATTGCAGCCATTCTTCTACAATCCTGATTAGCTCGAACCGGTTCTCAGTGCGATGCGCTGGAGTGTCGAAGCGTGGATCTGTCGACAGTTCTGCTTTACCGATGAGCCGCGCGAACGTATCGAATTGTTGGAGGAGCACAGTGATCGCGACGTAACCATCCCGCGCTTTGAAGATGCCGCACGGCGTGAGTCCCGGCAGATGGGCACCACTGCGAATGGGTTTGAAATCCGGTCCGAGCAAGCTACGTGTGGTAATCAGCGCGCTCGTCAGGTGCATCAGTGAATCAGTAAGCGCCAGGTCGATATACTGGCCCTTGCCGGTGCGTTCGCGATGATACAGCGCGGCGCAGACCGCAGCGAAGCCGTGCACCCCGCCGATACTGTCGGCCAGGCTTCCGCCGCCAGGATAGAGCGGCGAATCGTCGGGGTAGCCGACCATATTGAGAATTCCACTGGCCGCGAATGCGATTAAATCGTTGCCGGGAAGACCAGCCTGAGGACCGCTTTGGCCGAAACCTGAAAGTGAACACATGACCAGGCGCGGATTTACTGGTGCCAGAGCCTCGTAGCTTACCCCATATTTGCCCAACACCCCGGGCGTCCAGTTCTCAATCAGGACGTCGGCTTGGCGGACCAGATCGCGCATCAGTTCGGCGCCTTCGGGGCGCTTAAGATCGAAGCAGAGACTTTTTTTCCCGCGATTTTCGCTGAGGAAGACTGCGCTTTGCCCGCTCGGCGGCCCGTAGTAACGCATCATGTCGCCGTGCGGTGCGACTTCAATTTTTATCACCTCGGCGCCGAGGTCGGCCAAGAGTTTGCCCATCATCGGGCCAGCGATGTACTGCGTCAGATCTAATACCCTGATGCCGGAAAAAATTGCATCGTTTTCCGAACCTGCCACGACTTAACTCCTCTTGAGCCGCTTGGCGCCGCTCTTCCTGTGCTCTTGACGCGCTGTAGCATGGTCCGCCCGCCGCATCAAACACCAGGAAGCGGTCCAGCGTCCGTTCTCTTCCAATCGATCCGCATTCGGTTCAACGGATCGGATTAGCTACCGGAGCACTGCATGTTCCTTCTAGGCCTTGTGTGAAAGCACAATCATGGCAGGATATGCAGAACGATCGAGCGGCTATCGATAGTGGGCACGAAGAGCTCCATCATGACACGCAAGAACTGCGCAACGATGTGCGCAATGGCGATTACGGAGCCGCCGCGCATGAACAAGCGGGAATGAACTACCGCCGGGCTGCAATTAATGAGCGGCGAGAAGACCTGGAATAACGATATCGCGAATCGAAGCTATCATGATGAGGATAATGGCTATCGCGGCGATCACCATTGGCGCCATCACCATCATGATGAGGATGATAATGAGTAAACCCGCCGCGGCCGTTACGGACGAGCAAGTTGGCGTTTCTTGATGGTTGACCTTATCCCGTTAGCCGCGTTTTTGCGGGGGCCGCTTGAAGTCGGTTTGAGAACGAATGCGATCTGACACCGATCACTCAATGATCGACCCACTCGATTCGGGGGGCTTCGCTCGGGTCAGTCAGCTTTGCGCTACGCGCCTTTATCGTCTCGGCGTCCTTCCCTGACTTCACACGCCGCAGCCGCTATCACCATCGCTGCACCGGCTCCGATCACCGCAATGCCCCATTCAAAACGCGCATGCTCGAGCGCAGCGCTCGCCCACATCAGCATCGGGTCAGCGAGATCAGGCTGGTCCGCCTTGGCAACCACCGCCGCTGCACTGTGCTGAAAAATGGCAAGAGTCGCGATTAATTGGGCGAGCGCAATGGTGCCCGTGAGCCATAACGGTTTGAACCACTTCAAGAGCGCGAAAACGATCGATAGTCCGGCGGCCGCCAGAATTACCAGTTCACCAATATTGCAGCTACTAAAGTAATTCGGGTGCTGCAGGTAGCTGATAGTGCCGGCGATGGGAATATGAATAAGCGGTGCAGCCGCGCCGGCAGCCAATACCGCGCCGCCGCAAAGGCCCAACAATCGAGGTAAGGCCGACCAGCGCCACAACTTTCGCAGGTCATCAATGAGCCTGAAAGCTGGAGGGTCGGGTTGCTCTGCGCCGCCCTTCTTTCGCCCCGGACAGGGCAAGGACGATAAAGGGAGACGAGCGGCGCGCCTTACTGTTTCAGCCTGCTCTTTGATGCATGCGGGGAAATAAAAAAAACTGTGGTTTCTCATGGCTCTTGGGCGCAGCCATTAAACAAAAATAGGTCGCGGCGGCTGCGCCCCATACGTTCGAATCTAGCCGCAGCGCCCGTGCACTCGCAATGCGCCACGATGCTTGACGGGCTCCGCTGGTATCAGGGCTCTGAGCGGAATCGCCCATAGCCTATGACGGGGCTATTTGTTGAGAATCGGGTGAATGAGGATGGGGGTAGTGCTCAATGGCTGCCTACTTCGCCAAGATTACGCAGCCCCGCGCGGTCAAGGCGGGGACGATTTTGGTCACAGCGCTGAGAAGCCGAGGTTGATTTTGCGAGAAGGAACTCGGGGAGGCCTTCCTGTACCACCAGACCCGTATTTATGAACCAACGATGTCGCAGCAGGGTCTGAGTGGTAGCTGAGTAATCAAGATTCGGTCGAATTGCCGCCTGCTGAATCGTCCGGCCCATACTTGGACTTAGCCTTGATCGGCGAGTCGGTATCTGGCCGCGGCCGCGCTGTACTTGCTCGGCTATCTGGTCGCTCGTCGGTGCGGCTCAATTCGGCGCTTGCTAGAGTTGCGGCGGCATGTCATGCACTTGAACCCTGAGCGTAAGTTGCCGGAGGGAGGGGGCTGGCGGTTCACGCACAGGGACATCATGAGAGTCGGTGGGGAGAAAATCGATGCCCAGCATGGGTGACAGAGAAGCTTGGCGGCCTGGTAAGTACATTCTTCAATACCGCGCCCTCATCGGAATGCTCCTGATTCTGATCACGATGCTGATGGGGTACTGGGCGGCGCGCGTCCAGATTGCAACCAAATTCGAGAATTTTTTCCCTGCCAATCATCCGGACACCCTGCTCTACCGCAAATATCAGTACCGCTATGGTGGGGCTCAAACTTTGATGTTGTTGCTGCGGGTACGGCAGGGCGACGTCTATAACGTCGCGACGCTCACGAAAATTCAGGATCTGACGCGTGCAGTGAATATCTTGCCGGGAGTCGACCACAACGAGATTTTTTCACTTGCCTCGTATCGCGTGGCGTTCCCGAAAGTAATTCCCGGGGCAATCATCTCCACTAATTTCATGTACCCAACGGTGCCGCAAACTCCGCAGGCACTGGCCGAACTACGGGCGAATGTCGCCGCGCATTTCGAGCAGGTGGCCGGCCTGATCACACGCGATAATAAAGGCGCGCTGATTACCGCGAGCTTCAATGAAGAGGGACTCGACTATCGAGAACTGTTCAACGGCCTGCAGAAGCTGGTGCACCAGTTTTCTGATAATGACACCGAACTCTACATGGTCGGGCAGCCCGTAATCTCAGGATGGGGCTATTACTACCTGCCGCGTGTGACGGTTATTTTCTTCAGCTCGATCGCGCTGATGCTCATCATCTTGTACATGAGCCTGGGCCGGCGCAGCAGTTGGTGGGCGCCGATCGTGACCGGTTCATTCTCGGCGATATGGGGTCTCGGCTTTGTCAGCCTGATGGGCTACAACTTCGACCCCGTGATGCTGGTCATCCCGTTCATTCTTACGGCTCGCGACCTGAGCCATGGCATTCAATGGCAGGGACGTTATTACGACGAGCTCGACCGGCTTGATGATAAGTTGCTGGCCTGCGCGACCACCACTGACGTGATGTTGCCGCCGGGGTTGCTCTCGATTCTGGCTGATATCGCCGGAATTATTTTCATTTCGTTCGGCGGGATTCCAGTGCTAAAGGAAATCGGGCTCGGCGGCGCGGTTTGGCTCGCGTCGAGCTTGATGATGGTGTTCGTCTTCCAGCCAATTTTCATGAGTTATCTGCCGCGTCCCCGCATCCGCGAGCGGCAATGGTGGCCGAAGCGCAAAGGCCGTCATCACGCGTTCCGTACGCTTACTGAAGGGCTGCTAAACGTGCCAGTAACTCCTGGGTTGGTCCGGGGCGCGCTGCTTGCGGCAGGCGCAATGTTTATCCTGTGGGGCATCAGCTCGGGATTGCACGCGCGGATTGGCTATGAAACGCCTGGCACTCCGCTCTACCGGCCTGATGCGAAAGTCAACCGCGACATTGCCGAAGTCAGCCGCTTCTTCCCCACGGACGAAGGCTGGATCGTGCTGAGCACGCCGAACTATCCGGATCCGCAGTCGAGCATCGGCCCCGAGGTGTTGCGGATGCAGGATGATTTGAGTGCGTATCTTACTAAGCGGGGCGATGTGGCTGGCACCGTTTCATTTGCGAACATCGCGATCCAGCCGCTCAACCAGCTCTTTCATTACAGCTTTCCCAAGTTCCGTGTGATCCCCAGCGGTACGGAATTGGGGGGTAATCTCTGGTACATGTTTTTGGCCGGCACTGCACCGGGCGAGATCGAGCGGTTTTTCGCATACTCGCCCAAGATGACGAGCGCATGCATGAGGTTGTTGTTGCCGGACCATACTTATACCCGGCTCAATAGCGTCCGCGATGACATCCGCCGCTTCGTTGACCAGCGCATCACTCCAGATCCGGCATTGAGCAAGGTCAGGGTGAGCTATCTTGGTGGCGCAGCCGGCCTATTCCTGGCGGCGAACGATGTGCTGAAGAAGCTCGATTTCATCAATATCACGTTCGTGCTGCTGGTGATTTATGTCTGCTGTGCTTTTACTTTTCGCTCGTTCGTAGCTGGTCTTCTATTCATCGTCTCCTGCGTAATGGCGAATTTCGGTGCGTTCGTTTACATGAATGCGCGCGGGATCGGACTCACCATCGACACTATTCCAGTTATTTCACTGGGGATTGGACTCGGCGTCGACTATGGCATTTATACAGTCGCCCGCATCGAAGACGAGGTGATAAACGGCGCATCGATTGACGAGGCAGTGTCGACCGCGTTGCGCACCACAGGCGCGGCGGTCTTCAGCACGTTCGCGGTGATGATTGGAGGAATCGTGCCGTGGGCATTTTCGCCGCTGCTGTTTCACAATGAAATGAGCGTGCTGCTGATCTTTCTTATGGGGACCAACATGATCGCAGGCGTGTTGATCCTGCCGGCCTTTATTGCCTGGCGGCGCCCCGCATTCATCGCGCGTTACGGACGCAGGCATCCAGCACCCGAAATAGCCGCGGCCCGTGGCTGAACCGACCTCCACTGGGCGAGGATGGTACAATAACGTCGTAGTAGCGAGGGCTGACGGTTAAGCGCTATGACTCTCTTCGGCACGCGGCGGCTGTCCGGGTTGAGGCGCGACGCGCCATTGATGCCAAAAATGGGTTTGTCGGAGCCAATGGCGCAGTCCTTCCGTCTCGATCTCTATCCTGCTTTGAGCGGCTACGCAATCGTCGAGTAGTTCGATCTTACGCGGCGCTACCTGCTGTCTCTCCAGGCACAGATCGAGCGTATCGCGATGCACCTTCCCATAGCCGAGGCATTGCTCCACCTGCGATCGCGCACTACCTGCATCGGCGGCGCATCCGAGATGATCGGCGACCAGCGTCGAGAACTTCGCAGTGCAACTGCCTAGCATTGCGACGGCCAAAGCCAGCGCAATAAAGGGCCATGGCTTCCGAGGCTGCCTTTCGACAGAACAAGCTTGCTTCCGCGCCTAGCGCAGTTTCAGTCGGCAAGAACCCGGATACCGCAGTCGCGGTGTCTTTTGCCGAACTCGATTACTTCCTGCTCAATCGGCGTAGGATTCGGTTTCGGTTCGCTGAGCATCAGCCTCCTCGCGGCCTGCGGATCGATTCCGTCCGCTTCAACCGAAAGGTTATGGTCGTCGCACATGATAAAGGCCATTTGTTGGAACTCCTCAGCCTGAGCAGGTTAGCCGATCGGTGGTAAGCAAACCATTCTGCTTTACAGGGGCTCGGCCGACGGCAATCGTTCCGCGAAGTTGTTGACCATCGGCAGGACCAAATCGTCTTCGTCGACCTCCGGTCCGGTCGAAGGATGCCGCCGACAGCCTGGACATCCTGCAATGTTTATCACCCGGACATTTCTAATGTTCGTGATAGCCGTTTTTCTCACTTCTCTCTTTGATTGCTTCGCGTTATAGTCGCGCCGAGTTGCAGCAGACGCGGTGCGCGGGTCTCATTGTTTGACGGCCCACAGCGCCCCGGGGATGGAGATTACATGGCGGACAAGACGAATTGGACGGAGGAAAAGTTTCGCGTCGGAGAAACGGAACTGCAAGTCATCAAAGGAGGCAGCGGGAGGCCCTTGCTGGTCTTTCACGGTGAGTTGGGTGATCCTGGCTGGCTCACATGGCATTCGGCGCTCGCAACTGAGCGCACCCTCTGGATCCCGCAGCATCCGGGCTTTGGAAAATCGGCCTACGTCGACTGGATTATGGATATGCGCGGCCTGGCGGCCTTTTATGCGAGATTCGCGCGAGAGCAGAGTCTTGTGCCGGCAGACGTAATCGGGTTCTCGATGGGCGGATGGCTGGCAGCCGAAATGGCGGCGCAAAACGTTCACCAATTCGCCCGGATGATACTGGTTGGCGCCGCGGGGTTGCGCCCGCCCGGCGGCGAGATCATGGACATGTTCACCGTCACGGCCCGCACTTATTTGAACCGTAATGTGCTGGATCCACACGGCAACCCGGAATTCAACAAGCTATTTGGCGGCGAGCAAACACCAACGCAATTCGAGGCATGGGAGGACGCGCGCGCTGAGACGGCTCGAATCGCCTGGAAGCCATATATGTTCGACCAGGCGATGCCGCACCTGCTGGAAAACGTTGTCGGTCTGCCAACGTTACTCATTTGGGGCAGACAGGACCCGGTGGTGCCGCTGAGCGCAGGCGAACTTTACCATCAGAAAATCGCAGGTTCACGGCTCGTCGTTTTCGACAATTGCGGACATATGCCTGAGGTGGAGAAAACTGACGATTTCCTGCGGGAAGTCCGCAACTTCCTGTGGTGAAATATGGCCGTGGAACTTCAGCGGTGGTTCTGATAATTCAGGACGTAGACGGACTTTGGTGGGTCTGCACTTGGTAGCACTTCGGCCGCGCGGCGCGGTAAATTTGACTTGCGGAGCGTGACAACATGCACATTATGTTCTTTACCGAGCGGGCGTATCACGGAAATCCAGAGGTCCTCGAAAACGAAATCTTCAAGCGCCGCAGCTTCTTCGGCGTGCCAAACAAGTTCTTCGATGCGCAAAAAGGTGCTCAGCTTCTCAACGAGTACATCGACGAGAAGATTTATTGTGACGAACTCGGATTCGATGGCGTGATGCTCAATGAGCATCACGGAACGCCCTTTTGCATGGGCGCCGTGATGGACGTTGAGGCATCGGTGCTGGCCCGTGCGACCAAAAAGGTCAAAATCGTGCTGCTCGGCAACCCGACTCCGGTGGTGTCAAATCCCCTACGATTGGCTGAAGAGTTGGCAATGATCGATATGCTGTCGGGTGGCCGCCTAGTTCCCGGTTTCATTCGTGGCGCGGGCAGCGAGCAGCTCTTCAACAATGCTAATCCGGCATACAATCGCGAATATTTCGACGAAGCGCACGATTTTATTATCCAGGCATGGACGCGGCCCGGGCCGTTTCGCTTCGAGGGCAAACATTTCCATTATCGCTTCGTGAATCCGTGGGTGCTGCCTCTGCAAAAACCCCATCCTCCAATCTGGATTCCAGGCCTGATCAGTCCGGAGACGGTGGTGTGGACGGCGCAGCACAAATATCCGTACGTCGCGCTCGCCACGATGCTCAAGCCAACTCTTGAGCTGTGGAACATGTACGCGAAGATTGCTGCCGATCAGGGTTACCAGGCGGGTCCGGAGAATTTCGGCTACCTGCAGCCGGTTTTCTGTCATGAGACCGACGAGAAAGCGGCGGAGTTTGGCAAAGCCTTTCTGTTCGGTGGTGGATTCTCGCATTTCGCCCGGCCAGAATGGATGTTTCCACCCGGCTACAATTCGAAAGAGGCGACCCGCCGCCTCGCCAGTCAGTTCGCAAATCCCAATCTCCCCGGACGTTCTACCGTGGATCACGATCCCGAGAGTGACGCGGAGGTGCAGGAACTTAAGCAACGTCTCTACAATAGCTATCCGGATTGGCAGAAACAGGGCCAAATCGTTACGGGTTCACCAAAGACGCTGGTCAAGAAATTGCGTTATATCTTTGAAGTGTTGCGCCCGGGCATTTTCTCCTTCTGGCTCGATGGACCGGTTCCCCTGAAGGATCGCCGCACCTGTGTGAAATTACTCGGCGAGGAAGTTGTGCCTGCGTTGCGCGAGATCGCGAAAGAAATGGGCCTCAGCTCGCCGTTCGAGATTAAGCCGGGAACGCGTCCAATGCCCGCGTCTGGCAAATACGAACCCGTGGGCAACGCTGAGCTGCTGGAAGCGCCAGCGTAATTGCACAAAAATGGGCGTGCTGGAAAGCACGCCCATCCCCTGCATCGTTCATTTCTACTACCACAGATTGGGAATCATTCGATCAGTGGCTTGCATGTAGGCGGCGTAGGCGTCGCCATATTCTGCCAACATGTCGGCTTCCTCCCGGCCGATGCGCCGATTGACGAACACAAAGCCGAGCGTTGCCGCTATCAGCAGGGTTACTGGCGCGCCGTACTCGAACGGCCACCCAAGCATAACGAGGAATTCGCCTGTATAAATCGGATGCCGGATGAAGCGATAGAGGCCGCCTCGTATCATCGCTCGATGCGAGTTGTGGTTGCCGCCCGGGGAGAAAAATCCCCGCTGAATCCTTGCTCCAAGCGCCAGCCAGATACCCGCTAATTCGATTAATAGGCCGAGCGTACCAAGCCATCGCGGGGCTTCGCCGCCGTAGATGAAAGTTCGCTCGAACGGCGCCCCGAAAAACAGGGCCAGGAGTGGCAACTCGTAAATCATCCGGCGTGCAAACCTTACGCTATCGAGGCCCAGCGCTGTTCGATCGCGCATCAACAAATCGGCAAAACGAAAAGCGGCGTATGAAACGAGGTAGGCCACAATGTAGGGGTGCGAACCGAAGTAAGCGGTGATGCCGAGTCCGATCGCTACAGCGCCGATGATGGCGACAACTTGTACCAGCAGCTCCGCCAGACGCACCGTGAAATCGCGCCGTGCTACTGGCCCCATCAGCGCAGTTTGCTCGCTGGTTTCGGTTTTCAGGTTATTTTCCAAGACGCTCTGCGAGCCGCTGGAGGCAGGGTCGGGCACCAATTGCCACGAATAAATCACCTGGCCGAACTTGGGTTTGTGGTTCCGGCACAAAAGCCATCGGTTCGGATCCTCGCTTTAGCGCGACAATCCGGATGCGGTCGCCATCGTGCTCCAACGCCGCAATTGTTTTTCCAGCGAGGCTGCTTTGCTCTGGAACTCTGACTTCTTCCAAACCGAATTCCTCAGGCCGGAGCCCGGGCAATAGCAAGTCGAGAAAATCGACCACCGCCGGACGGGCAATCGCGTTGGCGATGCGCATTGCGCTCCAATGATAGGACGATATCGCCTGATCGACCCCCGCGAGTTCCAGATGCTTGAGTCCCATTTCGGATTCGGCCCGTGCGTGAATCCGGATTTGCGGATTTTTGTTTCTGGCCGACAGCGCGATAAACACGTTGTCAGGGTCCGAGGCCGTCGCGATTACGATCTCGCTCGCCGAGGCGATGCCCGCCTGCTCCAGCGTGTTCTCTTCCAGAGCCGAACCGAGCATGTATAGCTCGCCCGTTTGCATCAGGAGGTTTTCTTTCTCAGGGTCGAGTTCGATTACTACGAGCGCCGTGCCATGCCGGTGTAACTCGGCGACCACCACGCGGCCGAAGCGGCCGTAGCCGCAGACGATGACATGTTCGCGAAGGTGTTGGATCTTACGTATCATCGCGCTCTTGCCGAGCAGTTCCCGCAATTGTCCACCAACGACCATCTCGGTCACCGCCGCCAGCACGTAATAGGCAGTGCCGACGCCGGTCAGGATCAGCACGATAGTGAAGACGCTTCCAGCAGTGTCTAGCGGTTTTACCTCGCCGTAACCCACCGTCGTAATCGTGATCACGGTCATGAAGAGCGCATCCTCGAACGGCATGTGCTCGATTAGCATGTAGCCGCAAGTGCCCACTGCGGTCAGCAAAGTGATTAGGGCCAGTGCGATTAGCAGCCGTCGTTCGCCGGCGTTCATCCGACACGAAGGTTTACCCGTTGGAGCAGCAAGGCTGACGCCACCTTATCTATTTTACGTCGCCGGGCCACTTCGTCCGCCTAATGTTGCTGTGCTTCGAGCCATCGTTCGGCATCTATCGCGGCCATGCAGCCGGTCCCGGCTGCCGTAACTGCTTGCCGATAGACGCGATCGGTAACATCCCCGGCTGCAAAGACGCCGTCGATATTGGTGTAGGTCGAGCCGGGGCGGACCTTTATATAACCAAGCTCATCCATCTCAAGCTGGTCCGTGAAAATTGCCGTGTTGGGTTGATGGCCGATGGCCATAAAAACGCCGTCAGTGCGAAAATCCGATGTGGTACCGGTCATCGCGTTCTGTAGCCGGACACCGCTCACCCCCGTGCGCTGCTCGCCGTAGATGTCTTCGACCATCGAGTCCCAGATGAACGCGATTTTGGGATTTTTGAAGGCGCGCTGCTGCATGATCTTCGACGCGCGGAGCTGGTTGCGCCGATGCACAATGGTCACTTTGCGGCAGAAGCGCGTGAGGAAAGTCGCTTCTTCCATCGCCGTGTCGCCGCCGCCGACTACCACCACTTCTTTGTCCTTGAAGAAGGCCCCGTCACAAGTGGCGCATGCACTCACCCCATAGCCCATCAGGCGCTGTTCCGATTCCAGCCCGAGGAGTTTCGCCGATGCGCCAGTTGAGACGATCAGCGCCTGGCTGCGAACAATTCCCTCCTCGAGGGTCAATTCGAAGGGGCGGGTGCGCAGATTCGCCGCGCTGACATCGCCGATCATGAAACGTGTGCCGAATCGTGCGGCTTGGCGGCGGAACACGTCCATCATCTCCGGACCCTGGATTCCGTGCTCAAAGCCTGGATAGTTCTCAACCTCCGTAGTTATGGTGAGCTGCCCACCGGGCGCCAGCCCTTCGATAAGCAGCGGCGACAGACTGGCGCGCGCCGAATAGAGTGCCGCGGTTAAGCCAGCAGGACCGGACCCGAGGATTACGAGGCGATTAAGTTCGTCTGCCATAATCTATTGTACTCAGAGAAGCTCAATTGAGCCGCCAAAATAAGGTCAATTGTACACTGCTGGCAGGGCAGCGTAAGCTTTGCGAATACCCTCGATGAAACGCAAGCAATCAGGACCGTCCCACGCAATTAAAGGTGCGACGAATGGAACCGCGCAACGTGGCTCTGAGCTTACCCATGTCGATCGGCAAGGCCGTGTGAGAATGGTCGACGTCGGCGACAAGCCGGTCACGCGCCGCGAGGCAGTCGCACGCGCGGCGGTAGCGATGCAAGCGGCGACGCTTGAGGCGATCATCGGCGGCACACTCAAAAAGGGAGAGGCGCTGGCCGCGGCGCGGATCGCCGGAATTATGGCCGCGAAACGTACCCATGAATTGATTCCCCTCTGCCATCAAATCCCGTTGGAGGTGGTCGAAGTCGATTTTTCTCCCGCTCGTCAGCGGTCCGAACTCGAAATCGAGGCGCGGGCCGTCACAGAGGCGCGTACCGGCGTCGAGATGGAGGCGCTGGTGGCGGCGAGTACCGCCGCCCTGACGATTTACGACATGGCCAAAGCTATCGACCGGGGTATGATAATCGGCGCTGTCAGACTGATTCGAAAAACCGGCGGCCGCAGCGGCGACTTCATTCGCCCAGGCGAACGCCAGTGGCCGCGCTAGGCGGAGCGATGGCGAAGTGCGTTGCGTATCGCCGCTGGATCCCAATCTGAAGGTGGCGCGACCGAGGACCGCTCACGCATTAACGACGGGTACGGACCCCTGTCCCATGCCGAGGCTCTCAGCCGAGGTCGCGCAGCAGCGCCGCGGCTTCTTTGAAGTCTTTGGTTTCGAACCCTTCAGTGAAGCTCGCCAGAACCGGTGCCAAATTCGACCTTGCTTCTGCTTGCCGCTTCTCGGCCCGAAGAAACCGGGAGAGGCTGGTTGCGGCACGCAGCTCCCATGAGTGGGCCTGCTGGCCTTGCGCCACTTGCAACGCGCGGTGAAAGCTGTCCTGCGCCTCTGCCTCTGCCTCTGCGTCGCGCTGCAGGACGAGCAATTCACCTCGTAACCGCCAGAGTTCGGCTTCGAGCATGTGTTGCCCGCTGCTTTCGATTACCTTGAAGGCTTCCGCTATGGCCGCGAGCCCTTTTTCAGGCTCACGCCCCTTGAGGTACGACTCCGCAAGCAAACTCGACGCGTAGTTGTGAATCAGCTCGCCACCGGTTTCGTGCAGAGTCGCCATCGCGTCCCGTATCTGGATGATGCCGGCATTATGATTGCCTTCGCCGACGAGCACTCGTCCGATCACCATCGATGCGACTGCTGACCAGTAGGGAAAGCCCTGCTCACGCGCGATCTGGATCATGGTCTCGGCACGGGCCCGAATCATACTGTACTCGCCACGAAGATGGGCCAGGGCGATCGCATGCATCAGGGCAAAAACCATGCTGAACGGACTGCCCAGCCGGGTCGCGAACGTTAGCGCCTCCTCGGCACGCTCGTGCGCCTGGTCTGAGTGACCTATCATCCAAAGAGCCCAGGACGCCTGCGCTCGGGATGGCACCACTCTGGCCTGATACATCGGCAGATATCGGCCAATATCTCTATCATAGATTGAATTCGCTTGTTCCAGATGGTGATGGGCGGTGCTGAACTCACCCCGCCACAAGCAGGTCGCGCCGAACGCGGAATGGGCGGCGGCGACCGCTAACTCGCTGTTCATCAGCGCCGAAAGATTGAGAATTTTCTCCGCCAGTTTCATCGCGTCATGCAATCGATTACGGGCGAGATTGAAATTCCAGAGCCCGAACATGACCGCGAACATTTCCGGTCCTTCGCCGACGCGCTGGCAGAGCGCGAGTCCCCGATTCAAGCAGTGGGCAAGATCGGCGGCGGCAAAGCCCTGGGTTGCCGCCAATAACAACCCGCGAATGCCTTGAATCGCGATCTCGTCGCGGTCGCGTTCCCACGAATCCGGCAGCTCGGGCAGCAATCGAAGCGCCTCGTTAACATAACCGAGCGCGGCGTCGTAGGCGGAACGCGTGCGCGCTTGCTCCGCGGCACGCCGCAGAAATCCGACCGCTTTGGCAGCATTGCCGCTGCGGCTATAGTGATGGGCGAGAGCATCGACCTGCTCATCGAGCTTACCGGCGAAAAGTTCCTCCAGCGCCGCCGCCGCCCGCTCGTGGAGTTCGCGGCGGCGCTCGATCAACACGGAATTGTAAGCGACCTCCTGTGTCAGCGCATGCTTGAAGGTGTATTCGCTTTCTGGAAACGCAGGCCTCTCATAGATGAATTCGCCGAGTTGCAGCCGGGCCAGCCCGCGCGTGAGTTCGCTTTCCGCCTGCTGAGCCACCCGGCGCACCAACCCGAGCGGAAATTCCTTGCCGATTACTGCCAGGATCTGCAGCAATTCCTTCTCAGCCGCCGCGAGCTGATCGATGCGCGCCGCCAGGATGCCCTGCACCGTCGCAGGAATCTGAATCGACGCCAGCGGCTTGGCCACTTTCACAATGCCATTTCGCGTCAATACCCCCTGGTCGAACAGGGCTCGTACCATTTCCTCCATGAAGAATGGGTTACCCTCACTCCTCGCAACGATCACGTCCTTGACGCTTTGCAGTTCGTCGGCGTGGCCGACCAACTCCGCAAGCATCTCGGCCGCACTTTGGCCGCCGAGCGGATCGAGCCGTAACTGAGTGTAGTAAGTCTTGTTACTCCAGTGATGCTCGTATTCCGGACGGTAGTTGACCATCATGAGAATAGGAGCCGTGCCGATGCTGTCAGCGAGAAGATCCAGCAGTGATTGTGTCTCAGCATCGACCCAGTGCAGATCTTCGAAGATCAGCAGCAGCGTGTGATCGAGACTCTCGCGATGGATCAAGCTTTTAATCGCTTCACGCGTGCGGCGGCGTCTGACCGTGGAATCCATCTCGTCGAGTGGGCTTGCCGGGTCCTGGATGCCCAGCAGCGCAAATAAAAATGGCAAGGCGTCTTCGAGCGCGCGGTCGAGCGCAAGCACTCTTCCCGTAATCTTTTCGCGTTGTGTACGTTCGTCGTCCCTATCACCGATGCGGAAATAGTCCCTCAATAGACCTATGACCGGCAGATAAGGTGAGGCGTGTCCGTGAGAAAATGAAAAGGCCTCCATCACGAAGGTATCATTCGGCGACAGCAACTTGAATTCGTGAAAGAGGCGCGATTTGCCCACTCCTGCCTCAGCCACGACCGCTACGATCTGGCCACGGCGGCCCTGCGCAAGCTCAAAGGCCCGTCGTAGTTGCTCCAACTCTTGCTGACGGCCGACGAACCTGGATAATCCACGCTCGGCCGAAACCTGAAGCCGTGTGCGGAGGCCACCGAGCCCCACCACCTCATAGACATTTACTGGCTCGCTGACACCCTTGATCCGCGTGGGGCCCAGCGATTTGAACTCAAAATAGCCGGCCGTAAGCTTCTGAGTTGCCTCCGTAATCGCGATCGAACCGGTCGGTGCCAGGGTCTGCATGCGGGCGGCGAGATTCATCGAATGACCGATCGGCGTGTACTCGGTATGCGCGTCGGCGGTACGGATCGAACGAACCACAACTTCGCCCGTATTGACCCCGATCCTGATTTCGAGCGGCGGATTGCCGGCTTCGCGCAACCGTGCCGAATATTTCCGCATCTCATTCTGCATCCTGAGGGCCGCGAACAACGCGCGATGGGCGTGATCTTCGTGCGCGACCGGCGCACCGAACAAGGCGAAGATTCCGTCGCCAGTGGATTGAACTATGTAGCCGCCATAGTGATTCGCTGACTCGATCATCAGATGCAACGCGGGGTCTACAAGTGCGCGCGCCTTCTCAGGATCGAGCTCTTCCATCAGTTCCATCGACCCTTTGATATCGGCGAACAGGGCGGTGACCGTTTTGCGCTCCTCGTTGGGCGCAGGCGCGGCCTGCTCGGGCATAAGGCGAAGCGCGGGCTCCGATGAACTGCGGGCCCCCGGGGGAAGGGGTTCACCCGGTTGAGGGAACTGAAGGGAAGCGCCACATTGTCCACAGAACTTGAACGACGCTGGGTTTTCCGAGCCACATCGTGGACATCGGTTTGCGAGCGGGTCACCGCAATTGCCGCAAAATTTCATGCCGTCGGGACTTTCGAATCCGCACTTTGAACAGTGGTGCACCTTACAAGTTTACCCCCATTTCTCCGCTCACAACCAAGCGCGCCATGCACCCGCCGCTGACCCTGTGGCGTCTATTGGACTCCCTCGGCCGGGAGAGGCATATCTCATACACATCCTCGCTTCTCCTCGCTGAGCCAAGGCCTCGAGTGAAGCGAGGCGCAAAACGAGCTTGCGAGGTGCTCCATTTAACGGGATTCTGTGCTCTCGGCTAAACAACAGAATGAAAATCGCTGGCCGAGTCGTTCTCAAGAAAGACCGTGACGGACCCGTGCGGGGCGGGAACCCATGGATCTTCTCACAAGCTATCGCAAGAGCGGAGCCGGCCCAGCTTGCGACAGGCGATGGTGTGGAAGTTTTGGATGTTGCCGGAAACTGGCTGGGCTTCGGCTATTTCAATCCGACGACGACGATAGCCGTACGGATGTTGGCGTTGGGCGAGGGTATCGAGCCTGCACACATTGTCCGGTATCGAATAAGGCGAGCGCTTGAGCTGCGCCATCGGATTATATCGGCCGATACGAATTGCTACCGCCTCATCAACGGCGACGGCGATGCCCTTTCCGGCGTAGTTATCGACCTCTACCGGGATATCGTCGTGCTGCAATTGCTGACCGCTGGAGCTGACCGGATGCGCGGCGAAATCGTCGAAGCAATTCAGGAATTGCTGGCGCCTCGCGCGGTAGTCGAACGCAGTTATGGTGCGGTGCGGCGGCAAGAAGGTCTTGCAGATCGAGTTGGTGTACTAGCAGGTGAATCCGTCAGCACCACCGCCGTGAGAGAAAATGGAATCGAGTTGCGCGTCGATTTCGAACATGGCCAGAAGACCGGCTGTTTCCTGGATCAGCGCGACAATCGCGCACTCGTATGTGAGCTCGCAGGCGGCGCGCGCGTGTTCGACGGCTATTGCTACGCGGCTGGCTTTGCCTTGGCGGCGTTGCGCGGCAGGGCTAGGCAGGTCGTGGCAGTGGATACTTCTGCCCGGGCGCTGGAATGGGCGCGGCGCAATTTCGAGCTCAACCACTGGGTGCCTAAATGCTACGAACTGGTTCACAGCGAGGCGGCCCAGTACCTCGGTCAGAGCGGTGAGCATTTCGATATCGTGCTGCTCGATCCACCGCCACTCGCGCGGAGTCTCAAAGATGTCCCCCGCGCGGCGCATCTCTACACCGAACTCAACCGCACCGCGATGGGGGCGGTGGCGGATGGCGGTTTTTTGATGACGTTCAGTTGCTCGGTACATTTCCGTGGTGAGGATTTTCTTCGCGCGGTGCGCATTGCGGCGGCGCGCGCCGGACGAAATTTCCGCTTGGTGCGCCGGCTCGGCGCCGGTGCAGACCATCCCACGATGCTAGGCCATAGCGAAGGCGAATACCTGACGGGCCTTCTACTTGCTGATATGGCCTGAGCCAGGGGGAAGCTCGATCGCTGTCGATCGGCTTGCCTGTCGAGACCAGTTGGGCGACGATTTCAAAGTGGACGGGGCTTCAGCCCGGTCAATCTCAACACGAAAATCCGTAGTAAAGCTGATGAAACTTGAACGGCTCGATCATTTTGGGCTCGAAGTTAACGAACTCGCATCTGCCGAGCGTTTCTATACCGAGGTACTGGGGTTGACCGTCGTCGCCCATCTGGGCGATCAGACGCTACTTCAGTGTGGGCCGCAGAATCTGGCCCTGTTTCAGGTGAAACGGCCGCCGCTCACGCCCGAGCAGCGCCATGACCGCATTTCTCATCCGCTGGGCAAGGGTCATCATGCTTTCAGCGTGAGCCGCGCCGATTTCGAAGCTGCGCGCGAGCGGTTCGCGCTAGCCGGGGTCGATAGTGCGAGACCAATCAACTGGGGTGATCATGACTGCATGTATTTCCTTGATCTCGATGGCAACCTGCTCGAAATTGTGAGCTACCGTTGACACGATGGCGGGCGCGTAGTCCCCTCTGCTGTCTGCCTGACGGTCCTAGCCAAGGGGGGCCGTGTCCTTGTCGTTTCTGCCCGTTGCTGAGGTGCTGTTCGCGCCACGCCGTGCATGCTACTTACCCCTCACCTTCTATTCCTGTAGTGTGCGGTAGGCCGGCCGATGTTACCGGAGTGGCTACGAGGGGCGTAGATGAGTACCTGTGTGGGCGCTGGCATTGCGGCTGTGTTCATCACAATATTGCTGGCGTTGGGAAGCACGCTGGCGGCAGAGCTTCATCTGCAGATCGATCCGGAGAAATCGCAGATCAAGGCCACGGTTGCGGACCCCCTCGCAAAATTCCGCGAGACCAGCGAGATCGAAGCCACATTGCGAATCATTTCGGGCAATGTTGACGGCGACCCTCAGCATCCTGGCGAAACCGGACATATCAAATTGGTAATCGACGCGACTAGCTTCGATTCAGGCAACAACCATCGGGATAACGTGGTACTGGGCACGGCACTCGATACTGCCGAATATCAGACCATCAGTTTCGAGAGTACGCATCTTGAGAACGTCCAAATTGACGTGCCGGGCAAGATGGGCCACGTGGTCGTCGTGGGCAACCTCACGCTGCGCGGGACGACTCGCGAGATTCGCGTGCCCTCCAACGTTTCGCTGGATTCCGACGGTATGCTCAGTGGCGATGGCGAAGTGAGCTTCAACTATACAGATTTCGGTGTCCGGGTTCCGCGCTTGCTATTCGCATTACCGGCGGGCAGGGATGTCACCGTCCATTTTCACGTGATTGCTGGGCGGCCGAACTCGGCGTGGGTGGACGAGGCAGCGCGGCCTTCGCGCAGTTGATTGGTCCCTGCCAGGGTATGGCCGCACCCCCATTTATGTCACTTCAGCGCGGTGGGTGCCGTGCACGAGAAATCCCGCGTCTCCGCCATTCCGCCAGGCGGGCAAGCCCGCGCATAAGGCGAGCGGGAAGCCAGCGATCGGTGGTAACAATGCGAAATGTGGAGGCGAAATTCCCAGTGCTGGATATCGCAGCCGCGCGCCAGCGCGCCGAAGCCCTCGGCTTTGAATACATCGGCACACTTATTCAGCACGATACGTTCTTTGTGGTGCCGCACGGCAAGCTCAAGCTGCGTGAACAACCTGACGGCGCCTGGCTCATCCATTACTGGCGCCATCATGAGAAAGGGCTCGAACTCAGCAACTATGAGATTGTCGCGGTTGCAGAGCCGCTCAAGTTCCGCGTGTTGCTAAGCGCAGCCCTGGGAGTGCTCGCAGGGGTCCGCAAGCAGCGAACCCTGCTCCGGCGCGCCAACATCAGGCTCCATCTGGATGAGGTCGATAACCAGGGCGCCTTCGGCGAACTCGAGGCGGTCCTGGATGAGGGCGAAGAGCCAGCCGACTGCCGCAGCGAAATCGCGGCAATCCTGGCTGGTCTGCAAATCCCGTCCGACCAGCTCATTGGCGTATCGTATTACGAACTGAAACGCTGAGCCGCACCGGTTTTGCACCGAAGGCCGGCATCAAAATAGGGAACGTGGCGAGAATCAACCAATGCACGCGGATCATCACCTTTCGCCGCCGCGCGAGAGGATTGAGATTTCACAAAAGAAGTGACGTCGCGATACAAATCGAACTCGTCGCCATCGATGGTGAAATCTGCAGTCCGGGGATCGCGCTTGGTGAAAAGCTTTCGCGCGTCCCAACTACCGTCGGCCTGGCGCTCCGGAAAATAGACCATCGCCTCCTTGGTGCGCCGAAGGTAGAAGGGCGCGACGCGCCGCGTGATCGCCTCGCGAATCGACTTCACGTCCGCATAGGCATCCTGATCGAGTAGCTGGAGAAAGAGACTAAAGTTCTCGGGATCGCCCTTGTGGGGAGTCGCCGTCAGCATCAGGAAATGGTCGGAGTGATCTCGCAAAAGCTCGCCCAGCGCGTAACGCGCTGTCTTCCGAGCGGGTGGAGACCACGACATCCGGTGAGCCTCATCAACAATGACAAGGTCCCATTGGACCTGCCGCAAACCAGGCAGAATTGTTTCCCGCTTCGCGAGATCGAGCGACGTAATGATCTGGCGGTTTTCGAGCCACTGGTTGATTCCGAACTGCTCGCGAATATCACCGCCCTTTAGAACGATGAACTTCTCGTCAAACTTCTCCTTGAGTTCGCGCTGCCATTGGAACGTAAGGTTTGCCGGACAGAGGACGAGAACCCGCTCTACCAGGCCGCGGAGCTTCAGTTCCCTGACCAGCAGACCCGCCATGATTGTTTTCCCGGCACCGGCATCGTCTGCCAGAAGGAAGCGGACCCGCGCGAGCTTGAGGAGATAGTCGTAAACAGCCTCAAGCTGATGGGGGAGCGGATCTACACGGGAAATCGAAAGGCCGAAGTACGGATCGAACTCGTAGGCGATACCGAGCATGTAGGCTTGGAGTCCCAGGCGCAGCAGTTCACAGTCGCCTGCGTAAGAGCAGGTCGTTTCCTGGATCGTCAACTTTTGGAGATCAGCCGCGGTGAGCGTTACGTTGCGAAAACGCTCGGACTGAACTCCGACTAGCCCGACGCTCCAAGTGTCGCCGTTTACCGGCCTGACCGTTTCGACCCGCATCGGCTCGTTGAAAAGCGAACCGACCAGGACTTGGCCTTCCCGCACCAATTGATTGCCCACGACTTCCTATTCCGCCGTTAAGAATCCGACGCGCCTCAGAAATTCGCCCTCAAATGCACCGCTACTACTCTGCGCGCGGTTGAACGTCCCGCTCGATCTGGGCCTGGTGTTCCCGCGCTGCCGCGCGCAAATCGTAGGTGCTCTGTAGGTTCAGCCAAAACTGCGGATTGACACGGAAATAGCGGCCGAGGCGCAAGGCTGTGTCTGCGGTGATCGCGCGCTCGCCCGCGATGATCTGCGCGATGCGGTTCGGCGGCACCCGCAGTGCCATCGCCAGCTGGTGCGGGTTCATATCGAGGGGCTTCAGCAACTCCTCTAGCAGGATTTCGCCCGGATGAATTGGGGGAAGCGTCTTAGACATATAGATACTCGAATATCGTAAATTGAATGCAGTTGCGGTCATGCCCGCCGCGTCAGTGGTAATCGGTAATCTCTACATTGAACGCATCTCCTTCTTTCCAGACGAAACAGATCCGCCATTGGCCGTTGATCCGAATGCTGTGTTGACCTGCCCGCTCTTTCTTAAGGGCTTCGAGAGGGTTACCACGATTGATCGCCAGCACCCGGAGGTCAGTCGCGGCATCCAGCACCAGAAGCTTGCGGCGAGCCGGCTGCTGGACCGCCTGAAATCGGACTACGGGCTGATCGTTGAAGATAGCTTCGGTGTCCGCGTCCTTGAAAGAGCGTATCGCCATTACGCTAATGATATGACGCCACACATCAAATGTCCAACGTCGTGTTCCGCCCAAAGAAAGCGTCGACTGCCTCGGTCTGTGAGGCGGCCCGCGCAGCGCAGTGTTGCGGCAGTGGCACTAAGCGGCGGAGTATTCCGGAACGAATTTCTATTGACGAGGGTTGTGTGCAAGCTCGAAAGGCACGGCTTTCAGGTCCTTACCCATCTCAGGTCCCCACTAAATGACGGCGGCATCAGCCTCGGCCAAGCCGTGGTGGGGTGCCCGCGCCCGCCACCGCTCATAGACCCTTGCACGATCCACACGCAGGGGTCGCAACGCTCTTGCTGCTACTTGTCGCCTACTTTACTGAACAGACCCGTCGGCAGACCGTCGATGCTCCGCTCGTTTTCCTTATGCTGGTAAGCGGTAAGAGTCTGCTCGTCGCGCTTCTCCCAATACTTGCGCAGCGTATCACGTTCGCTGAGGTTCTCCATCCAGGGCACGCCGTAGCCGCAGGACGTCATCGCCGATTCGATATCAATCTCCATAATTTGCCGAACACCGGGCTCAGATGGGAACATCGTCAGGTACTCATGCCAGTTCGCATCGTTCCGATGAATCGGGCGGCCGCGGCCATAGAGCCTCGCGATTCGAGCCGTTTTGTCAAATGAGCAGAACAAGATGGTGATGCGGCCGTTGTCAACCAGGTGTGCCGCCGTCTCGTTACCGCTGCCGGTGATATCAAGATAAATTACGCATTGTGGGCCGAGTACGCGAAATGTATCCATACCCTTCGGTGACAGATTGATGCGGCCCTTCGTGGGCGCAGTCGCGACGAAGAAGACTTTCTGCGCGGCGATGAATTGCTTCAGTTCCGGCGTGATTCCCTTGTACCAGTTCGACATTGGCTCCGGGCGCTCCTACGAAAACGATCCCAGGCGAGATTACCTCGCCGCGTCTCACGATCAAAGCTCCGCCAAACTCTGGTAGTGTCCTAATTGCCCAAATTAGGGCACTACCCAAACTCTGCTGATTATTGACAGGAGCCAGGCATCTCCTCGACCCCTATTTCGCTCTCGCATTTCGCAAATTGAAGCGGCGAGCTTTCGCAACAAAGGGATTGTGGCGGACCGCCTGCGAAACTGGCCAATGGCTGAACCCTTCACTCGATACCGCTTCGACATCATAAAAGAGTTGGAGAACAAAGGCGATTCTCATGGCTCTCGCCTTGATGTGTTGAGTTTTAGCTTCAAGGACACGCGTCTATCGAATGTGGCACGGACCTCGCTCTACACTCTGCGAGAGCTTCGAAAAGGCTCTGGAGACGAGAGGTCGGGAGGAAGCAAAATGAAGGTTTTTGGAAATATCGCGGCATTGGTTGCTGTATTATCAGTAATGGGTACTCTTATGTTCGCTCAGCGCGATTACCAGAATAGCTGGCGCGAACCCAACGTCGTCCAAACATCCGCAACCGTCGTCGCCAACGGCACGTTTCAACGGTCTGGCGTGTATAAGGTTGTGCTTAAGTAGAGTTGTGCCGGAATGGATCGCTTATCCGAGTGCATAGGAGATTCGCGTTCGTGAGCCATACGATAAACCCTATGCCATCGCGGATAGCGCCTGTGACACTTCGCAGTCAAGGGTTCGCGCGCTGGGCGCGTCTCCTTAACTGCGGCCGTCGGTCCGGCTCAACCGGTCTTTAGCAGTCTCTGATACACACCCCTTCGCTCATCTATCCTTGGCTCAACGAATTTCCCGGTTATCAACCACCCTGCTAGGGCAGGAATCAGCGCTAAAGCGAGGCGGTCGGTCAGCGGCCTACCAGCTTCCAGTGCACCAGCGTCGCGTCGGGATGATCTTCGAAAACCGCTTCGACTTCCGCATCAAACGGCGGACTCTGTGATGGATCGCCGATCAAATTGCCTACCATTCGGATATTGTCGGCGTCGGAGAGTTGCACAACGGCGACTACATAAGGACAGGCCTCGCGCAGTGCCGGATGGACCGGGTTCCAAGTTCTGATCCAGCTATATAGCCGGCCTCGTCCCGAGACCTTGGCCCATCCCAGATCGATAGAGTGGCATTTGTGGCAAACCGCCTCGGGACCCCATTGGAACACCCCACAGCCATTGCATCGCTGCACTACTAGCTCGTGCCGCCGAGTGGCATCCCAATACTCTTTATCGAGTGCGTCGCGCTGGGCGCGGGGGGTCGGTAAGCCTTCCGCAAGATAGTATTTGCGCTCGGCCATGAACACTCCTTGTTATTGTTCTCACAGGCTGTGCACCAGGAGGTCGCTTACCGGCGAGACCATCGGACCCGATGCCACCAGTGAAATTTTGCAATCGGGCACCTGGCAGGTCGAGTCACCGCGCACCTGGCGGGCCGCTTCAATCGCCAGTTCCAGGCCGTGCATGTAGCATTCGGCGATATTGCCGCCGCTGGTATTGACCGGAAGTTTGCCTTTGGGAGCGGTGATGTTGTCGAATGTGACGAATTCCATCACCTCTTCGGGTTTGCAGAAGCCATGCTCGACCAGGCTGATCATCACAGCGCCGCTAAAATGCTCGTAAATCTGCGCGCAATCGACGTCCTCGGGCGTAATCCCGGCCATTTGATAAAGACGCGGTGCCAACGTCTTGAAGTTCGAGGAGGAATAGTCAAACGGGTTCTCGACCGTGGCTGCATGCCGGTAACCCGAGCCTTGCGCAGCGGCCATGATATAAGCCGGTTTCTTCCGAGCATCCCGCGCACGATCGGCGGTGGTCAGGATGAGTGCGGCGGCGCCATCGTTCTCCATGCAACAGTCATAGAGATGGAACGGCTCGACGATCCATCGTGATTTATCGTACTGCTCACGCGTCAACGGTTGACCATACTTTACAGCGCGCGGATTAAACTGCGCATGGTAGTAATCTGCCATCGCGACTGCCGCAAGCGGTTCCTGGTTAATCCCGTAGTCATGCATGAAACGGCGCGTGCGCAGCGCCACCCACTGTGCGGGCACATAAAGGCCGTAGGGAGCAGTGTACGCTGCCGCGCCGGATACGTACTGCGAAACCGGCGCCTGTCCGAAGCGGCCGAACTGGCCCTGCGCCAGGGCCCGCAAGACGACGACGTAGTTAGCGTAACCGGCGGCGATTGCCGCCGCGGCATTGCCGACCGCGGCTGAGCCGCCGCCTCCGCCGCCACCCCATACCATGCCCATGAAGCCCACTTGCTTGAGGCCCAACGCGGTCGCCAGCCGTGAGGCGTCGTTGCGGTCGTTGGCGTAGCCGGAAATTCCGTCGATCTCGCGCACGTCGATTCCGGCGTCGTCCGCCGCTTTCCTGATCGCTTCGCACGCGAGGCGAAATTCGCTCAGCGGCGCCTGACCACGCTTATAATATTTCGTCTCGCCGACACCGATAATCGCGACCTTATCCTTGACCGTATATTCGCTCATCTTTTCACCGAGACACTTTATGCGCACCTCGCGGAGTCGTTAGCTCGGCTGCACTTCGTTCCGCCTAGTGTTATATGCGCGGCTCCGAACGACCCGCTTGCGGGTCGAACTGGCAAACTCGTTTTCCTTCGGCCCTGCTTCGGCCGGCTGCGCTCGGCCTCGGTTCGCCGCTGCGGCCGAAGCGGGCTCCGCTAATGGCATGCGCCACCGCGGAGCCTGCCCTGAGCCAAGCCGAAGGGTTGTCGCGGCAATACTTTTGCCCACCTGAGACGTCGCGCCTGCGTGCAGAGCCGCGATGTCTCTATGAGAGATTTTAACCCTTGGCCGCAATGCGAAGTTCTCCGTTCTCATGCAGCCGCTGCTGGAAATGCGGCAGAACTTCCTCAGCCAACAGGCGCATCGATTTGAACCACGGCTCAGGATCATCGGCATAGTCGAATGCAAACAGCAGCAGCGTGCCGAAGCCGCCCACAGTGTCGTACATCTCGCCGAGCTTGCGGATTACAGTCCTGACGGATCCCACCAGCCATCCGTGGTTCACTAGGTATTCAGGAGTAACATCCGCGTCCGGAACTTTCGGATCGTGTTTTAGGTAGCTCGTAAACTGGAAGTCAGAAAACAGCGGCAACAGGTACTCGTTCATCATGCGGCCCATCGCTCCGCGCACGCATCCCCGGTATGCCTCTTCGTCAGTATCGGCGACGAAGATCTCGCGAACGATGCGCCATTGCGAGCGGTCCGGCATACGGCCCGAGCGCCGCCCCCCCTCCAGTACCGCATCCCAATGCGATGCCACGTACGCCGGGCTCAGGTTTAGACTCAGCGGGATAAAACCGCGCTCGCCTGCCAGCTTCAGCGTGTCTGAGCCCGGGCTGAAGCCTGCGATGCCGATCGGCGGATGGGGTTTCTGAAACGGCTTCAGATGGTGTTTCAGCGTGCGCATCATCGGGTTGGGCACGCTGACTTTCCAATATTTGCCATTGTATTCGAGGCCGCCGTCGGTTTCCCAAACTTTGAGCATGATATCGAGGGCCTCCCGCGTCATATCGCGGGTCTCGCCCTTGATTCCATCCACGCAGAAGAGTTGCCAATCACTTGGCAGGCCGCTGGCACCGATGCCGAGCATATAACGGCCTTGCGCCAGATGGTCCATGAAGGCGACCCGGCAGGCGAGTTCGGCCGGATGATGGTAAGGCAGCAAATGGGCACCGGGAGCGAGCACGATTCGCCTGGTCTGCATCAATGCCTGCGCGATCAGCAGGTCGGGCGCCGGGTTGGGTTCCCACGGCGAGGTAAAATGCTCGCCGATCCACGCCTCATCGTAGCCGAGGCGGTCAGCGATACGCAGCATTTCGAGGTCCCATTCCTGACCGGCCTTGAATTCACGCTCCGGCGGATGTGACGGCATTAAGAAGAGTCCAAGCTTCATTTCTTTCACCGATCCATTCGTCTCATGCTCCGCAGTTGACACAGCGGCGCTCGCCATGGTGAGGGTTGTCGCGGCTCTCTCTTGCACGTGCTGGTCATTCTGCTTGCGCTACCCGTACTGCGGAAACACGAACTCCAATATCCGTCAATATCCGTCGTACCTGGCCGAGTTGGCGCGAGGCTGACGGAAACACTACGGATAGCCCCGCAACAGGAGCCTCATTTCAGCCTCATTTTCTTGGCCCGCGTGCTCCTGGAAATGATTGCACCGCGCCGAGCCCCTCCAGTGCAAGCCCGTAACCCAGATTGTCCAGCATCAACTTTTTGATTTGCTGCGTCAGCGCGACGCGTGCGTAGCGGACTGCGAGCGACGGCCGGGCAGTGATTTGTTGTGCCAGTTCCCATGCACGCGGAAGGAGGCGATCTCGCGGCACTATCTCGCTGATAACTCCCAATTCCAACGCTTCTCGGGCCGACAACTTCTGGCCGGTAAGCAGGAAGTAGCGGCCGCGGTTGGGGCCGAGCACCAGCGGCCAGACGATATGCACGCCATCGCCTGGAACGACACCGTTGGGAAAATGCGGCGCGTCCTGGAATTCAGCATTTTCGGATGCGATGACGATATCGCACAGAACCGCCAGCTCGGCATGAATCAGCGCTGGGCCGTTAACCGCACCGATCATCGGCACCTCGATGTTGAGATGGTTCATCAGGAGGTGCTTGGCATCGTTGTAAATGTGGTCCCAACTGGTGGGTCTAACGCCGTACGGAGCCTGCTCGCCGGTGCCTTTGACCGCGACTCCGCGGCCACCGCCGGCGTCGACTTCGGCACAGAACGCGTTGCCGGTACCGGTGATAATCACGCAACGGTTCTCATGATCGCGCGCGATATCCATGAAGGCGTAAGACAATTCTTCATGCGGCGGCGTGCCCCATTTAAGCTCGGCATTATTGGTATGGAGCGTCATCTGGAGGATGCCATCACGCCGCTCCATCTTGATTGTGCTGTACCGGCGCGCGTAGTCGTCGAATTTTATAAGCACCATCGCGTAGCTTCCTCCATTTCAGGCTTCGCGCAGTCTACAAAAATTCAGGGCCGGATGGCCACCGCGGGTTGGCGCGGGTCGGCGGGGACTATGTGCCGATTAAGGGGTAGCGGTTCTCCTGTGCCAGCACCTCGCCGGAAGGCCCCGCAGAATCGGGAGCACGAAACTTACAAGCCCAGCACGTCTCGCATCGAGTAGAGGCCCGGCTTTTGATGTTCGATCCAGGCTGCGGCGCGCAGCGCACCGCGTGCGAGCGATTCACGGCTCTGAGCACGATGGATCAATTCGAGCCGCTCTCCCTGGCCGCCGAAGATAACCGTGTGATCACCAACGGCATCACCGGCCCGCAAAGCCATCACCCCGATTGTTTCATCGGGCCGAACGCCGGTGATCCCCTCACGGCCGAAAACCGCGTTCGGTTGGAAGTCGAGCTTGCGAGCCTCGGCGATTGTGCGAGCCAAAGCGAGTGCGGTGCCGCTGGGGGCATCGACCTTGGTGCGATGATGTATTTCGAGCACCTCGGCGTCAAAATTCGCAAGTATCGCCGCCACTTCTGCCGTTATTTTCATCAGAACATTGATGCCAACACTCATGTTGGGCGCGATCACTGTCCGGGTGCGCGTCGCCAGCTGGCGCGCGCGCGTATCCAGCTCCGGAGTAAAGCCGGTCGAGCCCACTACGACTGCCGCACCGGTTGCCGCCGCAACTTCCAGATGACTCAGTGATGCGGTGGCATTGGTGAAGTCGAGGGTAACGGTATCCGGGCGGGCGATGGTTGCGTAATCAGTGGTAATCGCGACGCCAAGCTTGCCCGCGCCGGCGACTTCGCCCGCATCGCGTCCGGTAACACCGGCCGTCTCGGCTTCGAGGGCCCCCACCAGTGTGTGCTGGGAATCGGCGGCAATCATCGAGACGAGCAACCGCCCCATTCGCCCGGCCGCTCCTGAAACGATCAATTTCGCCATAATCAGGAACCCTCCGCTTCGATGGGTCAAGCGAAAAACCTGCGCTCAGCATTCGTCAGGCACTGGCTGCGGGGGCCGCCGGCGCGGATACAGGCGTTGCAGGCGCCCGGCGCTGGGCGTTGAAATGTTCTTCGCATAGGCTGCCATGGAACCGCGGTTTGCGGCATTTTTCAGCCGTGCAGATCTTGTAACGCGGTTTGGGCATCTCGCCCGCCTTCCACAATCGGTAATGTTTTCGGCAATAGCCCTTGCCGACCACTTGCCGAGCGCAATCGCTCGCCTTGCACGTTCCTTCCTTAGCCATTTTTTCACCAGTCCAGTATCGATAGCTGCTTCTTAATGTCGCGACTATCGAAGCGGATTAAAACTCCGCTTTCAGTTCGCGGCTGAGTAATTCATCGACCATAGCGCCTGGTGGTGCTGCTTCATAGAGGACCCGGTAGACCGCCGACGAAATTGGCATCTCCACGCCGTGGCGTTCGGCAAGTCTAACGAGTGCACGCGCATTCGATACACCCTCGGCGATAGGTGCTCCCTCCGCCGGTAGTGACAGTTGTTCGCCACGGCCAAGCGCCAGGCCCAGCCGCCGATTACGCGAGAGGTCGCCGGTGGACGTGAGCACCAGGTCACCCAAACCCGCCAGCCCCGCCAAGGTTTCCTGTTTTGCCCCTGCCGCTCGCGCCAGCCGCGTCATCTCGGCTAGCCCGCGCGTGATTAGTGCGGCACGAGCCCCTGCGCCGAGAACGAGTCCGTCGCTGATTCCAGCGGCAATCGCGATGACATTCTTGCTGGCGCCGCCAAGTTCCACCCCGATAACGTCAAGGCTCCGGTAAACGCGTAACGGCTTGGCGGCGAATAAAGTTTGTGCGCGCCGGGAAATCACGTCGTTATGGGCCGCCGCCACCAGTGCCGCGGGTTTGCCACGCGCGATTTCCAGCGCGAAGCCCGGTCCCGACAGCACTGCGATTCTATTGGCCGGCGGCGCCAATTCGGCCAGCATTTGGGACATCGTCCGCAGCGAATCCTGCTCTATTCCCTTGCTGACGCTTAACACGAGCGATTCCCGAGAAATGGCGGATTTCACAGGCGCGAGGGTTTCGCGCGCAAAACCCGACGGAATCGCCATCACAATCGCATCCGCATTGCGAACGCAGTCGGCATTCATTTCCGTTAAATGGAGTTGAGGCGGGAACGGAACGCCGGACAAATAAGCTCGATTCTCACGATCATTGTGCAACGCGGCGAGTTGCGATTTTCGTCTTACCGCCAGGTTCACGGCCTGGCCGCTACGAGCCAGCACGATCGCGAGTGCGGTGCCCCATGCGCCAGCACCAAGAACAGCTACGGCGGTCATGAGTTAATTAATCGGCACCGGCTTCAGCGGTGGTCGGGCGATGGGGCCGGGAGAGCTTACCGGGAATACCGGGGCTCAGCGATAACGGCACCTCAGACCGCCGCGCGCAGCACGCGATAGAGTGGCTCGAGTTCGCGAAAAGCGTCAATCAGCTCCTCACGGTCGAGCCGCAGCGCGTCCCTCACTTTCCATCCAAAGCCGACATCGATACCACCGCTCTTCTTTTCCAAACTCTGGCTCAGTACTGAAAAAAAGTCGGCATCCGCGGCAACTTCTTGGGGCATCTGGCGAAAGTCCCACTTGTCGTAGCGGGCAATGCCGGTGCCGTTGAAAGCCTTCGCCAACTGAGCGCCGCGCGCTTTGAGCAAGCGGCCCATCTCCGGGCGCATGTCCGCCTCGGATTTAACCACGGCGCGAGCATGGATTCCCGCCCCGGAAATGCACAGTGCGAGATAGACGAAACGCTTGTAACCTTTTGGCGAGGGGCCAAAGGCGGCCCATGTTTCGGGCGGTGGATTCACGGTGCGGCGTGCGTGCCTGGCGACGTGAGGGAAGAATTCCAAATGCAGTCTGCGCGCGATCTCCGGTGCGAGTTCATCGCCCAGCCGCAGGAGCTTCGGACGCACATGGGCGTAGATTTGCTGCATCCGTTCATTGAAACCTTCAACACTGAAGACCTCAAAATCTAACGCAGTGAATCCGAGTGTTGCCACGTTGTGCTCCCTTTTGGGCGACAAGTCCGTTCTGCCACTGATCGTGTTTCAGCGCGGCCGTGCCCGATAAGGCCTTCATTCGCCCTTTCCGCTGGGCGCAATCCCGCGCGGATAATCCTTGATCGCTGTTTCCCAATTCCGCCCATCAAAATGCTGGATTTCAAAGGCGGTCAGATCCACCCCTTCAACACATCGGAGGTTCACATCGATCTTATCGGGGTCGGAGCGCGCGACATAAAACGGGGCCACGCCGCACCGTGGGCAGAAATGATGCTTGGCAGCGTGCGTGTTGAACGTATATGTAGCGAGGTCCTCCCAGGGCGTCAGCAAACGGAACCGTTCGTGTGGGATTATCCAGTGCACATACGCCTTTTTGGTGCAGATCGAGCAGTTGCACTCCGCAATACGGCCGTCTAGCGGCCCGAAAACTTCGTAGGCAATACGCCCGCAATGGCATCCGCCGCGGTAGATTTTGCGGTTGTGCAATTGATCCGACATGAACATGAATCTGGCGCAAATCGGCAGATACGGCAAATGCGGCGCATACCCGCGGACCCTCCTTTGGGCTACAAGATAGGGAATGGACCTCAGCGACAGCCGTGAAGAAACTGAATTTCGCCTCAAAGCTCGCAAATGGCTGGAACAAAACCGGCCGGCGGGAATGGCCGACCGGGGTTTTGCACTGCCCATCGATCAGGAATCCATCCGCACAGTACGCGACTGGCAAAGGCGGCTGTACGATGCCGGTTACCTGGGAATTGCATGGCCGGCAGAATACGGTGGGCAAGGCAAGACCATAATCGAAAGCGCTATCTTCAACGAAGAGATGGCGCGAGTGCGGGCACCGGCGCCGCTTAACGAACTGGGGTTGTCGATGGGCGGGCCAACTATCCTGGAGCACGGAACCGACGAGCAAAAGAAACGCTTCGTCAAAAAGATCCTGACCTGCGAGGAAGTGTGGTGCCAGGGCTTTTCGGAGCCAGGTTCCGGCTCCGACCTCGCAGCGCTCGGCACTCGCGCAACTCTGGAAGGCGATGAGTTCGTCGTCAACGGTCAGAAGGTATGGACGTCGCTAGGCCATATCGCTGATTGGTGCATGCTGCTGGTCCGCACCGATCCGAATGCACCCAAACATCGTGGAATATCCTACTTGCTCGTCGATATGCACAGCCCCGGAATTACGGTGCAACCGCTGAAGCAAATGACAGGCGAGGCCGAATTCAATCAGATCTTCTTCGAAGACGTGCGCGTGCCGCGCAAAAATCTGCTGGGTCCGCTCAACGGCGGATGGGGTGTCGCGATTACGACCCTGATGAACGAGCGCGCGACGCTTTCGCTGGCGACAGTGATGCGGTTTCGCAATACGTTTGAGGATCTGGCGGAGTTGGCGCGGCGGGTGCTCCGCGATCACACCTGCCGCTTGACTCCCACGCTAGTCCGTCAGGCCCTCGCACAATTTTATGTCGAGCTCGAGTCGATGAAGTATCTCGCGTACCGAAATTTCTCGCGGCTCAAGCGCGGGGGTACCCCGGGTCCCGAGGGTTCGATTTCGAAGGTACTCTGGAGCGAACTTAACCAGCGCATGAACGAGTTCGCCCTCGTGCTGCAAGGTCCGCGAGCCGTATTGGCCGAAGGGTCGAGCGAGCTCTTGGACCACGGGCGATGGCAGTACGGGTTGCTGCGCTCGCGCGGCAATACGATTGAAGAGGGCACCTCGGAGATCCAGCGGGGCATTATTGCCGAGCGGCTGCTGGGCTTGCCAAAGGGCTATTAGCCTAGCGAGCACTTAGTCCCATGATTACGAGCAATGAGGGCCTGGATGGCGGACTGAGGATGTTCGGATTGCTTCTCGGCGCCGTGGCGGTCATGACCCCTCCCCTGACCAGGGGGGAAGGGCGAGGGTCGCCTGACTGTTTACACAAGATGACCATAACACCAGATTCTGGCGACACGGCCGGTATCGATGGCCAAGAGGCTACCCCCAGCTAACCTCTGTGCAGGGGGAGGGATTTGGAGGCGCAGCCCTATTCCGCCGCTACGAACCTTGGCGGATGTACGCAACTAAGTACTGGAACGTGTGGTTATCTCTTTCATAATAGTAATGATGTGAGGGCGAGCCCTAACCGCCGAATCCCGACCTTGGTCGGGTTTGCGAGGACGGCGACAGGACTCGGATGCGCGCCGCTGTTTCATAAATTGCAGGCGTTCATTTATGGCGCGTTCTTTCTAGCCTTCGCAATGCTATTAGCTATTCGTGCGAGCGCAGCCACGGCCTCGCACCCCCCTGCAGGGACAAGAGCAATAACTGGGACAATCACGGATGCGCTTCTGCGGCCGCTTGCCAAGGTCGATCTTGAGCTGAGGTCGAACACTAATAAAAATATCGGCCATTCGACTACTGATGCGCAGGGCAAGTTCAGGTTCGGCAACGTGCCGGCGGGAATGTCTATAATCATCGCACGAAAGCGGGGGTTCAAGCCGGCGACTGTGATCGTCGAAGAGGGAGCGCCGAAACCGATTGCGCTGGCGATGGAATCCGAACAACCGCTGAGCGTGGCAATCATCGCAACACTCAACCGGGCGCGTAATGCACTTTCACCTGAAACCGGCAGCACGGTCTACCGTTTCACCGACAAGAACATCGATCAGCTTCCGCAGGGCGACAACACTCCACTCAACGGCGTATTGATTCAGGCGCCGGGTGTATCACAGGATTCCTACGGCCAGGGGCAGAGTCAAATCCACATACATGGCCTCAATGGCGGTGGCATTCAGTACCGGCTTAATGGCATTTTTCTGCCCGAGCCGGTCAGCAGTTTTGGCCAGCTCTTTAGCTCCTATTTCGTTAACAGCGTAACTCTCATCGACAACTTCATGCCTGCTCAGTTTGGCTATCGGAATGAGGGAGTAATCGATATCCACAGCAAAGACGGATGCCTGAATTCTGGCGGCCAGTTCGAGTATTACGGCGGGCAGCGCGGCACGATTGAACCGAGCCTGCAATATGGAGGATGTGCCGGAAATCTGAGCTACTATCTGAGTGGATTCTACTACCAAAGTGCACTCGGCGTGCAGTCGCCGACGGGCACGCCAACGCCGGAGCACGATCGCACCAGCCAAGGTCAGGGCTTCAGCTATCTATCGTATTTGCTGACTCCCGTAACCCGGCTCAGTTTAATCACGGGCACCGCCATTAACGCATACCAGGTTCCGGGCCAACCTGACTTGCCAGTGGAGTTCCCTATCAGCGGAGTCTTCAATTACCCGAACTCGGCTAATACCAGCACAACTGAATTCGAGCAAAACTATTTCGGAATACTTGCGCTACAGGGGACCGCTGGTCAAAAACTCGATTATCAACTCGCGTTGTTCAGCCGTTACTACAGTTTGAAGTACAATCCCGACCCCGTCGGCGATCTCGCTTACAATGGCATCGCTGACCGAGTGTTGCATACCGGCTTCATCAACGGTCTTCAGGAAGATACCTCTTATCGCTTAAACAGTCGGCACACACTCCAGGCAGGTTATTACACTAGCGGCGAAACGCTCGAGGAGGATAATCGTGCGCTGGTTTTTCCGGTCAACTCAATCGGCACGGCTGCAACCTCGCCAGAGGTGGTGACCGACAACTTTAACGGAAAGGCGCTGCTTTTCGGTTTATACGCCCAGGACCAGTGGCGTCCGACCCAAAAACTTGAACTCACAATCGGCGGGCGTTACGACATGATGAATTACTTCGGCTGGCAGATGCAGTTCAGCCCCAGACTTGGACTGGTCTATAAATTCACCCCATCGACTACCGTGAATGCCGGCTATGCGCGCTATTTCCAGGTTCCACCATTCGAGTCGGCGCTCCTAAAGACGGTCGGCAAGTTCGCCGGCACTACAGGCGCCTCAACGATCACGTCCGGCAATCAGAAAATCGAGCCCGAGGACGATGAATTCTTCGATGCCGGATTCGGCCAGCAGTTGCCGCTGGGGCTGAGCGCAACGGTTGAAGGATGGTTCTTGTGGGCGGATAAGAAGCTGGATCTGGCACAATTCGGCAATACTTATATTTTCGCGCCCCTTCAGTATCGACACGGCCGTGGCTGGGGTTCTGATTTCAGCCTGGCGAAAAATACCGAGAAGTTGTCTGTCTACTATAATTTTTCCTATGCGATCCAGCAGGCCAAAAACGTATCCGCCGGCCAGTTTCTGGTCGATGATCCGGCAGAGCTGATGTACATTTCCCGCCACTGGATTTGTTTGGACGACGATCAGGAGTTCAGTTCCTCCGGCGGATTGAGCTATCGGCGCTGGGGATTTCTGGTTAGCGCTGATGTAATTTGGGGAAATGGCTATCGCTTCGGCTTTGCCAATCTGAACACGCAACATCCCTATATCCAGGTGAACGCGGCGATTGCCCACCAATTGCCAGTGCCCCGGCTCGGCAACATAGAAGGGCGTTTGAGCATCGTGAACCTGTTCGACCACGTCTACTTAATCCGCCAGGGTAGCGGCATTGGCGTATTTTCGCCGCAATATGGCCCACGGCGCGCGCTCTATTTCACCTTCACGCTGCCGTTCGGTGCCGCGCAGATGGCAAGCCCTACCTCTTGAGCATCCTAGTGACTAGTCAGTAAAAGCCGGAGACAATAAAACCTGACACCCGTGTTGGCTGATTCGGGCCATTCGCCGCATTCGCAAATGTGCAGACATCCGAGTCAAGCTCGAGAACATTAGTGCCTTGTCATCGCGGCGGCGTGGCTCGGCAGATCGCCTTGGTGCATGAGCGTGGTGAATAGAGAAAATCTTCCGACTGACGCGTCTCTCTTTTTCTTCGTGATAGCGAGAATTCAGCCTAGTTTTCGCCCTATCGGCCAAGAATGATCGAGCGATTGATCAGCTGAGGCTTTGGTTGTGCAACCGATCCATTCTTATTTAGGTTGACAGGGCGGCCAACTTGCCCCATAAGACGGCAATAGCACTGCTTAGGCTGGAGGGAACCCATGAATTTCAAACGTTACGCAAGCGCCGTTGCGTCACTGCTTGCCTTGCCCGCTTTCATAGCAATCAACGCCAATTCCGCTCCGGCCCAAGAGCTTCGATGGGAGACCGTCATGGGCGTAAAACAAACCGGCGACCAGGTGGGCGTGGGTACCGGTGCAGTTTTCGGAGGGGCTCCGTGGGAGACCACCGGCGGATCGGTCCACGTAAATCTGGCAAATGGCAAAGTAAGGTTTTACGTTAAGGGACTAATCCTTGCGGTCGGGAGTGTTCCTTCATTGGGAGTCCTCGGCGTTCCGATTGGAACGCCTGGTCCCGTTACGCAGGTGAAAGGCACTTTGGTTTGTGATGTAGACGGCACCGCGAACGGCGGCAATTCCCTTGACTTTGACACGCCCGCCACGACCCTCGACATGAATGGTGAAGCCCATTTTAGCGGCAGGTTCGTGAAGAGTCTTGATTCGGTGTGCAGCAGCGAGAACGACAACGCCTTCCTGATTCGAATCGTCGAACCATCTGCCTTCGCTAACGCTTGGATAGCGTTTGGCGCCGTGCGTACTGGCGGTCGTTCCGAGTGAAGTTATACTCGACATATAGATGTCAGGAGGTTTGCTATGCTCGACCATATCGGACTAGTGGTTTCCGACTATGCCAAAAGCAAGGCCTTCTTTGAACGAGCGCTGGGCCCGCTGGGATACTCATGCCTGATGGAATTCAGCGGCGCCGCCGGATTTGGTGCGGCTGGCAAGCCGGACTTCTGGATCTCACAAGGGCAAGCGGGAAAACCCCCGGTGCACGTCGCCTTCGTGGCTGCTGATCGTTCAATAGTCGAAGCATTCCACAAGGCGGCCGTGGGCGCCGGCGGACGTGACAACGGCGGTCCCGGACTGCGCAAAGAATATCATCCAAACTATTACGGCGCGTTCGTCTACGATCCAGATGGCAATAACATCGAAGCCGTCTGCCATAACCCGGCATAGACAAGGGACATCGCAGGCCGTCCTATCAGGCGGCCTGCGAGCGCGTAAGGCGCACAGGCATGTGTTTGATGCCTGCGACGAGGTTCGATTGCAGGCGTTCGACCGGCCCGGTGAGTTCAAATTTGCCCACCTGAGCGAGAATCGAGTCCAGCATCAGGCGGAGTTCGAGCCGCGCAAGGTGGGCGCCGGCACAGAAATGCTCACCTTTTCCAAATGCAATCTGCTCGTTCGGTGTGCGCCCGATGTCAAATCGATATGGCTGCTCGAAGATTTCCTCGTCGCGATTGGCCGAGGGCAGCCAAGTCGCGAGCTGGTCGCCGGCGCTGATCTTTTTTCCGCCTAAGGTGGTGTCTTGCAGCGCAACGCGTGCGATATGCGTGATCGGGCTGGTCCACCGCAGAATCTCCTCAATCGCAGCCGGCAACAAGCCAGGATTGGCGGCGAGCCGCGCCCATTCGGCGGGGTGATTGATGAAGGCAAGTAGTCCGCCTGATATCGCATTGCGCGTGGTTTCGAGGCCGCCGACAACGTATAAAAAGCCGTTATGCATCAATTCTGCTTGCGTCAGCTTGCGGCCGTTCACCTCAGCGTTGCCGAGAACGCTCAGCAGGCCATCGCCGGCGCCGCCGCGCCGTTCGGATGCCAGCTTCGCGCAGTAAGAGCCGAGGTTGTTGGTGCCCTGCTGGCGAGTTTCAAGCGGTGAACGGGATTCGGTCTGATACTCAGGATCTTCGTTCCCCAGCGCCATGTTGCCCCATTTGAACATCAGCGGCCAATCGGAGCGCGGGATACCCATGATTTCGCAGATGAATGCCATTGGCAGGCGGGCCGCGACGTCGACCACGAAGTCACAGTCGCCCCGTTCGAGCACTTCTGCAAGAATCTCATCGACCAGTAATTTGCCGGGTGATTCATAGCGGCCCACCGGCCGCGGCAGAAAAAGGCGGTTGAAAGCCCGCCGCATCGCTACATGCAATGGCGGATCGGTCATGATCATCATCTGCCCGGAGCCCATCATTTCAGGCGTCACCTGCTCCATCTCGGGGCTGGAAGGAATGATCAGGCCGCGCGTAGAAGTGAACAGATTCGGCTCGCTGAAGACCGCAACCATCTCGTCATATCGGGTCAGGGACCAGAAACCTTTGACCAGGCCCTGTGTCCAGTGGACTGGGTCTTCGCGCCGCAACTGGCGCCACAGAGGATGGGGATCGTTATTGACGAAGAAAGCAGGGTCGGTGAGTGCGCGGTCAATCAAGGAGAGGTCCATCGCTGTACTCCTGTGCGTAGACTATCGCAAATCAGGCAAAAGAGGCGAGTTCACTGCACTCGATTCGGACCGCGCCCCGGAATGTGAAATTCGAATGCCAAAACTTAACCTTCGGCGGTAGGCGAACGCCGTGGCTACAGCGACGGCGGAAGACGATAGTTTAGCCCGAGGAGAGCACGGGAGGCTCGCAGGTTGGACCGGATCGCAAAAACCATTCTCCTCAGTTGCGCGCCCCCTTAGCTCAGATGGATAGAGCACAGGATTCCTAATCCTGGGGTCGTGGGTTCGAATCCCGCAGGGGGCACCAGTTTTCCCGGGAATTAGCCCCAAAGCGAAAATATTTGTTGCAAATGAGAGCGGCAGATTGAAGCAAGAGGGCCTCTGATGCGTCATTTAGAGTGCGTACCAGCGCGGCTCTAAACAACACGGGAGGCCCCCAGGATG
>Ga0207416_1000898_pt1 | contig 45159 bp, 45 predicted proteins | sample PaiPotPPM11metaG_FD_184107 | JGI IMG/M metagenome (GOLD analysis project Ga0207416, IMG submission 184107) | Iron sulfur acid spring bacterial and archeal communities from Banff, Canada, to study Microbial Dark Matter (Phase II) - Paint Pots PPM... ...
TGATCGTCACCATGATGGTGATGGGCAACACGGTCCAGAACACCTACTGGAACATTGTTGGCGGCTTCGACACCACGGGTCAGACGCCGCAGCAGATCTCCTGTCACCAGGCCCACTACAACTGCGGCGGCGGCGGCTGAGCCCATCAACGCTTTTTAGGAATTGACCTAGCGCTTCTATAATGCGGCGGTGACCGGGAAGGCCACTGAAGCGCAGGCGGGGGAGGCCAATCCGCGCCGCATCGGCGCCCTTTTTTATCACGTCCGGGATGCCGTCGCCGTGCTAGATGGCAGCTGGCGGATCCGCCGCTGGAATCCTGCCGGTGAGCGGCTCTTCGGATACACCGCGGACCGGCTCGAGGGCCAACCCTTCGCCAGCCTATTCAGCGATGCCGAGGAATTTGCGCGTGCCCGGCAAGCCCTGGAGCTGGCGAGCGACTCCGCCTCCGGCACCCTCCGGTCCCAGTTGGGCCGGCTCATCCCGGTCAGTTGTCGCACCATCACCCTCGACGGCGATGGTGGCCAGAGCGACTGGCGGGCGGTCCTGATCCAGGAGGAACCTAATAATGCGCTCGATCCGACCGGCCGGGCCCTGATCCGGCAATTGCATCAACTGGCCGAAGCTACCGCGGCGATCCTGGCCGAACCAGACCTGCAGCGCGTTGCCCAGTCCCTAACCGACCTGGCCAAGGTTTTGGTCGGGGCGGACTTCTCGGCCCTGGTCCTCGTAGAGCCGGATGGCGAATCGTACCGCGCCACCGGATTTACCTACAATGCGCCCCGCGAGCTGTTTCCCCCCGACCGAACCCATCCGGATCCGATCGGCCTGCTGGGCGAACCACTGCTGACGCGCTCCATCCTTCGGATTGCCGACATTCGCGACCATCCGGGCTCGGTCGGAATCCCGGTCCATCACCCGCCGGTCGCCGCTTTCATCGGCGTGCCACTATTCATTAAGGAAGCCGTGATCGGCGAGCTGCTGGTGGCCAACCGGGTGGAACGGCCCGCCTTTACCGATCTGGAGGAAGCTCTGCTCTCGCAGCTTGGCATCATTGCAGGAGCGCTGATCGAAAACGCTCGCCTGCAAACGGAGGTGGGCAATCACGCGGAGCAAGTCGATCAACTGAACGCACGTCGGCGAGCCGCGATGGCAGCAATCGCTCACGATCTCCGCACGCCGGCGGGCGCGGTCCGAGGTTACGCAGAAATCGCCGCCGACCCCCGGCTGCCCGAACCGAAGCGGGCGATGATGCTACAACGGCTGGAAAAGCAGGCGCAGCAGTTGAACCGACTGATCGATGATCTGAGCACCGCCGCCCGCCTCGACACGGATAATTTCGCCGTAGCCATGGAGTCGATCGACCTCAACGAGGTACTCGAGGAGATCGAGTCGGATTACCGGCTGCGCTACGAGGATCGACGCTTCGAGCTCGTCGGATCACCAGCGCCAAGGGCGCGGGCTGACCGGCAGCGCCTACGCCAGGTCTTGACGAACCTGATCGATAATGCGATCAAGTACTCGGCGCCCGGGACACCGGTGCGGGTCGAGATCGAGGCGACCCCAAGCCAGGTCTACATCGCGGTCGTCGACCGGGGCCGTGGCATTTCCACCGAGGACCTGGCGAGAGTGTTCGAACCCTTCTATCGCAGCAAGTCGGCCGAGTCGGTAGCCGGGATGGGCCTCGGACTCGCCATCGTGCGCGGCCTGATGCAGGCGATGGGCGGAGAAGTATCGGTGCAGAGCACCGCCGGACGCGGGGCGCGATTTCGTCTGTGCCTCCAACGATCGGTCGCGTAGACCTAGCTTAGCTCGACAACTCGAATGAGGCCGCCTGGTCGTTTGCCGACTCCTTGCCTGCCTCGAACACGGTCCAGCGAAGCGCCAGTGAACCACCAATAGCGCCGAGGGAGGCCAGGGTGGTGAGCCGGCGGAGCCGGACGCCCGAGCGTTTTGCCGCCACGCGATGGAGCAACAGCGGCATCACCGCACCGACGCCCACCGCCCCCAGCCAGAAGGGGAGCGCCCGGCGTTGCGCCGTCAACGGCCGGGCGGTCCGGCCCGATTGGCCGATATAACCCGCGACCAGGGCGAGTTCTGCCAGTGAGGCCGCAGACTCGATCTTGGATAGCCGGTGCAAAGGGCCGTCGCCGGCCGACCGTAGCGCCGCCATCAAGCTGACGGCAGCCGAACCGCTGGCCAGGGCTGAAGCGGTGAAGAGGCCTCCGAGCAACTTGCTCTTAGCCCAGAGAGGAATATTGGTGGCGGCCAGCAGCACGCCGGTGTAGCCCGCAAGCGTGATACCGAGCACGCTGCCGCCCAGTTCGGTCAGTCCGCGTGGCACGAGGTCGGTCAGTATTGCGGCAACCTTCGGAAGCAGTCCCCGATCGGCGGCCAGGGCGGCGGCACGGGCGAGCGCCACCGGGGTGAAGGTCGCCAGCGTCCAGGCACCGAGGTTCATCGGCGACACCGGCTTGAAGACACGCAACATGTGATGGAAGCGATCGGGGCGCCCCAGGTCCATGATCAGCAGCGGGGTGCAGGGCAAGAGGGCGGCGGCCGCGACGTAGAAGCCGTCGGCCAGTGAGCGAGCGTCTTCGTCCGATCCAAAGCGCTGCGCCAGCGAGCTTGTGATGAAGGCTCCCCCGCCGATCCCCCCGAGCCAGAAGTAGACCGGAACTTCCCAGGTCCAGACCGGACGCTTGACGACCGGGTAATCGTAGTAGCCGTGCTCGCGGGGTTTTTCTCTCACCGGGACCGCCGGCCGAAGGCGAGTGCGCTTATCAGGGCGAAGCCGACGCCCACCGCCGCACTCCAGCCATAACGTTCTGCCATCGTCTTACGCGGCAGCCGGGGGACCTCGGGCAGGTTGTAAGCGGACGGTTTATCGAGCAGGAGGAAGAAGGCGTGCAGCGGGCCGACCTCGGCAGCCTCCTTGCCCTCGGGCATCCCGTACAGCCGCGCGCTGGTCTCGCCGCGTGCCTGCAACTCGCCAAGGCGCGCCCGCGCGCGCCGCTGCAGCTCCGCCACGTCGCCGAACTGGATCGATGCGGTTGGACAGGACTTGGCGCAGGCGGGGGTCATGTCATCCTTGAGCCGGTCGTAGCAGAGGGTGCACTTGTGCGCTGTGCCGGCTTCGAAGCTGCCTTCCCTGGGCGCACGATCGATGACGCCAAAGGGACAGGCAGGGACGCAGAATCCACAGCCGTTGCAGATGTCCTGCTGTACATACACGGTGCCGAACTCGGTGCGCACAAGTGAACCGGTCGGGCAGGCTTCGAGGCAGGCTGCGTTGGCGCAGTGCTTGCAGACGTCAGACATCATCAGCCACCGCTGCTCGTTCGGATTGCCGTTCTCTTTCGCCTGCTCGATGAACTGCACATGCCGCCAGGTGGTGGCGCCGAGCGCTCCCGTGTTGTCGTAGCTGTTCCCAGTCATGGCGAAGCCGTCCGCGGGCAGCTGATTCCATTGTTTGCACGCAACCTCGCAGGCCTTGCAGCCGATGCAGAGACTGGTGTCCGTGAAGAACCCCTTTACGCCGCGAGGCGCGGGTGGGGACTCCAGGTTCATGAGCCGCCTGAAGGGATCCATTTACAGCCGCCCCTTTCGGATGTTGCAGGTGAAGGCCTTGTCCTCCTGGATGTAGACGTTCGGCTCCTCCGAAAGCGCAACCAGGTCGTTGGCGATCGCTCCCTTGACCAGGCCTTTGTAACCCCAGTGAATCGGAAGACCAACCGTGTGCACGACTTCATCGCGGTGACGCAGAGGACGCATTCTCCCTGTCACCAGCGCCCTGCACTCGATCTCTCCGCGCGGCGTGGAGACCACCATCCATTCCCTGTTCTTAAGCCCGCGCATCCGGGCCAGCTCCGGGCTTATCTCAGCGAACATCTCGGGCATCAACTCGGCCAGCCACCCGTTCCAGCGTGACATCACTCCCGACAGGTACTGCTCCGTGACCCTGTAGGTGGTGACGGCAAAGGGATATTGCGGGTCCCCCGGCGGGCTGAGCCGGTTGTCCTTGCGAGCCATCCGGTTCGCGACCGGGCTGTTCTGCTGGTCGTAGAGGGAGTTCGTCAGGGGCGATTCGAGCGGCTCGTAGTGGGTCGGTAGCGGACCGTCCTTGAGCCCGCTTGGCGCAAAGAGCCAGCCACGGCCGTCTGCCTTGAGCGTGAAGGGGTCCGAGCCCGAGTGAACATCGGTTCCGCTCCCGTCCGGCTTGGGCCTCGTATCGGGCGCCTTGGTCTCGGGAAAATCCGGTACGTCATATCCCGTCCAGCTTCGCCGCTCGGCGTCCCACCAGACGTACTTCTTTCGCTCGGACCAGGGCCGGCCCTGTGGGTCGGCCGAGGCGCGGTTGTAGAGCATTCGCCGGTTGCCTGGCCAGGCAAATCCCCACTCGGGGCTGACCCAACCATCGCCGCGATTGCGGCGGCGCGCCATGTTCTGCCCCTCGGCAGGATAGACCCCCGAGTAGATCCATACACCGCATGCGGTCGACCCGTCATCCTTGAGGGCCGGAAAACCGGCGAGGGGCTTGCCGTCCCGGACGGTGTAGCCGTTGATCTCTTTGAGCACCTTTTCCGCCGAGGGCTCGTCCTTGATGCGCCAGCGCCCATCCGGCTCATCCGGCAGGTAGTCCCAGGTGAGGTTGAGGAGGCCGCGGTCCGCAGCGGCGGTGGATCCACGGTAGAGATCCTTGAGACGCCGGCCCAGGTGGTAGACGAACCACAGGTCGGAGCGCGTATCGCCCTTGGGATCCACCGCCTTGTCGTGCCACTGGAGCAACCGCTGGGTGTTGGTGAAGGTACCGTCCTTTTCCGCCGGCGCGGCCGTCGGCATCAGGAAGACCTCCGTCTTGATCGTCTTAGGGTCGACGCCTTCCGGGGCCGCGTACCAGAAACTGGCGGTCTCGGTCTCGTAGAGGTCGATCGTCACCAGCCAGTCCAGTTGCCCCAGCGCCTTGCGCTGTAAACGCGCGTTGGGACTGCCGGCAGCGGGGTTCTGCCCGAAGACGATGAATCCCTTGACCTTGCCATCGGCCATCTCGGCGGAGGTGGTGATGTGAGAGTGATCACCCGTGATCTTTGGCACCCAGTCGTAGCCGTAGTCGTTAGAGCTGGTCGCGGCATCGCCATACCAGGCCTTCAGTAACGAAACCATGAATTTGGGCAGGTTGGACCAGTAGCCGCCACGAACCTCTGATTCCTTCATGTAAGTCTGGAGGTCGTGGTCACCTTTGAAACTGGCCGGCTGGGGTAGATAACCGGGGAGAAGGTCGAACAGGGTTGGGACATCGGTCGATCCCTGGATCGACGCATGGCCACGCAGTGCCATGATCCCGCCCCCAGGGCGCCCCATGTTCCCCAGTAAGAGTTGCAGGATGCTGGCGGCACGAATGATCTGCGGGCCGAAGCTCTGTTGCGTCCAACCGACCGCGTAGCAGATGGCTGAAGTTCGTTCCCTACCCGAGTTCGAGGCGAGGATCTCGGCTACCTGGATGACCAACTCCTTCGGCACACCGCATACGGACTCCACCATCTCCGGCGTGTAGCGCGCGAAGTGACGCTTGAGGATCCGAAAGACGCAGCGGGGATGCTGAAGCGTTTCGTCCCGGTAGGGCGCGTGCTTCGCAGGGCTGGTGCCTTCCTGACCGTGGCCCGAATGCGAGGACCCATCCTCCTTCTGCTCGGTGGGAGGGCCGGCGTAGGTCCAGGAGGAGTTGTCGTAGCGATGGTTCGACTGGTCGAATCCGGAGAAGATCCCGTTGTTGTCCTCGGCATCCACGTATCGCTCGTCGATGATCGTCGAGGCGTTGGTGTAGGTGGCGACGTACTCTTTGAACCACCGGTCGTGCGTCAGGACGTAATTGATCAGGCCGCCGAGAAAGGCGATGTCACTTCCAGGCCGTATCGGCACGTAAAGGTTTGCGCAGGCCGATGTGCGGGTGAAGCGTGGATCCACGTGGATTATCGTCGCACCCTTTTCCTTCGCCTTCATCGGCCAGCGGAAGCCGACGGGATGGGCCTCTGCCATGTTGCTGCCCATGATCAGGATGGCGTCGGAGTTCGCGAGGTCTTGCTGGAAGGTGGTGGCTCCGCCTCGGCCGAAGCTTGTCCCCAGACCGGGGACAGTGGAGCTGTGTCATATGCGGGCCTGGTTTTCGATCGACACCACGCCAAGCCCTCCCCCGAAAAACTTCTTGATGAGGTAGTTCTCCTCGTTGTCCATGGTCGCCCCGCCGAGTGTGGCGATCGCCGTGGTCTGGTTGACCAGCTTTCCGTCCGGAGTACGCTCGACGAAGCTTTCATCTCGTGTTTGCTTGATCCGCTCGGCGATGCGGTCCATCGCCCAGTCGAGTGGTCGGTTCTCCCAGTGATCGGAGTAGGGCGCCCGGTACCGGACGTGCTCGACGCGATTGGGATTTACGACGTACTGGTAGGTACTGGCGCCCTTGGGGCAGAGCGTGCCTTCGTTGATGGGAGACTCCGGGTTCCCCTCGATGTCTATGATCCGTTCGTCCTTGACGTAGATCAGCTGGCTGCAGCCGACCGCGCAATAGGGGCACACGGAGGTGACTACACGGTCGGCGTCCCGTGTCCGGGGTGCTTTGTCGATCGACTCGCGGGAGGCGGGCTGCGGAGAGACAACCATTCTTCACGCCAGCATAAGCAGCAGGCCGGAGCCGGCGCAAATCACCAAGCAAGCCCATGCTCCGCCTCCCGTTCTACTTACAGCCGGCTCTCAGTTCCGTCTCAGGATGGGCTAAGTGAGTGGCCGTAGCTTGAAACCCATGGACGAGAGCGCTCCGCCGCTAGCGCCATCCTCGAATAGGCGGCCCCTCTGGCACCGACCGATATCGAGGCGAAGGGTGCTCGCCGCCGGCGCGGCGACCGCGGCGGCCGCCGGCATCGCTGCCCTCTGGAAGGGGAACGATTTGTCCGGGATCCTGACTCAGGTCCATGACCTGACCCACCAGTACGAGGGAGTCCTGACCAGCCAGAGGGTGCGGACCGCCCACCTGCTCCGCCGGGCCGGCTTCGGCGCCACGACGACCGAGCTCGACCACTATGCCGCGATGGGAACCCGGGCGGCTACCGATTCCCTGCTTGCCTTCGGAAAGGTGTCAAATACCCGCCTCGAGTCGGCGCTACAAGCGCTCGATGCCATGTTGGCCACCCCCGCCGGTCCAACAGCCGCAACCATCCAGGCCTGGTGGCTGCAGCGCATGGCCGAAACGGCGCGCCCCCTGGAGGAAAAGATGACGCTCTTCTGGCATGGGCTCCTCACCAGCGGTCTCGACAAAGCGGGGACCGCCCAGATGCACGTCCAGAACGAGCTCTTCCGAACAAACGCTCTGGGAAATTTCGACGAGCTTCTCAAGGCAGTCTCGAAAGATCCCGCGATGATGGTCTACCTCGACACGGAGACCAACCGGAAAGGCAAACCCAACGAAAACTATGCGCGCGAGCTGATGGAGCTGTTCACCACTGGCATCGGGCACTACACCGAAACCGACGTACGCGAATCGGCGCGTGCCTTCACCGGCTGGACGCTCCAGGGCGGTAGCAAGCAGCTCCGCTACGCCACCGGGTCCCTCTTCGTGCCGCGTCTCCACGACGCCGACCTGAAAACCTTCATGGGAAAGACCGGAAGCTTCACTGGCGACGACATCGTGGAAATGATTGTTCCGCTGCGGGCTACAGCCGAGCGCCTCTCGACCCGTCTCTTCTCCTTCTTCGCCTACCCCAACCCGGAAACGGAGGTCGTCCACCACCTGGCCGACGTCTTCCAGCAGAGCCGCTACAACGTGGGCGCCGTCGTCAAGGAGATTTTCCTCCTCGACGCCTTCTACACGCCGAAAGCGTACCGGGCGCTGATCAAGAGCCCCGCCGAACTGGTCGCAGGCATCTTGAAGACGGTCAGCGTCAGCCACCAGGGTTACGTCGCCGCGGCGAATGCGATGGGGCCGATGGGCCAGGTCCTCTTTTATCCCCCTAACGTCGCCGGCTGGCCGGCGGGAACATCCTGGGTCAACAGCTCGACGTTGTTGAATCGAATCAACTTCGCCAACGCCGCCACCGTTCGCGCTCGCTCAGAGCTGACGCCTCAGAGTCTCGATCAGCTGCTGAGCTCGCTGCTGGACTCAAACGTTGCCCCCGGCACGCGCCAGCAGCTGCAGGCCTTCGCTGCGGCTCACCCCGATGATCCCGCCGGACTTTTGTTCATGGTCCTTTCGACACCGGAATACCAACTGAGTTAATGGAGATGAAACGCCATGTTTAGCCGCCGGGACTTTCTCAAGCAGGGACTGGTACCAGCCTTCGCCGGTTCCGCCGTTCCATCGATCTTCTTGAACGGCGTAGCGGCGGCCGCCGCCGACTCACCCAGCTCCGCGCCCAGCGACCGCATCCTGCTGCTGGTCCAGCTCGCCGGAGGCAACGATGGCCTCAACACCGTGATCCCCTACCAGGATGGCACCTACCATGACGCCCGGCCGACCTTGCGCCAGGAACAGGGCGTGCTCACCCTGAACGGCCAGGTCGGACTGCATCCGAACCTGAAGGCACTGAAGTCGAGCTGGGATGCCGGCCAGCTGGCGATCGTACAGGGGGTCGGTTATCCAAACCCGAACCTCTCGCACTTTGCCTCGATGTCCATCTGGGAAACCGCCACCATCCAGGGCGGCTTCGGCGATGGCTGGCTGGGACGTTATCTGAACTACCTGGACCAGGTTGGAGAGAGCCCGAACCATGCCCTGGAGGGTGTCAGCGCCGGCACGCTGGTCCCGCCGGAGATGAGGGCGAAGTCACCGGTGATGGCGTTGCAGTCACTCAAGAACTTCCGGATTCAACCGGTCAACGAGCACGGCACCCAGGTCGATGTCGAGAATCCGCTGGTCAAGTTTTACGGAGGTTTCAAGCAGGCTGCGCCCGCGCCGTACGGCGCCCTCTTCGATACCACGCTACAGGAGGCACTTGCGGCCTCCCACGCCCTTGAGGCGACTGATGCCTCGTACCAGCCAAAAGCGACCTACCCGGCAAAGAGCCCGATCGCAAGCTCGCTCAAGCTGATCGCCGAAACGATCGTATCCGGCCTCGGTGTTCGCGTCGCCCATGTGACCCTTGGCGGCTTCGACAACCATGCCCGGGAGAAACCAGTCCATGACAAGCTCCTGCTCGACCTCGACCAGGCGCTGGCTGCCTTCATGCAGGATCTCGCCGGCCACGGCTTCGCCGACCGCGTGCTGGTCATGACCTGGTCTGAGTTCGGACGCCGTGTGGGCGAGAACGGGAGCGCCGGGACTGACCATGGCACCGCGGCACCGATGTTCCTGCTGGGAAGCGCCGTCAAGGGCGGCCTCTATGGAGAGGCACCCAGCCTGACTTCGTTAGTCAACGGCAACCTCAAGTTCACCACCGACTTCAGGTCCGTCTACGCCTCGGTGCTCGAGGGATACCTGAAGGCGCCGGCGACCGACCTGTTGGGCGGCAACTTCGAGAAACTGCCGCTGCTCAAGGCCTGACCCGAGGCTTCCCGCGATCAGGTTTGACCTACACGTTGCAGTGGGTAATAATGAAGCACCTCACTATGGATACCCCCCAAACGAGGTCCGGCGCTGAGTGCCCCCCAGCTGGCAACCTGGTCATCGGCCCTGACGGTCTTCTCTACGACCGCCGCTTCCGCGAAGGGCTGAGCACTAAGCCTTTCGGCAATCCAGGCGAGGGCGACGCCGCCGAAGCCCTTGCGGCCCTGCGAATGGCAGGCAAAGTGATGCGCCAGCAGATGGACCGCTTTGCCGAGCGCCACGGACTGAGCGAAGGACGTCTGTTCTTGCTCTTCCAGCTCGGCCGCGCTCCGCAGCATCAGTTACCCCTGGGCGAGATCGCCGAGCACCTCGACGTCAGCCCGCGCAACGTCACGGGGTTGATCGACCACCTGGAGAAAGACGGCCTGGTTGAACGGGTACATGACCTGAACGACCGGCGGTCTATCCAGGCCCGCCTGACGCCGACTGGACTGCAGACTCTTTCGGACTTATGGGACAAGGCACGGGAGAGTCAACTGAGCGCCGTCAAGGACTTTTCGCCCGAGGAACTCAGAGAGCTCAGGCACCTTTGCCTTCGAGTCGTCGAAAAATTGGCCGCCGGTCGGCCGGCCGCAGCCCACGTGAGACACGCATGAGCGCTTCGGTTTCAGAACAGTACGAGCAGGCCCAGCAGGAGCTGGACCGGGCTGAGGTGATCAAGAGGCATGTAGCCAAAAACCCGGAGCAGTATCCCGCGGTAGAGCGAACCGCCGCCCTGAAGAGGGTCGATCAACTGCGGGAGCAGGTGCAGTCCCTCCAGTTGCAGGTGGAGGCCGCCGGCCGTCCGCAGCCGAATCAGCCAGCCCTGCCCCCGGAGCGCCGGAGCATGGGCGAGGGCTTGAGCCGCGGTCGCTTGATCCTGGTAACCATCGGCACCATGCTGGCGCTGCTGCTGGCTGCCCTCGACCAGACGATCGTCGGCACCGCCATGCCGCGGATCGTCGCCGATCTCAACGGCCTCGCCTACTACACGCTGGTCACGACCGTCTACCTGGTCGCCTCGACCGTGATGGTGCCGATCGCCGGCAAGCTCGGAGATCTCTTCGGCCGGAAGCCCTTCCTGCTTGCAGGGATGATCGGGTTCGTCCTCGCCTCGGCCCTCTGCGGCATCTCCCAGAACATGCTGCAGTTGATCGCCTTCCGAGGCATCCAGGGCATCTTCGGCGGCATCCTCTTCGCCACCGTCTTCACCGTGATCGGCGATCTCTACCCGCCCGCGGTTCGCGCCAGGGTCCAGGGCCTCTTCGGGGCGGTCTTCGGGCTGTCCTCCGTTCTCGGACCTACCGTCGGAGGCTACCTGACCGACAACCTTGGCTGGCGCTGGGTCTTCTACGTCAACGTCCCGGTCGGCATCCTCGCCGTCCTGACGGTGGCCAGCACCATGCCGTTCGTGCGGACAAAGGCGTCCTGGCGAGATATTGATTTCGCCGGCGCCGGCCTGCTCACGCTCGGGGTCGCACCTCTGCTCACCGCGCTGACGATCACGAGGGATCACGCCTGGACCTCGCCGCAGGTGCTCTCGCTGCTCGGGCTGGCGGCGGTAAGCCTGGTCCTCTTCTTTGTCGTCGAGGAGCGCAGCGAGCACCCGATCGTCCCCTTCAAGCTCTTCCGGGACCGGACCTTCGCGGTGTCTGTGATCGCCGGTTCACTGACCGGCTTCGCCATGTTCGGAAGCATCATCTTCGTGCCCCTGATCTACCAGGGGGTGCTCGGCATCAGCGCCACCAATTCCGGCCAGCTACTGACCCCAATGATGCTCGGCCTCGTCTTTGCCAGCGTCATCAGCGGCCAGCTGATGGTTCGCATCCGCCGTTACCGATTCATCGGGACGGCGGGCATCGCGGTGATGCTCGTCGGAATGTGGCTGCTCTCCCAGGTGACAGTCAGCACCAGCCGCCTCGAGGTCGTCCGCGACATCGTGATCGTCGGGGCCGGGCTTGGAACAACCTTTCCCCTTTACCTGAATGCGGTGCAGAGCGCGGTTTCGCGTGAGTTCCTCGGCGTCGCGACCAGCCAGATCCAGTTCTGGCGCAACATGGGCGGCACCATCGGCACCGCCGTCCTGGGTTCTCTGCTGGTCCAGCGCCTGGATGCCAATATCAAGACCCAACTGGCCGGCCTGCCCTCGGCCGCCTCCAGCTTCGTCCCCAAGGGCAGCAGCGCGCAGACGCTCTTCGATGCCTCCAAGATCAACGCCGCCCGCGCCGCTCTCCCGCCCCAGCTGACGCCCCTCTTCGACCAGGTGCTGCACGCGATCAGGGTCGGCCTGGCGAACTCCTTACACCAGCTGTTTCTCTACGGCGCGGCCGTTCTCGTGCTGGCGCTGATCGCCTCGGTCTTCCTCAAAGACGTCCCACTCCGCGGCCGCAAGCAGGCGGATCCAGAGAGCGCGCAGGTTATCGCCGCCTAAAACAGCCCGGCCCTCGCTCGGCCGTTATGTGCACGGCGCCTAAACCGTACGGAAAAGTTCGGTGACGGCAGACCATGGTCCTTTTGAAGGTACCTAAGGACAATGGTCCCCATGAAAATTGATGCTGGCGACACAGCCTGGGTACTCGCGTCCGCCGCCCTCGTGATGTTGATGACGCCAGCTCTTGGATTCTTTTACGGCGGCCTGGTCCGCCGCAAAAACGTGCTCTCCACCATCATGCACAGCTTCTTCATCCTTTGCCTCATCAGCGTCCAGTGGGTGTTGTGGGGTTACAGCCTGGCCTTCGGCCCGGACAAGGCTCACATCATCGGGGGTCTCGAGTGGATCGGCCTGAACCACGTCGGCTTCGCCCCCAACCCGGACTACGCGCCAACGATTCCACACCAGGCGTTCATGGTGTTCCAGATGATGTTCGCGGTCATCACACCCGCCCTGATCAGCGGCGCCTTCGCCGAACGTCAGCGCTTCAAGGCGTTCGTGCTCTTCTCGCTGCTCTGGGCAACCTTCGTCTACGACCCGATCGCCCACTGGGTATGGGGCACGGGCGGCTGGCTGCACAACCTTGGCGCGCTCGACTTCGCCGGCGGGACGGTCGTGCATATCAGCTCCGGCGTTTCCGCCCTGGTGGCCGCTCTCGTCCTCGGGCGACGGGTGGGCTTCGGCCAGGGGAAGTTTGAACCGCATGACGCTACGATGACCGTCCTCGGCGCCTGCCTACTGTGGTTCGGTTGGTTCGGCTTCAACGCCGGCAGCGCGCTCAGCGCGGGCGCCCTCGCCACCAGCGCGTTCGTCGTCACGAATACCGCTACCGCCATGGCGGCCCTCACCTGGATGACGGTCAGCTGGTGGCACAAGAAGCAACCGAGCGTGCTCGGGGCGGCGGCCGGTGCGGTGGCGGGGCTGGTCGCGATCACCCCGGCCTCCGGCTACGTCAATGTCATGGGCGCCATCGTGATCGGCTTCGGGGCGGGCATCGTCTGCTACCTGGCCATCCAGTTGCGGGAGCGCATCAGGGTCGACGATGCCCTCGATGTCTGGGCGGTGCACGGCATCGGCGGGACCTGGGGCGCGCTGGCCACCGGGCTCTTTGCCACCGTCGCCATCAACTCGGGCGCGGCCAACGGCCTCTTTTACGGCAACCCCAGGCAGGCCCTGGTTCAGATCGTGGCGGTCGGCGCCTCCTGGGGCTGGTCGATCGTGGGCACCTTCATCATCCTGAAAGTGGTCAACCTGTTCGTCCCACTGCGCGTTCAAGAAGACGAGGAAGTCATCGGTCTCGATCTCTCACAACACGGCGAACCCGCGTACGCCAGTATCCACGCGAACTGAAGGAGGAAAAACCAATGGATGCGACAACTGTCCTCGCCGTCATCTGCAGCACCATCGTCTTCGCCGGCTGGCTGGTCCTGCCCCACGCACCTGCGACCGTCAAAACGATGGCCGTCAGCGAAGAGCGGCAGCCCGTGGCGGTTTCTGCCTAGCGGACCTCACCACCGACAGCTTGGAGGCGGTCTCGTAGCTCAGCGTCAGCCTTCGCGGCGCGCGCAGTTGCATCGTCCGACCGACTTCGTCGACCTCCTGCACGGCGACCCTTACGCCAGGACGCAATCCACGGTCGTGAAGATACTGCAGCAAGGGCGGCGCCTCGCGCTGCGCCACCTCGGAAATTCGGGTGATCGTCGCCGGCTCGCCCGGCCTCAGCGCCGACAGCCGAAGCTCGTTTGCCCGCATCGTCGAGTAGCCCGGAATCGGGTTGCCGTGGGGACAGGTCCTGGGCCGGCCGAGCACCCGATAGAGCTTGTCCTCCACGACGGCCGAAATAGCATGCTCCAAACGCTCCGCCTCGAGGTCGGCCGTAACCCAGTCCAGCCCCAGTAGATCGGTCATCCAGCGCTCAACGATGCGATGGCGACGGACGATCGCCTCCGCCGCCGAGAGTCCCCGGGCAGTGAGCTCGATGTCCTTCTTTGGCGTGAGCCGGACGATACCGTCGCGAACCATCCGCCGGACGGCAATCGTGACCGTGGGCCGGCTGACCGAGAGCCAGTCGGCCAGTCGCGCACCGCGGACCATCTCTCCTTCAGCCCGGATGTAATAGATCGCCTCGAGATAATGGGAAATGACCTCCGACGGAGGCGGCATGTTAGCGTTAGCTAACAATGCGCGTGGCATCCACTAACTTTACGAGATGAGTCACGGGACGGCCGTGGCCCTCGGCCTGATCGCGGGCATGACCATCTTCATTGGGCTGCCGGTCGGACGGATGCGCGGCATCCCCCGCGCGGCGCAGGGATTCTTGAATGCCCTCGCAACCGGCGTGCTTATCTTCTTACTCTGGGACATACTCAGCCACGCATCGGCTCCGGTAGAAGCGTCGCTAGCGTCTCTCCGCCGGGGCGATAGGAGCTTCGTGGCGCTGGCGGCGATCTTCGCGCTAGGACTAGGGGTCGGCCTGCTGGGATTGATCTACGTCAACGCGCGGCTCTTCGGCCGCGTCAAGAATGCGCCGGCAGCCGCACCCAGGACACTGGCCATGATGATCGCCACGGGGCTCGGCTTTCACAACCTCTCTGAGGGCCTCGCCATCGGACAGTCGGCTGCGACCGGTGCGCTCGCCTTCGCTCTCGTCCTCGTGTTCGGCTTCGCGCTCCACAACATCACCGAGGGATTCGGGATCGCGGCGCCGCTGGCGGCCGACACGACCGTGCCCTCATGGAGATTTCTATTCACGGCCGGGCTCATCGGTGGCGGCCCCACCTTCATCGGAACCATGATCGGATACGTCTTCACCTCCCGCACCGTTTATGTGCTCTTCCTGGCGCTGGCGGCCGGGGCACTCCTCTACGTGATCAACGAGATGTTCCATGTCGGGCGCCGATTCAATGCCCCCGTGATGATGGCCTGGGGACTGCTCGGCGGCTTCCTCTTCGCCTATGCCAGCGATCTCCTGCTCACCTATGCCGGCCTCTGATCGGTCGTCGATAGACTAGTGGCCGTGACCGTCGTCTTCGAGGACGCCACGCTTCTGGACTGCACCGGACGCGACCCTCAGCCTCACACGCGCGTCCTGGTCGAGAACGGCCGCATCGGCCGGATCCAGCCAGCCGGTAGTTCAGGCCGGCCCGCGGATTCCACCGTGATCGATTGCCAGGGAAGGACGCTGATGCCGGGCCTGCTCGACGCCCACGTGCATCTTGCGATCAACGACCTGGATCCGCCGGCGGAGGCGGCTCTCCCCCCGGCTGTGCTCGCACTCCGGGTCGCGCATGAGATAAAGGCGACGCTGGAAGCCGGGTTCACAACGGTCCGAGACGCAGGCGGGCTCGACTGGGGATTCAAGGAAGCGATCCGCCTCGGTCTCCTTCGGGGCCCACGAATATTCATCAGCGGAGCCTTCATCTCACAAACCGGCGGCCACGGAGACCATCGCGCCCGGAGCTCACGCCTGGACTTTCCGACGGTGGCGGGCCTCACCTCGGAGAGCATCATCGCCGATGGTCCGGACGAGGTGCGGCGCGCCACGCGTGAGGTCCTGCGACGAGGCGCGGACCAGGTGAAGGTGATGGCCAGCGGCGGCGCCGCCTCTCCCTCGGACGAACTGGACCACGTGCAGTTCACGGTCGAAGAGCTCGCGGCGGCCGTAGACACGGCGCAGGCGGTGGGCACCTACGTGCTGGCCCACGCCTACGGCCCGCGAGCCATCCAGAATTGTATTGAAGCCGGGGTTCGGTCGATCGAGCACGCGAACTTTCTGGATGAGGAAACGGCGGATCGCATGCTCGCGGCCGGCGACGTTTACCTGGTTCCCACCATCATCACCTACGAACTCCTCTCGGTACGCGAGGCGGAGGGGGGCTGGACACCGGACATGGTGCGCAAGATCAGGCAGGGGCTCACCGGCGCCTACGACGCACTCGGCCTTGCCTTCGAGAAAGGGCTCCGGATCGGCTCGGGTTCCGACGTGCTCGCCGACATGCAGGGCCAGAAGGGAAAAGAGATCGCCTGCCAGGCGCGCGTGATGGGGGCGATGAACGCCATCATTTCGGCGACCCGTACCAACGCCCAGTTGATGCGGATCGAGGCTGAGGTCGGGACGCTCGAACCGGGTAAGCGGGCGGACCTGATCCTGCTGGACCGCGATCCGCTCCAGGATGCCGGGGTATTCGGCGAGCCTGATCGGGTGCGGCTGGTGATGACCGGGGGCAATATCGCCAAGAACCTCGACTCAGCTTCAGTCGCTGCCGCCCGCTAGAAAGTGAGTTCGCGGGGCTCGCTCGGCGAACTGCTGGCTAACCTGCGCCTCGCCCTTCCCCTGGTGAGAAAGCTACCGCTTGTGATCCAGAACCGACTACGTGCCGTTGCGCTTGGAGGCTGCTGCGGGCACCCCGGCGAGCCGGGCTGTTGAAGGTCAGCCAGTGGCCCGGGTCCGAGCCATTGACAACACGGACGGTTTGGCATAATATAACAACGTCGGTATCATCTAGCGGGATAGTCCGATAAATCAAATTGGAGGTCATCATGGTTAGTTTGATCTGGACGATCGTCGTCGTTCTCTTCGTCCTCTGGCTGCTCGGTTTCGCGCTCCACGTCGGCGGCAGCCTCATCTTCCTGCTGCTCGTCCTGGCTGTGATCGGCGTGATCTACAACCTCTTCATGGGCCGCCGGGCCGTCTAAGGCCGGCCAGCTCAAAGGGCGCGCCGCAAGGTGCGCCCTTCTTTTTTGCCTGCCGAGCCGTGCGATAATGCTCGCCTCATGGGGGAGACAGCCGGGGGAACCTTGAGGCGGGGTTCGGATCGGATCGTCGCCGGTGTCTGCTCCGGCCTGGCCCACTTCTTCCAGCTGGATGAGACCCTGGTGCGAGTCATCTTCGTCGTCCTCACCCTGGTGCCGCCTGCCGTCGGCATCATCCTTTACCTGGTGCTCTGGTTCCTGATGGAGCCTGCCACCTCCGGGGCAGCCGGCGCGCCGGCGGCCACCACCGGCCAGCGGGTCAGCGGGGCGGTCGCCGGTCTCAGGCGTGACTTTCGAGGTGCTTTCGGCAATCCGCAGCGCCGCCGCTCGGGCAGTTTGTGGGGTGGGATCGTCCTGATCGCGGCAGGCGCCTTCCTGGTGCTCGCCAACCTCGGCTACCTCCACGGCTTCCGCTGGGACCTGCTCTGGCCGGTTCTGTTGATCGCGGTCGGACTGCTCGTCCTGGTGCGCCGGGTCTGAGATGAGGCAGCGATACAGCCGGCTGACCCTGCCCGTCGTATTGATAGCCCTCGGCCTCGTCTTCCTGCTGATCAACAGCAAGGTTCTTTCCAGCGACGCGCTCCAGCGCCTGGCCGATCTGTGGCCGCTGTTGCTCGTCATTCTCGGGCTGCAACTCGTCTTCAGGCACCTGCTCGATCCGCGCCGCAGCCAGATCGCCGGGCTGGCGGCGGCGGCGGTAATCGTTGTCGCGGCTTTCGCCTACGCCATCGTTGGACCGCCGGTTCCGGCAAGCACCCAGCAGCAGGACTCGTCGGCGTTGAGCGGCCCTTGAGAAACGGCCGCGGCCGGTAAGCCATTGCCCGAACAGAAAGTAGTTCTCGTCCGTCACGGCGAGACCGCCTGGAGCAAAAACGGCCGCCATACCGGCGAAAGCGACATACCCCTGGACGACTACGGTCGAGCCCAGGCGAGCGCGCTAGAGCCGGTCCTGGCCGGTCATCAGTTTGAGCTGGTGTTGACCAGCCCGCTCAAGCGCGCCCGCGAAACCTGCCGGCTGGCCGGTTTCGGCGACCGGGCGAAGGTTCGGCCGGATCTGGCCGAGTGGGACTACGGCCGCTACGACGGTCTGACCTCAGCGCAAATCAAGGAGGACCGGCCGGACTGGTCGCTCTGGCGAGATGGCGGCCCGGGGGGCGAGTCGCCGCACGATGTCGCGCGCCGGGCTGACCGAGTCATTACCGAAATCCGGGGAGTGCCGGGCGACGTACTCCTCTTTTCCCACGGCCACCTGCTCCGGGTGCTGGCCGCCCGCTGGCTGGGGGAGGCCGCCTCTAGCGGTCGCTTTTATGCCCTGATGCCGGCAGGGCGTTGCGTGCTGGCCTACGAACACGACCAGCCCGTGCTCCAACACTGGAATGAGAGGTAAGGTCGTTACCATAGATACTGTCTATGGCACCAATCGTTTGAAACGATTGGACTTTATGACGGGTTAGTTGATACCGTTTCTACCATGGTCAACATGGAAGGGTTCAGCTCCGATAGCTTCGCCGATTCCGACAGGTCAGTCCTCTGCGCCGCGGAAACCGCCGAGTGCGGCTGTCCCGAGCGCTGCGACCGCGACCACAGCAACGAGTAGTTAGGCGGTGAGCGCCGCGAAAATTCCGACCCAGGATGGCCTTACGCCCAGCCCACTGTTGCCCGAGGGCTACCAGGTCCCCGTCTCCCGCTTCACTCATCCCAGCATGAGGATGCGCCAGCTGCTGGAGAGCGAACCATTCCTTTTCGGCCCCGGTGTCTACGACCCGATGGGCGCGCAGCTGGTCATGTACCACGGCTTCAAGGCGGTCTACTTCAGCGGATACTCGTTCGCGATCGGCCACCTGGGCACGACCGATATGGACCTCTACTCCAATGTCGAGATCGCCGATGCGGCTCGCCGTACCGTCAGCGCTTTGCGCAAGTTCCAGCTGACGATGGCTGTCGGGGACCCCGAGAAAGGGATCGCTCCCCGCCACCTGGATATCCCTCCCGTCATAGTCGACATGGATGGTGGCTACGGGAATATTTTCAACGTCCAACGCACGACGGAGCTGTACGTCAATGGCGGGGTGGCGGCGGCCCACATCGAGGATCAGGTCCTGCCCAAGCGCTGCGGTCACATCGGTGGCAAGGCCTTGATCCCAGTGAACGAGATGTTGGGAAAACTCCGGATGGCGCGCAACGTCGCCAATGACCTGGGCAATCCCGACTTTGTCCTGATCGCGCGGACCGACGGGCTCAGCGCCGTGGACGCGCCGGAATCGCTCCGGCATATGGAGCTGGCGGTGGAGCGCGGCCTACGCTACCTCGACAGCGGCGTTCCGGACCTGGTCTGGTGCGAGTTTCCAACTTCAGAACGCGGACCGATCGAAAATTTCACGGAACAGATTCGCAAACGCTTTCCCCACGCTCGCTTTGCCTTCAACTGGTCCTCGTCCTTCAAGTGGTACAAGGACCCCAACCCAATCACCTTCTCGGAGCTGGGTCAGATGGGGGTAAAGTTCATCTTCATCACGCTCGGCGCCCAGCATGCGGAGGGACACGGTCTCAGCGTCCTGCTCAAGTCGATGTCTGAGGAGCAGCAGGACGGCTACATCCAGCTGCAGCGTAAGGAATTCGCCGAGGGCAGCGACTTCCCGACCAGGAGCCACCACTTCTTTTCCGGCGTCCCCTATCACCACCTGGTGGGAAAGGCGTACGATGCCGCGCGGCTCGGGCGAGAGTTCGTCGAGACGGTCCCCGAAGACCGGGTCGTGTAGTAAGTAGGGCTCAGCCAGGGCGCAGGTCGGTCTCTTTGAGCAACGTGAGGAAGGCGGCCACCGGCCCGGTGGCTTTGCCCTGGTCGCGGCGGCGGATGGCGACAATCTGTTGAGCGACCTGCGGGGCGTCCAGTACCTCCACCTGGCTCAGGGTCTTGGCCGCTATCTCGCCCGAGACCGCGGTTCGCGGCAGCAAGGCGATCCCGAGCCTGCGCTCAACCATCTTCTTGGCGGCCTCGATGTTGTCCAGCTCCATCACCTCTCGCGGGGTGACACCAAGGCTTAGAAAGAAGGCCTGGGTCAGCTCGTAGTAGCTCGAGGTCCGATCGAAGAGGATGAGGCGCTCGGAGGCAAGGTCGGCTATGCCGATCGGGCTGCGCTCGGCGAAGGGATGGCCTGGCGGGACCACCAGGACCAGCTCCTCGTCATAGAGCGCGATCGACTCGATCTCGCGATGGCGGAGGGCGCGAACCAGGGCCAGCTGCACCTCCTCCCGCAGCAACATCTGGAGCACGTCCTCGGAATGACCGGTGCGTACCGCCACCTCCACCCGAGGGTAGCTGGCGGCAAAACGCTGCAGGAGCGCGGGAAGAACGTAGGTGCTGACCGCCGGGGCCGCCCCCAGGACCAGCCGCCCCGCCGAAACCGAGCGGGCGTCCGCCAGCGCCTGGCGCCCGTCGCGCACCGCCCGGATCGCCCGCTCGGCGTAGGGGAGAAATGCTCGACCAGCGTCCGTCAGGCGCATCCCACGACGGGTCCTGGCAAAAAGAGGTTCCCCCAGCTCCTTTTCCAGCGCGTGCAGCCGCGCGGTGAGAGTTGGCTGGGTCAGGAACATCGCCTCCGCGGCGCGGCTGACGTTGCCGCGGCGAGCGACTTCCAGAAAGCCCTCGACCTGTGCGAGCAGCACAGGGCTAGCTATAAATGATTTCTATCAACGAGTCAACGTTCTACCGCTCCGGACCCCTTGCGGCGCTCGAATCGTAATCCGCGTCAGAGGTGGGTTGGCCCTCCACCCAGGTCTCGCTCGCCGCCGGCAGACCGGCCGACTCCGCCTCGCTCACGGGCGCGGTCTGCCCGCTGATCGGGCTCTCTCCGGTGCGGGCGGTGGGATCCTGCTGGCTCTGACCGGCCTCCTGGTTGGGCGCCGGCTGCTCCGGTGTGGCGGTCTCGAGGCGGCGTTGCTCGTCTTTTTCCATGCTGGACCTCCTTTAGGTGTTTCCTCGTTTGAGGCTAACGGGACAGGATCAAGCGTGGTTGGGGGCAGCCTGTCCCATCATTTGCTTGGCCGCCAGACCCGCAATCCCGCTCAGCGCCATCTGCGCCAGCGGACTGCTCATCATGCCGCCCGGCCCGAGCAGCTGCCCGATAAGATCGGGACGCTGCTGCACTCCCATCTGGGAGAAGACCTGGCCCAGGATTCCCTGCTGCATCGAAGGGGGCGCGTTCTGCATGAACTGGGTGACATGATCGAGCATCTGGCCGTGGTCGAGGTTGCCCGACTGGCCGCTGTCGTATGCCTGGGCGTACTGCTGGTAGATCGGCTGGTTTGCCTGGTCGAACGGAAACATCTCAACCTCCCTGATCAGAGGGCCGGTCATTTAGACCGGCCCCTCTTCTCGTTTTTCGGCTAGAGCGTCGCCTGCGGGCTGACCTCAACCCTGGAGCTGACCGACGGACGCTCCATGCGGGCGATCAGTTCGTCGATGGCACGGGCCAGCCGCTGACCTTCGGGCGTCTGCGGGATGTCCTGCCTCGCCTCACGCAACTTGACGGTTACTAGCGTGCGCCACTCGGTGCCCGTCCCGCTGCTCATAGACGACGTCGAGGGCCGCGTCGGTTGGGGATTGGACGCCACCGGGACGCGCAGTCCACCACCGCCGCTCGAGCCGCCATTTCCGCGTCCGCCGTCACCCGAGCCACTCGACGAACGCGAGAGTTGCTGGGCCGCCTGCTGAGAAGACTCGTAGGAGGACTGCCAGATCTCGGCCGCCGTCTCGCGGCCGCCGAGTCCGAAGGCGAGCCCGGCCGCCAGGGCGAGCGCGCCCACGATGCCGGCGAAGAGGATGGTGACGATCATGGTCGCGACACCGATCTGGTTGAGCGCGGTCACTACGGCGAGGCCGATGATGCCGTACTCGGCGATGGTTCCGAAGAGGTTGGCGTTCGAGAAGTTTGCCTGCGACAGGCCGCCGCGGACCAGTCGCCCGATGAACTGGGCCGCCAGCACACCGACGAGGACGATGATCAGCGCGACGACTAGGTTCGGGATGAAGAGCACGATGCTGTTGAGCAGCGTCGTCACCGCTGTCAGGTGAAGCGCCTGGGCGGCGATCTCCAGGAAGATCAGGCGAACGAACCACTTCACGAGCTCGGCGATAACGTGCGAGGCGCGCATGGTCCCCGCCCCGCTCCGGCTGATGACGCCGGTGATGCCGGTCCGCTCGGCGGCGTGCTCGAAGCCGACTTTATTAAGGACGGTCTCGACCAGGCGGGCAAGGATGCCGGAAAGCACCCAACCGATGATCACGATGATCACCGCCCCAATCAGCGCCGGGATGAACGAGAGCAGCGCCATCAATGCGCCTGTGACGGAGACGAGCAGCGCATCGCCCCAGTTGGTAACGGTCGGGATGACGGAATCGAGTGGCATATGTGTGTCCTCCTCCTAACTGATTAATGTTGACGGCTGGATTCGATCGTGGTCGGGGTCTTCACGGTCGAAACGGTCGGTGTAGTGGATGCCTGTTGCTTGACGCCGCGGTACGACTGGCGCCAGACCTGGGAGGCGACGTCACGGCCACCAAGTCCGAAGGCAAGGCCGGCCGCCAGCGCCAGCGCCGCGATCACCGCGGCAAACAGGATGTCGACGAAGACGGCGCCGATGCCAAGCTGGTTTAGGGCGACGACGGCCGCCAGGGCGATGATGCCGTACTCGACCAGCGAGCCGAGGAAGCCGGCATTTCGACGCGAGCTGCCTCGAACCAGGCGTCCGACAAACTGGGCGCCGAGCGCAGCGATGAAGAGGATGAGCAACGCCACGACCAGGTTCGGAATCCACAGGATGATCCCGTGCAGCAAGGCCGAGATTGCCGCCAGGCCGAGCGCCTCTGCCGCGAGCTCGACGAAGATCAAGAAGACGAACCACTTGACGATCTGACCAATCAGCCACGATGGCCGGCTTCCGCGCCGAGGCGCCGCAGCTGTTGCGGTGGCCGACCCGCCCATGAAGCCGAACATTCCGGTCCGTTCCGCTGCCGCGCCGAAACCGAGTCGGTCGAGGAATCCGACGACCAGGCGGGCGGCAAGCTTGGCCAGCCACCATCCGATGGCGAGCAGGATCAGGGCGCCGATCAGTTTAGGAATGAAGCTGAAGAAGGCGAGCAGCATGGCGGCCAGGGGTGCGAACAGCAGCAGTGGCGAGAGACCCGCATTGTTCGGCGAGCCACCGTTCAGAGTGCCGATGATCTGCCAGGGGTGCGACTCGTTAGGAGCGCCGGGCAAATCACCCTTGTCGTTTCCGCCGGTGTTGAGAATTCTAGCGGTGTCCTGAAAGTTGGTGGTGTTGCCGTTGATCTTGACGTGGATGACGGGAGTCGCCGGCGTTCCATTTGCCGGACCCCCGGCAACGTCAACCGGTTCCGAACTATCGAAGTTCGGATGCGGGGGGTTGGCGGTGCCCAACTCGGTCTGGGTCAGGATGAGACTGCCGTTCGCTGGCACCTTGAGGTTCGATCCCCACAGGTCGTAGTGCTTGGGCCCGACATCGACAGTTACCTGCTCGACGGTGGCTTCGTCGCCACTGGGATTCTCGATCCGGATCGCTCCGGCATCGAACTTGTCCCCGCCACCCTTGAAGTTGACGTTCGAGCCGCCCTTCCAGGGATTGGGAAAGGAAGCCGTGTTGGTACGCGCTCCGATGGTCTGAAGATTGTCCGCATATCCGGCGGAGACCCTCAGGTTGGAGCTGGCCGACGCTGTTGCACACCCGGCAATGACCAGGACGCTCAGGACGGCGGCGAACGCTAGTAACGCTCTCTTTCGCATGAGTGTTTCCCTCCAATGAAACATGATATCGCAAGTATCAGTATCACAACAGGCCTCCCCGCCGCAAATCCATACTTCGCGACCGGATCCACGTTTCAGTCACGGTTTGCGCCCGGGCCGGGCAATTCAGGCCCGGTCGGGTAAAATCGACCCTCCGATGAGGCTGCGTTCCACCATCGTGCTCGCCGTTAGCCTGCTTGCCATCCTTGCGGGAACCGCCACGGTGCTGGCTGCGCCCCGGTACCGGGCGGTCGCAACCCGGCCGTCGCCGTCATCGCTCCTCGTAATTGAGCAGCCGGCTCCCACTCCCGAACCGACCCCAACCCCGGCACCGGCCGCTACTCCAGCTCCGCCGCCCCCTGCAGCGACGCCGAATGGGACGGTGACGTTTCCTGTGCCGGTCTACCGCCAGACTATGAACCTGGACTGCGAAACGGCGGCGCTGCAGATGGGACTGGCCGCGCTCGGCCACAACTACACCCAGCAGCAGCTCTTTGCCTACGAGCAACCGGACACGCGCGCACCTGTGATGAGCCGGCTATCGAACGGCCAGAAGATCGTGGTGCAATGGGGCGATCCCTACACCAACTTCGTTGGTGACGTCAACGGCGCCGATCTGATCCCAACCGGGTTTGGAATCTACTACCCGATCATCCTGTCGATCGCGCAATCACACGGCGCTCCCAATGCCTACGGCCATGAAGGGTTTTCACCGGCCGAGATCTACGCTGCGCTGGCGGCGGGTCACCCTGTAGTTGCCTGGACCGAGACCGGCTGGGAGCGGCCATACGTCGGTTACTGGACGGCCTGGGACGGCAGGACGATAAAGTACTCGCTGGTGGAGCACGCCGTGACGCTCAGCGGCGTGTCAGCGGCGCAGGTCCGGGTCAACGACCCCTGGAAGAGCGGCTCCCAGTACTGGTTCAGCAAAAGCGAGTTCGAGCGTTCCTGGGCCGACTTCAACAACATGGCCGTCGTCCTCCAGTAGCGGCTCCGGCCGGGCGGTTCCCTGGACCGATGCCTGGGTGCGTGTGGAGAGCCCAGCAATCTTGATGAACCCCACCGCGGCCTGGTGGTCGAACTGGTCGCCCGCCGAGTACGTGGCTAGCGCCGGCCGGTAGAGAGAAAATGTCGAAGCCCGTCCCACCACCTGAACAGATCCTTTGTGCAACTTGAGGCGGACCATGCCGGCGCAGGCGACCTGGCTGCTCACAACATAAGCATCGAGGTCGAGCCTGTGGCTCGAGAACCACTTGCCCTGGTAGACGAGGCGCGCATACTCCTGGGCAATCGTGGTTTTGAAGCGGGCCGCCTCGGCGTCCATCACCAGCTCCTCCAGAGCACGGTGGGCCTGGTGCAGGATGACCGCCGCTGGCGCCTCGTAGACCTCTCGCGACTTGATACCGACGTAGCGGTCCTCGATCATGTCGATCCGGCCCACGCCATGTATGCCACCGCGGCGGTTCAACTCCGAGACCAGCGTCGCACCCTCGAGCATCCGGCCGTCAAGGGCGACCGGGATCCCCTTCATGAATTCGATCTCGACGATCTCGGCCCTGCTGGGAGCGTCGTCAACCGAAGACGTCCAGAGAAAGGCGTCCTCCGGGGGCGCGTGCATCGGGTCCTCCAGCACGCCTGCCTCGATCGACCGTCCCCAGAGGTTCTCGTCGACACTGTAGGGCGATTCCGGTTTGACCTCGATTGGAAGCGAATGCTTCCGCGCGTAGGCGATCTCCTCCTCCCGGGTCATGATCATGCCGTCGCGGAGCGGGGCGATGACCTTCAGATCCGGCGCCATGGCGCCGACCGAGATGTCGAAGCGAACCTGGTCGTTTCCCTTGCCAGTCGATCCGTGGGCAACCCACGCCGCGCCTTCCCGGCGGGCGACCTCGACCAGGACCTGGGCGATGAGCGGACGCCCGAGTGCGGTCGCCAGCGGGTACTGGCCCTGGTACAGCGCACCGGCCCGCAGAGCCGGCCAGCAGAAACGCTCGACGAAGGTGCGCCGCGCGTCGAGCACGTATGCGCTCGCCGCGCCGGCCGCCAGCGCACGCTGCCGGATCGCGCCCAGGTCGGGCTGGCTGCCGAGGTCGACAGTCAGTGCTATCACCTCGAATCCACGCGTTTGCTTCAGCCACCTGACGGCGACCGTCGTGTCCAGGCCGCCCGAATAGGCGAGCACAACTTTCTCGGCCATTCAATCCTCCGCCTGGACGTAGGCGCCGAGCCGGGCAAGCCGCTGGGCCAGCCCGCCATAGGCGCGCGGGTGGAGGGCGAGCGCGGCGAAGATCGTGTCGTCACCGGCGATCGTGCCGACGACCTCGGGCCAGGCTGCCGCGTCGATCGCCGAGGCAAGCGAGTTCGCCGAGCCCGGTGTCGTCGTCAGGATGGCGAGGCCCTGCCCGCGCCTTACCGTCAGGGGCAGGTCGCGCAGGAGGCGCCGGAGATGTTCCTCTCGGCCCTCCGGGGACGCTGCGCCCAGACCTTCCTGGGGTTTCGCGTAGTGACTCTCGGGACCGCCGAGGCGCACCAGCCCCAGCTCAGCAATATCGCGCGAGACGGTCGCCTGGGTGGTTTCAATGCCCACTCGCTCCAGCCGCAGCACCAGGTCTTCCTGGGTGGCGATCTGGTGCCTGGCGATGAGGGAAAGGATCGCCTCCTGCCGCTTACGCTTCGACATGCGCAAGCGCCTCCCTGACCCGGGCTGGCGCTGTGCCTCCGAGCACATCGCGCGACGCGAGCGCTCCCTCCAGCGTCAGGTGAGTACCTACGTCAGCCAGAAAGAGGGGCGAAGCGGTCTGGAGCTCGGCGAGGCTGAGATCCTCCAGGCCCTTGTGCGCCGCCAGCGCACCCGCCACCAGGCGTCCGACGATACGATGCGCCTCGCGAAATGGTAGACCCTTGCGCGACAGGTAATCGGCCAGTTCAGTGGCAAGGGTATAACCGCCGATCGCCGCAGCCCGCATCTTTTCTTCATCGAAGCGAAGGCCCTGGACCAGGCGGGCTGTGACTCGCAGGCAGGTGAGCGTGGTGTCAACGCCGTCGAAGAGCGCCTCCTTGTCCTCCTGCAGGTCGCGGTTGTAGGCGAGCGGCAGGCCCTTGAGCACCATCAGCATCGCCACCAGGTCGCCCGCCACCCGGCCGCTCTTCGCCCGTACCAGCTCCGCAGCGCAGGGGTTTTTCTTGTTCGGCATCATCGAGCTGCCGCTGGCAAGCGCATCCGGTAGCGAGGCGAACGAGAATTCGAGGCTGGTCCAGAGCACGATCTCGCCGCATAGCCTCGAGAGATGCAGCATGACCAGGCTGCAGACCGAGAGCAGCTCGATTACGAAGTCTCGATCGGCGACGGCATCGATCGAGTTGGCGCTTGCCTGCCCAAATCCGAGATCGCTGGCCAGCGCCTCCCGATCGATGGGAAACCCGCTGCCGGCCAATGCGCCGGCACCGAGCGGCGAAACGTCGGCCCGTTGGGCTGTGTCGGCGAGCCGTCCCGCATCCCGGAGCAACATTTCAAGGTAGGCGAGCAGGTGGTGCGAGAGCAGCACCGGCTGGGCCCGCTGGGTGTGAGTGTAGCCGGGCATCACGGTTGCGACCTGCTCTTTCGCGCGCTGGAGTAGCGCGGTTTGAAGCTCGACGACCGCGGCCTGGAGCTCGCGCACGGCCGCCTTGCTGTAGAGGCGGAGGTCTGTCGCCACCTGGTCGTTACGACTCCGACCGGTGTGCAACTTGCCGCCGAGCGGACCCATTTTCTCCGTCAGCCGCGCCTCGACTGCCATGTGGATGTCTTCGGGGGCCGCCACCCTGCCCTCCCCCACGAGCGGGGGCGGGAGAGCCTCAGATTCGATCTCGGCGGCAATTTCCTGAAGCCCCCGGTCGATCTTTTGCTGCTCATCCCCGGTCAGTACGCCAGCCGCGAGCAGCGCCTTCGCATAGGCACGACTGCCGGCGATGTCCTCACGAAAGAGGCGGCTGTCGACCGCCAGCGAGCTCGTGAACCGCTCGATGAGGGGGTCTGGCTCGGCGCCAAACCGCCCTCCCCACGGTTGCTCGCTCAGTGCGAGGCCTTCGATTTGCGTTTTGACAGCACCTCCCATGGCAAGCCCGCGATCTGGGCCGCCGGGCCGCACAACTGCTGGTTGAAACTTCTGCTCTGCAACCCCCGGATCTCGGGGAAGAACAGCGACTGCTCGCTCTGGCGCGAGGTGATATCGATCGAGCCGTGGAACAGCGTCGCGGTCTCCGTGCCACTGAGGTTCGCCTGGGTCGACGCGATAAAGGCGTCCAGCGCATCCTTCAGCGGGCTGAACCAGGAGCCGTGGTAAACGAGATAACCCCACTTCTGGTCGACCAGCGCCTTGAAGTCCAGCTCCTCTTTGGTCAGGCAGAACTGCTCCAGGTCGTGGTGCAGCTTGAGAAGGACGGCGGCCGCGGGTGCCTCGTAGAGCTCGCGTGACTTGAGGCCCATGATCCCATCCTCGAAGATGTCGATCTTGCCGATCCCGTGGCTGCCGGCGATCACGTTGAGCTTGCTCACGATCTGCGGCAACGGCAGTTCAACGCCGTCGAGAGCGACCGGCACGCCCTTCTCGAAGGTGACCGACACCTGGCTCGGCTGCGAAGCGGCCTTTGCCGGCGGCATCCACCAGAGCCATGCGTTCTCCGGGATCGGCTGATTCAAGCCGATCGCGCCGGAGGCGAGGCTGCGGCACCACATCGTCTTGTCATCTCCGCCCTGCATCACCTCGGTGATCGGGATGCCGAGCTCCTTGGACAGTTCCTCTTCTTCACCACGGGTCAGGTCGAAGTCGCGCACGGGGACCAGCACGTCGAGCTGGGGCGCGTACAGCTTGAAGACGTTATGCATGCGGTACTGGTCGTTGCCCTTGCCGCTGCTGCCTTCCATGATCGCGTCGCAGCCCAACTTGAGTGCCATCGCCGCGATCTTGGATGCGATCAGCTGGCGGGTCATCGAGGTCGACACCGGGTACCCCTCGTAGTTGGAGTTCGCCTGGATCGCCTTGGCGAGCCAGAGAGAGGCAAACTCGTCCTTGGCATCGATCACGATCGGCGTGATCCCGAGCAGCTTCGCCTTGGAAATGGCGGCATCCATCTCATCCTGGCCCTGGCCGACGTCGACCGTGATCGGGATCAGCTCCTCGACCTTGTATTTCTCTTTGGCCAGCACGGCGCAAAGGGTCGAATCCAGGCCGCCGGAATAGGCGAGCGCAACTTTCTTGGCGGTCTTCACGGGGGTGGCGTCGATCTTTTCCAGTAACTTGCTCTTGACTGCCAGCATGGTGATCCTCCTGCCTCGTTGGGTTTTGCATAACTATACGACATTCAGTATAGTTACGCAACAGACATGATCGGGGTCCTTTGCTCACGCGTGCGTGTCGAGGAGAAAGCGCTCTTTGAAGCGCTCCGCCGGCGCACCATTCCCTTCGAGCGTGTGGACGAGGACGCGATCCAGTTCCCGATCGGACGCCGGGACGGGTACCCGGACGTCGTCCTCGATCGCTCCATCCACCACGGACGCTCGCTCTACGCCTCGACGCTCCTGAATGCCGTGGGCGTGCCCACGGTCAATCGGGGGCGCGTGGCCCGAATCTGTGGCGACAAGATTCTGACCACCGCAGCACTGGCGCGCGCCGGCCTGCCCGTCCCCAAAACCGTTGTGACGTTCACGCGCGACGCGGCTCTCCACGCGATCGAGACCATGGGATACCCCGTGGTCCTCAAACCAATGGTTGGCTCGTGGGGGCGGCTGCTTGCCAAGATCAACGACCGCGACGCCGCGGAGGCCGTGCTGGAGCACAAGGAGACACTGGGCTCGTACCAGCACGGGATTTTCTACATCCAGGAGTTCGTCAACAAGCCGGAACGTGATATCCGCGCCATCGTGATCGGCGACCGGACGATCGGCGCAATCTACAGGCGGTCGGAACACTGGATCACGAACACGGCCCGATCGGGAAAGGCATCCCCCTGCGAGGTAACACCGGAACTCGATCGCCTCTGCCGCAAGGCGGCGGCGGCGGTGGGTGGCGGATTCCTCTCGGTCGACCTGCTCGAGCACGAACGCGGGATCCTGGTGAACGAGCTCAACTACACGCCGGAGTTTCACGGTTTCATGGATGCGACCGGCATCGACGTCGCCAACCAGGTCATCGATTACGTGCAGCAGGTTGGATCCAAGCCCGCCGATGCTTGACAGCCGCCCCATATGGGGCGTATCGTTCCGGCTAACAAGTTCATACGTAAAGGCGTTGATGAGGACGAGTACGCGGACGCTGGGACTACAGAGAACCTCCCCGAGCTGAGAAAGAGGGTTCAGGGCACCGCCGAAAAAGACCTCGGAGCCGCCGGTCGAACGGGATTCCTCAGTAGACCGAGCCGGTTGGCCCCCGTGAGCAGGCCGGAGTCTTCAGGCAAATCGAGCCGCGGACTCGCGAAGGCCATCGTCGCGAGGCGATGGCGAATTCGGGTGGTACCACGAGAGAAGGCCTCTCGTCCCGGTGGACGAAGGCCGTTTCTGTTTTCGGAGGTGCCATGACCATTCGAGCTTTCCGGATCATCGACTCCACCCTGCGCGAGGGCGAGCAGTTCGGGCCCGCCCATTTCACCCCTTCGCAGAAGGTCGCGCTCGCCGAAAAGCTCGACGAGTTCGGCGTCGAGTACCTCGAGCTGACCTCGCCCTGCGCCTCGCCACAATCGGACGCGGACGTTCGCGCCATCGCCGCCCTACCGCTCCGGGCCAAGGTCCTGACCCACGTCCGCTGTCACCCCGACGATGCCAGGCAGGCGGCGGCCACCGGCGTCGATGGCATCGACGTCCTATTCGGTACCTCCTCTAAGATGCGCGCCTTCTCGCACGGAAAGACGGTCGAGGAGATCATCGAGACCGGCACTGAGGTGGTCAGCTACATCCAGGCCCAGGGACTGGAGGTCCGCTTCAGCAGCGAGGACTCCTTCCGCTCCGAGCCTCGGGACCTGCTACGCGTCTACCAGGCGATCGACCGCCTTCATCCGCAGCGCGTGGGGCTGGCGGATACAGTTGGGATCGCGACTCCGAACCAGGTTTATGAGCTGGTCTCGATGGTCCGAAAGGCGGTCGATTGTGACATCGAGTTCCACGCTCACAACGACACCGGGTGCGCCATAGCGAACGCGTTCGCGGCGCTGGAGGCGGGTGCCACGCACATCGACACGACCGTCCTGGGCATCGGCGAACGCAACGGCATCGTCCCGCTGAGCGGCATCATCGCGCGCTTGCTCAGCCTGCGGCCCGAACTGGTTGAGCAGTATCAACTGGGGGTCCTGCGCGAACTGGACGAAATGGTCGCCGAGATGGTCGGCATCGCCGTCCCCTTCAACGCCGCCCTCACCAGCGCGACCGCCTTTCATCACAAGGCCGGGATGCATACCAATGCAGTGCTGAACGATCCCTCGGCATACGAGATCTTCGACCCGGCACGATTTGGCCGGGAACGAACTGTGATGGCCGGCCATCGCCTGACCGGTCGCCACGCGATCGCCAGCCGGGCAACGGCCCTGGGGCTGACGCTGACCGAGCACGAGGTGCGGACCGTCACCGCAGAGGTCAAACGGCGCGCGGACGCCGGTCCGTTGAGCAACGAAGAGCTCGATAGCTTGCTCCGGGGCTCGGTCCCGGCTTAGGAGAGAACAATGGGAACACTCACGGAAGAAATCTTTTCCCGACGTCTAGGACGCCGCGTTTCCGCCGGCGAGATCGTGGTCGCGCCGGTCGATTACGCGATGGCCCACGACGTCACCGGTCCACTCGCGATCGAGGCTTTTCGCAAGCTCGAGGTCCCGCTCTGGGATCCTGAGCGCGTGATCATGGTCTTCGACCACATCCTGCCCGCCAACACCGTGGCAGCGGCCGGCCTGCACAAGATCGTCCGCGACTTCGCGGACGAGTTCGGCGTGACGCACGTCTTCCAGGAGGGCATCTGCCACCAACTTATGGTCGAGAAAGGATTCGTTCGGCCAGGCGGCATCGTGGTCGGCGCCGATTCCCACAGCACGACCTACGGCGCGCTCGGTTGCTTCTCGGCGGGTTTTGGGTCCACCGACATCGCGGTGACCTTTGCCACCGGCAAGACCTGGTTCCGCGTTCCGGAGACGATCCGGATCAACCTGCACGGCCGGATGCATGCGGGCATCTACCCCAAGGACCTGGCACTTCAGGTGATCCGCCGGCTGGGCGCCGAGGGCGCCAACTACCTGGCGGTCGAATGGGGCGGCGACGCGGTGGAGGCGATGAGCATCGATGAACGCCTGACTCTCACCAACCTGACCGTCGACTTTGGTGGAAAGGCGGGCCTGTGCGAGCCGGACGAGGAGACCCGCCGCTACCTCGGGGAAGCGGAGGCGCTGGATCTGCATCCCATCGCGCCGGTATACCGCAGCGTGCTCGACGTCGACGCGGAACGCCTCGAGCCTCAGATCGCCTGCCCGCCCGCGATCGACAACGTCCAGGACCTGAGCGCGGTGGAGGGCACACGCCTGGATGAGGTCTTCATCGGCAGCTGCACCAACGGGCGTATCGAGGACCTTGCCATCGTCGCCTCCTTCTTCAAGGGACACCAGGTCGATCCGGGGACCCGCACCATCGTGGTCCCGGCCTCAAAGCAGGTCTACATGGAGGCGCTGGCGCGCGGCTACATCAAGACCTTCATGGAGGCTGGTGCCCTGGTGATGAACGCAGGTTGCGGTCCATGCCTCGGCCGCCAGCACGGCGTGCTGGGCCCCGGTGAGCGCGCCCTGTCGACCAGCAACCGCAACTACGCCGGTCGAATGGGAAGCCCCCAGGCGGAAATCTACCTCGCCAACCCGGCTGTGGCCGCCGCCTCCGCCCTGGCCGGAGCCATCGCGGATCCGCGCACCAGCGCACCGCACACCAGCAGCGCCTGGAGGTCCGTGAACTGAGATGGGACGAATCTTCAAGTTCGGTGATGGTATCTCGACCGACGCGATCATCCCTGGGCGGTACAACGTCACAACCGACGCCACCGCCCTGGGCAAGGCCTGCTTCATCGAGGCGCGGCCTGACTTCGCCACGACAGTGCGGCCGGGCGACGTGGTCGTCGGCGGCCGCAACTTCGGCTGCGGCAGTTCACGAGAGCACGCGCCGATGGCGATCAAGGCGACCGGGGTGCAGGTCGTGATCGCCCGCAGTTTCGCTCGCATCTTCTACCGGAACGCGATCAACATCGGACTGCCCGTCATCCAGTGCGACACCCTCTACGATGCGGTCCGAGACGGCGATACGATCGCGGTCGATGTCCGGTCGGGCAAAATCCGGATCGGGGATCTGAATTTCCAGGGCGAGACGCCGGGCCCGGTCGCATTCGCCATCATGGAAGCCGGAACCCTGCTCGACCTGATCAAATCGAAGGGTTGGGCGGCCATCGAAAGCCAGGAGGTTGCTAGATGACGGCTGGATTGACGGCGAAGTGTCCCGAGTGCGAGGGTGATGTGAGCCTCGCGGCAGGTGTCGAAAAAGGCGAAATCGTCCCCTGCCCGGAGTGCGGCGCGGAGCTGGAGGTTGCGGAGCAGGATCCCATCCAGCTGAAGGTGGCCCCGGAGGAGGAGGAGGACTGGGGGGAGTGAGGTGAAAGTCGGGGTCCTCTGCTCTCGCATCCGGGCGGAAGAGAAGCTGCTCTTCGACGCCTTTCATAGGCGCGGCATCGCGTTCGAGAAGATCGATGATCGGGAGATCACCTTCGATCTCACGGCACCGCCGCCACGGTACGACATCGTGCTGGAACGTTGCCTCCATCACTCGCGAGCCCTCTATGCCTTGCGCATCCTCAACCAGTGGGGCGTCCGCACGGTCAACACCTACGCGGTGGCGCTGACCTGCGGCGACAAGATCAACACTACGACGGCGCTCGTGGCGGCCGGGGTTCCCAGTCCCCGGACGCTGATCGCCTTTACGCCGGAGTCGGCGTTGAGTGCGATCGAGACCCTCGGATATCCGGTCGTTCTCAAACCGGCAATCGGGTCCTGGGGCCGGCTGCTGGCGAAGATCTCGGACCGGGAGGCGGCCGAGGCGTTGCTAGAGCACAAGGACACCCTGGGCTCGTACCAACATGCAATTTTTTACATCCAGGAATTCGTGCGCAAGCCGGCACGGGACATTCGTAGCTTTGTGGTCGGCGACGAGACGATCTGCGCCATCTACCGCGAGTCATCTCACTGGATCACGAATACCGCCCGCGGTGGGCAGGCTCGCAATTGCCCGGTGACGCCCGAGATCGACCGCCTGTCGCGCGCGGCGGCCCGTGCCGTTGGTGGCGGCGTGGTGGCGATCGACCTGCTCGAGCATCCGGATGGCATGCTCGTCAGTGAGGTCAACTACACGATGGAGTTCCGCAACAGCATCGAGGTGACCGGGGTCGACATTCCGGGTCGTGTCGTCGACTACGTTCGCGCCATGGCCGGTGTCGAGGCCGTCCCCGCGTGATAACCGCCCGGGAACCCGAGGCGCGCTGCGCCGGCTCTGAAGACGGGTTCGCGCTGCTGGAGGCAATGGTGGCGATCCCCAGCGTCTCAACCGAGGAGGATCGTCTGGGTCAGTTCCTGGTCGAGCGGCTGAGTCGGAGCGGCTTCACCAGCCGCCGGGATGAGGTGGGCAACGTGATCGCAGAGTGGGGCAAGGGGCGCAGCGAGGTGCTGCTGCTCGGCCACATCGACACCGTGCCGGGGCTGATTCCCGTGCGCCGCGAGGGCGATCGACTCTTCGGCCGGGGGACTGTCGACGCCAAGGGCCCCTTCGCCGCGGCGGCGACGGCCGTGGCCCGGCAGCCTTCCAGTGGCGGCTGCCGCTTCACGCTGATCGGCGCCGTCGAGGAGGAGGGCAGCTCGCGTGGCGCCCGACACCTGCTTTCGCGCCCGGCGCCTGACCACCTCATCATCCTCGAGCCCAGCGGCTGGGACGCGATCACCCTCGGATACAAGGGCAGCCTGCGAGCGCATTACCGGTTGAGCCAGCCGATGAGTCATGGTGCCGGGCCGCTGGCGAGCGCCGCCGACCGGGCGATCGCATTCGTGCGGCGAATCCAGGATCGTGCCGCCCGCCTGAGCGAGGGCAAGGGTAGCTTTGACAGCCTGGACGCCCGCATCGTTCGCTTCCATAGCGATCACGACGGCATGACCGACGGGGCGGAGCTGACGGTGGCGTTCCGGACGCCGCCCGGCTTCGATGTGATGGGACTCCAGCGAGATCTCGAGCAGTGGAAGGATGCGGCGGAGCTGCGCATCGACTATGCCGATGCCGCGGTTCGAGCCCCGAAGAACACCCCGCTGGTGCGCGCCTTTCTCGAAGGCATCCGTAGTTCGGGCGGGACCCCGCGCTTCAAAATGAAGACCGGGACTTCCGATATGAACATCCTCGCCCCCGCCTGGGGCTGCGCCACGCTCGCCTATGGGCCTGGCGACTCGAAGCTGGACCACACGCCGGAAGAGGCGATCGACCGGGCCGACTTCGAGCGCGGCGTCGACGTCCTCACGGCCGCCCTCGCCAAACTGGCTCGATGAAGGCTGCCATCATCGGCGGGGCCGGCTACGCCGGCGGTGAGCTGCTGAGGCTTCTGCTCTCGCACCCTGAGGTCGATGTCACGCAGGTGACGTCCGAACGCCTCGGAGGCAAGTTCGTGCACAGCGTGCATCCCAACCTGCGCCGCCGGACCGAGTTGAAGTTCCAGCCGCGTTCTGCACTCCAGCCGGTCGACGTTCTCTTTAGCGCGATGCCCCACGGGCAGACTAGCCGCGAGATCGATTCACTCACTCCCCTCGCTCCCACAATCATCGATCTCTCGGCGGACTTCCGGCTCCACGACGCCGCCCAGTATCCCATCTGGTACGGCTGGGATCACCCGCGTCCGGAGCTGCTCGGTGATTTCGTCTACGCCCTTCCGGAGTTGCACCGAGAGGAAATTCGGCGTGGCAAGCGACTCGCCACCGGAGGCTGCCTGGCGACCGCCGCCATCCTCGGCCTCTACCCGCTGGCGCGCGCCGGTGTGCTCGACCCTGCCCTCCCCCTGGTAATCGAGGGGAAGTCCGGGTCGTCGGCCGGTGGGGCAGAGCCCGGCCCCGGATCGCATCACCCGCACCGCAGCGGCGAGATGCGTTCCTTCGCTCCGACCTCACATCGCCACACGGCCGAGATCATCCAGGAACTTGGCGCCGCGACCACCGGGAAGGGGCCCGCAATTGCCTTTTCGGGGACAGCGGTAGAGGCTGTACGCGGAATCCTTGTAACCGCCCATGCCTACCTCAAAGAGGACCTGGCCGATAGGGACCTATGGAAGATCTACCGCGCCGCATTCGCGAACGAGCCCTTCATGCGCATCGTCAAGGAATCGCAGGGTATCCACCGCGCTCCCAATCCAAAGATCCTTTCAGGCACCAACTATTGCGACGTCGGCTTCGAACGGGATCCTCACTCGAAGCGCGTGGTGGTGATGAGCGCCATCGACAACCTGATGAAGGGTGCGGCCGGGCAGGCGGTTCACGCGCTGAACGTGCATTGCGGCTGGGACGAGCGGGCCGGATTGGACTTCGCCGGGCTCTACCCCATCTGAGCCATGCTGGTCATCAAGATTGGCGGTAGCCTGACCGACCTCGACCCTCTGTTGCGCGACGTCGCGGCCATTACCGAGCCGGTGGTCCTTATACACGGCGCCAACAAGGAGCTGAACGACCTCTCCAACCGGCTCGGGCAGCCGCCGCGAATGGTAACGTCGGAGCGCGGCGAGGTCAGCCGCTTCACCGACGCGACGACCATGGATCATTTCCTGATGGCCTATGCCGGAAAGCAGAACAAGCGCATCGTGGAACGGCTGCGCGCCCTGGGTGCCAACGCGGTTGGCCTGACCGCGATGGACGGCGGGATCGCGGTTGGCCGCCGCAAGCCCGACCTGCGGATAAAGGAAGGCGAGAAGGTCAAGGTCCTCCATGGCGACCACAGCGGCAGCATCGAGCTGATCGAGCCCGCATTGCTGACGCTCCTGCTTAGTAATGGATTTCTGCCTGTGCTAACCCCACCCGCAATCAGCCACGACGGGATCGCGATCAACGTAGACGGCGACCGACTCGCGATGGAGATCGCCGTGGCGCTCAAGGCAGCGCGCCTGCTCATCTTTGCCGATACCCCCGGGTTCATGCGTGACGTCAGCGATGAGCATTCCGTGATCCCGACGATTCGACTGGACGAGGTTGACTCCGTCGCGCAGTTCGGCAAGGGAAGGGCCCGGGTCAAGCTGCTGGCGGCGGCACAGGCCGTTCGCCGCGGCATCCACGCAGTCGGCTTGCTCGACGGGCGCGGCGACCACCCCCTTACTCGCGCCTTTGAAGGCGCCGGCACCTGGGTGAGCGCCTGATGGCGGCAATAGGCCTTACCCCGATTCCACTTCACGCCGACCGCGGCATCACGCTGGTGCGCGGCGCGGGTTCTTATCTCTGGGACGATCGCGATCGGAAGTACCTGGACCTGATGACGAACTACGGAGTGAACCTTCTTGGGCACGCCCATCCCGGGGTGACCGCGGCGATCCAGGCCCAGGCGGCAAAGCTGACCAACGCGCATCAGAGCTTCGACACGCCGGCACGCCGGGACTTCATCGAGGCGCTCGGGGCGCTGCTCCCCCGGGAGCTGAACCGGATCTCCTTCGGAAACTCCGGGGCGGAGGCAGTCGAGGCCGCGATCAAGTACGCGCGAGTGGCGACCGGCCGGACCGGGATCATCGCTGCCCAGCGCGCCTACCACGGCCGCACCTTCGGGGCACTGGCAGCGACCGCGGATGCGAAGTATCGGGACCCGTTCAAGCCCATGCTGGAAGGCGTCCGTCACGTGCCCTTCGACAACCTCGACGCGATCGAGCAGTTAATGGACGCCTCGATCGCGGCCGTGATCATCGAGCCGATCCAGGGCGAGGGCGGCATCCGGGTGCCGCGCGACGGGTACTTAAGAGGCATCTATGAACGCTGCCAGGCAAACGGCGCATTGCTGATCTGCGACGAGATCCAGACCGGGTTCCGGACCGGGAGTCAATTTGCTTTCACCCGTGAGGGGATCCTGCCCGACATCCTGTGTCTCTCGAAATCAATCGCAAATGGCCTCCCGCTCGGCGTGACGGTAACAACGGAAGCTGTCAGCGAGCGGATACCCAGAGGCAGCCACGGAAGCACCTTCGCCGGTAACCCGCTGGTCTGTGCAGCCGGTGCGGCGACCCTTAAGGTCCTCAGCGATGAGAGCCTGCATGCGAAGGCGGCCGAAGCAGGTGGGCACTTCCAGGAACGGGTGCGCGGTCTGGGTCTGTCTCAGGTCCGCGAGGTCCGCGGCCGAGGACTGATGCTTGCCGTTGAGCTCAAGAGCCCGGCGACGCCGGTGATCAAGGCGATGCAGGAGAAGGGCATCCTGGTGCTACCCGGTGGTGGGACGGTCATTCGCTTCCTACCGTCGATCCTGGTCACGGATGCGCAACTCGACGGGGCAGTGGACGTTCTCGCGGCTTCGCTCAGCCAGGCCGGCTAGCGCTTCAGTGACCAGCTTTGTTGCGATGCTCCGCGGCGTCAACGTTGGTGGCAACGCGCCGGTAAAGATGGACGCCCTCCGAAGTCTCGTTTCCGGACTGGGGCACAGAGAGGTTACAACCTACATCCAGAGTGGCAATGTGGTCTTCAAGAGCCGGACGGATGCGGCGGCGAGGCTGGAGCATGGCATCGAAGCACGGCTGAAGAGCGAGCTTGGAGTCGATGTGACCGTCATCATCCGCAGCGCAGCTGAGCTCGCTACGGTCACTCGGAAGAATCCATTTCTGCCTGGCGCCAACCCCGCGACTCTATATGTGATCTTTCTCAAGGACACGGCCGAGCGCAAGTCTGTTGCGGCGATCGACAACAGGCGTTTCGCACCCGACGAGTTTCGCGTTGTCGGCGGGGAGATCTTCGCGCGCTATCCGAATGGCTACGGGCGCAGCAAGATGACGAACGCCTACTTCGAGAAGGCGCTGGCAGTCAGGGGAACCGCGCGAAACTGGAACACAGTCACCAAGCTCCTGGATCTCGCGGAGGGAGCAAAGGCGAAGAAATAGAAAGAGCCGCCACAAGGGCGGCCCTTTCTGGATAGATCCGGGTTTTAGTCGACGACGGTGGTCGTAGTGCGGTTGCGGGCCATCAAGCGGATCAGCGAGACGATACCCCATCCGATCAGGGTGTAGATGATGATCGCGACGATGGACTCCGGCTCGAAGACCGACCGGCCGGCGGCTGCGGTGTTGAAGATGCCGTGGAAGGGAGCCACGAGCGGGTCTGTCAGGGCGTACATGAAGCCGACGAAGGCCGACGCGGTGTTCGCGCCGAACATCTTGAGGAGGAAGCGGATCGCGATCAGGGTGTCGATAAGCCCGACGACCCACCAGACAACCTGCACGGTGCGTTCGTTGCTGGCGCCGCTGCGATAGACGTCTGTTCGCGAGGTCCGAACTCCCGCGACGGGCGCGACGGGGGTGACCGGCGTTACCGGCTGACCGGTTACCGGCTGACCGGTGACGGTCTCCTGTCGAACGACTTCGCGATCGTAAGGTTCAGTCATTAGTTCTCCTTGATGAGCCCAGGATCCAGCGCGCAGGCTCAAACGCTACAGTCATGATAGCAGGTTTTATGCCAATGTCAACGAACGATCCCCGGGTCAGGCCGATGCCCCGGCCGCCACTAAACTGAACTCGTGAGGGCAGGCATGGAGCTCTTTTCGCCTGCGGCCCTGGCCTGGTTTTCCGGTGCCTTCGCGGAGCCGACGATGGTGCAAACGGAGGGCTGGCGATCGGTTGCCGCGGGTCAGCACACCCTGATGGCGGCGCCGACCGGGAGTGGCAAGACTCTGGCTGCCTTTTTCTGGTGCCTGGACCGCCTGGCGCTAGAGCCGGAGCCACCTGAAGCGGAGCATTGCCGCGTGCTGTACGTCTCGCCGCTGAAGGCGCTCACCGTCGACATCGAGCGAAATCTGCAGGCGCCGCTCCGCGGCATCTCGCTGCAGGCTGAACGGTTGGGCCAGCAGATGGCGCAGATCTCGGTTGGCATCCGCACCGGCGACACTCCGACGCGCGACCGCCGCCAGATGGAGCGGCGTCCGCCGGACATCCTGATCACGACGCCGGAATCACTCTTTCTGCTCCTGACCAGCGGGGCACGCCAGATACTACCGTCGGTCCGCTGGGTGATCGTCGACGAGATTCATTCGATGGCGCAAACCAAGCGGGGAGCCCACCTGGCATTGAGCCTCGAACGGCTTAGCCAGCTGACGAAGGTCGAGCCACAAAGAATCGGGCTCTCCGCGACCCAGCGGCCATTAGAGGAGACGGCGCGCTTCCTCGGCGGAAGTGGTCGGCCGGTAACGGTCGTTGATGCCGGCCGCATCAAAACTCTCGATATCACCGTGGAAGTACCGGTGGAGGACATGGCGGACCTGGAGCGCGGAGCTGATGTCTATAGCGGACCTGCGGCCGCGATCGGTGCCGAGGAGGACGCCCCGCGGCGAAGCATCTGGCCTGCTATCCACCCACGCATCCTGGAGCTGATCCGGGCCCACCGCTCGACCATTATCTTTGTCAATTCGCGCCGGATGGCGGAGCGGTTGGCGGCCCACCTCAACGAGCTGGCCGGCGAGGAGCTGGTTCGTGCTCACCATGGGTCAATCGCCAAGGAACAGCGGGTACTGATCGAGGACGCACTCAAGGCCGGGCGACTTCCCGCGCTGGTGGCAACCTCCAGCCTCGAGCTGGGGATCGACATGGGTGCTGTCGACCTGGTGATCCAGGTGGAGTCGCCCACGAGCGTGGCAAGCGGCATCCAGCGGATAGGACGGGCCGGCCACTCCGTCGGAGAGCCCTCGAAGGGGACGATCTTTCCCAAGTACAGGGGCGACCTGCTGGAATGCGCCGTCGTAGTCGAACGGATGCTGGCCGGCGAGATCGAGACCACACGTGTTCCGAAGAATCCCCTCGACGTGCTGGCTCAGCAGATCGTGGCCATGTGCGCGCTGGACGAGTGGTCGGTGCAGTCTGTGCTGGAGCTGGCCCATCGCGCTTACCCCTTCGCAGACCTCGGTCCGCGCGCACTCGAGGCGACCCTCGACATGCTGAGCGGACGCTATCCATCTGATGAGTTCGCTGAGCTGCGACCCCGGATCGTCTGGGATCGGCTGGCCGGGACAATCCGGGGCCGAGCCGGCGCGCAGCGGCTGGCGGTCGTCAGCGGCGGCACCATCCCGGATCGCGGGCTCTACTCCGTCAACCTGCTGGCGGACGGCAAAAGGGTCGGCGAACTGGACGAGGAAATGGTCTACGAGATGCGTCCAGGTGAGACGTTCGTCCTGGGCGCGACTACCTGGCGCGTCGCCGACATCACCAACTCCCAGGTGCTCGTCACGCCGGCGCCCGGCGAGCCAGGCCGGATCTCCTTCTGGCATGGCGATGCGCTGGGCCGGCCGATCGAGGTGGGCCGAGCCCTCGGAAAGACCACCCGGGAACTGCTGGCGGTTAGTACCGAGGCTGCCATCGACCGGCTGCGCGAGCGATCCCGGTTCGATCAGCGGGCTGCTGCAAATTTGATGACGTACCTGGAAGACCAGGCAAAGGCGACCGGAACCGTGCCAGACGACCGCACCATCGTGATCGAGCGCTTCCGCGACCAGCTGGGCGACTGGCGGATATCAGTGCTGACGCCGTTCGGTGCGCGGGTGCACGCTCCCTGGGCGCTCGCGGCGAAGGCCCGGGTCCAGGAGCAACGGGACATCGACGTCCAGTCGATCTATACCGACGACGGCTTCGCGCTGCGCCTCCCGGAAGCGGACGCGCCGCCTGATGTTGCCACCATCCTGTTCGATCCCGAAGAGATCCGTGAGCTGGTGACCGCCGAGCTGCACAGCTCGGCGCTCTTCGCCTCTCGTTTCCGCGAGAATGCCGCCCGCGCCCTGCTGCTGCCGCGGCGCCGGCCAGGGGAGCGGACACCGCTGTGGCAGCAGCGTCAGCGCAGCCACGATTTGCTGCAGGTGGCCTCGAAGCATCCCGACTTTCCGATCCTGATCGAGACCTACCGGGAGTGCCTGAGTGACGTCTTCGATATGGATGCTCTGCGCGAATTGATGACCCAGGTCCGCTCGCGCCAGGTCCGCACCGTGGTGGTCGACACCGAACGGGCCTCGCCCTTCGCCTCATCCCTGATCTTCGACTACGTCGCCCAGTTCATGTACGAAGGCGATGCGCCGCTCGGCGAGCGGCGGGCGCAGGCACTCACGCTCGACCGCGAGCTCCTGGCCGAGTTGCTCGGCACCGAGGAGTTGCGCGAGCTTCTCGATCCGCGCGCGATCGAGGCGCTCGAGCTGGAGCTGCAGGGCCTGGTCAAGGCGCGATGGCCCCGTGACCTGGACGAGGCGGCCGATCAGCTTAGACGGCTTGGTGACCTGCGCCTGGAGGAAGCCGCGGACCGTGGTATCCGCCCCGGGTGGCTCTCTGAGCTCGAGCTGCAGCGGCGCGTGGTCCGGGTCCGGATGGCGGCTGAGGAAAGATGGATCGCAGCTGAGGACGCAGGCCGTTACCGTGACGTCCTCGGCGTCAGCCTTCCGGTCGGGCTTCCCGATGTATTCCTGGGCAAGGTCGAGGATCCCTTAGGCTCGCTGCTGCTGCGCTGGGCTCGGACGCACGTGCCCTTCGTCGGTGCCGATCCGGCCGGCCGCTGGCAGATTTCGGTTCGGGAGATAGACGGCGCGTTGCAGCGACTGGCAGGGCGCGGCGACCTGCTCGCCGGGGAATTTCGACCGGGTCACGCTGGCCGCGAGTACTGCCATCCTGATGTCTTGCGGACGCTACGCCGGAAGTCGCTGGCGGCACTTCGCCGCGAGGTCGAGGCAGTGCCGGTGGAAACGCTCGGCCGCTTTCTTCCAGGGTGGCAGGGCGTAGGCAGCCAGGGCAGCGGCATCGACCGCCTGGCAGAAATCGTCTTCCAGTTGCAGGGACATGCGATCCCGGCGTCGGTGCTGGAGCGTGACCTGCTGCCGACACGGATGCGCGAGTACAGGCCACAGCTCCTCGACCAGTTGATCTCCATGGGTGAGGTCGTCTGGGCTGGACGTGGCTCGCTCGGCCCTCATGATGGTCGGATCGCGATTTACTTGCGTGGGGACGCGGCGCGACTGATGAGGCCGCCGCTGCCGGTTGAGGGTGAGCTGGCCGCCCGTTTGCGAGACCAGCTGCAAAATCGCGGCGCTTCCTTCTTTCGTGATCTCTACTACGCCGGCGGGCAGGGTGACGAGGAGGCGGTTCTCGATGCGCTCTGGGACATGGTGTGGGCTGGCGAGGTTACCAATGACACGTTCCTGCCGCTTCGCATGCTCGGGCCTCGGGTACGACGCAACCCGCGGCGGCCCCTGATGCGCCTCGGCCCACCCGGTGCCGCCGGTCGCTGGTCACTGGTATCCGATCTCCTATCAACGGCTGTCTCACCAACCGAGCATTTGCATGCAGTTACCGGCAGCCTCTTGCAACGCTACGGCGTCGTCACCCGCGAAGCCGCGCTGGCTGAAGGCATCACCGGTGGCTTCGCCGCGCTCTACCCCGTCTTGCGGGCGATGGAGGAAGCGGGAAAGATCCGTCGCGGCTACTTCATCGACGGCCTGGGTGGCCTGCAGTTCGCGCTGCCCGGCGCGGTGGACCGCTTACGTGCTGCCAGGGACGAGGAGGGACGGATCCATGCGCTCGCCGCCACCGACCCGGCCAACCCCTACGGTACGGCGATTTCCTGGCCGGCCCACGACAGTCGGATGGCGCGGGCGGGCGGCGCTTACGTGGTGATCGATGGTGGCGAGCTGCGCCTCTACCTCGAACGCGGCGGTCGCTCGCTGCTGACGGTGGGCGAGGTCGACCTTGCTCATCTCCAGGCACTGGCAAAAGCTGCAGCGACTCGGGATAAGCTGGAGATCCAGACGGTTGACGGCGCGCCGGTCAAAGAGTCGTCTTTGCAGGAGCTGCTCCGCGAGGCCGGCTTCGGTACGTCACCGAAGGGCCTCGTCCTCTGGCCGGAGCGCCGGCCCGCCCATGCCTGAGGGCGACACTATCTGGCGAACGGCGGCTGCGCTGCGCCGGCGTATCGAGGGCAAAGTTGTCCTCGACGCCCGACCCGCCAGCATCGGGCGCCTGAAGGGACGGCACGTTCTTGGAGTCGAGCCGACCGGAAAGCACCTGATCATGCGCTTTGAAGGTGACCTCGCCCTGCATTCGCACATGCGCATGAAAGGTGCCTGGCATGTCTACAAGCCGGGCGAGCGCTGGCGGCAGCCGGAGCACCGCGTCAAGGCTGTCCTCGCCTTCGACGATGTCGTCGCTGTCTGCTTCGCGGCGCCCATCGTCGAACTCGTCGCGGATCCGCGCCAAACTGTGGTGCACCTGGGTCCCGACATCCTGCGGGACCCGTTCGACTTAGATGAGGTGCGCCGGCGGGCGCGGCAGTCGGGTAACGCGACGCTGGGGGAGCTGCTGCTCGACCAGAGGGTCTGCGCCGGGATCGGCAACATATATAAGTGCGAATCGCTCTGGGCGCACCGGCTCGATCCCTGGGCCTCGCCCGCCACGCTCGACGATGACGACCTGGCCCGGCTCTACCAGACGGCCCGACGATTGATGCGCGAGAGCCTGGCTGGCCGGGGATTCAACGATCGCAGGGCGGTCCATGGCAGGGGCGGCCGGCCATGTCCGCGCTGCGGCGGTCCCGTCCGGATCCGAGCGCAGGGAGAGCAGGCGCGGCTGACATATTTTTGTCCCCGTTGCCAGCGGTCTCCGGCAACGCCCTGAATTAATTTCGCGGTTACGACATACAGCTGTCACAAGTATTTTTCAGGATGAAAGCATGGCCGTCCTGGAGAAGAAAGTTGAGACTCCACTCGACCGGTCATTGTATGGCAATAGTGGTGGGCTCGAACACGTTATGGGCTTGTGGCCACGGAGCCACCCCTGCCATGAACCGTAAAAGCACAATCACAACGAGTTCTTTACCCATGAGAACGAGGTACATTTGGACCGCGGCTACGCTTCTCGGCCTGCTTGGCCTAGCGCTTTCGGCGTATTACTTGCTCACATCCGGAGGTGACGCTTCCCATTCGAAGGCCCTTCTGGCTGTCTCGGCGGGCCTATGTGCGGCTGCAACGCTTCTCTATGGAGTCGGCCGACCACGCGGCAAGGTCTCGATCGTGGCCGCAGGGGCATTTGTGCTGGCTGCGCTGACCTTCCTAGTGCCCGGGGAATTTGGCGGGTGGACACGGCTGGTAACGAGCGCGTTGTTACTTGCGTGTTTCATCGCTTGGCTGCGCTGGGTCCTTTTCCCTAAACCGCCGAAAACGCACGTTTCCAAAAACCGCGCCCAACGACGTCACCCCTTCAGCGATTGATCGGTTGCCTTCGAATCGATCTGCGTGAATAACCGATGTCCCGGTCGAACGCTACGCGAGGTGGCCAGCGACTCTGATATTGAGATACGTATAGCTTTTAACTGAGCGGCCGATGGAAAGCCCGTAGGGAGCCAGTTCCACAACC
>Ga0207416_1000899_pt1 | contig 45147 bp, 31 predicted proteins | sample PaiPotPPM11metaG_FD_184107 | JGI IMG/M metagenome (GOLD analysis project Ga0207416, IMG submission 184107) | Iron sulfur acid spring bacterial and archeal communities from Banff, Canada, to study Microbial Dark Matter (Phase II) - Paint Pots PPM... ...
TCAGCGTACTGGTGCCGGAACCACCGGTGTAGGTGGCGGTGCCGCCGTCGTTGAGGGAAAGCGTCGGTGTGCCGCCGGCGATGGTGACGGCCCCGCTGAGATTAAGCGCAAGGGTGACGCTCTGACCGACCGTGAGAGTGCCGCTAGCGGGGGATTCAGTCAGAGTAAGTAGCGTTGCAGGCGTTGCGGGTGGATCAATCTGCAGTCCGGGGAATGACGTGAGCGCCCCGAGCAGATCGGCGGCATTACCATTACTATCGGTAACCGTAGCGCCATTTGGCTGGTTGACCTGAGCTATGGCCAGAGCCGAGACACTGCTGTCGCTCTGGCCTACGGTGTAGCTGAAGGTCAGTGCATTGGTGCCAGAACCACCGCTGTAGGTCGCGGTGCCTCCGTCATTGAGTGTGAGTGTCGGCGTGCCGGTGACCGTCACGGCCTCGCTCATGGTGAGCGTCAGGGTGACAGTATTGCCCGGAAGTTCGATGCCGGTGGATGGCGAGGCGGCAACGGCAGTGACCGTGGGCCCGACCGGCGCTCCTGACAAATAGGCATAACCGGAGCCGCCGAAGCCCACATAGACTTGACCGTAGATGTTGGGATCGCCCGAGATGGTCTTGATGTAATCGAGACTGTTTTCGGGATTGGTGCCGATCTGGACCCACGACTGGCCTTCGTTGTTCGACTGCCAGACGCCGGAGACACCGTTCACCGCTCCGACAATGTAGATCGCCGGATAGTTTTGGCCCGGAGCTGGCGCACCGAAGCCAAAACAATCGACGTACGTCACATTGGGGACTGCCGCCCATGTGACGCCCTGGTCGGTCGAGTGATAGAATCCAAGCGTATCCGGCTGCGATCCGCCCTGCGGTCCGGCGGTGAAGAAGAGATCACCGGCCCGGCCAGGAACGGATTGGATTTCATAATTGGAGGTGTCGCCTGCTGACAGTGGCCCATGGACTTGGGTCCATGACACGCCGCCATTGGTCGATTCGAAGACGCCAATCAATCCGTAGTACAGATAGAACGTATTCGGCAGCACGCGATCGGCAGTGACCGTTCTGGTGTCGAGATAATAGGCCCAATCAAAGTTATTCCAGTTGGTCACGCCCGGCAGCGTGATCGGATTCCAGGTGTGGCCGCCATCAAGCGTGTAATAGGGATTGGTACGGTCTGACGGAGCCCAGATGATATTCTCAGGCGTACTTGCGGCGATCGTGCCGCCCATCACATTCTGCAGCTCGGTCGGGAACGGCGTCCACGTCTTGCCGTCATCGGTCGAGTAGCCCGACTCCTCATTGTTGCCCCACCAGTCGGCGATGCCGACGATAAAGTTCGGGTCTGACGAGGCGTAATCAAGCGACCAGCCGGCGGCAAAATTGCCGTTCACCGGGCCGTAGCTCGTAGGATAGGCATTGGGATTGGTAATGGTGAAGAATGCCCGGTCCCAGGAGGCAACGATCGGATCGCCGCCGGGAACCGCGAGAATATCATTGGCGACCAGCTGCTCGATACCGGCACTCTGGTCATTCCAGGTCACCTGCGTATTCCACTGGAAGCCGCTGGTGGGGACCGTGGTGTTCCAAACGCCGACACCGTCGGACGCCCACAGCTCGTTCGGCGTCACTTGATCGAACAACGTCGCGCCGACCGACATGTAGTTGCCGCTGTTGTCGAGCCAGGGAATGTCGGTCGAGCTAAAATGATTATACCAGTTGGTACCGCTCCAGGTCAGACCGCCATCATAGCTGACGTCTAAGTTGCCGCCGGAAGTCTGCGTGACGATCTCATTGGGATTGAACGGATCAACTGCCACAGTCCCGATGCCGTTGCCGGAAGTGTCCGCCAGCAATTCGGTCCAAGCGCCATTCTTGTAGCTCCAGAGCGAATTCGGAACGGAGCCAACGGTCGAATTTCCCACCACATAGTAGACGCCTGTGCTCGACACCGTGGCATAGGCAACAGTGCTCGGGCCTCCGATCGACGACCACGATGCACCGCCATTGGTGCTTTCATAGACGCCATGGCCATAACTAGCGGCGAAGACGGTATTGGTCTTGCCGCCGCTGACACCCAAAGCCGGGTCAAATTCGATGCCGGTAATGCCCGGATAGTTGCCATTGCCGTCGCTCTGGCCAACCGGCACGCCGCTCACGCTTTGCCAGGTGGTCCCCCCGTCGGTGGTGACAAACATGCCTTTCTGCGGCGTCCCGGCAAAAACCACATTGGGATTGTCCGGATCGATGGCCATCTTCTGGCCGTCATACCGATACGGGTCGCCGGTGTTCTCACTGACCGGAGCAAACGACGTTTCTGTCCACGTCGTGCCCTTGTTGGTGCTTTTGAAGATGTAGCCGTCATACTCCATATACAGAATGTTGGAGTTGCTCGACGCGATTTGGATTTCGTAGACGCCGGTGCCGGTCGTACTGAGATTGGCGGCCACCCATGCCGTCGGCATGCTGGCTGACGTCACCAGCTGCTGCCACGCGCTCCCGTTCCAGATATAGGTACCGTAGGTATCGGTACGCACCACCTTGGTGTCGTCGGGTGCGATATCCATGCCGGTGAGGTAGCCGCCCGCGCCGACATCGAGCTCCTGCCAGTTGGTATTCACCACAGGGTCGACGACGACGGTGCCGCCGTTGCCGTCGCTCGACACATCCCACGTGGAGGACAGATAATTGCCAACCAACGAAACATTCGCTGTCTCGCTGCCGTCGGTAACGGTCAGCGTGCCACCCGTCGCGGTGCCCAGATAGGTCGCCGTCGTACTAGCGCCAAACTTGATGTCGGCAAGATCTAGCGCGTCAGAGCCCGACAGCCCCGAAACCTGCCCGGTAAACGCCACCGCATCGTCAAGCTTCAATGTCCCTGTCGTGCCAGAAAATACAACAGATTGCGCGCTCGGATTTTCTATTTCTACGGTGGCGTCATCAGCTATGTTAAGTGCCGTTATTACTTGGAAGTTATGTGCTGGTGGCGATGTATCATCCTGGAGGCTTGCATCTGGTTCCGTTGTATCGTCATTGTCGTCAGCAAAGGATGCAACGGCTGAGGAATAGCCAGATATTTGAGTTGTGCGGGTCTCGGCACTGTCGCTAACGGGATCTACCGTCCAGCCATTGCCATCTGCTCCGAGGCCGTCCAACGTCGATGTTTGTATTGAGGAATCGTGAGCTGCATCTTGCTGTGTATCGTTCGTTAGTGCCGCCGCTTCCCAGGCGAACTCGCCCTGCGGCAAGTTAGCCCCTAAGGAGTGCGAGCCGGCCCTGACTATGGCCGACTCAAGCGTCTCGAAAATCGATTCCCACGAAGGCGTTGCCCCGAAGCCAACCGAAGCTCGCGCTGTGGCAACGTCGGCACGCGAAACAGACCCAACACTCACACCAACGTCTCCCCGACGGCATAGGCACAAAGAATAAGTCGAATGAGGGCTGATTTAGGGTTGCGAGGTGCCTTATTGTCTGGTGCATTCGCCTTACTACAGCTTAGCTGAATATGTGAATAGTTCCAGCTCGTCTTCCGAACTCGAACTTTCCGGTCCAAAAGGATTTTCTCGCGGCATTATTCCAATAAGCTAGCTCTGAAAGCGGAGGGCGCTGGCTATCGTCGACTTAGTTAGGAGTGAGGTCGGTGGATTGATTATCGTCAAACGGGACACTTGGTACTTTCTAATTGACTGCGCAACGTGTGGGCGCTGTTCCGTATTGAGCGAGGCGCCCTCTCCACAAGAGCTGCCGGACCCAAAGTTACCAGCCTTCTCTCGGAGATGTCCTTATTGCCGCGCTGTCCGCATCTATCAGCCCAACGAAGTGCACCGAGTTCAAGGAATCTATATATGAGGGCCGTTGAGTGCATTCGTTTGAGGATCTGAGCGAGGTGCCTGCTGTACAAAATAAAACGGCCTCCCTCTTGAGGGAGGCCGTTAGCATTTCTTCCGAAAACCGCTTTAGGCGGCTACGGCCGAATTCTGATTGCGCCGACGCTTGCGAACGCCCCAGAAACCCAAGAGGCCGGTCGCAAATAGCGGTAATGCTCCCGGAAGCGGGGTCGTCAGCGAGAAGGCATTCGTAAGTATGGACGTCTGCGAGGTGCCATCAGTACCAGCAATGTCAGCTTGATCCTTGATCACACCGAGAGACGCTGTGGGAGCAAACGTTGCTGACGTAGAGCCTGGGCTATTCAGCGACAACACGACGCCGTTGCTCAAGGTCTCGGACAGCGAAGCCGTACCTGTACCCGTCGTTGTGCCAGTAAACGCCATGTAGACGTCGTCTAGAAAACTTCCCGCAACGTTGTAGCTCCAGGCGACATCGGCGTTGCTCGACGAACCTGCGACTGCCAGATAATTCAGTGTCAGCCCAAATTCACCGCCTTGCGTGAATGGGGTGAAGTTTCCCAGCGTAACATTCCCGAGTGTGCTAACCGCGATATTGCTGAACGTCACTCCGTTCACGGAACACGAGAAACCTGCCGCTTCGTAGGTAGCAACAGAAGCCGTAACGCACGGTGCAGCCGCTGCAGGCAGCGCCAAAAGCGGACACGCCATAACAGCCGCTACCGTTCCTAACCAGAGCTTACGCATCAGATTCTCCCTTCCTACGGGAGGCGAGGCCCCCCACTAACTAAAGCAAACGAAAAGCATGCCTCACGTGCAACACTAGGGTCCGTGGCCATCGAGTCAACTATTTTGAAGATATATAACCTTTTATTAGGCCTCTTGTCGGGTCTTCCTCGCGCTTGGATTATCGCGTATTTGCAAAGCCTTACCCAGTTTTGCCTAAATAATAGGCAATTTCGGATGGGTCCTAGAGAGGGATCCTGAAGATCCAGTGCAATGACATTGCCGCCGTGGCCTAAGAAATTGGGCCGCGGCTTCTGTCTGGTCAACCGATAACGTTCGGATGGGGCTCCGATTGGCGGAAGGCAAGGACTAGCGCGTTGTTGCCTCAATGTATCGTCGTGAAGCCAATGTGCGCTCCCAGGCGAGCGCGTGGGAGAGAATGGTTGAAAGATCATCAAAGCGTGGTTGCCAACCAAGCGCCTCACGAATCCGCTTGGTCGCCGCGATCAAGTGCGCGGAATCCCCGGCGCGTCGTGGGCAGTTTTCGACCTCAAAATTGACTTGGGCCACTTTCTTCATGGTCTCAATGACATCAAGTACCGAGAAACCGCGACCATAGCCGCAATTTAGCGTCAGCGAGGCGCCTCCCGTACGAAGATGCTGCAGCGCAGCGCTGTGCGCACGAACCAGATCACTCACGTGGATGTAGTCTCGTATGCCGGTTCCGTCCGGCGTCGGATAATCCGTGCCGAATACCTTGAGTTTCGCCCGCAGCCCCAGCGCGGTTTCAGCAGCGACCTTGATCAGGTGAGTTGCAGCTGCGGTTGATTGACCTGTTCGGTGTTGCGGATCGGCTCCCGCGACATTGAAATATCGAAAAATAACGTGCCTGAGTTCATGCGCGCGGCTCGCGTCGCGCAACATAATTTCCGTCATCAGCTTCGACCAGCCGTACGGGTTTATTGGCAATGTCGGGTATTCCTCATCAACCGATGGGTCGCCGGGATTGCCATAAACAGCAGCGGTTGACGAAAAAATGAAGTACCGAATACCGTTTTTGATGGCGCACTCGATCAGCGCCCGAGAATTCATCGTATTGTTTCGGTAGTATCCAAGCGGATCGCGCACCGAGTCAGGTACCACGACGGAGGCTGCGAAGTGAATGATCGCCGTGACACCATACTTATGGATGAGCTGTGCAACGAGCGATTGATCACCCGACTCGCCCATCACGAAAGGGACGCCTTCAGCCACTGCCCAACGATGGCCAGTGGATAGATTATCGAGCACCACGACATACTCACCACTGTCGAGCAGCTCATAAACCATATGGCTGCCGATATACCCGGCGCCCCCTGTTACCAATACCGTCATGTCACTGCAGGTGCTTTCCAGAGTCTCCAAACGTTACGGCGATACCCGATCATTTTGGATGAAGGATACGCTTCGATCTCTGACCGTGTGTTCGAAGCAGCACCGGAAATACACGCGGATCCCTAGCGGGTTGGTGCACGTGCTCTCACCTTTGCCATCGATATGACGCGTTCGAGGGGGAAATCGTCCTCGGCAAGATGAGCCGTCGCGGACGGTCGGCCGACACAAGAGTAGGCAAAGCCGTGGCGATGCATTTCTTCTGGTCGGTACACGTTTCTTAGATCGACCACGACTGGGCAGGCCATCAGATTATGCAAGCGCTCAAGATCGAGCGCGCGAAATTGTTCCCACTCGGTCGTTATGACCAGGGCATCGGCACCCTCGGCACAGTCGTAAGTGTTTTCGCAATAGACCACATTGTTGAGAAGAGTCTCTGCCTGACGCATTCCCGCGGGATCAAATGCGCGCACTCGAGCACCCATATCCTGCAGGGCGGTAATCAGCGCCAGGGCAGGGGCTTCACGCATATCATCTGTATTGGGTTTGAAGGTTAGGCCGAGTACGGCAACGGTCTTGCCGCGTAGTACGCCGCCAAAGGCGCTCGCAACCTTGCGAGCCATGCTGCGCTTCCTGGCGTCGTTGACGGCGGCAACGGCTTCGAGAATGCGAATTGGCACCCCATAATCCTGAGCGGTCTTAACCAGAGCTCGCACATCTTTGGGAAAGCAGGACCCGCCGAAGCCAGGTCCGGCGTGCAGGAATTTGCTGCCAATGCGATTATCGAGCCCAATCCCTCGGGCGACTTCTTGCACATCAGCGCCGGCTTTCTCACACAGATCGGCAATTTCATTAATAAAGGTGATTTTGGTGGCTAAGAACGCATTGGCTGCATATTTTATCAATTCTGCGGTGCGCCGAGTTGTATAGAGGATAGGGACGTGATTGAGGTTTAGTGGTCGGTAGATTTCAGCGACCAACTTTTTAGCCTGTTCGTCTTCGGTCCCGACTACGATCCGATCTGGGTGTTTGAAGTCATGGATTGCCGCGCCCTCGCGGAGAAACTCGGGGTTCGAAACCACGGCGAACTTTGCGTCTGGCCGTGCGTCTTGAATAATCCGCTCAACCTCATCGCCAGTGCCGACAGGAACCGTCGATTTGGTGATGATAACCGTATAACCATCGAGAGCGTTCGCTATTTCCCGTGCCGCATCGTAGACGTAGGAAAGGTCGGCATGGCCGTCGCCGCGCCGTGATGGTGTGCCCACGGCGATGAAGACCGCGTCCGCGACGCGAACTGCTTCCTGTAATGCCGTTGTGAATGACAGTCTGCCCTGACCCGCGTTGGTGCGTACCAGATCCTGTAGTCCCGGCTCGTAGATTGGAATTTCGCCCCGCTTAAGCGCCTCGATTTTATTGGCATCTTTGTCGACGCAAACGACGGTGTGACCGAAGTCAGCGATACAAGTGCCGGAAACTAATCCCACATACCCAGTACCGATTATTGCAACTCGCATGAAACTTCCTTTCAACACTCAACGCGCACAGCTCTTAAGGCGATTAACACGCTAAAATATGGCGGCCACAAGCCGTAGCCATCCATTGGTGATCATAGAATTCATCGAACTCCTGTGGCTTACGAGCGAATCTGTTTGGTAGGTGCCCTCATTGGAAGCCCCGGCAATCGAAAGGTACTCCAAGAGGGATCTTCAAGAAGAGCTGCGCTGTCGAATTAAAACCGTAGTCGCGCTAACTGTCGAGCCAGCTCTCGCGTCTCATGCTCGACTACTCGACGGCGCTTTCCGCGCCAGTACTGCGAGGGCAAACCGGCTTTTGATTCCCAGTTTCTGATAAATTCGGTGCAAGTGAACCTTGACTGTCCCCTCGGCCATTTTCAGTTCACGCGCGATTTCCTTATTGGCCAATCCCGCGCACGCGAGAGAGAGAACGTCCACTTCGCGCGGTGTCAACGTATCGGAATTCAGAAATCCGTACCATCGCACCGTTCGATCCGATTTTCTCGCTCTGGTAGCTCTTTTCATAGGCGAAAATCTACAAAGCGAGGTTTTGTGCTGCAATGTCTCGCTTTCGTCAACCTTACTGGTGGCGCTGCGAAAATCTTCCACAGCAAAACCCGGAACAGTGTTTCGTGGGTCGGGTTTCGATGATTTCCGTCACATATTTATCAATAAAAATCATCATTAATCGCACTAGGTCGAACCTTCGCGACGAAACGCGCTACTAACGCTCAGCGCGCCCGTGACAGAAGGGGCGGGTTGCCAATTCGACAAGGAGCGTGTTTTGCAAAACGCAGACGAGGATTGGGCAGGGCACTCGGTTAGCGGTCCAACGCTCACGAGAAGGGAAACGGAAATAGTGCGGTTGGTCTCGCAAGGCCTCGCGAACAAAGTTATCGCGCGAGAGCTTGGGGTGCGGGAAGGCACAGTGAAAATTCATCTCCACAGCGTCTTCCGAAAGCTGCGGATCTCCAGTCGCGCCGACCTTATCTTAAGCGGAATCGAGAAGTCCGTGAGAGTGCCGGGGTGAGCGGTAAGCCCCTGGTTCAGATCGGCCGCGAATCAAGCCGAAGCGATAGCTAACGGAAGTACCTACGCGTTAAGGCATCGCCAAGATCAGCCTACGCGCCCGTCGGGCATTTTGGTCCTGCTCCACCAGCCGAACAACGCGAGCGCGACTAGGCCTGTCCCGAACAAAGCTACAGCGGATGGTGCTGGCGTGACACTGATTCCTGGGGGCAGATCAACGAGTATTTGATAGGTACCAGGAGACCCTATCGGATCGGTGTTGCCATCGTCGACAAAATAACCGGTGTTGGGCATTATGGACACCTGGCTGAGAATTGTCAGCTGCGGGCTCGATATAAGAAACATCGAGTCGCCGCCGGGTCCAAGGTGCGTGCCAAAGACGTTGTCGGTTACAATTGAAGGCGGCCCGCAGAATGATACGGGGCAGGTGCCTAGAAGATTGTATATTGTAAAAGTCGCTCCGTTCACGGACGCCGAGACTACTCCCTGCGCAAAATCGGCTCGGTCGAAGTTCGGATACGGACTATTCCACTGAACAAAGAAAGTTGCTTCGACGGGCGTCGTAAAGCCACTGAGCCCGATCGTGCCGTTATCTGGAACTTGAAAGGTAGACGCTTTGCTTTGGTCCAAAGCGCCGGACGTGAGGCAGCCTGTTAATACGGCGACTCTAATCCACGATTGTCGAGTGGATAACTCGATTGAACGCAACATTACGCACGCCTCGCACTAGCTCCCCTCCTTTTACCCTCAAACGGTGGCGATATTGCGCCTCTGTCCATCGAACTTGCAAGATCTGCGTCACACGCCCCCACGGGGCTCGTTTTTCTCGATGAACAAGTAGTCTTAATGTGGCGAGAATTGCCACTGTTTATAATGGTCAATCTCGCTGCGCGGGGCTTGTCTTAGAACTCGGCGCTATCATAACCGATCGTACTACGTGGCGACTTAGCTGCTTTGAAGTGGCCGGCAACAGTGAGCATTTGTGGCAAAGAGCAACCACGTATCCATTATGCAGCGACCGCTATTTAACCGCGGCGAATACAAATGGTCTGTCTATAGAGAAACCCAGTAGAGCGCGGATATCGCAAATCCACCGCCTATCCCAAAGAAGAAGAGAACAATAAATTCCAGCGTATCGTTCTTGAAAACTGTACCTTCCCATGGCGCATTGGCTGTCTCCTCGGGAATACTCTGCTGATCACTTAAGGAGTGATTGCAGAGTTGGCTCGCAGAGTTTTCGCTTAGATGTTTGAGCCGCGTCAGCAAACCCTCAAGCGCTTGCCGTTCTGTAGCGCGAGCCACTGCGCTCAAGACTTCATCGGCACGATACGCTGGTTGCAATGCAGGCTCCTCAAGGTTTGGCGCTATAGCGAGAAACAGACTCTTTTATTGATGAGCGTTGCTACCTGCGCCTCTGCCCTATCAAACAGATGATCTTAAAGACAGCCCTTCACTGAAAACTGTCCACAATTCATCTGCACAATTGCAGATGGAGCGAGACGTGAAACCAAGCTGGTAGCTTGTTGCCGGCGTTGGTCTTTTTGCTCGCCAAGCCGAACGGCAACGCATACCCCGAACTCCACTAGCCAAGGCAGTGAACATTCCACTAAGCTTCTGCCAGCCGCTTCTCCTCGCTTCTCCTGAGGAGGCACATTCGTTGTCTGCGTAGGCGAATTGGGCCTTACGTCAATATTTCCAAAATCATTGGCATTTTCTATCTCTGATGGGTGACGCATGAAAAGGATCGGCTCCAAACTTTGGCTTGCCGGCTTCGCACTCGGGTTCTCTGTCGTGCAGTCTATGGCATGTGCGTTCGACACGGACTGTTCGCCCGGCAGCAAATGCGTAAAGGGCAGTGGCCAAGTCATTGGGATGTGTACCGGGGGTGGCTTCCCTGGCAACAAGTACGACCAGAAGCCTTACGTGGACCCGTTTGACCCTAATCGGACTGTGGGCAAAACCTGCTCATTCAACGTTGAATGCGGGCCTGGGAGCCGGTGTGCCCTCGGGCTTGGGATATACGGGGTATGCGTCCGAAAATAATGATGCCGCTGGGCTTTTTCTGGGGCTTTTTCTGTCTCGATGTGACAAATCGGGCACAGTTTCTGGGGCATTAACGCGCTAAACTAGCTACGGAATCTACTGTCCGAAGGGTGGTGGACTTCCCGATTTGCCGTGTCCTTTGCTTGGCGCGGTGCATACGGTTGAGTTCATTCGACCCATTGATGGTGGGAAGAGTGAACCAAGCCGCATTTTGCTTAGGCAAAAGCTTTGCGCTTGAGTTCTGAGGTCTGCTGCAGGGGTGGGGAAAATGAAAGCTTTTCTTAGATGGGGTGCCATCCTGTTGATCGGGCTTCCGCTTTGGGGCTGCATCACCGACTATGGTCCGGTGGCTACGGACGCCCTTCCCATACGGCCCCTTGCAGTGGCGTCAAGTCTGCAGACTGGGGATGACCTTAAGGTCATTGTCTTCGGCGAGGATCAACTAAGCGGCATCTATCAGATCAGTCCTGCCGGGACCGTCATCATGCCCCTGATAGGAGCCGTGCCGGCTGCAGGTCGAACCGTCATTGAGGTCGAGCGTGCAATCACACGAGCATATGCCAACGGCAAGTTCTTGCAGGAGCCCAAGATCAGCGTTTCCGTTACTACGTTTCGACCGATCTACGTCTTTGGCGAAGTCGGCCAGCCTGGAAAATATTCTTATACGAGCGGCACCGACGTCCTGGCGGCAGTAGCGACCGCAGGTGGCTTCACGTACCGCGCCAGCAAGGCTTCCGTCCTAATACGTCACGCCGGAGATGATACTTGGCAGGAATACTCGTTGGCTGCGCCGGTGCTGATTGAACCGGGAGATCTGATACGGGTGCCTGAAAGGTACTTTTAGAGGGCTCTGCGGCCAATAACCGTGCCAGCTAACAATCACAATTCGAGCTTTCGTACGTGACGCTGGACCCCAGATGCCCTGTGCGAAATCAAATCGAATAACAGGCCTCATTACACTGGCTGTGTTCAGTGCGCTTCTGTTCTGTGGCGGTTCCAACAGTGCCATTGCGCAAGAACCGCCCACCGCTATCCCAGCGGGCGGGCCAGCCCCTTATGATCCGAATGCGATCGCAGTTGGACGGTGGCTCCTTTTTCCCTCGGTAAATTTCCTTGCCCAGAGTTCGAATAATTTTTTTCTCAGTTCCACCAGCACGAAAATTCATGGCTGGGAATTCGGTGTGACGCCGAGTGCCACTGGGGTGTGGTCGGATGGAATCAACACGACGACCGTTTACGGAAATGTTCAACGCTTAGAATATCCGACGGATAACCTCTTCAATTCGACCAACGGCGAAGGAACGTTTACACAGCAATACGCTCCACTTCGGGATCTAAACTTCACCTTCTCGGCTGATTACCAGCACCAAACACTGCAGGGTGCTTTTACCAATTCAATCCCAAACTCAATCCCGTTCACTGGGTTCACTGTTCTGCCAAACGGCAATACCGTCCTACCGAACGGGACAATCATCAATCCGGAGGGACAGGTTGTCGGTCAGGTTGGACCTACCGTCAGCTCTACGCCACTTCAAATAATCAATCCCTATGATCAGTATACCGCTACAGGTAAGGTTCAGAAGCTTTTCAGCGATGGTATTGTGACGGTGGGCGCCTCGATAGCGCGCACTAACTATGTGAACGCAGTGGTGGCGGGGGCTCCCAATAGCAATTTCACCAACAAGACATATTCGGAAGACGCAGCATTTTGGCTTGGGCCACTGTTTTACTTTTATACCGATGGTACTTTCAACAGGCGGACTACTGAAGCTCTCACTGGGCCAAGTTCAGACTCTACAGCGTACCGCATTATCGGTGGCATCGGCACTCGGCAATTCGGACTGTTTCGAGCCTCGGCCTATTTTGGACATCAGGGGTCAACCTCACCTGGATCAGGAACATCTCCATCTAGTTCACAGGGAGGAAATGTATTTGGCGGCACGGTGAGCTATTATCCAACGCCGGCCTGGACTTTCAGTCTCAACGTCGATGAAACGATCAATCTGGCACCGGCGAATGCCGTCCCGTCCACTCAGGCAATCGCTATCCCCGGGATCACCCCGCTCCAGATTGCACTCAGTAATTCGACCCAAATCACCTCGACATCTCTGCGATCGAATTATGAAATAAATCCGCAGTGGAGCCTGATCGGCACCTTTGCATACACTCATGTTGACAACATCGGCAGTCCAATCTGGGACAATAGCTACGTCTTCGACGGGCAGGTCACGTATAATATGTGGCGCAATCTGACACTGTCGTGGGAGTATCAGTATTCGAGCATTGTCTCGAACGCGCCAGGGGGCACAGCGGCCCGTAATCTCGGAATAATGAGCGCGACTTATAAATTTTAGTGTTGCGTGCTACTCGGTCACGGAAATGCAGATGACCGTCGGGCACCTAATAATAGTAATAATTTGTGTTCGCTTCCGCACACTTGTTGACCACCAAGCGAACGAGATGACACGATTTTAAGTGCCTGTTGCACTCCTCGATTTCTGTGGCTTTCGAGGTTCCTACTGCTGCGACCAGCAGGACGCAATCGATCTGTGGCAGAAGCGAAATCACATCGTCGCTCGCAAGCATCGGCGGGAGATCGAGAACTACGATGTGGGAACGATAACTTCGTCGAAATTCCTGTAGCAGGTTGCGCATCGCACGTGAGCCGATAAGCTCAGAGGATTCCCGTGTCGAAGCTGTCGGTACAACGAGAATACTTCGATCGCCGGCGCGCACTGGAATTGCTGCACCTGCCAACGAGTGCCGTTCTTGAAGCAAGTCGAGTGCGCCCCCGTTAGCTGGTATAATACCCAGCGTATTGGCGACTTGCGGTTTTTGAAGATCCAAATCGACCAAAATGACCGACTGATCGCTTTGCCTAGCTATGCTGAATGCCAAATTAGTCGCAGTCAGCGTTTTGCCGCACCCGGGCCCCGGAGAGGTCACCCCCAAGATCTTCCAGCCGCCGAGGGTCATAGATTGCAAAACCTGAGTTCGTAGCATGTCGTATGGCCGCGAACGCTGATCCGACCCGTCGTAGGCTATAACGCGCTTAGATTGAAGATAGCCCGTATTAAGCTGACACTCGTTATTGGCTACGCCATGGGCGTCTTGTGCCGCGACGCCGCTCCCTATGCTGGAGCGTGACACTCCCGCATCCTTCGAGGCCTGCGGATTTCGATCGCCTCTGGCCCGTTCGACTGCTTGGCGTATGTTTTCCATGATGTCACTAAAGGGTCGAGCTAACGGAGGATGCGGGTGAAGGTATCTAACCAAGGCCGGTCGAGCCATAAGAAATCAACCGAGACGCCACTGATCACGGCGATAGCAACCAGCCCGGTGAATATAGCAATCAGCGCGGTACAGAGCAGGATAAAATTTCGTCGCCGTCGATACTGTTCGCCGGGCGTCGCAAAATACGGGATGGTAACGATCAGATGCCTATCGACAACTCGCGCAAGCTCCCGGCTTCCACGAATGCTACCGTCCAGCATCTCCGCCGCAAATACTGCTCCTGCTCCGACCATGCCAGCCAGTGCGAATGCGATAGCGTACCACTTGACCCGCTGCGGCCGCACCGGCTTCTGCGGGACCGATGGCTGTTCGATTACCCGCAGGCGCTCGCCTTGTTGCGCGCGTTCCATGCTCTCGCCGAGACGAGCCACTCTCAATTTCTGATTGGTGTCTTCTATGCTTTTGCCCAGCTCAGCCTCTCGACGTTCAAGCACCTGCAAGTTGAGTTGCGAGGAGTTTGAAGTGTCGGGTTTTGAAGTGTCAGGTGTTGATCCTGGTTGGGGCGTTGCTGAAATAGCACGCTTAAGCGCCGCGATTTTCTTCTTTAGGTTCTTTACGATCGGATGCTCATCCGAATAGACGGCTGACGCTTGAAGTAACTGGGACTGAGCGTCGGCGAGATTCTTCATTTGCTCTTTAGATTCTTCCGATTGGGTTTGGTCCGGATCAGGGTGCTGCTTTATCGCCGCCATTTGCGTAAGGATTGCATCGCGCTCGCTCTGAAGCCTTGAAACCTCCCGGTCAAGAAACTTTGTAGTTTCAGCTGCGTTGTTGGTTCGCGTTGTGGCATCCTCGCTTAGGATAGACGTAAGAAAGTCGTTCGCCACCCTTGCAGCGATCGTTGGGTTTTCATAATCGAAGCTAAGCGTAAACGCGATCGTGGGATTATTGGTCCGCACCGCATCGAGTTCGACTGGCTTGATCTCCATCCTCGAGCGTATGAGTTCGAGCAACTCCGTGCTGGACATCCATTGGCGCTCGCGGGTGAACAAATCAAATTTGTTTACCACCGCCATGAGGTTGTCTCTGGCCATGATACGCTGTTGAATGACCTGGACGCGCTCGTTGGCAACTTCTGTAATTGTCGGATGGACCAATTCAGGAGGGATCTCGGGCGATTCCACAAGAATCTTGCCTTCGGCGCGGTAAATCGGCCGTTGAATGGCAACCACCCCGACGCCCAACAAGACAACGAGTAGAAATGGCAATACGAAGTAAAAGATTCTTCGTTTAAGCAGACCGATTAGATACGCGGGGTCGAAGCTTTGGCCGTAATCGTCGTACGTTACGGATTGCGGCGCGGTCGATTGAAGCATAGTTATTACCTGAACACCTTGAGGCTCTCAGTCATTTCGTCGCAGCCGCTTCGCGTTTGGCGAGCGCGGAAATATAATGATGACTGGCCCAAAACTGATGCTCGATCTATAGGCTTATTCCGGGTAGGCTTCAATTCAAATTTGCCCGCCGTAGCTGTTAAGGCTAAAAGCCAAGGAACTTCGCAACGCGGCTTTGGATCAGATAACATTGACCGAGGGCGGCTGTCTTATGACACATCGGTGAAAACATCGAGGTCTAGGGGCGCCGGCCTAATTGGTCGGCGGGCTGCCCTGGATAAACGGCAGCGTACCCTGTGGGTTTATGAATGTACGAAAAGTTCTACGGCCTTCGCGAAAAGCCATTTTCCATTTTACCTGACCCCGACATGATTTATTGGGGTCATAACCATCTTTTGGCTTTTGCGATGCTTGAATTCGGCGTCATGAACAATGCCGGATTTACGGTCATAACCGGGGAGATCGGCTGCGGCAAGACCACCCTACTACGCTACCTGCTGCGCAACATCGATCGCAACATAACGGTGGGGGTGATTTCGAATACGCCCTGTGCAAAGGCTGATTTGTTGCAATGGGTCATGATGTCGCTCGACCAGCCTTTTGAGGATTCTTATGCAGTCTTGCTGAAGCGTTTCCATCGCTTCTTGCATGAACAATATTTGAGAGGAGGGCGAACTATCCTAGTCGTTGATGAGGCGCAAAACTTGGGCTTAGAGTCACTGGAAGAGCTCCGGATGCTCTCCAACATTAATGCCGACAAGGACCAATACCTTCAAATCATCCTAATTGGGCAGCCGCAGTTAAAAGATTTGCTGCGCTCGCCGCAACTGGTCCAGTTTGCTCAACGTGTGTCGTCAGACTTTCATCTCAAGCCGCTCAATTCGAGCGACGTTCGTGAATACATCAGGTACCGACTTAAAACCGCGGGGTCGCGCCGACAGCTATTTTCTGATGAAGCCTGTCAGGTCATCGCGCATGCTAGTCAAGGAATCCCACGGACAATCAATATCCTTTGTGATACCGCACTGATCTATGGATTTGCCACTTCTGCGGAAAGAATCACCGACGAGATCGTGACGATGGTGATCGAAAACAAAACTAACTATGGCGTGCTGCCGCTGGTGGCGTCACCTGCATAATTGTGTGTCGGCTCTTCGCCAAGAAGCCCCTACTGAGTAGCGACGTCTTTGAGGCCTGCTTTGATTTTGGCCTCAAGGTCACCATCCGGCGCTTGACTCAGTGCTTGCTTGAGCTGATCAGATGCTTTTGCCGCCTGTCCGCTTCCTAGGTAACTCATTCCCAAGTGGTAATGCACCAACGGGGAATTGGGCATATTGGCTGCGGCCGCCTCAAGTAAGGGAACTGCGGCCTTCATATCTCCCTGCCGATAATCCACCCAACCCTCAGTGTCTTTGAACTGTGGGACCTGCGAACTCCGAAGGCTAGCTGCCAATGACTTTGCCCGATCGAGGCTCGCCTTGTCGGCGCGATGATCTGCTAGCATGCTCGCGAGATTGTTGATGACAACAAGCGATCCGGGCTGGAGCTTAAGAAGGTTGTCGTATTCTGAAATTGCTCCATCGTAATCGCCCTTGATCTCTCGAATGTTCGCCAACGTCAGATGCAGATTTTGAGCGTCCGGCAGATCTTTGAGGGCATTTTGAATCACATCGTTTGCCGCATCAAGCTTCTTCTCTTTGAGGTACAAAGTGGCAAGCGCTTGGTAACCGCTCTCGTTTTTAGGCAGAATTTGGATCGCCGCTTTGAAGTTCTTTTCAGCTTCATCAAAGGAATTGTTGGTGAGCTGTACGTTCCCCAAAAGAATGTATGCCTCAGCACTCTTCGGATTTTCCTTCAATACGGATTGCAAGAAGGCAATCGCTCGATCAGTCTGCTTGGCCTGCACCATCGTCGCTACTAACGCGACCATGGGCTGGGGTGACGAAGGCGCTCCGGCAACCGCGCTTTTTAACGCCTCAATGCTTGCATCATATTTGTGCTCGCCACTCAGCGCGGCGCCAAGGATTTGATCGGCGAGGACGTCGGAATTGCCAATGCGCTTGATCGCTTCGGCTATTTGCTGCGCGCCGGCCCAGTCTTGTCTCGCGAGCTTGGCTTGGGCGAGCGCAGTCAAGACGCGTGTATCCCTTGGCCAGCGGTTTGCTAGTTCAGCCAACACATCGTTGGCGCGATCACTGCCACCACGTCGTCGAAGGAACGCCACGTATTCAAGACCAACATTCGCGTTGAAATTGGATGCTTTCATCGCGTCCGCGAACTGCTTGTCGGCGAGTTCGATGGAGCCGCTACGTTCGTATGCCGTTGCGAGCATCAGCATCAGGTCCGTCGACCGAGGCTGTTCGTTGAGTGCACCGCGCAGGTCTGCGATCGCGGCGTCAGCTTGATCTCGGCTCAGCCGGATCGAAGCCCGCAATTTAAGCGCATCCACATTGTGTGGGTCATTGGATAGGACATTGTCGACGATCTTCTCAGCTGTAGCATCATCCTTTCTTCGGAAGTTCAATTCCGCCAACATGACCTTCGCCGTCGCGATCTGCGTTTGCGTCAAAGATGTGGAATTGGCAAGCGTATTAAGTTGTTTAAAGCTATCGTCAACGTGCCCTTGGTCGAAATCAAATTCAGCTAAAGTGAGCTGATAGGGGAAATTATCGCCGCCGGCGTTGATCCGCGAGATAAGTTCATCATGTGCCGCGCCTGGACCTCGCACCGTATATAGAAATCTGATCAGGTCCATGTTGGCCTGAAGATTCTTTGGGTCTGTCGCGACAACGGCGCGTAGCTCTTTTTCGGCGTCGTCGTTTCGATGCTGGAACAAGTAAAGATCGACCAAGTCTTTACGAAAGGCTGCATTTTGGGGGTAGCGTGCCGATAAATCCTTCAGCAACGACTCGAGTTCGGGGTAGTCCTTCATCTGAGCAACGGCGCGCAGCTTGAATAACTCGAGCCCTATATCGTGATCCTCCTTTTTCGCCTGGGAAAGAAGCGCAAGAGCACCTTTGGGATCATTGTTGGCTAATCGGTCAGCACCGAGCACGACGAGTGCTTCCGCATTTCCCGGCTCGATCTTGAGCGCGGCCTGCGCGTTGCGAATAGCAGTGTCGGTATCCTTAAGCCTGAAAAAGATAATGGCCTTCAGCGCGAGCAACCCAGCGTCATTCGGCTTCTGATCGCTAATCTCGTTGACGAGCTTCAGAGACTGATCGACTGCGCCACGCGCCACGAGGAGTCTGGCGAGCTTAATCCTCGTGGAGTCATCTTTAGGATCGAGGTCTAGAATTGTGCGCAGCACGGGGATGACAACGTCCCACTGTGCGGTCGCTTCCGAAGCTTGGGCCAAACCTCGCCAAGCGGGCAGCAGGTCTTTGCGCAATCGGAGGGCGTTGCGAAACTCGACAGCCGCCTTTTGATCCTCATGAGCAGCAAGATATTTCATCCCATTGTCATAATATTTCTGAGCTCGCTCTTCTGGCGAGCTGCAACTGGCCAACAGAAGGCCAAGTAATACAGCGAAGACGACGCGACCTTTAATGGGACTCGTCTTAGGTAAACGCGACATAGCTCGCCTACTCCTTAGGAATGCCAGCCTGTCGAGCGCACAAGTGCCGTGTTGACACCAGTAGCTTCGTCCGGTGGCACAAAATTCGTCAAACGCGGCAGCGCGACGTTCATGAAAGACTCTAGTCGACTGTCTGCGTCGGCCTCGGTCTCATTGGGATTGATCTCGGTCACTAGGCGTACCAAAGCCCCATCCGTTCTATTCTTTTTTATTGAATCGAGAAGAAGGTACCATTTCGCCCAATACTCGTCGGCGATAGTTCGACCGCGTTCATTGAACCAGTAGTAAACCAGATTGCGACTTGAGCCTTTCTGAATAATCACGCGATTGAATTGATGACCGGGGCCCGCGCCGTCGAAATTTCGACGATCGAGACGCGTGATCAGCCAGCCGCCGCCGGGTAAACAAACAATAGGCGAATGAGGCGATTCATTTTTCCGTTGCGAGGCATAATAGGAAACATAGAAGTTTACGACCTTGCCGTCGGATTGGCTGTAGTTAGCCAAAAGGTAATCGTCGGCCTTAAGAGCCTGCTCGGTGTCCAAATCGAGAGAGGAGGGTTGACCTTGCCATTGAGCGAGCCGCGTCGGAAAGGCTACGAAGCGGGTGCGTTCCGGAATTATTTCCGACCGGCCCGAAAGATGGAAAACAACGAGGCCGCTAATACACAGCATGGCGAGAGATGCCAAAGCCGGGAACTTCCGAGCGGCGATTGTCGATCTTTCTTTGGCTGGGGCTGCCTCGAAAACCGGTGCATGAAACACTTCGAACAATCGGCGACCGGACAAATAGGCTAACGCGAACATTTCGCCGCCAAGCAGCGCCGCGCATGCCAAAAAGATTACCCATCCCTCGAGAAAATGAAGCGCGCCCTCTGCCATTTGGCTGCCCCAGCGATCGACCAATATGCCGACGATGCCTATGCGCAACCCGTTCATCCCGATCGCGATGGGAATACCGGACAAGAAGATTACAGCGCGTTGCCAGAAACGGCCTTGAAACAGGTAGGCGGCCAAAAAGCTTAAGCTCAACAGAGGATACAAATAGCGCAGTCCACTGCAGGCCTCGACGACCTGCAGCTTGTAGGTGCCCATGTCGATGATGTTGCCATCGAGGTAAACAGGAATTTGGAACAAACTAATAAACGCGACGCCCAGCTCGGATGACATGAGTTGGAGCTGAAGGGTAAGCACGGCATCAATGAAATAGGGCAGCGGAATTGCGAAAAGTAAGTACGCAATGGGAATAAAGGTTATCTTCAGAAGCGAGTAGCCCCCAAAAGCCAACGCTATTCCGAAAAGAGCAACGATGAAGCCAACTTGCGAAAGCAACCATACGGCGCTCAATTCACCGGTAATATGCATTAAGACGGCTACGAGAATTAATGCTGGCCCAACAAGACTAGGCTGACCGATGCTGGCGCGAAGCGCGTCGCGACGCGCCCAGAGTAGCCAAAGGGTCACCAGCGGGATCAAGAAGCCGTGGCTGTATTCTTCCTGTTGGTTCCAGCGTCGGACCAATTCCAGCAATGCGCCGCCGAAGCCTGCTATGCAGACGAGCAGCGTTGCGATCACCAACGCAAGCAGCGGCGACCATGACGGCCCCGCGAACGGCTTTCTAATTGACACAGTGGACATGTTAATTTTGGCTGGTTGAAAGTAGGTATTTTAATCCATTCAGCCGGAATTGTCTTTCCAGTCTCGGAGACAGTCCGACGAATTTGAGCGTGTCGCCTCTGCTCTTTAATTGCTTCCTTAACATGAGAAAAAGGCCGAGAAAGCGAGCGTCGATCGTGCGGGTCTGCGACAAATCGACTTTAAGTGACCTCTGTTTTGCTAACGCATCGCGGAATCGAGCAGCCGCGCTTGGCGCCTGGTTGGCGGTCGCATCCCCTGAAATTTGGACTGTCACGGCAGGTCCGTTTTCGACAGTCACCATGACAAAATCATGTCTAGTACAATCCCCGCCCCACTGGCGCCAGCGTTCAGCCACTATCAATGGTAAGATTTGGGTGAGAAGAATGCGAAGAAATACCCAGCCATCGTGCCAATAACGTCCGAAGAGGCTCGGCTCTTCTTTTATACGCCAGAGCCACTCGAGGCCCATTCGCTGTACGGCAAGTGGCGCTCGCTTAAGAGCGCCAGCCTCGAAATTGATCGTCGCGCCGAGGTGCGCCCGAACGGGAACTCGCAGCCGTGAATGGTTTCGGAGTAACCATAACTGCCCCTTCTTGGCACCTAAAGCGCAGGCCAAAAAATCGGCGTTGCTCGCGTTTATCTGTTGGATGTACCGATCCTGGCTCAATTCATCTACACTGACAAATCCGGGGCAGATCCAGCCTACGCAGCTCAAACCGCTTGAAATAGAGCTTAGTCGCTCCGCGGCAGCCGCAGCAATCTGCTCTGTGGCGCCAAATAGAAGTATCTTTAATGGCCTCTGCGGATCACGTCTTTGCCTAAGCGCCTCAAAAATATCGGACCCGGCGGTCCGGCGCTTGATCGGGAGACCCATCAGTCTAGCGATCCAAATAATAGGCATGCCATCGGGAGGGCAGAGGTCGCTTAGCAGTAAAGTCTCCCGAAATTCCTGGTCTGTTCGGCTGCTGGCAAGGAAGTTAAGATTGGGGGTCGAAATAAGAAAAGGCTCCGCGCTTGCGGCAGCCGCTTCGATGCTTTTGACGAGCGCCGGCATCTCGATACCGTCGATAGGTATACCAAGAATACAGTAAACCTCGCGAGCGAGATCGGAGTGAATGCCGGGGACCGGATCTCGCTTTGCCCTTGAGGTCGACTCAACTGGAACCATTGTTCTTTGCGCTGCTTTGGCGACGAGGGACTTGGGCGGATACTATTGAGCATTGCCCTCAAACTAGACGGCATATTTCACTTCAAATGCATCCACGGCACTAATGCCAAAGTCTTCTAGCTGCGCCAAGCCCGATGGCGGACACAGTTAAGTGTGCTCCCGACGGCGAGCGAGGGCTTCCGCGTATCAAATCTACCGCTGTGCCGCGACGTCGGTCTTCCTTTGTTCTGGCCGCATCGCTACGTCCTGATTAGCGCCTGCGCAGCACTGCGTGCGATGCGTGCCGATACGGACAATACAGTTTTCCGCTGGCATACGATTCGTGATGATACGGACATCACGGTTTGCTTTCATTTGGAATCTCAGACCACAGTTCGCTAGCTCGTGCTATCTTGCGCGATGGAGGTGCACATATGCACAAGTGGGTTTTTGTCATTTTGTTATTGGCAATAAGCGTTCTTCCTTCCTCCGCACAGAAACTCACAAAGCCCGAACCTGGAGCTGATTTGGGAGGCTGGCGCACGCTCGCGATCGGTCCTGGCGGTCAACTAACAAACCTCGACATTGAATGCGACCAGGGTATCGGCCGCTGTTCTCGTGGGGTGGGCACAGTTACCAAAGTTGTGCGCACGGATACTTACGGTGCGTGGCTCCGCGACGCGAATGTGGCGGGTTGCGGAAATGACCCGGATATTTCTGGCTGCTGGCGGCAACTCGTGACGCCAAGCTCGATGCCGCATCCGGTTGATGGCAATGGTGTTTACGAGATCGTGATAGCCCCGTCTAATACGTCCCATCTTTACATGTACTACGGCGGAGATGGGTGTCTTTACTCGTCGATAGACAAAGGCCTGACTTGGATTGCGGACGGGCTTGTGAAAGGTCCTTCTTGCATTGCCGCTGACCCAAATACGGGCGCTGGGGGATCCAAGTTTCTCGGCCCTTTCATGGCTGTTGATCCTCAGAACGAGGACATTGTCTACTCAGCGACGCCATCGAGTGGCGCATTTGTCTCGATCAATGGGGGAAAATCATGGACGCCCGTGATTGCTTTGGGTGCTGGAAGCTCCATGGGCGGGCAGCAAGGGGGAGGAACGATTTTTGCCTTTGATCCGACGTCAGCTGTTGCTGATGGAAAAAAGCAGGGCATTTACGCCTGCACTTACGGCATCGGCGTGTACCATTCTACCGACGGCGGCACGAACTGGACGTTGACCTCAAACACACCGACGACATGCCGGCATATCGTTGTCGATCCAACAGGCGTTGTATGGCTCACTGACGACAGTCACGGAAGTCATAATCTGAATGTTTATAGCGGCTCCTGGACGACTCTTACTCCGGTGACGGATCAAGCCAAGTGGCAATCGATCGCGGTCGACACGAACAATTGTTCATCTTCTGCAGCTTGCCGTGTCGTGGTCGCCGACGACAGTGGTCAATTTGTAATAACGACGACCGGAGCAACAGGCGGTACTCGCGGCTTTAGCGAACGCTACTATCATAAGTCGCGCGCTGCAGCCGACGTCCCGTGGCTTGCTGCGACCAATGAAAATTATATGACCAACGGCAATCAAATGTTCGACCCGACTCAGTCGAATACACTCGAGTTCGCGGAAGGTATCGGCTATTGGCGCTGTAATCCGCCGGCCTCCTCATCGGTGGCGTTTGTTTGGAATTCGCTCAGCGCCGGCATTCAACAATTGCCAAGCCTTTGGGCGATTTCCCCACCGGGAGGCAACCCGATCTTTACGTTTTGGGATCGTCCTGTTTTCGTTTCATCAGATCAGAGCGTATATCCAGCATCGCACGGCCTGTCTTACAAATCGTCTATTATCTCCGGCTGGGGAATTGATTATGCACCAAGCAATCCTAAAGTCATTGCGGCTTTGGCCAATTTTTTTGGTGACAGCTCGGGATATTCGATCAACGGGGGTGGAGATGGAGGGCCAGCGAACTGGAGACCGTTTGGATCTCTACCCGATGAAATATCGCCTGGGGGCAATGGTAACACAACGCCTGCGTTTGTTGGCGGCAGTATCGCCGCGAGCACCGCGACGAATTTCCTGATCGCACTCTCTAATCAGGGTGATCTCTACTATACCAATGACGGCGGAAACTCTTGGGTGAAGTCACCGGTCCCTGGGGTGCCGCAATCGGCGACTGCGATCACGAATGATGTTACAGAAGCAGGAAGCACGACTCTGCATTTTGCGGCTGTACCGCCTGAGCTTACAGCTGGGCTGTCGGCGGGCCATAGCTATAATGTAACGGACGTATCCGCCAGTAGTTCAACGGTGAGGGCAGTTTCTGCGAGCGGCACAACTGTCACTGTTGCGAGTGCGTTCAACAAGCCGATCAATCGCAACGATGCGATCGTATTCAAGACCGAAACCGGTTGGGGAAACGCGTACTATAATAACCGTCATATCGTTTGCGCCGACAGTGCCGGCAACGGGATGTTTTATGCGTACAACTACGGGCCAGCGCCTTCCGCGGCCGGGATATATCTGACGACGAACGGGGGTGCCAAATGGGCAAAGGCGTTTTCTGGCCAATTTCCTGGAGCCTTCACGAGCTCCAGGCTGGAATGTGTCCCTGGTGCGAGCCATTCCGGCGAAATGTTCTTCACTGCGGGTTACAACAGCGGAAAACATCCTAATAATCAGGATTTTTACGAGTGTACTTATCGTTCCGGCTCCATGACCTGTAAGCCTGTGATCAACGTAAAGGACGTATGGGCCTTCGGTTTTGGCAAGGCCAAACCAGATGGCAATGCATATCCGACGATCTATATTTTGGGCGCCGTAACCGTCGGGACCAGTTACAAAATGGGGCTTTGGAGATCAACAGACCATGCCCTAACATGGACGCAGTTGCCAAATCCATCGTCGTTGGATGGAGTGCAGGTGCTAATCGGCGATCTGAATACTTATGGGAGAGTTTATATGTGCTTTAGTGGGTCAGGCTGCGAATATGGCCAGTTCAATTAGCTACCGGCGTGAGCAAGCTGGACATCAAAACGCGGCATTGATTTTTGTGGCCTTGCGAGCGCAAAGCGCTCATCACTGCTGCGCCGCGGCCACAAATTTATGGAAGTCATTCTGACGTTCGCATAACGTTGTTTGGTCGCGCGAGTCTATGCCGCCGCATGCGCGCGGCGTGACCTTCTTTGTTTTATCCACTGCCTGCCAGCGTTTTGGCAGGGCCGCTCCCAATAGAACGTCGACACGTGGGCGGCTATGAACGTCATGAAGAAACTGATCGGGCGCTTGAAAAGGTAACGATCGACAATGGTACCCTCGTTCCACCATCCAGCAACAGTAATTGGGTGAATCACATAAAGCGCGTAGGATATTGCTGCGATGTAGCGCAGCGGTCGGGAGGATAAAACCGTCACGATCAGCGACTCACCAAGGCACAGCACTGTTCCTAAAAACAAGACTGTCGCATATGGCCGAAGGTACTGGACCCATTCGGAATAGGGGCTGCTCGAAATAAACCAAAAAGCGGCCGTCAGAGTGACAGACAAGATAGGGAGTCTTGCTTTGCCATTCCAAGATGCTTGATACAATGTCGCCAAGCAGGCGCCTGCCAGAATTTCGTCGCCCCTCAAATGTGTTTGAATATGAATGTAGGCACCTTCGGTTATACGAAGTGCTGTAATAGCCAGGCAGGCCGGCCAAACGATCCAGAGACCTCTCTCGCCCGCTAGCAAGATTACTAAGGCTATGGCTACGTAGAATTGAACTTCGACACATAACGACCAGAAATGAGCATTGTATCCGTTCAGATGATCAGGAAAATAATTTACCAGGAACGTGTTGGTCCAAAGCATGTCTTTCGGGTCGAAAATGACCAAAGTGAAAACGATGAATGTATATGCATAAGCAAGAGGTACGATCCGTGAGAGCCTCCTTATCATGAACTCTGCGACGTCAGCGTTATGACGAAGAAGCGAAACTATCAGGAATCCTGACAGCGCGAAAAAAAGGCTCATGCCCATCGCTCCTGTCGTTTCATTCAAACGAAGAAGTTTTGGGCCTAAGGGCAGCATGTGAGTTGCGAGGACCAGCAGAATGCTGATGGCCCTCAAACCGTCGAGCACCGGAATTCTTTCAGAAGAACTCACTTACACACCTGCACACCTGATTTGACTTTGCCTTTATCGCTATGCTCGCATGTTTCAGAATAGACCGAGCATCTTTCGGCTTACGGCGACGAATTTCCGTTGCGACGGGTCGAAGCGCTGTCGCGGGAACCGCGCGCAGTTCTGACCCAGTGAGAGGGGCCGCGTCGACGAAAGAATATCTGCCCATACAGGGATAGCTTGCCAACGATGTAAGGCAGGATAGAGATGACGGATTTCAATGGCAGAACGTCCCGGCCGAATTTCAACCAACTCACGAAAACGGCAGATCCAAAAGCCACGGCTGTCACTGCACTTACTTTCAATGCCAAGGAACTTAATCCACACAAAGCGCCGAAGGCCGATAAAAACAATGTCAAAAATACAAGTAGACCGAGCAAAGTGAGGGGTGGGACTGCTGCATCGAAGACCATCGCCAAAAGACCGATGTTTCTTTTGATGACGGCCTCAAGCAGGAACGTTGGAATGATCTTGGCAATTACGTTGAGATGGCCTCGCTCCCAGCGCTTTCGTTGAGACTTGGCGCCTTCGATCGACAGAGGAAATTGGCTTAAAACACGAGCAGAGGGACAAAATACGGGCGCATTATTCGTTCGCGCTAATTCAAGGCCAAGCTTAAGGTCTTCGACTTCCGACCCTGTCGCCAGATTGGCAGCGCTAAGGATCCTCCAGGGAAAAGCCATTCCGGTTCCCATGAGCTGGCACGGCAGTTTGAACGCCTTAAGCCCGAGGGGGCGCACTAAATTTTTCACCCGAAACGCAAGCATCGCCACTCTGTAGTCGATCGGCGACTCATCCGGTGCATCCATGAGATTGAGGGCTTGAACCGGCTTTCCCGTACTGGCGCAGGCGTCGGCTAGAATCCTCACGCCATCACCTGAGAAACGGCAGTCTGCGTCGAAGATGATAACAATCGAAGGTGGATCGTCCTTGAGATAGCGAAGCCCCCAATCGAGAGCGTAACCCTTACCAACTTTGATAAGGTCATGTCGTTGAGTTACTTCGACACCTGCGGCTGCCGCTATTGTTGCAGTATTATCGGTGCAATTATCGGCAACGACGACCAGGCGATCTCCCGGCCGCATTTGCGCTTTGATACCGTTGAGCGTTGCTCCTATCCCGACTTCTTCGTTATGTGCCGGTACTAAAACGGCGATCCGATCGGACGATCCACCTAAAGATGTCGAAGCCTCGCGGTGCGTTGACGCTATAGCGGCGACACTCTCGCTGAACAGGATAAAAACAGGGATGGCAATTACGATGGCGAACGCGAGCGATAGATATGAAAGCAAATCAACCATATCTATCGCCTATAGCTCACGCTTCAACGCGAGAAAACGGTTGCAATTTGACTCCTAGATCCGTCAAAAGGGAGCGGAAATACGCTATGGTGGGCTTAAGACCTTCTTCCAGTGCAATCTTGGGCGACCAGTCCAAATGTTCTTTTGCGAAGGTGATGTCGGGTTGACGCTGCTTGGGATCATCTGTGGGTAACGGACGCTGCACGATGTTTGACGAAGAGCTAGTCAGTTGAATGACCAACTCGGCGAGTTCCGTCATCGTGAATTCGTGAGGATTGCCGATGTTGATAGGCCCAGTGATATCAGAATCGCTCTCCATTAGACGCATCAAGCCTTCAATCAAATCATCCACATAGCAGAACGATCGAGTTTGCTTCCCGTCGCCATACACCGTGATCGGCTCACCTTTTAGCGCTTGCACGGTGAAATTGGATACTACTCTGCCATCTGCAGGATGCATCCGCGGCCCATATGTATTGAAAATCCGCGCGACCTTAATTTCGAGCGCATGTTGACGATAGTAGTCAAAAAACAAGGTCTCGGCGCAACGTTTGCCCTCGTCGTAGCAAGAGCGAGGACCGATTGGATTGACGTTGCCCCAATAATCCTCGGTTTGCGGATGAACAGTTGGGTCGCCGTACACTTCACTTGTTGAGGCTTGAAGAATGCGGCACCGAAGCCGCTTGGCCAAGCCTAGCATATTAATCGCCCCATGAACCGATGTTTTCGTCGTCTGGACCGGATCATGCTGATAGTGGACCGGGGAGGCGGGGCAAGCGAGGTTATAGATTTCGTCGACCTCGACATAGAGCGGAAACGTCACGTCGTGGCGGATAAACTCGAAATGTGGATGTCCGTGAAGATGATCCAAATTGCGTTTCGTGCCTGTAAACAGATTATCGAGGCACAGCACCTCGTGGCCCTTCTCCAGTAGGCGGTCAACGAGATGAGAACCGAGAAAACCAGCGCCGCCAGTAACTAATACACGTTTGCGGCTCTCATAGAGTCTTGGCACGAGCGTCCTCTTACGGTTGCATTTGGTTACGCGTCGCCGGGGCGGGGTGTGCGACAGGAGAGTTCATTATGACAGGTTGTGCGACCCGGAAGGTCCGCCAATAACCCAGCTGGTTTGCGAGGCCTGCCACCATCCCGATCTCGAGGGCCAACATGTACTGGGCAGTAAAGGTAATAAAGATCCACTCGAAGTAAGCATGAATATAAACTATGAATAGCGACATGCCGAGCCCCAGAAGAAGATCTCCGCGCGTATCTCCTCGGGAATTCCAACCGCAGCGAAATGCGACGATAAGCGGCTGCATCAGCATCAGGATGAAAGTGACCAGGCCGATATACCCAGTCTCAGCTGTGACCAAATAGTAGATATTGTGAACGTTTGCGCTGTCACTACCTAGTACGGCAGCGACTTCAGCACGATTGTTGTAGCCACCAGTATTGGCAACGACGACATAATTGTTGGCGCCGACACCAAAGGGGTGATCCGAAATCATCATCGTGGCCGCGCGTATAAATGCCGCCCGTTCATCGTAGCCCCCTGACGACTTCTGTTCGTCGAAACGAGTGGTGAGCGATGATGCGACGAGCGGCACCATAAGCGCGATTGCGACTACACCCAGCGCCATAACGCGGGCCTTGCGTGCTGTCCAACGACGAATTGCGGAGAGACTGAATAGGCTCACGTAGCCGATCGCCTCAAGCCCAATGGTTGCTCGTGACACCGTTAGAACAGCAACAACAACTCCGGCTATTGGCACCACGATGGGCAACCAGCCCCGCTCGCCTGCAAGAAGAAGAGAAAACCATGGGAAAGTTACAAAGTGTGACAACAGGCCCAGAAAGTTCTGGTGGCCCATCGTACCGGTGGCCTGCAGAATACCTAATCCAAATCGTTCCCAAACCGTTTCACAGGCTTCAAAGCAGAGTCCAATCGCCATTCCGGTGAGAATGGCGCGGGGCACTCGCTCGTCCGCAGAGGCTTTGGTGACAACTGCGAAGATCAAAAACATGCGGGCAAGCTGCCAAGCGTAGAAAAGTGCAGCTTCCGAAACGGACGCCTGAATCGCGGACGCCACGACGGCAATGAAATAAAGCGCCATTGACAGCCGAAAAGGGACTTCGTGCTCGTTACGCGGAAGACTGAGGTAGAGGGCAATCGCCAATAAGTCCAAGTAAGAAATTTCGGCTCCTTGTACATGGCCGGGCCAACCTGCCCAGGAAATCACCGCCATGTAGAGATGGAACGCTGACATGCCAAAGGGCATAAAGCCCATTAGCATCCAAACTTTGGGAGTTTCGCGCGGATTACGGCGCAACCAGCCGGAAAGGGGCATGATGGCGGCCAGACCGATCGCGAGAGCGATCCACTTCACGCAGAAATTCCCCTTGGCATCAAAGTAAAACGCCCGCATCTGCCGGGCGGGGGATTGCTATGCTAACGATATGGAGCAATCAATGAAAATCGAGGTTCCGAAGATCTGCTGAGCCACTAAGCACGGCCTGGTATACCGCAAGTATTTGATTTGCCTTGGCATCCCAAGTTAACTTCTCCAAAACCTTGCGTCGGCCGGCTGCCCCAAATGTGTCCAGCGATTCTGGCGAGCGAATTACCTGATCAATGGCGCGGTTCATGCCCTCGACAAGGGATGCCTTATCGGAAAACGGAACTCGAATGCCCGTTTCATCATCGACCAACTCAGACGGTCCGCCGTAGTCCGCGACGATCGGGGTGACGCCAAGGGCCATCGCCTCGACGGCAACGGCACCGCCAAATTCGCGGATGCTCGGCAGCGCCATGAAGTCGCATTCCCGGAGCTTCGCTTGAACCTCGATGTGAGGCGTCCACCCGTGAAAATGTACCTTGCTTCGGATGCCCATGCGGTCGACCATTGTCTCCAAAAGAGGGCGCTCCGGACCGTCTCCGATTAGTGCCAGTTCCAACTGCCCTCGCTTCACAAATTCACTGGCTGCCTCAAGCAGCATGTCCGCCCCCTTATAAGGGACAAGCCTCCCAACAAAAGCTCCCCGCAGTGGGACGGTGGCGCGTCGTTCTCTGGGTTGATTAAAGCGAGCTATGTCAACTCCATTCTCCGGAATATAGACGCGCTTAGTTTGGGTCCAGTTTGGCAGTTCTTGATGTGTATGCTTCGAGCCCGCGATGATTGCGGATGTATGCTTGAGGGTTGACCGATAGCCGGGCATTAATTTGTACAGCGCTCGTATGTGCGAAAGCCACTCGCGTTCGGCATGTTGGCGATCAACAAACGTCTTTGGCCAGGGCACGCCGCCGTTCAAGGGTCCAAGAACAAAAGGTACATTTTCGCGGGCTAAGCGGCGCGCAATGAGACTCTGACTTGTCGGGCTCAGCGGCGTAATGCGATGAACTAGATCGAATTCGTGACGCCTGATCCGTTCTGCGAAACGGCGCCAAAGTTCGAGCTCGAAGGAGTAATATGCCAGTGAGGACAGCGCCGTCGTGGTGGTCCAACCCTTGCCGGATCCGCCGCGCAATAGCTCGGTTAATTTCCACATCGGTCGAGTGACATACTCGTTGTCGATGACCGTGAAGTCTCGATCTTCGACAATGCCAGCTCTGAGAAGCGCCTCTCTATTGCGAACGTGTGTTACCAGATGGGCGTCCGTAACTCTCGCGAGTGCTTGACTAAGGCTCCAACCCTCAAGCGGCACGCTAGACCATTCCGGATTGGCTGCTTCGGCAACCAAAAGCACACGTAATCGGGAGCTTGGCATACGTACGGTATACCCGTTTTGACTTTCTAAACCGCTAAAACCGCACGGTTGAAGCTCGCAAGGAGCAGATTAACCGAGGAAGGTTCGAGAAATTGGCAAAATGATAGCCGTATGACGTCTTTGCCCTACTCACCTTTCGGCTTCGGAGATAATTTAGATTAGCTTACCCGCTGGTGAACCGCCAGATTACCTAAGAAGCAGAAGAGCAGTACGACAGAGATGAAAAAGGTCTGCCTATTCTTCCTAACCAGCAAGCAATATGACTGCGCCTCAGTCTTCGAGCGGGCTTTCCACGATCTAGGCTACTCCTACGAGATCGTGAGATATCCTCATTTCTTTTTGCCTACGCGCGAGCGATTGCGTGATTTAAGAATTCGGTTGCGAAGCGCATCATTGAAGCACTTTGTCATTTTCTTTGCCGATACTACCGAATTGTTCTTGCCGGAGCCCGACTATACCTTGGCTTTCTCCGCTTACCGCAATTGGCATGATCCGGCTTCGGTCCGAGTAATTCCTCACCTCTGGACGCCGGTGAAGGGGCCGGAATTCGTTGAACAGTTGAAATGGAAGGTCAAGCCTCAGTTACGTGTCGGCTTCATGGGCAGTCTTCATTCGTCTTCGCGGCTCGCGCAGCTCGTTCGCAGATCCCCTAAAGTTCTCAAAGAATGGTGTCTGCAAGGATCTTTTCTACGATATTCGAATTTTCGAGCGACGATGAATGATTTTGGTGTTGCACTTCACCATATCAATTCCTTCGCGCGCCTCGAAACCTTCGACGCCGTCCGCAACAACTACCCGCGGTTTTCCGACCTCGATATCGATATCGTGGAAACAGGCTTTGCTGGCTCAGAAGAACAGAAAAGGGCATACAGGGATCACCTGCAACGGAACACTTATATTTTATGCCCGCGCGGAAGTGAGAACTACAGTTTTAGAATGTATGAGGCGCTGAGTTACGGCAGGGTTCCTGTCATCATCGACACTAACGTTGTTCTGCCACCGGAGATAGATTGGAAGAAATTATCTGTCCGGGTTCCATACGGGTCCCTAGGTAAAATCTTGGATTACATTCGCGAGGATTATCACGCCCATTCCGATGATCAGTTCGCGGCTAGACAGCGCGAGGCCCTTTCGACCATGGAGAATCTGAAATCCATGCGGTGGGCCGCAGATCTTGCCAATGAGTTAGGCCGAGCGCGAGGATTTGCTAAGAAGTAGTTTGACTCCGGCTTTCAGGTGCGCCTCTCACCTGACGCTAGATACGCTGTTTCCCACACCATATATCAGCTGGATCGGGGTATGTCGTAAGTGAAATAACTGGGCCTCAGTTTGGACTCACGCCGGACAAACAACATGTCCATTTGAGCTAGGTGCCCCTTTGGTCTGATAAACCCGGCTATATCGTAGATGACGAACCCGTGATCGCTGAGGAAGGAGATTTCCTCCTCGATTGTGGGTGCACCTTCGTTGTAGGCCAACAACGGCACTTCAAGCTGGAGGACTTCCGTTTTTGCGAGCGTTTGTCGTGCACCGCGTAGGACATCTAGCTCCGCGCCTTGCACGTCGATTTTTATGAATAGGGGTGGCCTCATTGAAAGATTGAGCGAATCCAAAGTTGTCATGCTGGTCGGGACTACAGTTCTTGGAGCATTACTTCGCTCGGCATAGATAGACGAGCCCGTGTCCTGGACATGAAAGTCTATTTCGCGTTCACTTGAACCAAGTAACGCGATTTGATAGCTGATGTCTCGGTGTTCGCTGACGACCCCATCGAGGTAAGCTTTCATTTCATTTCGTGCTTCAATCATCAACAGTGGAGCGTCGAAAATTGACTTGACCGATCGCGCCCAGTCGCCACGATATGCACCTACGTCAATGATCCCGCCAGGCCGAAAGCCGTGGTCCCTGAGGCGCAAATAAGCGTTTCTTTCGATGTACCACAGAGCAACCTCGATTGTTGCGCTAGTCATAGAGTCTGGAAGGCGCTTAACCAGAGCCCCGAGCACACGTTTGTACGCCGCAGTCAGCTTTGTCATCAATTGCAGTTACTTTGCGATCAAGATGGTTGTGTGTTTTGCTTATTGCCCATTTCGATATGATATTAGTTTTGCCCTGCTACGTTAAGAGCGGGGCTCAAGAATCGACTTTTGCGATTTCGTCCCAGTTTCCGTTTCTCTAAATTTAAGCGCGACACTGCCGTGGTCGTCCGCGTTAACAATCTTGTCTGCCGTAAATTAAGCCAGGGCCGCGTGAATGTCGTACCAGTGCGTGTTCTTGTCGCCTACCCATCGCATAATACGGTTCCGTGCAGCAATCGTATAATAACTGCACACCGTGCTAACGCGAGACGCCCATAGGCCATTTAATTCATTGCCGAAAGGACCGGACGCGCCATCGGGAAACTTATGTTTGACATAAATGCCTTCGCGCGCCGGAAATGGGAGGGCAAGGCGGGGGACCTGCGCTTGATCAACGATTTTGAATTTACCGTAGCCAAGGCGCGCGAGACATGTTGTGAGATCGGCGATTTGTTCACGTCCTTCGATTTCTGTCGATATGAATTGCGGTCGTTCGCTAAATGAAAGCAATCCATCCAGGCACAGTTGGTCGCTCCCCTCAATATCGATCTTCATGAAATAGGGCATGCCATAACGCTTAATCAGTGAATCAAAGGTGGTAGAGGGCACCTTTACCTTCAGCGCATGGGCGCCGCGTTGTTTAAAAGCTGAGGCCCAATTGGGGTTTGTTGTCCCCCAAACGTTCATGGTTGGATAGGAAAAGAAATCAACTTCGCCTTCGTGTTCCGCAATTGCCCTATCAATTAGGATTAGGCGGCCATTTGCTAGGGCGGTCTCAAATCTGCGGCGCAGAAGATCGCACAGGTCTGGATTGGCCTCCACTGCAACCACACGAAACCCTTTGCGGAGATAAAAATCTGAATCGTCGCCATTGTGGCAACCGATGTCAAATATCAAAGAGTTCTGCATACTCTATTCGTACCCTTTCTCTCGAAGCTTGCAAATGAATTTGGACATTTGAGGATTGCTCGAAGCTAACGCAGCCCCGGTACCTCGATCGAAGTTAAGTTCTTCCAGTTATAGTGACGCGCCGAGAGATGGGCGCGACCAGTGACGCTAACGCGTGAACTTGATGGGAACTTATTCTGGTGGTCGTCTTCGTTTTAGATTACCGGCCAACCGGCGCCTCCCTAAGGGCTTGCGATCGATAATGGTCGACGAAGTAACAGCGCGTCATCGTCATTCTAACGTTGGGCATTTTAATGGAAATTCTCAACTCGAACCGCCGATACTACGCGGTAGGCCACGAGCCTTTAGATCGGTAATGAACTGAAGGAGGTGTGGAACCCTGCTGTCCAGCGCAGCCATTCCCAAAGGGCAATTAGCCCAAACACGATGACCGTGGTGAGCAGGTCCTGCCGCGCAAATGAAAATTGCTCGCGAATTTGTCCGACCAGAAGAGGGAAATATCTCCAAATGTCTGCAGCGGCGACAACGACTACTCCACCTAGAATGCCAAACCTTGAAACACCCACTGTTAGACCAACTATGAGAAAGGCAAACTTCGCCCCATTGCCGAAGGCGCTGTAGTGCGGTTTTCCCAGCCCCAGCAGGGTCGAATCGTTGAGGTTCGCAAGAATCGAGAACCATGCCCCAGTAATCAAGATCGGCAGCATCCAACTCGCCGCGTGATACCTCTGATCATATAGAATTTCGATTACCAAGTCAGCGAGTGCGGCGAAGAGAGACAAACCAAGGCCGGAGAGAAGTAAAAATTTCATACGGATTGGCAACAACTGCACACGCAATTCCGCGCGCGGCATATTCGAATGCGAAGAGATAAATGGGAAAATGACGTTGCTTCCTATTCGCAAAACAAATCCGCTTACCAGTTCGGAGAAGGTACGTGCAACGCCGTACACCCCCAGCAAATCAAATGTAATTAGTTTTGCGAGATAGAGGCGATCGAAGTTCGTGGAAAGAAAATAGATGATGGATGACGCAAAAATCCATTTTCCAAATGATAGAATTTGCTTCGCATAGAGACTTGATATGAAAAGTTTTTGCCGGACATTCGGCAGGATAAGATGACTTGCAATCATCGAAATTGTCGTTCCGGCGATACTGCCGAAGACGAGTGCCCAGACGGTCGGGCTAAAATACGCAATGACAATCGGAGCTAGAGAAGATAGCGCGCCAACAGAGATTTCGAATTTCGTGAGCGTATTGTACTGCATTCTCTTTTGCAGCAGGAAAGGACTCATCGATGATAAGCTACCTAAAACGAATGTGACGCTTGCGATTGGCATCACAAGCCTCAGAATTTCGGACTGATAGAAGCTGGCGACGTAAAATGACACGGCGCAAAACAAAAACCATAGCAGCACTCCGCGGATTACGTTTATGGTCCAGGCGGTGTTATAAAAATCGGGTTCTTCCGCATTTTTGTTATAAATGATGTTTTGTCCCATGCCGACGTCAGTGAGAAGGTCGGCTCCGGTCCGTAAGCTGTAGAATATTTGCATCACCCCAAAAAGCTGAGGGGCTAAGAGCCGCGCTAGTACAACGTTTGTCACCAGACGAAGCAGCTGAGCAACAGCAAATGCTGCGCTGGTCCAAATGGTGCCCTTTAGGAGAAGTATTCGCGAAATTCCCATTTATTGTCCTTTTGGCCAGCACCCTTAGGCGTCCCAATGTTGTTGGGGCAGATGGTATCGTCGCCATTCGGCCGAATTGTCTATCTTGTCTCTCAGCGGTGGCTGGCAAACATCCAATGTATCTACGCTACGACGAGATGATTTTAAAAGTCGCCCCACGTTTCATTCTCGCATTGTAATGTGGGCGCCACATGGCCAGTCGCTTGCGACCGTCGCGGGGCATTGTCAGGGAGCTCTCATCCGGTGGTAGCGTCTGGTTCACCCGGGCGCGTCCATCGGCTGACCCCCAGCCGATCACGGGACTCGAGTGTTCGGCTTGGATGAGTGGTTTGGCGATCCCCACTCAGGTTAAGAAAGCCTCTGCCTTCTGTTGGAAGGCTGCTGAGTGCCGGCTCAGCGAGACCAAATGCACGATAAATGCAAAATGGAGAGTCCCATATATGATATGGTAGCTCTTGCTGTACGCTGATTGGAGGGGCGAAATCCTAGTGAAACCCGGTCGCTATTGAACCCGAGCTACAAACAATATAGGTCAAGGCCGTCCCGCGGTAATCCTTAACAAGGTTTGTGGTCGAGCGGTTCTTCACGAGGGGATAAAGGAGAGGCGAGTCGGGGACGGCCCCGTTCCTAATCCCACCAACCAATGGAGTTGGCCGAGTCATATGCCGACATACTCCAAGCCTAAGAATTCGGACAGCCTCCCGGACTTTTTCGGAACTGCTTTTCTAATTAATCTTCCTGAACGCGTGGACAGGCTGAGGACTGTCCGAAAGCAGTTTGCGCGCGCCCACTGGCATCTAGGGCCCGACGGCGTCCGCCTATTTGCCGCTAAGCGACCAGCCGATGCCGGCGGCTTTCCTAACGTGGGTACGCGCGGATGCTTTGAATCACACCTTGAGTGTTTGCGAGTGGCGCAAGCCGAGGGGCGGCGCAGTGTCTTGATCATGGAGGATGACATCGGGCTTACCAGTTCGCTGCCCAGGCTCGCTGCGTTAATTATGTCACAGCTAAATGCGCGACAATGGGACATTGTCCACTTTGGGCATTACGGAACTGGCGAAATACCAAACGCTAACCGGAAAACTGCGGCGGACGAGTTAAGATTCCAGGAATGGCACGAGGAGATAATCGGTACGCACTTCTATGCAGTGAGTGATCGGATATTGCCTAGACTCATTGCCCATTTCAGCAAACTTCAGAGTAGGCCAGCCGGCGATCCTGAGGGGGGGCCGATGTCACCGGACGGGGCTTACAATGTGTTCCGTCGCAAAAATCAAGACGTGAAATGTTTGATTTCATATCCGAAATTGGGATGGCAAAGCGCATCTCGCAGTGATCTCGCCCCTCATCCGCTCGACAGGTTCTTGATCTTTCGGCCGGTAACGAATCTTTTCCGCACCTTAAAGCAGGCAAGCAGCCAGTGGCGGTCGTAGTTCGTTTGTGGTCCAGCAGTTCCGAAATCAGGTAAGCTCCTCTCGAGCAACTCCATGGCTTTCGAAGATCTCGCCGCTGTAGTCATAGGTCGCAACGAGGGTGAGCGGCTGATCGCTTGTTTAGAATCAATGCAGTCGATTGTGCATTGTATTGTTTATGTCGATTCGGGATCTACCGACGGCAGCAGCCACGCTGCGAAACAGCGCGGAGTAAAAGTCCTCCAATTGGACCCCCGTCTGCCCTTTACCGCGGCTCGCGCGAGAAACGAAGGTTTCGCGCTAGTACGTCAGGTTAGGCCGGATATTCAATTTGTTCAATTTGTCGACGGCGATTGCGAATTGGCTGATGAATGGCTTACCGCGGCTTCAGAGTTTATGAAGCAGCAGAGCGACGTCGCTGTGGTTTGCGGGAGACGGCGTGAGCGATATGCGTCTGCATCGATCTACAACAAGTTATGTGATCTCGAATGGGACACGCCTGTTGGCCAGGCTGAGGCGTGTGGCGGAGACGCATTAGTCCGCGCGGACGCGTTCGAATCCGTAGGCGGCTATCGTTCGCAATTAATCGCTGGTGAGGAGCCGGAATTATGCTTCCGTCTATCTAAGAGCGGGTGGAAGATCTGGCGTATAAAGGCGGAGATGACCCGTCATGATGCCGCTATGACACGGTTCGGTCAATGGTGGGTTCGCACGGTGAGGTATGGATATGGAATCACCCAATTACTCTGGCTGCACGGGAGAACATCCTCTTCCTTGTGGAAACGGCAGTTCGCTCGCAGCTGCTTTTGGGGCGGCTTTCTGCCGAGCGCTGTCGTTCTGACCTCTTTGGTTCATCCGCTTGCGCTTCTCATCCTTGCGATTTACCCGCTGCAAGTTTGCCGAATAGCGGTTGCCCATGGGAGTATGTCGTCAACATCTTGGATTTATGCTGCATGCATGGTGCTGGCTAAATTCGCAGAGTTTCAGGGCGTCTTGAAATTTTGCTGGAGCGGTCTGCGGCGCCAGTCAAGCAAAATAATCGAGTATAAGTAGCGCTGGTGCGTCAATCTGCTGAGCCGAAAAGTCATTAAAAAAGTTCGCGATGAGCATCTTGTTTGAAGCCCTTTATGTACAAGCCACGGGATCTAAAACAGACCACTACCCAGCTGCTTGAGTGGTGCGAGAACTATCGTTTTTCCATTGATGCTGGGAGGTTGCTATGACCAGGAACGTCCTGGTGACAGGCGGAGCAGGATATATCGGCAGTCACACCTGTAAAGCTTTGGCGGCAGCTGAGTACGTTCCTGTCGTCCTGGACAACCTTAGTGCTGGCCACGCTTGGGCGGTGAAATGGGGCCCCTTTGTGAAAGGTGATATCAATGATGTCGAGTTGTTGTCCCAAACAATCAAGCAGTTCGATATCAAAGCAACTATCCATTTTGCTGCATTTGCATACGTCGGAGAATCGGTCAACGAGCCGCGGAAATATTTCCAGAACAACGTGAGCAACACTCTTGTGCTGCTAAACACCCTACTCGATCGAGGTGTGAAAAAGTTCGTTTTTTCTTCGTCATGTGCCACATATGGCGTCCCTAACGTACTGCCGATCACGGAGGAGCACGCACAAAATCCGATTAATCCATATGGCGAATCCAAGCTATTTGCAGAGAGAATTTTAGAGTCGTACGACAGCGCCTATGATCTGCGCTATGCATGCTTGCGATATTTCAACGCGGCGGGCGCTGATCCTGAGGGTGAACTTGGAGAAGATCACAACCCCGAAACCCACTTGGTTCCCTTGGTTATTGCTGCAGCGTTAGGGCAAAGGTCAACGATCGAAATTTTCGGAACCGATTACGATACAAAGGACGGTACTGCCGTAAGAGACTACGTGCACGTTAATGACCTTGCTGACGCGCACGTCAAAGCGCTTAATCACCTTCTTGCGGGCGGACAAAGCCTCAAAGTAAATCTGGGGACAGGTCAAGGGCACTCAATTCGAGATGTCATCTTAGCAGTCGAGGCAGTTAGTCAACGCCCCGTGCGTGTCACCGAAGGCCCTAGACGGCCCGGAGATCCGCCGTCTCTAATCGCCAATCCCAATCTGGGGCAGACGCTGCTGAATTGGAAACCGCTCCGGTCTGATTTGGGGACGATCGTACAAACCGCGTGGCAATGGCATAGAAAGCGAAATGGCTTGGCCGACTTAGGTTGATGTCATTCTGGCGACGGCGCTTTGCCAAAGCTAAGCTTGGCGTGCAATTTCTTTCGCTGCCGGTGTAAGCAAGTTCCTTGTTCTAAATTGCAGGGATTCGACCAATCTGCGCTCTACCAACAGAAATAACAAATGTGCGACTACGACGCACACAGGAATGAGCGTGAGGCAAAGCGCAACATTGGTAGATATAGATATACGATAAAACGGAATGATGGCTGTGATCAGCAGGTCGATAACTAGAAGATGCAACAGATAGAGCGAATAAGAACTGTCTCCGAGAAATGATAATCGTCGCACTGGTCGTGTCACGCCAGCGGCTCTTTCTCTAAATACGGATCCAGTGATCAGTAAGGCGCTCGGTATTCCCCAAGATAGCATCGATGGTAAACGGTGGTATCCGTATCCGAGGCTTACCAAAAAGACAGCAACCGCAGAATAAAGCAAAATATCTGCGGAGAACTTGCCCAGACGGGTCCCAGATACGAAAAAGTACGCGATCCAAGCGCCGGCTAGAAACTCTAAGAGCAGGGTGCTCGTTGCGAGATGGAAGAATTCGCCGCTATTCGCAAGTGCTAACCCGCCGGCGATCGATACCAGAAAGAACAAGCTCATCGCCGTTAGGCCTAACGACAGACCTAGCATCATGAATATTCCGAAACACAGATAGAAGTAGAGTTCGTACGACAAGGTCCATCCGGGCCCAATGATCAAAGGCGAATAGCCTGGCAGGAGAAGCAAGCTGTAAATGGTGTCTTTGACGGAGAGGGCGTAACCGTTCAGAATGCTTTGATGGATAAAGAGATAGAGACAGGCATATATCCAATAGATCGGAAAAATTCTGATGAAGCGCCTCAGCAAGAATTTCGGCGCGTCAAAGGCCCTTCCTTCCTTCGAAAAGGACGTGTAGACCATTATGAAGCCGCTAATCACAAAAAAAATGTGCACGCCAATGCCGCCGAAACCTGCAACGTAACTGATGCCGACGGGTAGTGCGCCAATGTGTTGTTCGATGCTTAGCGCCGAGTGGTCAAAGACAACGAGCGAGGCGGCAACAAATCGCAAGAACTGGATGGACTTTAAACTGCCACGCATGCGCGTCTCACATAGATTAAGCCGGCAGACATGATGCGCGTCGAATTCGACCACGTCCCCAAGGATGTTCCCATAGCGCAAATTGGTGCATTTGACCAATTGCCCCTCGGGTGAGTTGGTGCAGTGGTTAGCAATAGAAAATAGCACTCGATTTAAGGCTCCAAGGGCGCCAGGTGATGCGTATCGCTTATTTCATCAATCAATATCCAGCTGTAAGCCACACGTTCATTCGTCGCGAGATTCGTGCGATGGAAGCGTTGGGTGTGACCGTGTTCCGCTTTGCGCTCTATACAGGCGACAATTTGGTCGATGATGAGGACAAAGCCGAGGCGAGCAAAACTCGATTGATCCTTAGTGCCGGAATTGGTGAAATAATCCGCTGTTGCATGATCGTGCTTGCGACGCGGCCATTGGCCCTAGTTTCAGCTATCCGAGAGGCCCTTATTATGGGCCGGCGGTCCGACAGGGGCATTTTGCGGCACATCGCCTATGCAGTCGAAGCCTGCGTATTGGCAACTTGGTGCCGCGAAGCTGCGGTACAACACATTCATGCGCACTTTGGAACGAACCCCGCGGCGATCGCGATGTTGGCTTCGCGTCTATCGAATATTCCCTACAGTTTTACGGCCCACGGCTCTGAAGAATTTTTAAAGGCCCCGCTTCTATCGCTGGACAGAAAGCTGAAGCACGCAAAACTGGCGATTTGCGTAAGTTCGTTTGGCAGGAGCCAGTTGATGCGGTGGTCGTCTTCCAACCGTTGGAACAAGATCGAAGTCGTTCATTGCGGATTAGATCGAGCCTATTTTGACCGGGCTACGAAGCCGGTTCCGTCCACTCCTAAAATCGTCTGCGTCGGCCGGCTCGATGAAAACAAAGCGCAGATTCTGCTGGTGAGAGCCGCGAGCCTAATGCGCGAACAAGGTGTTAATTGCGAGATCGTGTTAGTCGGTGATGGGCCGATGCGAAGGAGCATCGAAGAAGCGATCGCGGCTGCCGATATGCAGAACACGATCAAAATTCTTGGTTGGGCATCCGGAGATCGCGTGGCATCTGAAATTGAGGCGGCACGAGCGTTGGTTTTGCCAAGTCTCTCGGAAAACATGCCGGTGGTAATTATGGAAGCGCTGGCGCTGGGCCGCCCGGTCATTTCTACTTATATCGCTGGCATTCCTGAACTCGTCCAAGATGGAAAGACAGGTTGGTTGGTTCCCGCCAGCGATGAGATGGCATTGGCCAACGCTATGAGCGAAGCGATTTTGGCTCCTGTGGAGCAATTGACCGCTATGGGCGAGATGGGGCGGCGTCACATCCTCAAAAACCATGATGCATTTGTGGAAGCCAAAAAACTGAAAACCCTGTTAGAGCGAACGGTTGAGAGTTAACCCCGGCGCCCTGCGAACATGTGCCTTAGGTTTTCGCATAGGATGCGACGACGCTCTGTAGGAATGAGCGATACATCTCGCCAATCGTCTCCCAGGAAAACGTTGCGGCTCTTGCGACCCGCCTATCCTGTGCGGCACGATCGGAGCCACAGACAAGCTTGATTTGATGCGCAACCGCCGCAGGATCCTCGGTATCGATTAGGAAGCCTACGTCGCCCAAAATCCAGCGAGATCGCGACGTATCGTGGCCGACAACCGGCAGGCCACAAGCCATAGCCTCAATGAAGACGTTTCCAAATGATTCGTCTTTGGAAAGATGTAGAAATACGTCTGCAGATCGATATAGCTCCGGCATCTGTTCGGGCGGCACCGTGAAGCGTGTGTACCGCCCTGGCATGAGCTCCGCAGCCTGTGCATCGAGTGTTTCCCGGAGGGGGCCGTCACCAGCTATTACCAAGTGTGCTTGCGGAATCTTGGAGATTGCCTCTATGCCAGCTCCAACCCTTTTGCTCGCGACTAGGGCACTGACCATCAACACGATGATCCGATCGCTCTGCAGCCCAAATCTTTGCCGCTGTGGCGGTCCAGGATAAAACCTTCTGATATCCACTCCGTTTGGGATGACGCACGAATGCCAGCGTGTCTTATTGCGTTCGTAAAAATCTGGATTTGTGCACACCAATCCCTCGCAAGAAAATAGCCGATACTCCGCGTTTGTCGCAAAAGCAGGCCAGTCTCCGTTCTGAGTGACAAAGATGTGAGGGGGGCGCCTACCTACAATGAGCGGACGCCTGAGGGCCCAATTTGTAAAAGGATAGCTGCACGTCAGCGTTACATCATACTCTGCAGGTCGATAGCGGTATAACAGGCTCGGCAGAAACGTCAGTTCCTCATAAGCGCATTCGTTCCGCAGCAAGGGGAAGGACGGAAGTGGTTCGAATGCCACACGCGTGAAACTGGGCGCCTGGACAAAGCGATAGGGCGCGGGATTGCGGGGGGCGCCAGAACCGATAAGTGTCACAGCGTCCCCAGATTTCGCTAGTTCGCGCGCTATCGAAATGAAGGCTATCTCTGCACCGCGGTCGAATTTGTGAAGGCCCGGCAGAGCAATCAGAACTTTCATGGCACAGCTGAGTTTCTAGGGGTTATAGGCAGATTTTATCTGGCTAAGACTTGCGTGCTGCTCGGCATGTTCTGTCCCTCAAGCACGTTGTACGTTATCCATAATTGGCTCTAGCCGATCGTTGAAGCGCAAAGCCATCAATCAACAAGGGCAAAGGGCACTTCCCGCAAAGTTTATTGTTTTGATTGCACCGCGACCATGGGGCACTGGTCCTCGCGATGCGGTTTATCAAATCACCGTCTTTACCTAGTCACGTTAATGCCAAGGAATGTGCACCAACTCCTTTGCCATCGCCGTGGAATGTGGTCAACTCAGGTGCAGATCTTTCGCATGAGGAAATTCCCGCGAAAACTTGCCGTGTTTCAGGGATGGTCGCAGGCCCGCGTCGCATAAAGCTGGCCACGTCAACCACAAATTCTGGGACATGCGCCCGACGCGGAATGTTGGGGATTATGGCGATGCTGGCACGTCCTTACACAGACCAAGAAGTTATCCGGATACTCAACCAATATATGGACGGGTCGGAGCACCCGGATCTTGTCGGATATAGGAAACAGACGAGAGAACGAGACTTTGCCGATCCCGCGCGATTTTTGTGGTTCCTGCGGTCCCTCGTAGAATTGGGATCTTATCGCAATAAGCGCATTCTTGATGTGGGTTGTGGGTTCGGCTGGCATGCCGTGGGACTTGCCCTTCTTGAAGTCTCAAATGACCTCGTCGGCGTCGATATTCTTCCTGGCATGATTCAAGGCATGACTGAATGTCTTGAGAGCCTTCGGAAGAAAGGGACGCGCGTCAACGTCTCAGGTCTTTGCGGTGACATTTGCGATCTCGATCTGCCCGCTGCCTCTTTCGATGCGATTTACTCGAACGAGGCGATTGAGCACGTCCATGACATACCGCGAATGGTGAAGATGTGTGCAAGGCTGTTGAAGCCCGGCGGAAATTTGGCTTTGGTAAATGACCAAAATGCTCTCAACCGGGAAGTACGCGAAGAAACGTTAGCGATGTGGGAGCAGCGTGAGCACTCGACGGAGTGGTCGGCGTATTTGCGTGAGATACGGCCGGTGGAACATCGAGACGCTAAGCCGCTCGCCCAAATGCGTGAGGAGATCATAAGGGGGGCCAATTCTACTCTCAGCTCTGAAGATCTTGCATTCCTTGTCGAAGGGACGGCTGGCCTGCTGAGGCCTCAAATCGAGGACCTAGCCCGCAACCACACATCGGGAATGAATCTTCCCGTCGTCCCCCCTTATGATCGATGTCGAAATCCAATCACGGGAGAGTATATCGAGCGGTTATTTGATCCGTATGCTCTTGCCAACACCTTGACCGATGCCGGCTTTCGCACGACGGTCCGACATCTGTTCCGCAAAAGACCGCTGAATTGGCTTAATGGGGTTCAGTTTCGCCCCTTAAACAATTTGCTGTTTAATCTGCGGCCGCCATTCATCATCTTCGGCGTGAAGAATTGACGATGATCGGGAATTGCTAAACGATTGCTTTCGGGCTCAGTAGCTAAGCGCACGCTGCCTCAATTGTAGCGATCTTGATCGGCTGCCGCGCCTCTCGGAGACAAGACAAGATTGTCGGTTGCGCTGCTCGTTTTCGAGCGGTCTCGAATCAATAATCTGAAAATTTGCACACTCTGCAAAATTGATGACGGCTCCGTTCGGCACATTTAAGTGGAATTCCTTTTCAGTGAATTAGCCATAACAGGCGGTAGCTGTCGCTCAGCTTTGGTGAATAACGTCTTTAGTCTTTTTGCGTGCGTGAGCATTTGTAAGTCGGCGACGGTTCGCTTGCTACCGCGAGCGCTGCTTGATTACCGAACCGTGAAAGTTTCATTATTGCGAATGTTGTTCTGGCCTCCGGAGTTTACGTTGGTCAGTGCGTTGCGCGTTCGATGTCCACCAAAAAGACTATGTTTCGCTTTTTGCGAGCAGTTCGATAGTTAATTCATCGAGCGCATTTCTATCGTTTTACGTTCATCAAAATTGGTATCGTTTCCCAACGAGTCTTTCAAATCTGCGCCCTATGTTTTTGCCTGAGGCTGTGAGCGGCAGGCACTCGCGATCGCGCGTGCGAAAGTATCTGACAAGAGACACGCCGGACCGCATTTCGAGGGGGCTGTTTTGATCAATGCATCGGATGTTAATTCGTCTTTGTACGGCGATGATACCTCCACAGATCAAAAAACCGTTGAGGCTCCGGAGGCTGAATCAGTTGGCGCGGAAGTAGCCAGTAGCGACAGCAGCTGGGACTCAAACGCAGATTCGGTGTCCGAAGAAACGGTATCTGTCGCCGACGCTGGCAGTGGATCTATCACTTATCAAACTGATGACGATCCGAGCTCAACCGGATCGATTAACGGGGAAAACGCCTCGAGCGATGGCCACGACTCTGTAGCGCTAGGGTCGGCAGGGCCAGTGCGCGTCGTCACGTCAGACGCGAACAACAGCTTTACTGCCGGCGTTATGCTCTCGCCTGCACAG
>Ga0207416_1000900_pt1 | contig 45091 bp, 43 predicted proteins | sample PaiPotPPM11metaG_FD_184107 | JGI IMG/M metagenome (GOLD analysis project Ga0207416, IMG submission 184107) | Iron sulfur acid spring bacterial and archeal communities from Banff, Canada, to study Microbial Dark Matter (Phase II) - Paint Pots PPM... ...
CCCCGTTAGGGCGGCGCTTGCTTGGCGCGGCGGCGCTGGTGTTCGCCGGCAACGTGGTCAGCCGGCTGCTGGGGTTGGTCCGCGATCCGGTGATGGCGCAGTTCTTTGGGCGGAATAGCCACACGGACGCCTTCGTCGGCGCGCAGTCGCTCTCGACGGTGGTGTACGACTTCCTGGTCAGCGGACTGGTGAGTGCCGCGCTCATCCCCACGCTGAGCCGCCTGGCTTCGAAGGAGGACCGCTCCGAGTTCTGGCGGGTGGGCAACGCCGTGATGACCCTGGGAGTTATCGTGCTCGCGGCGGTCGTTGGCGTGCTCATGCTGCTGGCGCCACAGCTGGTGCAGGTAATGTCCGGTGGATACGACTCTGCCACGCTGGTGCTCGAAACACAACTGGCGCGCCTGATGATCCCGACGGTCTTCTTGATGGGGATGTCCGCGGTTGCCATGTCGATCCTGTATTCGCTCCACCGTTATCGCTTGCCCGCGCTGGCAATCGCCTGCGTCAACGCCGGGGTGATCGGCGGCATGCTGCTGTTGCACCGCTTGGGCATTGTCAGTGCCGCCGCCGGCTTGCTGGCGGGCGCTGCCGCCCAGTTGGCGTTGGAGATCGTTGCACTGGCTCGGGCGCGCATGCCCTTTCGGCCGCGCTTCGAGTGGAGACACCCGGAGGTCCGGCGGATCGGCCAGCTCTATCTCCCCGTCGCGGCAAGCGTGGTCATCACCGGCGCGGTGACCGTGCTGGAACGACACCTCTACTCGCTGAACGGCGCGGGTAGCCTTTCGGCCTCCAACTATGCGACGCGCCTGCTGCAGGTGCCCCTGGGACTGGTCTCGACCGCCATCTCGATGGCCATCCTGCCGACCATTTCGCGCTACGCCGATGGCGCCGACTGGCCCGCCTACCGGCGCATCGTCGGGGCTGGGCTGAAGGTCTCCGTGCTGCTGACGCTGCCTGTGCTGGTCGGGTTGACGATTCTGGCCGGACCGGCGATCGACCTGCTGTTCCGGCACGGCGCGTTCACACCGTCCGACGCGGCGGCGACAACGCTGGCCTTTCGGCTGTACGCGCCGCAACTCCCCTTTGTCGCGGTGGATCAGCTGCTCATCTACGCCTTCTACGCCCGTCATGACACGCGCACCCCCACCGCCGTTGCCTTCGTCACCGCCGTGATCTGGGCCATCGCCGCCTTCGTGGGTTTGCAGCTCACGGACTGGCGCGCCCTGGTGCTGGCGAACTCCATCCAGAACTGCGCGCACGCGGTCATCCTTTTCACCTTGCTCTGGCGGAAAGAGCCGGCGATGGCACACGAGGGCCTCGGCTCAAGCTTCGGCAGGGGTTGCGTCGCCGCGCTGGTCATGGCCGTCGCTTGCCTGGCAGTCGCCGGGGCAATGACGCGTGCCTTGGGGTCGGGCAAGGCAGTTGATCTGCTCCTACTGCTGGTAGCCGGTGGCGGTAGCGGACTCGTCTACCTCGGCCTGCTGCTGCTCTGGAATGGCGACGAGGCCAACCTGGTGCGGAGGACGCTCAGGCGTCAGGTGGCTTGAGTGTCCAGGGCGGCCGTTGGCGCGGCCCGGTGTGGACTGTCCTCACCGGCGATCAACTCGACGGCATGGCGGAGCACCGGTGCGACGACGCTGAAGCACTCGCCCACCGCCTTCGGGCTGCCCGGCAGGTTCACGATGAGCGTCTGGCCCCGAACGCCCGCCGCCGCCCGGCCCAGCATGGCCAGCGGTGTGGAGGCCAGGCTGGCCGCGCGCATCGCCTCGGCCAGCCCGGGGACCTCGCGATCCAGCATATCGCGGGTCGCTTCCGGTGTCACGTCGCGCAGAGCGACTCCCGTGCCGCCGGTGGTGCATATGAGCTGGACGTGGTCGACATCGGCCCAATGACGCAGGCATTGGGCGATGGCCTGCCGATCATCGGCCACCACCGCCCGAGCGGCTACGGCGAAGCCGGCGCCGGCGATCAGCTCAGCCAGCCTTGGGCCACTCTCGTCGACGGCGGTACCGGCAGCGGTGCGGTCGGAGACGGTCAGCACGGCAGCGCGGTAGGGCTCGCTCAAGCTTCATCCTCCGGTGACGACCAATCGCCACTCTTGCCGCCGGACTTTCGCACCAGGCGCACCCGCTCGACGCGCATGCCGCGGTCGACCGCCTTGCACATGTCGTAAATGGTGAGGGCGGCCACGCTGACCGCCGTCAGCGCCTCCATCTCGGCCCCGGTCTTGCCGACCGTCCGCACCCGCACCTCGATGCCGACGTGATCGGCGTGCGCGACATCGAAGTTGACCTCGACGGCGCTGAGCAGCAGGGTATGACACAACGGGATGATCGACGGCGTCTGCTTGGCCGCCATGATCGCGGCCACTTGGGCGATGGCGAGCACATCGCCCTTAGCGACGCCGCCCCCGCGGATCAGCGCGAGCGTTTCCGGCTGCATCCAGACCTCGCCGCGCGCCACCGCCTCCCGAGCCGTATCTGCCTTGGCGCCGACGTCAACCATGCGGGCCCGCCCGGAGGGGTCGAGGTGTGTGAGGGGTGAAACGTCAGTCATCGAGGGGTATTGTAGCCGGTGCGCGTTCGTTCGCGGTGGGCGAGTTCGGCTGGTGCGGGAGCAGGCCCCCCCGGCCCCCCAATTCTGGGGGGCCGGGGGGGCCTGCTCCCGCACCAGCCGGCGCTGCCTTGGTATGAGAGCGACGCCGTCCGATCATCGCGCACCGGACGTGGCCCACGGTCGCGTCATAGCAGTCGGCCTTCGGTAATGGATCCGAAGCAGAGTAAGATTGCATATCCGCGTGCCGATACTGCGCGTTGTGTGAAGCGTGCTAAGGAGCGAAGCGACGAGTCTCCGGCGACCGCCCGGCCCGACCGCCGGCGTCTCGACAACAGAACCTGTCGAGGTGTCAGTGACCAGTCCCGCGGCACTGCCGCTCGCACGCTGGCGAGCGAAACGCCCGTGGTCGCTGTTCGCCTACTTGGAACAGCATGAGCGGCTGGCCCTCTGCATGGTATTCGTCGTCGCCATCTTGCTACGCGTCCTATTTCTCGAACGAGTCCCCAATACCGTCACCGCCGACGAGCTCGACTTCGCCAGTAACACCTTGGAGGTGCTGACCGGTCAGGGGCCGGGGCTGTTTGGGCTGGATTGGACGCCGGAGCCGGCGCTCAGCCTCTACTTCATCGTTTGGTCATGGCAGTTGTTCGGGATGACCTTGTTCGCGGAGCGGCTGGTTGCGGCGCTGCTCACGGCGGCGGCCATCGTGCCGTTCTACGCCTTGGCTCGCAGGAGCGTCGCGGTCCCCGTCGCCCTGGTGGCGACGGCCTTGTTCGCCGCCTCGCGTTGGTACTTGCTGTTCTCGCGCAGCGGTTGGAACAACGGCCCGATGGTACTGTACATGCTCCTGGCCGCCTGGTCGGTAACCAGGGCCCTGGAGTCGCGGCAGCGGCGCTATTGGGTGGGATTCGGCGCGGCGCTGGCCCTGTTGCTCTACGGCTACTTCGCAGGGCGAGTGGTGATCCTTGCCTTCGTCGCCTATCTGGCTCTCCTTCTGTGGCAGCGCGTGCGCGAAGGCGCCTGGAGCGAGGCTCGCGAACTGGTGCAGGGCGGCTTGCTGGCCGCGGCAGTAGCGGTCGTGCTCTTTCTGCCGGAGCTGCCGGCCATCCTGGCCAATCTGGCTACGTTCAACCGGAGGGTGAGCTCGGTCTACATCTTCAGTCAGCCGTTGGGACCCGACCAGACTCCGCTGGGCGTCCTGGGCAGCCAGGTCTGGTCAACTGTGCGCTCCTTCCTGCTCATGGACTCGTCGCTCGGGACCGGGCGCTACAAGGGGCCGAACCAGGGCTGGCTCGATCCGGTCAGTGCGGCGCTGTATCTGGTGGGCCTCCTGCTGGCGGCGCGCCGCGGGCAGCGATTCACCCTATGGTGGTGCCTATTCTTGATCCCCCTGCTGGCGACGCAGGTGCTGAGCAGCGATACGCCGGACGGGGCGCGGGCGATCGCCGCCGTTGCGCCAATGTACGCGCTGGTCGGCCTGGCGCTGGACGCGCTCTGGCGGTACGCGCGCCCACGTGTGCCGTGGGCATTCGAAGGCATCGCCGTCGCCGCGGTGGTCGTGGCGCTGTATAACCTGGGCACGTACGGCGCCTGGGTCAACTCTCCCGTGTCGATTCAGGCTCGCCAGCCCGGCGTGCCGGTGGCGGGGTTCTACACCTGGCGCGACTTCCAGCTCTCCCGCCTGAACGAGCATCTCGGCGTGATGACGGCGAGCGCCTACGATCAGCAGCCCGCGGCGGCCATCGCCGCGCAGATCGCCGGCGTGCCGGTGTCCGTCGTCGCGTCGACCAATGCGCCGCAATCGCGGCCATCCTTACCCGCGGCGCCGCCAGCGAACCCGGCGCCGCGGGCAAACATGGCGCACGCGGTCGCAACTATTGGCGCGCCGGGTGACGGTCCGGGCCTGCTGACACAGCCGCGCGACGTGGCGGTGGACCGCGACGGCAACTACTACGTCGTGGACACCGGTCGTCGCAAAGTGGTGAAGTATGCCCAGGACGGGCACTTCCTCCTGGAGTGGGGGACGCTCGGCACTGCGCCGGGGCAGTGGCAGCAGCCGTGGGCCGATGCGGTGGCGCCGGATGGGACAATCGACGTGCTCGATGCCCAGGTCGGCCAGGTGAGTCGTTTCGACGCCCAGGGTGACTTTCTGGGCCTTGTCGCCGGTCTGGGCAATCTGGTATCGTCTCGCGGCATGTCACTCGGTCTCGACGAGACGTTCTACGTCGCACACACGCCGGCAAACCAGCTCGTGCGCGTCGCGTCTACCGGCGCGGCGCTGCCGCCCCTGGAGAGCGACGCACAGGGGAAGCGGCTGTTCGACCAGCCGACCTCGGCAGTCGCGGAAGCGGACCACCGGCTATTCGTCTACGAGCCGGACAGCGGGAAGCTGCAGCTCTACGCCGCCGACGCCCACCTGCTGGCGTCGCTCGCCGCGCCCAAGGTAAACACCTTCGACGCCGGCCGGCTGGCAATCACGCCCGATGGGCGTGTCCTGTTAGGCGACGCCGCGCAGCACCGTGTCATCGTATTCGCCCCAGACGGCACATTGGTCGGCTACTTCCCCGTGGAGGGCGCACCGCAGGGCATCGCGGTGACACCCGCCGGCAATGTGGTGATGGTGGACATGCCGGGGAAAGTGCTGCGGGTGTACGCGTTTGGAGCGGGGTGAACCTCACTCCGGCTTTCGGGTGCCCTCTGGGCGTTCTCTCCTGCGAGGAGAGAGGCTCACCTGGCAGCGCCGGTTGCCCTAAGTCCCAGCCCCACGCCGTGGTGGAGGCGGGTCAGGAGCGGTCTTGCCTCCTAAACTCAAGCCACGATGAAACCCGCAGAGCCATCTTCTGGTTGCGATGTAGGTTCATCCTGGCTTCGGTATAGGTACGGCTAGGGCCAAAGCCGGCAGGATGAATCCCGTGGTAAATAAGGCGAAAAGCGAGCAGGCTTTGAGGTGAACGTGAGCAATCGGCGCGGAGCATACCCCCGTTCATGCGCACACACTGTCGCCATCCGCGAGAGTGTCATTCTCCTCGTGTGGATCGAAAAGACGTGACTGCGCGACTCAGAGCCGTCCTACAAGAGGTAGCGCCGTAGCGTAGACTCAAAGAAAACCTGCAAGGCTTTGGTGGTCTGCTCAGCCGTGCCGCGATGGCCAAAGAGCGCGGCCACCACGGCTACGCCTCCCCCTCTTATTCAGAGGCAAGGGGCTGGTTGATCTCCCAGAGGTTGCCTTCTGGATCGGCAAAGTACGCCGTGCGCAACCCCCAGGGCTGGTTGGTTGGAGATCTGAGCAACGTGACTCCCTTGGCCTTGAGCTCCTCGTATGCGGCGTCCACATCCTCAACACCAGCGGCCAAAAGCACCCGAGGACCTCCCTCGATCTTCAGCACATTGGCCTCCTCGCTGATCATGTGGGCGGCGGCTGAGACCTCCAGCAGGAGAAAGTACACGTTTTCCATCTGGAAAGAGGCACGCTCGGGAGTGCTCTCTGTCACCTGAAGCCCGAGCGTGTCCCGATAAAACGTCAGACATCTGGCCAAGTCTCGTACGAGCAACACCGCCGCGGCGACACTGTGAAACATGGTTTACGCCTCTCTTTCTTTGTCGAGTCATCACGGAGTCCATGCGCGCGCGTGAGCCATGCAGCTCTCCATTCGTTCATGCCGAAGCGCGTCAGTGCTCGACAAGCAACAGGGTAGTACAGAAGGAGGGGCAAAACTTCTCCCATCTTGCGCTTTTTGCCTGGGTCTAGCGTGGGCGCATTGTGCCATCATGCGTCTCGCTCAGGGGTGATTGGTGCTGGCAGAACAATGAGATGCTCAAGTGTTACCAGGGTACGCGCCTCACGCAGAAAGCCCTCGTGTTGGTTAGGGTCGTGGAAGTGGCGCTCCAGCAGCAGCAGCTTGATCACACGCTTTTGCTGAAGCAATTGATGGACTCGACGCTTGGCCCTGCTCCATCGATCACCCGAATCGCATCAAGGCGTAAGGTGAGCAGTTCGGCTTCTGCCTGAAGCGTCTCTGCCCTCACATCTGTTTCTCCTGCCGCGTGGCTCCATTCCAGGGCGGTGGTGACGAGCTTCATCAGATAATCCATCTTCACCCGGCCACTGTTGGTTGGATCAAGGACCGGCTGGGTGAGCCAGGTGTAGATGGCTACTGACCACTGGCGTAAGTTGAGATGCGGAAAGGGTTCACGGTACGCCGTTTTCAGGGCTGCCAGCATCTCTCGCACTTCTTCGCTGGTATGCCCTGCAATGCGACAGAACAGTTCCAACTTGTCGAGGCGGCGGCGGAATTGGATCCACGCGGTACTTCCCTTTCGGCGCGACGCGGCTGAGCGGGGGGAACACCCGAGCCACCGGCTGTTCACCGGGCAGACGCGGGACATGGGCGACGACCAGCTCTACTGGTTCAAGAGGCGGTACCTTGATGCCACGATCGGCCAGTTCCAGTCGCCGGACAGGGCACAGCCCAACCTCAGCAAGGGACCCACCGAACCCCGGTCGCTCAACAGCTGGGTCTACGGGCTTAACAACCCGCCGGATGTCCCGCTGCCGAGTCCATCCATGTTTGCTTTCTTGAGCTTGGCACTCTTCCGGCACGTTCTTGGCGCTGCTCCTATGGACGCGAGGCCCGGGCCACCGCACAATAGCGTGGTGGTGGACGGCCAACGAGACCAGGAGCTCGCGCGGCGGGGCTGGCGCCGACCGGGAGAACGGTCAGACCACTGATCAAGCGCCGGCGATCCTCGAGCGTCGTTGGCCCGAGGTCGGAGATGAGGAGGAAACCATGCTGATCGGCATCGACGTGAGCAGTGCGCAACCGGGCGTGGACTGGGCGGCGGTTGCCGCCAGTGGGCGCCAGTTTGCCTGGACCAAGGCGACCGAGGGGACGGGCTACACCAGTCCCGAGTTCGCCAAGCAATGGGCGGGCATCAAGGCGGCGGGGCTGGCACGCGGGGCCTACCACTTCGCGCGACCCGATCTGGCCAACGGATCGGCGGCGGAGGCGGACTACTTCCTCCTGAAAGTCGGGGATCTCGAGTCGGGGGACCTGCTGGCACTCGACCTCGAGATCGGCAGCGGACCACTGGCGAACTGGGCCATCACCTTCCTGGACCGCGTGACCGCGGGCGCCGGGTTTCGCCCCATGCTCTACGCCGCGCCGGCCTTCCTCCAAGCGACCGGCTGCACCAATAACCCGCTGCTGGGGGCCTACGGGCTGTGGCTGGCGGACTGGACCCCGCTGCCGCCGAGCCCGCCCCCCGGCTGGTCCTTCTTGGCGATCTGGCAGCACACCAACCAGGCCCAGGTACCGGGCGTCGCCGGACCGTGCGACGAGGACTTCTTCAACGGCGACCTGCCGCAACTGCTGCGCTATGGCAAGGGCGGCGTGGTCGATCCCCTGCTTGCCCAGCATGCCAGGGACTGGCGAGTCCTGCGCGTCGAGAACGGGCAGGACCCGGACGACTGGGGAGCCTTCCGCGCGCACGAGGCAGCGATCGGCGCCCCCGATCCCGGCGCGGTCCCCGTGCCGGGCTGGCCTGCCGGCTTCGGCGGTCCCGCCCCCAACGCCAATAACCCCAATCTGTCGGCGCAGGCCCGCCTCTGGCGCCAGGTACGCCGGAACAACGGGCAGGATCCCGACGATTGGGCGGCGTTCGAACACTATGAGATCGCCATCGGCGCACCGGACCCCGGACCGATCCCGGTCGTCGGCTGGCCCGCCGCATACGGTTGACGACTGGCGCCTTTCACGGAGTTCGGTAGCGAGGCGTCAACCCACCCGTTGCCAATCTCGCGCCAGTTACATCGGAGGTGTTCCCCCTCCCCGCGTCCTCTCAAGGACAGGCAGACGTCTTGACCGGAGGGATCGCTGTAGGGGCTGGCCTTGTGCCTGCCCTTCCCGCTGCACCAGCCGGATCTGCCACCGGGGCCGGCCGCCAGGGCGCTGCGCGCCACGATTAACGCGGCCGGCACAAGGCCAGCCCCTACACACATGCCCCGCATCTGCCAGATGCCTGCCCAGCTATGCCCCGGCGCGGGGAGGGGCCAGGGGGTGAGGCTCTCTATCCGCCTAAATCCGTGACCGCGCGGGCAAGCTGCGTGTCGGCGCCGCTGGCGATCTGGGCGCCGGTCAGGCCGCTTTCGCTGTCGGGATAGGTCGGGCTGACGTTGTCGGGCAGGGTCACGACCTGGTCCGGCGTGATGCCATGGTGCCAGATCAGGTGGCCGTCCGGCGTCAGCCATTCCTGCGTGCCGAGCAGCACCTCGGAGCCGTCGCTGAGTGTGTAGGTCCCGAGGACCGTGCCCGTGCCGAACGTCGTCGCGCCGACCAGCGTCCCCCGTTTCTGGTCCTGTAAGGCCCCCGCGGTGATCTCCGCCGCGCTGGCGGTCCCCTGGTTGAGCAGCACCACCAGCGGTGTGGTCGGCGCGAGGCCGCCAGGCTTCACCGGGTCGGGGTGTTTCGTGCCGTCGCGGTTCTGCTCGAGCAGCACGTTGCCCGTGGTCAGGAACTCGCTCGTCACGGCGATGGTCTGGTCGAGCAAGCCGCCCGGGTTGTCGCGCAGGTCGAGGATGATGCCGGAAACGTGGTCGCCATTGGCGGTCTGCAGCGCCGCTCGCAACTGCGCGTCCGCCTGCTGGCTGAATTGGACGACATGGATGTGGATGAGCGACTTGCCGTTGACCTCGAACTCGTGCGCGTCGACGGCCGGAACGGTGATGGCGGCGCGCGCGATCATCACGGTGAAGGTGTGTTGCTCCTTCGGGCGAAGGATCATCAAGCTTACCGCGCTGCCGGCTGGCCCGCGGATGTCCGCGCTCAACTGGGTAAGCGTGAGTTGCGCCGTGTCGTGCCCGTTCACGTCCAGGATCACGTCCCCGGCCTCAACACCGGCCTTCTGCGCCGGCGAGTTGGGCAGCGGAGCGACGACAACCGGCCGGCCGTCTTTCAGGTTGACCTGGATGCCGATGCCCACGAAGTGTCCGGCGAGCTGGGAGTTTTCCTGCTGCACGTCGGCGGGGGTCAGAAAACGGGTGTGGTCGGTGTCGCCCAGCGAGCTAAGCATGCCTTGGATGGCCCCATAGATCAGCTTCTGTGGGTTCAAGGCCGATGGGTCCACGTAGTGCGCGTCGGCAAGATTCCACACTTGCCAGAGTAGCGGCGCCACCGCGCGCGCCGGGGCCGGCTCCGTCCGTCCGCTGGTGGTGGCGATCAGCCAGCCGGTCCCGGCGCCGGCCCCATAAAAGACGAGCGCAATTGCCACGTATGCCGCCGGTCGCCACCGACCGGCGCCCAATCCCCGCCAGAGCGGACGAGCGCGGTTTGGGCGTTGCATACGTGCTCCCCTCGTAGCAGGAATGATGCCACGACTGCCCTGTGTCTCTCGTGCAAGACGATGGTACCGAATCCGGCGGGCGGTGACGGTGTCCCGTACACTGTTAGCTCAGGTAGGCGGCGGAGGTCACATGGCCGACATTGAGGCGCTCAAACAGGCGCTTCCCATCGAAGCGCTTATCGGTGAGTACGTCCCACTGCGCAAGGCGGGGGCGTCGCTCAAGGGTCTCTGCCCGTTTCACCTGGAAAAGACTCCCTCCTTCACGGTGAGCCCGGAGCGAGGCAGCTTCCGCTGCTTCGGCTGCGGCAAGGGTGGCGACGTCGTCAACTTCTACATGGAGATTGAGAAGGTCGACTTTCGCGAGGCGGTGAGCCGCCTGGCCCGCAAAGCCGGCATCGAGGTGGACGTCGAGCGCCGCGAGCCGGTCGACCCCGATCTCGAGGAGATCGCGACGCTCAACGAGGCTGCCGGTCTGTTCTTCCAGAGCGCGCTGCTGGCTGGCCCCGGCGCCGCGGCCCGCGCCTACGTGCAGCGGCGCGGTCTCACGCAGCCGACGGTCGAGCGCTTCGGGCTGGGGTGGGCGCCTGCCGGCTGGGACAAGCTCCTGCGCCATCTCCAGTCCCGCGGCCACAGCGTCGAGGCGTTGGAGCGTGCCGGCCTGGTGACTCGCAATGCCGAGTCGGGCAGCGTCTACGACAAGTTCCGCGACCGCCTGATCTTCCCGATCCGCGACGCGAAGGGACGCTTGACCGGGTTCGGCGGCCGCGAGCTGGACGGCTCCCAGCCCAAGTACCTGAACTCGCCGCAGACCAAGCTGTTCGACAAGGGCAGCGTGCTCTATCTGCTGCCCGCTGCCCAGGAGGCGGCGCGCAAGGGGGGCCGAATCGTGGTGGTCGAGGGATACATGGACGCCCTCGCCGCGCACCAGGCCGGCTTCGGCGATGTCGTGGCGAGCCTGGGCACGGCCCTTACCGACCGCCAGCTCCGCCTGCTCTACAAGGCGGCGCGCAAGGTCGTGGTCGCGCTGGATGCCGATGCCGCTGGTCGGCGCGCCGTCGAGCACACCATTCAGCTCGCCCAGCAGGTATTCGACCGCCGACGCATCCCGCAACTGTCCGGGCGGCTGACCTCCGAGCGCGCGCCCGGCCGCTACACGGCCCAGGTGGACATGACGCTGCACGTGGCGGCGCTACCGGCGGGTCAGGATCCCGACGAGGTTATCGCGGCCGATCCCGAGCGCTGGCGAGCGCTGATCGATAGCGCCAAGCCGATCGTGGAGTTCTTCTTCGAGCTGGTGGCCGCGGATTCAGGCGACAGCGCGGAGCGACGCCAACGCGTGAGCGAGCAGCTCTTGCCGGTCATAGCCGACATCGCCGATCCGCTGGAGCGAGGCCACTACGTCGATCGCCTCGCCAGCCTCCTCGACATTCCGGAGTCGGTCATCGTGTCCGCGATCGAGCAACAGCGCCGCCGGCCACCGGAGCGACGCCCCGTGAGCACCGAAGACGCGACGCCGGAGGCGGTCGAGACGCCCGTCTCCGGCCGCGCGGCCGCGCCGGCGCTGGTGTTCACCGCCGAGCGCGGTCGCCAGCGCTACGTGCTGTCTATGCTCCTGCGCTATCCTAGGATCATCGCAGGGTACGCGGACGCGCTGGCGACCTTGCGGCCGGAGGACGACCGGTTGGCGGCGGCCTGGGATAGGGTGCTGACCCAGCGATCGGCGCAGACCATCGACGATGTCGCGGCGGCGCTCCCCGAGGATGGCCCGGTGACCCGCGGCTTCCTGGACGCGGTGTTGCGGGACACGGCCTTGTATCCGCCACTGGACGAGCCGCGACTTCGCCTGGCGCTGGACGACGCCATCGCGCTGCTGCGAGCGGAGCAATTGCGAGCGAAGATCGCCCGCGGTCAGGCCAGGCTGCGCTCGATTGCCGTTGAGGAGCGCCCCGCCGTCATGGCCGAGCTGGCGGCGCTGGCGAAGGAGAAAACGGCGCTGCAACGATGATCCCGGACCACATCCGTCGCGAGCTGGCGGTCAAGACGCCGTCCAAAATCGTCTTGCTGGTGCTGGACGGGCTGGGCGGTTTGCCCGTTGGCGATAGCGGCAGGACGGAGCTGGAGCAGGCGCGGACACCCAATCTGGACGCGCTGGCCGCCCGTTCGACGATCGGCTTGAGCACACCGTTAGTCGCCGGCCTCACGCCCGGCAGCGGCCCGGCCCACCTTGCCCTGTTCGGCTACGACGCCCTAGAACACAACATCGGCCGCGGCGCGCTGTCCGCCCTGGGCGTCGGCTTCGAGCTGGGCCAGGACGACCTCGCCGCCCGCCTCAACTTCTGCACCGTCGACGCTGCAGGCCGGGTCACCGATCGCCGCGCCGGTCGCATCCCAACGGAGGTCAACGAGCGCCTCTGCGCGAAACTGCGCGCTGCGCTGCGCCTGCCCGGCTACGAGCTGCACCTGCTCACGGAGGAGCAATATCGGGCCGTAGTCATCTTCCGCGGCCCGGGCCTTGATGACCGGCTGACTGACTCGGATCCTCAGCACACCGGCGGGCCGCCGTTGCCCGTGGAGGCGCTGTCTCCCGAGGCCGCCGCAAGCGCGGCGCTGGCCAACCGTTTTGCTGAAGAGGCCCGCCGTATCCTGTCGGATGAGCATCCGGCCAACATGGTCCTGATGCGCGGCTTCGCCCGCCATCCTTCCATGGCCACGCTGCCCGATCTGTTCAAGCTGTCGCCGGCCGCCATCGCCGTCTACCCTATGTACAAGGGTCTCGCCAGGTTGGTCGGCATGGAGGTGCTGGGCTCCCCCCACAGCGTGGCCGAGGAGGCGGCGCTCTTGCGCGAACACTGGGGGCGCTACGACTTCTTCTATCTGCACGTCAAGCCGACGGACAGCGCCGGCGAGGACGGCGACGCGGCTCGCAAGGCCGGCGTCATCGAGGAGTTCGACGCCGTACTTCCCGACGTGCTGGCGCTGCAACCGGATGTCCTCGTGATCACCGGCGATCACGCCACGCCGAGCACGCTGCGCAGCCACAGTTGGCACCCCTTACCATTGCTGCTGCACTCCGCTCACGTCATTCCGGAAGGGCGGGCCGAATTCTCCGAGCGCGCCGCCGCCCACGGCGGCCTCGGCCATCTCCACCACCACGACGTGCTCGACCTGGCGATGGCGCACGCGCTGAAATACGACAAGTTCGGCGCGTGATGTTCCCCCCGGCCATCGTCGTCGCCGGCGGCATCAACCTTGATCTGATCGTCCGCACGGCGCGGCTGCCGCGGCCGGGGGAAACGATCCACGGGCGCGATCTTACTCAGGCGCCGGGCGGGAAGGGCGCTAACCAAGCGGCAGCGGTGGCGCGTCTCGGTGGCGAGGCGCGCCTCATCGCCCTGGTCGGCGACGACGAGTATGGCCGGCGCCTCCTCGACTCCCTAGCCGACGATGGCATTTCGGCTCTTTGGGTTGGCATCCAGCCGGGGCCATCCGGCGTGGCGCTGATCGCCGTGGCCGACGACGGCGCCAACAGCATCATCGTCGCGCCGGGCGCCAATGCCGCTGCCGACTCGGACACGGTTCGCGCCGCCGCGGACGCCTTTGTGGGGGCTCGCGTGGTGGTCGGGCAGCTCGAATGGCCATTGCCGGCGGTGAAGGCCCTGCTTGAATCCGCCGAACCCGGCGCGATCCGGCTGCTCAACGCCGCGCCTGCCTACGACGCCTCGCGCGAGTTGCTCCCCCACGTGGACTGGCTCGTCGTGAACGAGACCGAAGCCCAATCTCTGTCGGGACTGGCCGTTTCCGACGTCGCCACCGCCGCGCGCGCCGGCGAGCGCCTGCGGGAAATCGGCGTCGGCAATGTCGTCGTGACGTTGGGCGGTGCGGGGGCTGTGCTGCTAGGAGCGGGCGGCGCCCTGCACCAGCCGGCTCCCGTCGTCCACGTCGTTGACCCTACGGCCGCTGGTGACGCCTTTGCCGGAGCGCTAGCCGTGGCATTGGCTGAAGGGGCCGACCAAGAGTCGGCACTGCGCTTCGCGGTGGCCGCCGGTAGCTTGGCCTGCACGATACTGGGCGCCCGGCCGTCGCTGCCGCGGCGAGCAGCGGTCGAAACGCTGCAAGCGGCAATGCCACCCGGAGGGACACTTTCCTGAGGTTCGGCTGGGAGGCACAAACGTGACGCTGCTGGCGGATGCGGCGACGGGGCCCTCACCCCCGGCCCCTCGCCGCATCCGCCAGCAGCGTCAAACCTGAGTGTCGCGCATCACGCCTGGCCATGCGGTAGGCTCATTCCGCAGTCGAAGCGCATGTCCCGCCTCGATCGGCCGAGAGGAGGCCAGATAGTATGAACGCATTAGAAGGCAAGGTCGCCATCGTCACCGGCGGGAGCCGGGCCACGGGGAGGGAAATTGCCCGTACCCTGCTGGCCGAGGGCGTAAGAGTCACCATTTGCGCTCGGCACGCCGAACGGTTGGAGGAGGCGGCCCGAGACCTGCTGTCCACGGGAGGACAGCTCCTGGCGCTGGCCGGCGATGTCGGTGAGGAAGCCGATGTGCAGCGCATCGTGGCAGAGACGGAGCGGGCGTTCGGCGGCTTGGACCTGCTGGTCAACAATGCGGCGGCGGGCGGGGGCGGGACCACCGAGGAGTGCGACCCGGCCCGTTGGGACCTCGTGATGGCGACCAACGTTCGAGGTCCGTTCCTATTCTCTAAGTACAGCGTCCCCATCATGCGCCGACGGGGCGGCGGGAACATCATCAGCATCGGCTCCGGGGCCGGAAAGCAAGGCTATGCCGGCATGCCCGCCTACTGCGCCTCCAAGTTTGCTTTGATCGGCTTCTCCCAATCGTTGGCGCTGGAAGTCGGCGATGCCGGGATCAAGGTCGCGGTGATCAACCCGGGCAGCATCGCCACCGATCTCAGCATCTCAACCGGCGAGCGCCGCCCGCGCAGCGGCAAGTACCTGTTTCCTGCCGATGTGGCCGCGGCCGTCCTGTCGCTGCTGCGGCAGAGTCCCCATGCCTGGACTCAGGAGATGAACCTCTGGCCGTTCCGGGGGGACGACGCCTGAGGGACCACTCAATCGGGCTGCAGTATTTCACCCGGCGCGGGCGTATGCGGGGAGCGCGGGCGTCCCGCCCGCCCCGGAGCCGCGCGACTTCAGGTCGTTCTCCTGGTTAGTGAATGGTCGCCGGACGATGCCGTAGTCGGGCGGGACGCCCGCGCTCCCCGCATGCACCCCGGCCGATTAAGCAAAAAGGGGGCCCCCATCGGCGCCCCCTCGTTCGGCCGTTGCTGTCGAGCTAGTGCGCGCAGCTCCGCGCCTGGCCGCTCGCCCCGTCCGTGCGGAACGACTGGCCACAGCCGCATGATCCCGTCGCGTTGGGATTGTTCACCACGAAGCCGGCGCCCATCATGCTGTCGACATAATGGACCTCGGCGCCGTTGACGTACGGAAAGCTGTCGCTGTCGACCAGAATCTTCACGCCTTCGGCCTCGCTTACGTCGTCGTCCCCATTGATTTCGTCGTCGAGGGTCATGCCGTAGCTGAAGCCCGAGCACCCGCCGCTGGTGACAAACAGTCGCAGCGCGAGGTCTGCGCGCTCATCCCGTGCGGTCAACTCCTTGACCTTCTCCGCCGCCTCCTGAGTTATGGTGATCATCCGACTGTATTCCTCTTCCGCTAGGGCGTACGGCCTCCACGAGAGGAGATCCGGGCCACACTCACCGACCGTTCGCCACCACCCTATGTCAAACCGAAGTCTACCATGGCAAGCGCGAGTTACTCCCCTGATCAACCTATTTCGAGATCGGCAATGGCCTAGATTCTTGGCGCGGTCGGGCCCTGCGCGGTCGCCAAGGGGCTCGCCGGAGCCCGGCCGACAGGGGTAGCGGCCAGTCAGCGTTACGGCGCCAGGGACGGCTCGGGCTGAGGATGCGCCAGCAGATCCAGCCAGCGTCGCCAGTTGGGCGTCGAGGCCGGCTGAGCCGCGGGCGCTGCCTTCAGAGAAGCGGCGGGCGTTGGCGCGGGGGCCGCCTGCGCGGAAGCCGCCGCCATTTTCAATTGGACAACATGGTCACCCGGCTTCATCAGCCCGAGCTGCTCTCGCGCGGCCAACTGGACGTAGGCAGGTGTCTTCTCGTAAGCAATCTCCGCTTGCAGCGCACTGTTTTGCACTGCAAGCGTGGTCGTCAACGCGCGATTGTGCTGCACTTGATCGGCCAGCGCGCGATTGTCGACCACGGCCCGCGAGGTGCGGAGTCCGAAGTAGATCGACACCACGGCCGCCAGAACCGCGAATACGTGTCGGTAGGTGGGGCGAAGCATGTTCGCTACCGCTTCTCCGCCATCGCGGCCTCGGCCAGCACCGTGTAGCGAGCGCCGTCAGGGAATAGGTCACTGCGCATGAGCACGACCTGGCGGGCGACAAAGGGCCCTCCAAGATCCCACGATTGGCTGCGAAGGGCCGCGCTGAGCTCGGCGGCCTGGCCGCGTAGGAGAGGGCCGCGCAGCCGTCCGAGACTGACGTGCGCCCGGAACGGTCGCTCATCCACGGCAAAGCCCGATGCGCCAAGCACGTCGGTCAATCCGGCGTGTAACTGCTCTAAGGTTGCCATGTCCCCACGCAGCGGCGCGACGACGAGGCGGGGACGCTGGGCGTCGGGAAACGGCTCTGGTTCGGCGAGGCGAAGTGTGGCGCTGCGATGATGGTCGGCCTCCGCGGCCAACGCCGGCCACGAAGCTGCGAGTGATCGGCGGGGCACCTCTCCGAGGAAGGCGAGTGTAACGTGCAGCCCCTCCGGCGCCAGCCAGCGCACCGGGAGCGTCGCCAGAGCCGCGTCGGAGCGGAGCGACTCCAGCAATTCGGCGGCCGGAGGGACCAGGATGCCGATGAACGCTCGTACCAAAGGCTCGTCCGCCGGATAGTCGGACGGCAATCTTGAGGCTGCCTGCATCGCCATACCCTCTGTCCAAGCTCACCCTGTCGAATCAGAGTACAGTTACGCCATGCGCTTGGCGAAGGCGATAGCCAGGTGGGGGTAGGCGGCGTTGGCGCCGCGGGAGTGGCGCCGGGCTACACTTCCAGGGCGGCCACCTGAGGTAGGGAGATTGGTCCGAGCGGCTCGCCGTCCGGTCGATGCTGGCGAAAGCGGCCCCGTGTCGCCGCGTGCTGAGTGTAGATCCACGGCCAGACACGCTGCGCCCACCGATGGGACCGCTGCAGCGCGTCGCCAAGGCCGCGATCCTTGAGCTCACGATCGACGACGTCGCCGGCATGGGGATCGGTAAAGCGGCGCGGGAGGGGCGATCCAAACCCGTGGCAATAGTGGACCAGCTCGTGGGCGATCGTCACTCGGCAAATTTCGTCGGGGACGTTTGGGTAGCTCAATAAGCGGTTGATCCCGATCAACGTCGAGTCGCCGGCTTCCGAGAGCGCGATCCAACCAAGGCGCGTTTTGGAGGGCCGAAAATAGGCAATGTGTACGTCATTGACCGGCGCAACGTCGGAAAAGTGACCGGTCCACACCTGCCACAACGCCGTCTCCAGCCAGAACCGCGAGCGCACGTCCACTCTATTCCCTCGACCTACAAAACGGTCCACCATCCCACCGTGAGCCTAGCTTGCCCATCTGGGCGGCGCGGTACATGATGCGGCACACTGTAGGACGGATGGGAGCAAAGTACCAGATGCCGGGAAGAACACTGGCGACGTGCGGGCGCTGGCTGGCGCAGCACGCAACGCCTCTCTCACTGCTCGTCTTTGCCGCGCTGGCAGTGTCACCGGCCGTCTACCGTGTGTGGCGCGCGCCTTATCAAGTGCGCATCGTTAAAGTGGCGCTGATCAGCGCATTTTCCGGTCCGTTGCAGGACCGCGGCAGCGACGACTTGGCAGCGGTTCAGGTCGCCCTACAGGCGGCTGATGCTCCGTCGAAGCACAGCTCGCACTTCTATCTCCTGACCGCCGTGGACGATCGTGGCGAGTCCGGCGCTGCCGCGGCCGATCAGGCCCGGGCGCTCGCCGCTGATCCTGGTGTCGGCGTTGTGCTCTGCTGTACGACGCAGACAGCGCTGATGTCGGCGCAACCATTGCTTGGTTCCCGCCAGGTGCTGCTGCCACTCGTCTTTGATGCCCAGCCGATGGATAGGGCCGAAGCGACTCTCGCGGCACGTCAGGTGGGCGGCGGCCATGTTGCCCTGATCAGCGACGTTACCTATCCAGCGGATGCGCGCTCCGGCGATCTGCTGCCGGCGTTTCGAGACGCCGGCTTTGATGTTACGGTCATCTCGGTGAATTTTGCCGGCGGCTCTGTCCCCGCTCAGGTTGCCGGGGAGGTCCTGGCGTTGCAGCCTCAGCTTGTGGTCCTCGACGCCGGCCTTCCGGCGTCCGCCGACCTGGGGCGGGCGCTGCGAACCGCCGGGGTAGCGGCGCCGCTGATGGGCGACGATCGCGTAGACGGCGCGGAGGCCGCCCGGGAAATGGGGGGACTCCAGCCCTGGTGGTATGTGAGCATGGATCGAGCGACGCTCTTGCAATCCACGCCCGGCGATTTTGTCTCCTCCTTTGTGAAGGCGCAAGGGCATCAACCGTCCACCCAGGCCATCCTGAGCTATTTGCAGGCCCGCTCGGTCATGGAGGTGGGGGTGCGTCGCCTGAACAGTTCGGCGATTCCGGTCACCCTGTATGGCGACGGGTCCGGCGACTACCCTCCCCCGGCCATTGCCAGCGTCACTCCGGCAACCGTTTCCAGCGGCGCAGTGCGCTGATGCGTACCATACCGCTCATTACCGCCGATGTCAGGCGCGTGAGCCTGCGTTACGACAGTCTCTTCACGCGCCCATCGTTGCAGGAGCATGCCCGCGAGTACCCTGACCTGTGCTGGACAAGCGAGCAGCGCGAATACATCGTCGGGGGTCGCTGGAAGAGCCGAGACGACGTGGGGGAGATCCTGGAGCTGAGCGGTCCCGCTCGCGGGCTGCGGGGCCTACTTTCCGGTCGGGGCAGCGACGGGGAGTGGCTGCCCCGACGAGCGGCGCTCGTGGAATCCCTCGTCGACGCGTACCAACGTCGAGGCGCCCAGCTCGTGGTGCTGAGCGAGCGCGAGGCGGAGCGGAATGCGCACGCCTATCGGTCCTTGGGATTCGCGGCGATCGAGGACGTCGTCTACCTGCGCAAGCCGGATGCGGAGGCGCCGGCTCCTCGACAGCGATTGGTCCTTCGTGCTTGCACCTTTGCTGACTTGGACGACCTCCTGGCCCTGGAGCGACGGGTCTTTCCCTGGCTCTGGTGGTATGGCGTCGACGAGTGGTTCATGATCTCGATGCTGACCGATGTAGAAACCATCCTGGCCTTTTGGGAGGGGAACCTCATCGGCTATGAGACCCACACGGTTCGGGGTTGGAACGGCCATCTCGACCGCATCGGCATCGACCCGGCGGTGCAGGGTCAACGCTTCGGTGAGGAGCTGCTCTTGCATTCCATCCGACGAATTGGCGAGCTCGGCGGTCGCAATGTCGGCCTCTCGACGCAGCGCGCCAACGCTAAAGCGCAGCGCCTCTATCGAAAGTATGGCTTCCGACCCACGGGACAGAGTCTCAACTTTTTCGGGCGCGTTGTGGACCCGGCCATCCTCCCCTTGTTGCCGGCGGCCGGGCGATAACGGATCGCTCGATCCCGTCATGCCGGTCCTCGCGCCCCTACCCACGCCGCACCGAATGGCATGCCGCACGACAATTGGCCCAGGAGTGTGTCGGCCGGCATGAAGGCCGCGCGGCAAACGGCCCACCAGTTCCGAGCCGGGGTTCGTCCTCCCTCCTCATCCATCACGGGACATAGATTCGGGCGCAGGGCCACAGCTCTCGCGGCGCCGCAGATTTGGTTTGACGAGCACACGCCGTGGCTCCGGCTGGTCGCCGTGCAGCACCGCCGCCAGGAGCGTGGCTGCCGCGACGCCGAGCTCGTGCAGGTGCGGGTCAAAGCTGCACAACGGCGGCATGGTATAGGCGGCAATGACGTCGTCGAAGCTCAGCACGGATAGCTCCTCCGGCACGGCCACGCCCAGGTCCCTGGCGGCAGCCAGGACGCCGTGGGCGCAATAGTCGTCAAAGCAAACGAGACCGGTCGGCCGGACGCCCCGCACGGCTGGCCCCGCGGTCAACAGCCTGTTCGTCAGGTCGTAGCCCCCGTTCCAACCGCCTCCGCCGAAATACAGGATTGGCGCATCTTCCGTCGCGATGGCGTGCCGAGCGGCCCCCTCGCGCCAGCCGCGCGCTCGGTCGCGCACGGCCGATGTACTGGTGTCCTCCAGAAGTGCGGCCAAACGGCGGTGCCCCAGCGCCACAAGGTACTCCACCGCCTCCTCCATGGCCGCCGCCCAATCGGGCGTCACGCAGTTGATCGGTTGCTCATCGAAGTGGCGGTTGATCAGCACGTAGGGCGTGCCGGCCGCGTCGAGCGGGCGCACGTGATTGGGAGCGAGCGGGATGAAGGTCAGCAGGATGAAACCATCCGCGCGATCTTCGGCCACCAACTTGCCGAGCGCGTCGGCCAGATCCGCGCTGTCGCTGGGGATCGTCACGAGATGGACATCCATACCTTGCGACGACGCCTGTGCCGCGATGCCGGTGAGCACGGGACCATAGAAGGAACGACCGAACTCCGCCGAGGTCATCCCCAGACTGACGACGGCGCAGCGCGCCAGCGCCCCCTTGCCGGCGGATAGCGCCTGTGCCCGTGCGCTGGCGCGATAGCCGAGATCCCCCGCCATGCGCAAGATCCGCTCGCGGGTGGCCGGCGCCACATCGGCATATCCGGCGAGCGCCCGAGACGCCACGGTCTTGCTCACGCCTGCGGCCAGAGCGACGTCGCGCAGCGTCGCGCGCGCGCGCGGCAGCGGTGATGACCGTACGCTCAGGTGAGTCATAGCCCACCCATGGCCGAGTCCTTGCAATCTGGTTCAACCCCGATTATACTCTGCCATGGCGGTTTTCCAAACCGGTTCTGATCACGAAGCAAGCGGGGCGATCGCCGTGGTCGCGCTCGCGTGGCGCGCCGTACCGCTGTGGCGCGGCGTCAATCCCCGTATGAGGAGAGAGGCTCGGTGAGTATGCTCGATCGTTCTCGGACCTCCCGCCGGTCACTGTTGCGCCAGGCGCTCGGCGCAACCCTGGTCTTGCCCGCGGTTCAAGTGTTGGCGGCGTGTGGGGCGGCATCATCCAGCGCTACGACCAGCACGGAGTCGTCGTCCGCCGCATCCAGTGCTGCGGCGTCGTCTCCCGCGTCGAGCGCCGTGGCAAGCTCATCAGCGGCCCCCACTGCCTCATCGGCAGCCGCGACGACCAGTGCAGCCGCGACGACCAGTGCAGCGGCGGCGACCACCGCGTCGAGCAGCGCGCCCAGCGTCGCTACCAGCGCGTCCAGCAGCGCGGCCACCTCCGCCGCGGCCAGCGCCGCGAGCACCTCCTCTGCGCTGCCGGTCCTCAAGGCGAGCGGGGCGACGATCTCCTGGATGGTGGAATACCCGTCTGCCGGTGGTCCCACGCTCTATGATGGCTTCCTGGCCCCCTGGAATCAGCAACACCCGACCGCCAAGGTCGAGCCAATTAGCATCGGTGGCGGTGACGCCGACAAGTACATCAAGATTCTCACTTTCGCCGCCGCCGGCACGCCACTCGACGTCATTGGCAAGGTCACCTTCATTCAACCGATTGCCAAACCCGGCGCGGTCCAACCGCTGGAACCCTTGATCGCCCGCGACAAGTACGACATCAGCGGCTACAACCAGGGCTGGCTCAAGACGTTTGGCTCCACAGGCGGCAAGCAATACTCGCTGCCGTGGGGCCTGGGTGGTAATGCCATCGCCTTCATCTACAATCCGCAACTGCTGGCCGGCGCCGGCCTCACGCCCCCATCCCAAGATTGGAACAACCCGTTTACCTGGAGCGACTATCGCGACTATGCGCAAAAGCTCACGAAAAAGCAGGGAAACACGTACCAGATCGTCGGGGCCGAGGAACTGGGCGATTGGGATTACACCATCCCAATGCAATGGGGCGGCCATTGGGTCTCCGCAGACTTCACCAAGGCCATCTGCAACTCACCGGAGATGATCGACGGGTTTACGAAGTACCTGGACATGATCCTGAAAGACAAGACGAGTACGGCGTCGCCGGACGTGAAGACGTCGGCCGATGGGAATGACGGACGCTGGGCCGCCGGGGAAGCAGCGCTCTCCTGGATCGGCGGCTGGCAGATGCTCACCTTCACCGACCCGGCCAAGTACAAGAACGACTACGTCATGGCCACGTTCCCCAAGGGAACGGCGTCCAGTCCCGATCAGGACACGATCCAGCTCGCGATCGGGGCCGGAATCAAGCATCCGGACGATGCCTGGAACTTCATGAAATGGTGCCTGGAGGGCGGGCGCTACGCCAATCTGGTCTTCCGCATGCCCGCGCTGGCCGCGGACGCCAGTTCCTGGGCCAAGACGGCCTTTGCCAAGGTGCCGGCAACGGCCGGGGTCAATGTCCTGGTGGAGTCATTGAAGATCGCCGCCGCGCCGGACCCCGTGCGGGCGATACCCAAGAACGCGCAGTTCGAGAAAACGATCGCCACCCCACTGTGGGACGGCCTCCTGAAGAGCAAGTTCACGGTACAAGACGGGTTCGCGCAGGCGCAGCAACAATTGCAGACACTTCTGAACTCGTAGCCGAGCCACCACACGGTATAAGTTGGGGCAGGTGACTCAGCGTTCCCCAAGGAGGGCCGGTGCCTGCGAATACCGCTTATCCGCAATTCGAAGACGTGCGCTCCGGCAATCGGGCCCTGCTGCTCACCATCGCCCGCCATCTCCGGACCGTATCGCGACCGGTGCTGGCGCAACACTCGGGGTTGAGCCTTGCTACCGCCTATGGCATCGCCGACGAGCTGCAGCAGGCCGGCATCCTGGTCGACGGCGGCGCCGGAGCCTCACAAGGCGGACGCCGTCCGCAACTGCTGCGTTTCGAGCCGCGCTCATGGTTTGCCCTTGGAGTGGAGCTGGGCGAGCGCGACCTGCACGCGGTCTTGACCGATCTGGACGGGAGCATCGTAGAACGTGAGGTCTGCGTAGCTCAAGGGACGGCTGCGCAACAGGTGTTGGATACCACGGCGGAGGTGGTCTCACGCCTGACACCACTGGCTCCGCGAGGGCGCATTTTGGGCCTGGGCTTCGCCTCGCCCGGTCTGGTTGACGTGGAGGCGGGCGTCGTCCACGGCGCGGCGGGCTACGACTGGCGAAACGTGCCCTTGGCCGCGCTGCTTCGCCAGCGCACCGGAATGCCGACCTACGTTGCCAATCGGAGCAAGGCCGCGGCGCTGGGTGAGTGCTTCAGTGGCGCCGGGCAGGACGCGCGCCACCTGGTGTATCTGTATGCCGGTCACGGCATCGCCGCCGGGATCGTGCAAAACGGCGAGCTGTACGCCGGCGCCAACTCCAGCGCTGGGGAGATCGGGCACATCACGGTGGTACCGGACGGGCTGTTGTGCGAGTGCGGCAATCGCGGCTGTCTCCACACCCTGGCCTCCGGCATGGCCCTGCTGGCGCGCCTACGAGACCAACTGCGCCTGGGTAACGGCTCGCTGCTCCGCGAGCGTTGCGACGGCGATCCATCGCGGCTGACCACGGTGGACCTGGCGGAGGGGGCCCGCGCCGGAGACGCTGTGGCCGTCCCCTTAGTGCGGGAAAGTGGTCGCAACCTGGGTATCGCCGCGGCCACGCTCATCAACTTGTTCAATCCCGACCGACTCATCCTGGGCGGACCGCTCGCGACGGCAGGGCCACTCTTCCTCGAGGCAGTCGAGAAAGAGGCGCGATCTCGCGCCCTGGCCGTGCCCCTCGCCGCCGTCGAGATCCGCCCCAGCGCCTTGGGCGCCGACGCAGGAAGCGTTGGCGCGGCAGCGCTGGTACTTCGGCAGGCGTCGGAGCTCATCGCCGCGAGCGCGAGCTCCGACACCGCCGCGACGGCGTAACGCGGCACGCGACGATGGTACGCGAGCGCGACCGGCGAGCCGGCGAGGGCGTGCCACATATTGTCGCATCGGCCGGGCAGTGTTGTGCGGAGCGCGGCCATAACGTGCCGAAAGACTCTGAGGAGTACCTGACCGGCCGACCGGCGACCGGCGATCGACCCTTGTCACCAGGAACCCCTTATGGTACGCTCTTGCCGGGCCACTTCTTATAGGGTTCCTAAGAAGTAGTCCGAGCCGCCTCGTGTCGACGTTGTCCCGCTGTCGCGGGCAGTAGTTGGAGATGAGTCGATGGCTTCTCGATCAAACCCGCCAGGTCTGACCCGTCGCGTGATCCCGTCCGTCGACCGGTCGTCGCCGACTCAGCCGCCGGTCTGTAGCCGTCGTCGCTTCCTCGTCGCGACCGCGACGGTGACCGGCGCCGTCACGCTGGCCGCGTGCGGCGGCGGCGCCACAACGACCGCCAGCGCCTCTAGCAGCGCCGCGCTAAGAGCCGCGAGCAGCGCCGCGGCGACGACGACCGCCAGCGCGGCAAGCAGCGTCGCTGCCACAACAACCGCCAACGCGGCATCGGCCGTGTCCAGCTCATCCCCCGCGACGACTGCCAGCCAGGCCGCCATCACGTCCACGAGCGCGACATCGTCGGCAGCGCTGACGGCCGTCGCCAGCGCGACAGCCCAGCCCGCCGGCAAGGGCGTCACGATCGACCTCGTCTACGTGTCAGACCCCGGCGAGCAGCCGGAGCACCTGTCCTGGATGAAGCGCTTCCACGAGCTGAACCCGGACATCACCGTCCAGGGCACGCTCCTGGTGGAGGATGCCAATCTGTACAGCAAGTTGTTGGCCATGGTGGCCGGCAACACCCCGCCGGACCTGTCCTACATCCATCCCCGGGCGCTGGCGCAGTTCGCCGCCAAGAAGGTTATCCTGCCCATCGATGCGTTCGTTGCCCAGGACAAGACGGCGAATATCGACGACTTCTACAAGACAACGCTCGAGTACTATCTCTTCGGCGGTAAGTACTACGGGCTGCCCTACTATTCCGGTCCATCGGTCACCTACTTCAACAAGACGCTGTTCAACAACGCGGGAGTCAAGACCCCAGACCAATACGAGCAGGAAGGCAACTGGACCTGGCAGACGCTGGTCGACGTTGCCCAGAAGCTGACCAACACGAGCGGCTCGACCAAAGTCTACGGCTATCACGGCACCGGCACGGATCTCCACTGGATCTGTGTGGCGATCTGGGGCAACGGCGGGGAGGTCTGGGACGACCAGCAGACCAAGATGCTGCTCGACCAGACCGCGGCGCTGGACGCCCTGCAGTTCGAAGCCGACATGTCCGCCAAGTACCACATCATCGGCGGCAATATCCCCTCCGGCAGCGCCGCCATGGACCACGGCATCCGCGGCGATGTGCCCGGATTCAAGGATGTCCACTTCGACCTGGGCTTGGCGCCACTGCCGAAAGGCGTCAAGGGCCGCTTCTGTCGCAACGGACCGAACTGCTTCCCCATCTATCAGGCGTCCAAGCACCAGCAGGAGGCCTGGATGTACGCCAACTGGATCACCCAGATGGAGGCGCAGTCGATCGGCTTCGACCTGAAGCGCTCCGTGCCGTCGCGCCAGTCAGTGGCGAATTCTGGCGCGTTCGAAAAGTCGCTATACCCCTGGGAGAGCGCGGCCGTGTATCGCGATGCCGCCGCCAGCGTCCGCGGCATGCCGCTGCCGAGCACGTACATCGACATCGACAACGCCTTCACGACCGCCTATAAAATGGCACAGAAAGGGCAGGCGTCGGTCCTGGACGCCCTGCAGCAGGCGATGCCAAAGATGAACACGCTCCTCGGCCAGAAGATCACCAGCTAGCCATGCCAGAAAAACCGACCGACGTCCGCCCAACGGGCGTCACGCTCTACGTCCTGCCGCTGCGGGCACGCATCCCGGTGAAGTTCGGCCCGGAAACTACCACTGAGGTGACCTACGCGCGCGTCCGGCTCGCCGTAGAGGACCGCGCAGGCGCGACTGCCCTAGGCTGGGGAGAGACGCCGCTCAGTGTGCAGTGGGTATGGCCGAGTACGTTATCCTACGCCGAACGGGAGGCGGCGCTGCAAGCGTTCTGTGTGGACCTGGCCAGGGCGTGGGCCGAATTCGATCACCTCGGCCATCCCATCGAGATTGGCCACGCCTTCCAAATCGACGTGCTGCCCCACCTCTGGCAGCAACAGAACCGGCAGCGGGCCGGACGGGAACCTATGCCCTGGCTGGCGGCGCTGGTCTGTTGCTCCGCCTTCGACCTGGCCCTGCACGACGCCTACGGCACCCGGCTCGACCTGCCCGTCTACGCCACTTATGCCGCCCAGTACATGAACGCCGACCTCGCGGCCTACCTGACCCCGGAAGAGGGGAGCGGCGTGTCCTTCGCCGGGAGTTACCCCGAAGCGTTCCTCGCCCATCCAGCGCCGCGGGAGCTGGCAGCCTGGCACCTCGTCGGCGGCAAGGACCCGCTGGAGGAACCCGACCTGGACGGGACCGAGCCACGCGACGGTTACCCAGTGCTGCTGCGCGACTCGATCCGCCGCGACGGCCTGACCTGCCTCAAGGTGAAGCTGCGCGGCGACGACCCGACCTGGGACTATGCGCGGCTCACCCGAGTTGGCCAGATCGCCGTCGAGGAGGGCTGCCTGTGGCTGACGGCGGACTTCAACTGCACGGTCGCCGAGCCTGCCTACGTGAACGAAATCCTTGACCGGCTCCTGATCGAACAGCCGCGTCTCTACGGCATGCTCCTGTATGTGGAGCAGCCCTTCCCCTACGACCTGGAGCGCTATCAGATCGACGTCCATAGCGTCGCGGCGCGCAAGCCGCTCTTCATGGATGAGAGCGCGCACGACTGGACGCTGGTCAAGCTGGGCCGGCGGTTGGGCTGGAGTGGGGTGGCGCTGAAGACTTGCAAGACCCAGACAGGGGCCATCCTGAGCCTGTGTTGGGCCAGGGCGCACGGGATGCCGCTCATGGTGCAGGACCTGTCCAACACGATGCTCGCCCAGATTCCCCACCTCCAGTTGGCCGCCCACGCCGGTACCATCATGGGCGTGGAGAGCAACGGGATGCAGTACTATCCGGACGCGTCCGGTCCCGAGGCGGCCGCGCATCCCGGTATCTACACGCGCCATCAGGGCAAGTTGGACCTCGCTACCTTGAGCGGATCGGGCTTTGGCTACGATACTGCCCCTACTCTGCGCACGCTCCCGGAGCCGGTAGCAGACTTTAGCAATCTCGCCGGCACGGAACGGACTTGACGCGCTTTCCGCATGGACTCGTGCGTCAACAGGAGGCCTGGTAGGCCGTGGTTGAACAGTGACAAGAGGAGTTTTCTCTGGGAACACCCCATGCCCCGCCCTAACGGGCACTAGGGAGGAAGCAGCCTAGCGACAGACCGCATCGTTCGCCGTGCCACGGTATGCGCCGTTCGGACGGTGGAGCAACAAGAATGGAGTGTACACCAGATGCAATATCGCTCGTCTTCTCCGATGGTGAGTCGTCGTTCCCTCCTACGGCTGGCGGGCGGTTTGGCCGGCGTTGCCGGATCAGGAATACTGAGCGCCTGTATGGGCACGGCCGTGACCTCCAGCAGCGGTGGCAGTCAGAGCGCCGCGGTTTCGACCGCCTCGACGGCGCCGACCACCGCCGCCGCAACGAGCGCTGCCGCCTCGACAGGCCCCGCTTCGACGAGCGAGGCCACACGGACTTCGACGGCTCCCGCGAGCAACGTTACGAGCAGCGCCTCGGTCACGAGCGCTTCGTCCAGCGCCGCCCCCGCCGGCGTCACCTCCGTCGTCTGGTGGTTCAACGTCACCGGGACTGCCCAGCAAGCTTGGGAGCAGACGATCAAGGAGTACCAGGCCCAGCATGCCGACATCAAGGTCACCCTCAATCCGCTCGATGGCCATACCGTGGACCAGGAGGCCAAGCTCCAATCCGTCATCGCCGGTGGCAGCCAGGCAGACCTCATCTACGTCCACCCGATCTACAACGCCGCCTTCGCGACCAAAGGGGTCATCGTGCCGATGGAGCCGTACCTGGACCGGAGCAAAGGCGCCTTCGACCTCGCCGACTTCTACCCCGGCACCATCGACTACTTCCGCTGGGCCGGCAAGCTCTGGTCGCTCCCCAACTACTCCGGGCCAGGGGTGTACTACTACAACACCGACCTGCTCAAGCGTCAGGGCCTGGCCGACCCCTGGACGCTCTTCCAGAAGGGCCAGTGGACCATCCAGGAGATGGATACCGACGTGACCAAGGTCACCACCGGCCAAGGGTCGACCAAGGTCTTCGCCCGGGACGACGTCTCGCACAGTATCCGTTTCCAGTCCCCCTGGATCCAGGGCTTTGGCGGTGAGGTGTGGAACGCCGACGTGACCAAGACGCTGATCGACGGCGATGGGGCTATCAAAGGCTGGGAGTACCTGGCCGGCCAGGTGACGAAGGGCTATGCCCCCAGCTCCGCGGACCTCAAGGGGGTCAACAACGGCACCACCGGACTCTTCGCCGCCGGCCGGCTGGCCTTCTACTTCGGCATCCGCAGCGACGCGCCGTCCTTGAAGACGGTCCCCTTCGGCACCGTGCCCGTCCATCTGATGCCCGACGGCAAGTACTACAACCGCGATGGCCCCAACGGCATCAGCATCGCGCAGTCCAGTCGGGCCAAGGACGCGGCCTGGCAGTTCATGACCTTCGATCTGACGCGGGGCATGGAGCTGGCGATGGCAGCGGGCTTCTCGGCGCCGACGACACGCACGCTGGCCAAGAGCTCGGTCTGGCTCACCCAACTCATCTCCGGCGAGAACGCCGACGCCTACGCCGCGGCGGCCGAGCAGGTGCATGCTATCTTGCTGCCGGTGCGAACGGTCGAGATCGACGCGGCCATCCAGGACGCATATGGCAAGATACTGAAAGGGCAGGCCACTGCCAAGTCGGCCATGGCGGCAATTGTCCCGCAGGTGAACACGATGCTGACAGCGCCGGGACAGTGACCACGGGTGCCTGCCGCGCGGTGGATACGGGGCGCTGAAGAGACGGCAGCGCGCCGACCGCAGAAAGGCAGGAGACATGCAGGTTGCCGTGCTCATTCCGGACACGACCTACGCGCAGTTGTTCCCGCGCGATGTTCACGATCGCATCCTGGGCCTGGGCTCGGTCAAGCAAGCGATGGGCGACACCGCGGCACTGGCCGAACAGGCCCCCGCCCTGCTGGCCCAGGCCGATATCCTGCTGGCTGGGCCAGGAACGCCCAGTTTGAAGGAAGAATGGCTAGACGGCGCACCCGAGCTGAAGATCATCGGCTATGCCACGGGGAGCGTCCGCGGCATCATCCCGCCGACCATCTACCGGCGTGGCATCCGGCTCGTCCACAACGCCCCCGTCATTGCCGACGCCGTCGCAGAGTTCTCCATCGGGCTCGCCCTGCTCTGGCTCCGCCGCTACCACATCCAGGATCGTCAGTTCCGCGCCGGCCTGCCCTGGAAGGAGATGCAAGCGGCCCATGGACGCCTGCTCGCCGGTCGCTGGGCCGGGTTGGTCGGGGCAGGCTATGTGGCGCAGCGTCACATCCGCTTGCTGCTGGCCTTTGGCGCCCACGTCCGCGTCTACGACCCCTACCTCAGCTCCGCGCGTGCCGCTGAGCTGGGCGTCGAGAAGGCCACCCTGGAGCAAGTCTTCGGCGAGAGCGAGATCATCGCAGTCCATGCGCCAAAGACGCCGGAGACCTATCGGATGATCAACGCCGACCTGCTCGCGCGCATCCAGCCCGACGCTATCCTCATCCAGAACTCCCGCGCCTGGGCCATGGACCAGGACGCGCTGCTGCGGGAGCTGCAGACCGGCCGCTTCTCAGCGGCGCTGGATGTCTTCGACCAGGAGCCATTACCGCCGGATAGCCCTTTCTTCCAACTGGACAATGTGCTGCTCACGCCCCACATGGCCGGCAAGGCCCGTTCCACCCCCGGCAAGCTGGGGCACGCCCTGGTGGACGAGTTGGAGCGCTTCCAGCGCGGCGAGCCGCTGCGCCAGGAGATCCTCGCCGATCGGTACGACCAGCTCGCCTGAGTCGTCGCGTCAAGGAGTGTGCGATGTCCGTCGACGTGATCTTCTCCTTCGACAGCGAGGATTTCGAGACGCCCGCCGCCGACGAGGGCGAGCTGTGGTGGGCCGACGCGCTGACGCGCCACGGCCTGACCGGCTGCTTCTGCGTGGTTGGCGAGCTGGCCCGCGCCTTGACGAGACGCCGCCGGCCGGACGTGCTCGCGGCGTGGTCGCGTCACGAGATCGGCTTCCACAGCGATCTGCATTCGGCCCATCCCCTGCACGCCGAGTATCTGGAGGAGATGGGCTGGGACGACGGCGTGGCGGCCGTGATGGCACGCGAGGCAGGTGGGGTTGCCGACATCCGCCGCCTCACCGGACAGCAGCCGGCAGCCTACTGCAAGCCCGGCTCGAGCTGGGCGCCGCAGGTGCCGGCGGCGATGGCCCTGCTGGGCATCCCCGTCTTCTGCGACGCACCGGTCGAGTGGGCAACCGGCCAGCCGATGTGGTACTGCGGCACGCTGTGCATCAAGTACCACACCCTCTTCGACCGCTACTTCGACGTCCCCGACCGCGGCCGGCGTCTGCGCGACGACTTCCTGGAGGCGCTCGATCAACGGCGGGAGGGTGGTGTGCTGGTCATGTACACCCACCCCTGCCGGCTGATCACGGCGGCGCCGACCGACACCTTCCGTTTCGGCATCAATCGCCCGCGCTCGGCATGGGCGCCCGCTCCGCTGCATCCGCGAACCAAGATCGAGGACCTGATGGCCGACTTCGACGATTTCCTGGGCTGGGTGGCCCACGAGGCGGGCGTCAATGTCACGACCTACCGGGCGCTCTTGGAGCGTCACCGTGAGGACGACCGTTGGTTGGAGCCAGCCGGCGTAGCCCAGCTCATCCAGGAGGCCGGCGGCCCGCTGGAGCCGCGCCGGATTGGCGGCCACTGGCTGAGCCCGGCGGAGCAGCTCGGCGTGCTCCTGGACGCGGCCGCGTGGCGACGGGACCACGCCGAGCTGCCACGCTTGAGTTTTGTCCGACCGTTACTCGGCCCCGAGGCTCTGGCAGCGCCCGCGGAGCCGGGCGAGATCGAAGTGGCTGACCTGTTGACGATGGCGGCAGCCGTCAATCCAGAGGTGGCACGGCGCGGCCGTGTACCTGCGGCAGTCGAGGTGGCTCGTCGGGTGGTGGGTCCGGGAGCGCTGCTTCGCACCCTGGCCCAGGCGCTACACGCCGATCGCGAGCGGATAGCAGTGGGGCCGGCGGATGAACTGCCGGAGCTGGCGCGCCGCGCCGACTTCGCCAGCCTGCGCTTTCGGGGTGGCTGGAACATGTTTGCCCCGGAGTTCGAGGCGCCGCGCGTGCTCCAGTTGGCACGACTGCAGACATGGTCGGCACGCCCGGCGGCCAACCAGCTTGGCGCCGCGCCTTAGCGTTCGATCCAGTTCCGATATTCCTCCAGCCCGCGCCACTCATCCTCCGCGCGGAGATCGGCGACGTGGCCTAGGATTGCGCCACGGGCGCCGGCAAGGAAGTCGACAATGATTGCCAGATCGTCGTCGGTATAGCGGGCGAGCACGCCGTCCAGACGCCTAAACAGGCCGGCGAAGGTCTTGCCGGACCGGTAGAATCGTCCCCACGGATGCCGGCTGCGTGGAGGGCAGGTCAGCGAGACCATGGCGACACCACCAAACTTCGTTGTCTTTCTCACCGACGACCAGGGGTACGGTGACCTCTCCTGCATGGGCGCAACCGACTTCCGCACGCCACACCTGGACCGGCTGGCGGGCTCAGGAGCCCGCTTTACGTATTGGTACTCCAACTCCCCCGTGTGTTCGCCGTCGCGGGCTGCCCTCCTCACCGGTCGCTATCCTGGGAATGCCGGCGTACGGTCGATTCTGGCCGGCCATCGCACGGCCACGGGGCTGCCACGGGGAGTGCCGACCCTGGCAACAGCGCTACGCGGACTCGGCTATCAAACGGCGATGTGCGGCAAGTGGCACCTCGGCGTTGCCGATGGCTCCCGTCCAGACGACCACGGCTTCGACGATTGGTTCGGCTTCCTGGCCGGATGCGTCGACTACTACAGCCACATCTTCTACTGGGGCGCGGCCGGAGGGAAGTACGACCCGACGCACGACCTCTGGCTGAACGGCGAGGAGGTCTACTGCAACGGCGAGTACCTCACCGACCTGATCACGGAACGAGCGGCCGCCTACATCCGCCGGGCCAGCCGGTCCCACCAACCGTTCTTCCTGTTCGTTCCCTACAACGCGCCGCACTATCCGATGCACGCGCCACAGCGCTATCTGGACCGATTTCCCCATCTGCCTCCCGACCGCCGCATCATGGCGGCCATGCTCAGCGCAGTGGACGACGGCGTGGGCGAGATCATGGCCGAGCTAGAGCGCCAGGAGACGAGAGGGAACACCTGTGTGTTCTTCATGTCCGACAACGGTCCATCGCGGGAGACGCGCAACTGGCTGGACGGCCGGACCGATCCCTACTACGGCGGCTCAGCCGGCATGCTCAAAGGTCACAAGTTCAGCCTGTACGAGGGCGGTATCCGCTCACCGGCCATCATGAGCTGGCCGGATCGAATCCCGGCAGAGCAAGTAATCCAAGAGCCGGGAGCCGCCATGGACATCTTTCCAACCTTCCTGACCGCGGCCGGCGGTGACACTGCCGGCTATGAGTTGGACGGTCTGGATGTGCTCGCCATGGTGGCCGATGGAGCAGCGAGCCCGCACCACGAGCTCTTCTGGGAGATGGGCCGGCAAACGGCCGTGCGCCGCGGCCCCTGGAAGCTGGTGCTGAATGGTCAACTGGTGGAAGGCGCGCCATCAGAGGACGAGGTCCACCTCTCCGACCTTCGCACTGACATGGCAGAGACGGACAACCTGAAGGAGCGGTACCCCGAGCTGACCGCGGAGTTGACCGCTTCGGCGGAACGCTGGCGGGCACGGATCGAGGAGCACTGGGAGCGCGATTGGCTGCCGCGAGCTCAGGGAACGACCGCGTTGGAACGAGGCTAAGCGAGCTGTGCCTCAGCCAACTGGCGTGAGAGCTGCCCAGGGCGAGGAAATGGAGGTCCTGGCCACGCAGCTCACTTAAGACGGCCGATCGCGGCTACCGGCTGCCCGCGACGGAGGCGGAGGAGGAGGCCAAGCAGCGGGGACGCGCCGCCGGCGCCAGCCGCCGCGTCAAGCGCTCTATCGCCTTCCTGCAGGGGGAGCAAGCCGCGCCGGATGGCGAGCCGCCCAACGACGCCACCCTGGCCCAGTGGATCCGGCAGTGCAAGCGGGCCGGCCAGTTCGCGGACGGCAAGCTCCCCTTCGAGCAGGGCGGCCTGAAGCTGGATCGCCTGAGCGAAGCGGCGCAGGTCGAAGCGGAGGAAGACTATCAGGTCTGCGTGCGCATGCTGGCGCGAGAGCAGCAAGGGACGATGGTGTCCAGAAACGTCGGGCCGATCGCCGAACCAACGGCAACAAGCCGGTGGCGGGCAGCTAACTGAACCTGCGGGGGACGGCCAGCAGCTTTAGTCCGGGTACCCGCGCGAAGTGGGCGTCCACGGAGACGAGCGTCAGGTCGTGCGCCAGCGCCGTCGCCGCGATGAGCGTGTCCATATCCCCAATCAGTCCGGGGCCGTGGGGTGGTCGTAGGGACCGGCGCAAGGTTGCGTAGCGGATGGCCACATCGAGGTTGAGATCTGCCGTCGGAATGACCCTCAAAAAATGGGACAGGCCGGCCATGTACCGTGGCTGCCCAGGCTGGTTCAGGATGTGCTCTGCCGCCTCGGCGCAGACGACCATGCTGGCCGCCAATTCGCGGCTCGCCACCCAGGGCTCGATCAGAGCTACTGCCGTAGGTCGCTCGAACAGATAGGCAACCAGCGGCCCGGCGTCGAGAAGGTGGGTCACACTTCCTCAAGAGATGGCGACGGCGGTACCTCCTGGCGGAAGCGTTCCAAGGCTTCCACCGCCTCGTCATAATCCAGATCAGCCCAGCTCCCGGCGGCGGAGCGAGCCGCCTGGATATCCTCGTCGGTGATCGCTGCTCGGGCTTCCTCCAGGGAGGCAAAATGCTCCTCGACAAAATGGCCGTCGCGGAATCGAAGCAAGCTGAACGCCCCCCTCGTCATTGGTAGAGTTTGTGTTGCCATCGCTATCGTTCTCCGCGCGTATAGCTACACCATACCTTCACAGCTTTCACGCTACGGAGATACCATGGGACACTGGGGGACGATCTCGGCCATCAACGAGAGCTTCGTCAACTTGCCGGAGAGCATCGTGCGGCAGTATCCGATGCTGCTCTCCGGCGGCATGTGGGGCACCATCGACCTGACCTACGACGAGCAGGAGATCTACAACAAGAAGATCAGGCCCTTCAAGGTCGTCAGCTTTACCCCTTTCCAGGTCAGCGTCATCTACTTGCAGGAGTACGTTGCCAAGCGCGCCGAGTTCAGCACCGACGAGTGGATCGACGTCCTGATCAACATAGGCGGCTTACTGTGGCAAGAGTAAGCGTACCCGCGGCCATGAGCAGTCGAGGCTAGGCCCGCCGCCCCTAGGCGGACCGGCGATGGCTCAAGAGCCAGGAGAACAGCTCCGGGATGGCGTAGGTTTCCGTCCATGAGTCGTGGCCGGCCTCGGGATAGACGGTGAGGCGGACGTTGCCGCCGCACTGCTGCAACGCCTCCACCATCTCCTCGCTGCGCTTGAGCGGCACCACCGCGTCCTTGGCGCCGTGAAAGGCCCAGACCGGCACGTGCTTGATGTTGCAGACCGCGTGTACCTGACCGCCGCCGCAGATGGGGGCGATGGCGGCGAAGCGGTTGGGGAAGCGCAACGCCAGGGCCCAGGTCCCGAAGCCACCCATGCTCAAGCCGGTGCAGTAGACGCGATCGAGATCGACTCGGTGGGCCTGCTCGACCTCATCCAACAGCGCGCCCAGCGCCTCGACCGACCACCACCCATCCGTCGGGCACTGCGGCGACACGACGATGAAGGGCAGATCCTTACCCTGTTCCACCATTTTGGGCGGACCGTAGACCTTGACGCGCTCCAGGTCGTCACCCCGCTCGCCTGCCCCGTGCAGAAAGAGCAGCAAGGGCTGTGGTGAACCGCTCGTTGCGACGGAGTCGTTGGGCAGATACAGCAGGTAGGGGAGGCGCACCGACTGGACGATGTCCTTCGTGAAGAGTTGTGCCTGCTGTACCCCGGCCATTCGCTTGTTCCTTTCATCGGACGTCACGTTGGTGGACGATTGTACTTCCTTCGCGACCAGGCCCAGCCGGTGGCGGCGGCACAATCGCGCCAGCACTTCCCGGCTGGTCAACCGCGGCTCAAGCGCCGCCACGGCGACAAGTCGTCCCGACCGCCAACAGCGCGGCAGTGGCTGCGCCGACCATCGAGGCGAGGAGATTGACGGCGTCGTTCGTGATCCAGGGGTGTCCGCGTTGAAGCTCGGTCACGGCGCCGCAACGATGGACACGCTGCTCCGTCGTGCCCTGGCAGCGCGGACAGCAATACACTGCCTGGACCGTCGCGCCCAGCAGGCTATCCGTCACCGATCCGGCAATGCCGCCGGCCAGCGTGGCGGCAAAGAGGCGCGCTCGCGCAGAGCCACCCGCTGATCGACCGCGCCGCGTGCGAACACCGGCGACCGCGGCATCCCCGTCCCGCAGATGTCCCTCGCCGGATGCAAGGGACCGCAGTCCCCCGGTCGCTTGGCCGCCGATCGCAATCGCGGCCCCGGTGCCGTCACCTCGGTTGCCTCCTGCTCTCACGGCAGCCGCGATACCGGCCATGAATAGTGCCCCGGCGAGCGACGCGAGAGAACCCACTGGTGTCACGCCGCCCGACGTGCCACGTGGTACCCGTCGCAAGGTGGTGATCAGCCGCGGCGGGGAGTTCTGGAGCACGCCGACCTCGGTCGCCCAGGTGTCGGCGGTGCTGGCAGCCAGTGCGCCGAAATATGCCGCGCTGGGCACACTGCCCGGGAACAGCCCCTGCCACAGCGCAGCCAGCACCGGCGCCCCGCCGTTGGCGAGCACCTGGCCGGCATCTCGCCGGCTGCCCTTTTCCCATATGGCAGCGAGATCATCCTTGCGTCGCTGCTGCAACCGCGACAGCGCACTGCTGGACAGGAAGAAGGCGACCATGCCGCTGCCCCAGCCCCAGCCGCCGCCGACGCACACCAGGTCGCCCGTGGCGGCAGCGGCCAGCGCGCCGTCGCCTGTGAGGACGCCGCGCCGCCAGGCTCCCCCGGCCACGGCTGCCGCCACGGGCGCAGCCGGCAGCAACCGCCGCCATCCCAGGCGACTCACAAAGCTGAGCTACTCATCGAAGCCGGCGCCCGCGCCAAGGCCTCCGTCCATCGCATCCATACCGTCCATGTCGTCGACGCCCATGTCGCCGTCGAGCCCTTCGGGGTCCTCGCCGCGCTCCATGGCATCGACCATCTGGTCGAACTCCGGACCCATGTCTTCGCCCATCTCCTTGCCCATGCGCCGCGCCCAGCGCGCCACGCTGCGCGGATCGTTCTCATCGACGTCGCCAAATGCCGACGGATCGCTCAGCTCGTCGGCACGCGCGTCCTCGGACTTGACCGTCGAGAACAACGACACTTGCTTCTGCATAACTGTGTGGCAGCGCGGACACTCCGGCGCCTGGACTTCGGCAAAAGTCATGAACAGCTCACTCGTCCGGCGCCGGCAAGTCGGACAGCGATACTCATAGACAGGCATTGGCACCCTTCCTGACGCGACTGCCGTTCGTCCGTTCATCCGACGGGCGCCGGCAGCCTGTCAACAGCGTACGACCGCGGATGGCATCGACGCCGCGTAGCCTCACCAAAAGGTCATGTGACTCATTCTCGCCATATGAGAGCAACATACCCGCAAGCAGCCTATTGGTACTTGCTGAGCTCAGGATCGTACTCTGGATGTGAGCCTATCCACACCCAACAGATCTCGTCGCCGTAGCGTGGGCCGACAGCTCGGTAGCGCAAGCTGATGCGCACTGAATAGGCGCGGGGAATCCTGTGGCCGACTGGTTTGAAGTTGAGCGACGGATGGTCCGGATATGCTTGCCACCGATTGAAAGCCTCGCACGCCTGTTCACGAATGTCTTCGGGAAAAGCCCCCAGCAACTCCCGGAAGCGTGGCGTTGTCCTAGACCTCAAAGGGAGGCCTCCAGAACCTCCAAACCCGACTCATCGTCGGCCTCGTGCTCGAGATCACGGAGGAATGCTCGCGACTCAGGTTTAGCGAGCAGCGCGTCCCAGCGCAGGTCCGATAATCTCCGATCGATTGGGTCGGCGAGCTCCTGCTGCCCCTTCTCCGACAGCCGCTCCGCCTGTCGAAATGCTCGAGCCAATGCCTCAGTCACCGTCCCCCTCCTGATTGCCAGCAGCATGACCAACGGACGGGCGTCTCGGCCGCTCAAAGTGGCAGAGGCACCGTAGAGAAATCACGCTCCGTGTCGTGCCTCATTATACGTCACTACTCCGTAGATCGAACGCCGTAAGCTCGGTTTGGCCGAGCGATTACCTTGGTATCGAGATGCTCCGGTCTGGCCAGGGCAGGCCGCTGTGGAACATCTTCTATCAGCTCCAGCGGATGCTTCCGGACCAAGGAGATCACAGACTCGACACGGCAATCTCAGAGGGGTGACCCCGGTGATGCCGGCCCCTCGTTGAACACATCGATCGCTAGCACGGCCAGTCGACGCAATTGGCACATTGCGCCCAGTTAGCTTATAAGCTAAGCTACAGGGGCGGAGGAAAATGGGCGCGCAATGCCATTGCCGGAATTCACCCCGGACGGGCTGTTGCCGATGGGTGATTACTCGCTGACGGTACGTGAGCTCCGAGACTCCTTTCTGGTGACTGGCCATAGGGTGAATTCGACGGCGTGGGACGCGGAGTGGCGGCGCTACCTGGTCGTTAACCTGGAGGTTCTGGTCCAACAGCTATGGGAGGTCGGCGTCGACCACATCTTCATTGATGGGTCGTTCGTGGAGGAGAAAGACCATCCCAACGACATCGATGGGTACTTCGAATGCGACCTACGTTACTTTGTTTCTGGACAGCTTGAGCGCAACTTGAATGCGATCGATCCGAGTAGGGTATGGACGTGGAGCCCAACGAGCCGCCGTTTCGACCCCTCATCGGCCAAGCGCCAGCTGCCGATGTGGCATCGCTACCGTGTGGATCTCTACCCCCATTACGGCAATCTCAGCGGCATCCGCGATCACCTTGGCAACGACTTGACCTTCCCGTCGGCATTCCGTCAGTCCCGACGGGAGCATCGGCCCAAAGGAATTGTGCAGATTGTCCGGTGAAGAAGAACACCGAAGAGACACGGAAGGAGGAGCCGTGATTCGCAACGAGACAGAGTATCGAGAGGCATTGCAGCGCCTCGACCAGGACCGTACGTTTGCCGACCAGCAACGGGCCGGGCTCGTCCGCGCCGGACTCAGGCCTGACGAAGTGGACCGCGGCATGGAGCCGGTGCTCTCCTTTCAGGCGCAGCTCGCTGAGGAAGTTGAATGGTACGAGCATGCTCGTCGCGGCGAGATACCGTCGGTTTACAACCTCACGCACGTGGGCCGTCAGTTGATTGCCTTGCGAATCGCCAAAGGTATCAGTCAGCGTGAGCTAGCAGAGCGACTTGGCGTGAGCGAAGCGGTCGTCTCCCGTGACGAGCGCAACGAGTACCACAATGTGACCGTCACACGCGCCCAGAAAGTCATCGAAGCTCTCCGCGGAGATGTCATCACCACACTGTCGGAAACGCCTGGGGCGCATGACCTTGTGCCGGCGGGCTATCGTTAACCCTGACCAGGGTCCTTGCCAGCGTCGGCTTACCCTCCTCGAAAAGGCATACCATGGCGGGCGTCTACATTTACGTCGGCTCCAACGCTACGAATCATGACCAGCTCTAGAGAAGCCGTCGGCACAGCATCTAGGATAGTCGCAGGCGGCGGCACTCAGCAAGGTAGGCCTTCGCCTCCTCGGCAGTTAGCTCGGGTTCGGTTCCGTCATCACGTAGAGCGTCTAGCACAATGGCGATCTCCTCTGGGTCAGCTACCTCTCCCACACCACCGTTTTCCACCTGCTGACCAAGCTCCCTAGCAAGGGCGGCCAGCTCTTCCACCACGCTGTCTGGCAGGGTGTCGGTCAACAGATGCAGTTCTTCACGTGCCGTTGCCATGTGGCATCTCCTTGTGCATCGCGTCCAATGTTGCCGAGGTCCAGCCCACCAACCAAGAACCTCGCCGCTCCACCCGTATTATCACCCTCGCTCCGAGGTATGCCAAAACAGCAAGGCGCTTGTACACTCTCCTTGTAACGCCGCGATGCTACCGGACGAGAAAGGAACGCCACCGTGCGACTGGGGGTCGATAGCTATAGTCTGCGCGACCAGGGCTGGGATGCCTTCCAGCTCCTGGATTACGCCGCAAGTCAGGGGCTGGACAACGTCCATTTTTCGGAGCGCGGCAACTTCGCGTCGCTCGAGCCCGACTACTTGAAGCAGCTCAGGCAGCACGCCGACGAGCTGCATCTGGACGTAGAAGTCGGCATGGGCAGTTTCAACCGCTTCGCCGGCTCCTTCCGGACGGAGTGGGGCAGCGGCGAGCAGCAACTGACGGACATGATCGGTGCTGCCACGATCATGGGCTCCCCCGTGGTGCGCTGCTTCATGGGCATGGAGGCCGACCGCGTCGGCGCCGTCCCCTTCCGCGAGCAATTGGACGAGTGCGTCCGCACCCTGCGAGCGGCCGCTCCCGTGGCGCGCGATGCCGGCGTGAAGATCGCCGTGGAGAACCACGGCGGCGTCGACCTGCTGGGCCGCGAGCTGCGCTGGCTCATCGAAACTGTCGGCCCCGACGCCATCGGCGCGTGCCTCGATACCGGCAATCCGGCCTACGGCGGCGAGGACCCGCTCCTCTCGACCGAGCTCCTCACCCCGTACGCGGTAACCAGCCACGTCCGCGACACGCGCATTTGGGAGGACGAGCGCGGCGCGCAGGCCCAGTGGGCGCCGCTCGGCCAGGGCAACGTCGATCTGGCCGCCATTGTGAGCACGATCCAGCGCGTCGCGCCCAGCCTGCCGGTGGACCTGGAAATCATCACCGGCCGGCCGCCGAAGGCGCTGCCCTACCTCGATCCCGCCGCGGACTTCTGGCGCATCTATCCCGACATGCTGGCGCAAGACTTCGCCCGCTTCGTCGCGCTCGCTCGCGGCGGCCGCGCCGAGCCGTTGCATCAGGTTACGCTGTCCTGGGGAGGCGCCGACAGCTCCGCGGAAACCAGGGCAGCCTTTCGCGACCAGCAGCGCCGGCACTTCGAGGAGAGCGTGCGCTACGCCAAGGACGTGCTGGGGCTGGGTGAAAGAGGCCGGCAGTAGCCCCGGCGACCGCTGCAGCTCCCCTCGCCCGCCGGGCGGAAGAGGGGCCGGGGGTGAGGGTCTGCACCGCCAAACGACTGCTATACTCTCCGGGTGATTTCGCAGTTCCCCACCGTTCGGCGCTCCCACGGTCCAGCCGCCGCGCTGGCGCGAAATCCGATCGGCGTTGCCTGGATCGTCATCTGGCTCAGCTTCGCCGTGTTCGCGGCGCTGCTCGTCGCCGCGGTAGGCGCCGGCCTGCACTACGTTGCGACGGCGGTACGACCGATGGCCGCGACATTGGCGAACGTCAGCGAAGAGGGGACCGTACTGGTCCAGGAGCCGGCCTGGCCGAGGCCCGAGGCGGTTCGGCCGAGTCAGCCACTCTATACCGGCGATGTAGTTTACACCGACGCCTTCTCCACGGCGCAGATTGGGCTACCGGATGGAAGCTCCGTCCACCTGTATCCGGGAACCGCGCTGCAGTTGACCCAGCTTGACGCCAACCGGTATCACTGGCTTTCCGGGCCCCGACGGATCATCAGCATGGCGCTCCAAACGGGGAAGCTGGAGGCGACCGTTACCAGGTTTCCCGCGTCCGGCTCGACGTTCGATATCACCGCCCTCGGCGCGAAGGTGTCGATCGCCGATGGGGCCACCGATGTCTGGCTGAGCCAACCGCGGGTCCAGGGCACGCCGGCGTCGGACAGCTCCCCGGCCCCGGCCTTCACCAATAGCTGCTGCGCGACGCAGGTGCTGACACAGAATGGCTCCGCAATCGTGAGCGGATCGGGCGCCGCGAGTGTCCTGCTGCAGGGCGACCAGCGAACGATGGTGCCGATGGGAGGCACGCCGTTGGGCGTGCTGGCGCCCACCTGGGATCTGCTGGCGAACGGCAGTTTTCATAGCGTGACGTCGGGACTCCCCGACGACTGGGAGGTGCGCCAGGAGGCGCCCAATGGGCAACAGAGCGAAAACCGCATCGCCTTGACGGACGGTTCGACGCCGTCGCTTCACCTGTGGGCGACCGGTGATCCGAAACATGCCGCGCACCACGGCATCTACTTCAAGCAGCAAGTCGGCCGGGACGTTCGCGACTTCCTCAGCCTGGACCTCGTGGTGAGCTTTCGCGTTCGCTCGCAGAGCCTCCCAGGCGGCGGCTACGCGGGCTCCGAGTATCCCTTCCGCGTCACCGTCGACTACGTGCCACGATCCAAACCCGATAGCGAGACCCAGTGGTTCGCGGGTTACTACGTCCTGCCGCCCTTCGGTGACTTCGTGGTCGACCCACAAGCCAAACGAGTGCTCGCCAATCAGTGGTTTCCAACCAATCAAGATCAGCAGCAGGGCGCCCTCCACCTGAGCGGGCTTCCGGACCCGCCGCTCATCATCAACTGGGTCGAGTTCTCTGCATCCGGCTGGAACTTTGACACGGATGTGCGCAGCGTGCAGCTCCTTGCGCAGTAGCAAGTCCTATCGCAGGCAGGTCCGGCCAAACCTGGCAGCGGAAGGGGTGCGTCGCTGAAGCTCTGCACCGTCGCCGAAATGCGCGCCTGGGAACAGGCGGCAATTGATCGCGGTGTCGATGTCGCCATGCTGATGGGACGTGCCGGAGCCGGAATCGCCCAGACGATCGGGGATGACCCGCGCTGCCATGATCCGATCCTGATTCTGGCTGGCCCAGGGAACAATGGCGGCGATGCCATCATCGCCGCGCAGCGCCTGGCCGGCCGGGGTCGCCAGGTTCGCTGTTTCTTGTGGCGTCGCACAAGCGAGGCGGTCCCAACCCCTCCTCCAGAGGCCGAGGTCACCTCAGTTGAGGCCGTTGGGACCGCCAGTCTGCAGGCCTGGCTGGGCGACGCTGGGACGGTCGTGGACGGGCTCCTCGGCACCGGCCGCACCCGCCCCGCCGAAGGCGCACTGGAAGCGATCCTCGAAGCCCTGTCGGCCCGTCTCCAGAAACCACCCAGGCCGCGAGTGGTCGCGGTGGATGTGCCATCGGGTACCGATGCCGACACCGGCTCCGCGGAGGAGCATGCGGTGCGCGCCGACGTGACGCTGGCGCTCGGCCGCGCCAAGGCGGGCACGCTCGTCTTCCCGGCCGCGGAACACGCGGGCGCGGTCCAGGTGATCGACATCGGCTTGCCGGCAGAGGCCGAACCTGCCAGCGGAGAGACCATCGAGATCGGCGTGGTCGCTCGCTTGCTGCCGCCCCGCCGGCCGGACAGCAATAAAGGCTCCTTCGGTAAGGCGTTAGTCGTCGGCGGCGCCGAGCGTTACGTCGGGGCGCCCTGCCTCGCCGCGCACGCCGCTGGGCGGGTCGGCGCCGGGCTCGTGACGTTGGCCACCCCGCGCTGCATCCATCCCATCGTCGCCGCCAAGCTGGACGAAGTGATCTTCGCGCCCCAAGACGACCGCGATGGCGCGCTGGCGCCGGGCAGTGTCGCGGCATTGGTGGAGCTGTGCCGCAAGTCCGACGCGGTCGCCTTAGGGCCGGGTCTCAGCCAGTCTGGCGCTGCCCCCGACGTTGTTCGCGGGTTGCTGGCGGCGCTCCGCGATGAGCCCGGCGCGGCCAGCCTGGTGATCGACGCCGATGCCCTCAATGCGCTCGCCGGCACGCCGGAGTGGTGGCGCGCCATTCCGGAGGGGTGCGTGCTGACCCCGCATCCCGGGGAGATGGGCCGGCTGCTACAACTGGATGCGCGAGCGGTGCAGGCCGATCGTGTCGGACTGGTCCGCCGGGCCGCCCAACAGTGGCGGCAGCACGTCGTGCTCAAAGGAGCGCACACGCTCGTGGCGCGCCTCGACGGCCGCTGGTGGCTGATGCCATCGGCCAACCCGGCGCTTGCTACGGCGGGCACTGGTGACGTATTGTGTGGCAGCATTGCCGGCCTGTTGGCACAGGGACTGGCGCCCTGGGCAGCGGCGGTGTGCGGGGTATGGCTGCATGCCGAGGCCGGCGACGCCGCCGCCAGGAAGCTGGGCGACGCGGGCGTGCTGGCGGGTGACCTGCTCACCGAGCTGCCGCGAGCAATGCGACGGGCTCGACGGTAGTATGAACGCCGTGGCAAGGGGAGCCGTCGTTGCCTACGACGCGGCCAGGGATAGGGAGGACATCGCAGTGGCGGAACAGCGCATTCTCGTTGTCGACGACCACACTGCTATTCGCGCCTTGCTGAAGAGCGTCCTTGAGGAAGACGGTTTCACGGTCAAAGAAGCCCAAACCGGTCGCCAGACCCTGGCGGCCATCGAGCAGTACAGCCCCCATCTGGTGCTGATGGATGTCCGGCTGCCGGACATGACCGGCATCGACGTGCTGCAACAGCTGAAGGTCGGCGGGAAACGCGCCAATGTGATCCTCATGACCGCGTTCGGCACGTCCAATCTGGTCATTCGCGGTACCGAGCTCGGCGCCATCGACTACGTGCCGAAGCCGTTCTCCGACTTGGAAAAGCTGGTCGCGTTAGTCCGGCGGCATCTCAGCTACGACACGGCGCCGCAGGACGCGGAGGGCATCCACCAGGTGCTGGAGCGCGATCCGAAGAACAAGATCATTGGCGACAGCCCGCGCATGCTCGAAGTCTATAAGATGATCGGCAAGATCGCCCCCAGCGACGTCACCGTGCTCATCACCGGGGAGACCGGTACCGGCAAAGGGCTGGTGGCCCATGCGATCCATCAGAGCTCGCGCCGGCGCTTGGGGCCAAACGTTCAGGTCGCCTGCGCCGCCTTGCCGGAAACCCTCTTGGAAAGCGAGCTGTTCGGTCACGAGAAGGGCGCCTTTACCAGTGCGGTGACCATGCGCAAAGGGCGCTTCGAGATGGCCGACAAGGGGACGATCTTTCTGGATGAGATCGGCGAAATGACGCTCTCCACCCAGAAAAAGCTGCTGCGGGTACTGCAGGACAAGACGATCGAGCGGCTCGGATCTGGGGTGGAAAAACCGGTCGACGTGCGAGTCGTCGCCGCCACCAACCGGCGGCTGGAGGACGACATCGAGAGCGGCCGCTTCCGTGAGGATCTCTACTATCGCCTCAACGTGATTGCCATTCACATGCCGGCCTTGCGCGATCGCATGGAGGACCTGCCCTTGCTAGTCCAGCACTTCCTGGACAAGCACCGCCCGTCGGCGGCGGCGGCCGAGCCAAGCCGGATCAGCCAGCAGGCGCTTGACTTGCTCACGGAGCACCACTGGCCCGGCAATGTGCGTGAGCTTGAGAACGTGATCCAAAGAGCGGTCACCCTATCTGCTGGGCGAATGATCACGCCTGACGATCTGCGATTGACCGCTTCCACCGACACGGTACGCGACGCCCCGCGGACCTCGAGTAAGCAACGAACGCTTCCGGAGTCGCTGGCGATGCTGGAGCGTCAGATGATTGACGAGGCCCTCGATCTCGCCAAAGGCAATCGGGACGGGGCGGCCAACTTGCTCGGCATCACGCCCGCCTACCTCGACCAGAAAATCCAGCAATACGGGATCGAATCCAAGCGCGCCGATAGCGAACGAGAACCGGACTGAGCCGATGGAACGTCACGATGAGTCGCTGCCTCTGGATATCACGCTGCGAGAGGTGATCGCCGCCCAGGTGCTGATAAGCTCGGGGGAGCGGATCGACGCCGAGGCGTTGGAATCGCTCAATCGCAAGCTGGACGCGCAGCTCGACGCCTTTCGCCACCACCTCGGCACCGTCCGTTTCGGTGCCGTGCTGAAGAATGC
>Ga0207416_1000901_pt1 | contig 45045 bp, 33 predicted proteins | sample PaiPotPPM11metaG_FD_184107 | JGI IMG/M metagenome (GOLD analysis project Ga0207416, IMG submission 184107) | Iron sulfur acid spring bacterial and archeal communities from Banff, Canada, to study Microbial Dark Matter (Phase II) - Paint Pots PPM... ...
GGCCAACAGTCGACCGTATCGCGCCATCGGGCCTCCCTCGGCGCTGCTGCACAAATTTATCTCGCATTTTGCGCAATTTAACTATCATCGATTCAGATCGTTGTACCCAGTTTTGAAATAGGTTCTAGCCATTTACCGAGCACTTGGAGTTGGTCAGGTTCAGCCGTGGTGAACAGCAGGCCCATGCCCATGCCTAGTTTTGAATAAACAACCTTCGCGTGGGTTTTGAAGGACAGGATGTCTCTTGTGATCGTCAGTGTGACGGCAGAGCCCTTAGCAAACGGGTTGATCGTATCCACGTAGCAACCGTTCCTGCTGATATCCGCGAGCCGTGCCCGCAGCCGGGTGTCCGACTGAATATCGAATACTTCGACTGCGGGCGAGAAAGGATAGCGGGGGCAGCTGCGCTTTTCGACAGGATCGGCGGGAGCAGGAGATACCTGGCCATATGCAATTTTGTTAAGGACTTCCATTAGACGATTCTTAACCGGCGAACAGATGCGAATTCATTAGCGGCAAGGCCAGGCATAGCAAGCACGACGGCGCACCTTTTCTCGGATTCGGCCGCAAAACACATGCTCACCGATGAACGACAACCGCCGCTTCGGGAATACCGCTCTTGAGTAACCTGGCGAATTGCTGAGGGAGCACCGGCCGGCTGAAATAGTAGCCTTGGGCCTCGTCGCACAAGTGGGCCTGAAGAAACTCCAACGCTTCGCGCGTTTCCACGCCTTCAGCTACGACCCGCAGCTTCATGCTTCGGCCCATGCTGATCACCGCCGTCACGATGGATGTATCGTCGGGAGTCGAACCGATCTGACGCACAAACGATTGGTCAATCTTCAGGGCATCGATGGGAAACTTCCGCAAATAGCTCAAGCTGGAGTAACCCGTGCCGAAATCATCGACGGCCAACTGCACCCCTTTAGCTCTCAGTGTTTTGAGAACAGATGCAGCGGATTCGGCACGTTTCATAAGAACACTTTCCGTGAGCTCCAGCTCGAGTGCTCGCGGATCCAAACCAGTCTCGCTAAGGATTGCGAACACACTCTCGAGAAAATTGTCGTCGCGAAACTCCATCGAGGAGATGTTTACCGCGATTGTCCCCAGGGGCAGGCCAGCGTCGACCCATGCGCGGCCCTGCTTGCAGGCTTCACGGAGGACCCACTGGCCAATCGGAAGAATGAGACCGCAGTCTTCCGCAACGGGAATAAAGCGTGCCGGCGAGATCGGGCCTCGTACGGGATGGTTCCAGCGCAACAATGCTTCGGCTCCGGTAATGTCTCCAGTTTTCAAATTGATCTTCGGCTGGTAGTGCAACGCGAATTCTTGCCGTTCCAGGGCGCGTCGCAGGCTCTCCTCGATGGATTGCCGCTCGACGGCGCGGACGTTCATGGCCGGTTTAAAAAATTGATAGCTATGCCGCCCATTTTCCTTGGCCTGATACATCGCGGTGTCCGCATTCTTGATGAGCGTCTCGGCGTCCTTGCCGTCGTCGGGGAAGACACTCAGACCAATACTTGTGGTGACATGAAGATCGTGCTGATCGATGGTGTGAGCCTCGGCCACGGCATGCAGAATTCTAAGGGCCGAGATGGCGGCATCTTCGGATTCTTCCATTTCGGAAAGCAACACAACAAACTCGTCGCCTCCCTGACGGCTTACCGTGTCCGAGTCGCGCACGCAACCCACCAGGCGTTTTGCGATGGATTGCAGAAGCTTGTCGCCGATGGCATGGCCCAGGGAATCGTTGATGTGCTTGAAGCCGTCCAAATCCAAAAAGAGTACCGCGACTTTTTTCGAGTGTCGCGGTGCGAAGACGATCGCTTGGTTCACCCGGTCGTTCAGCAGCATGCGATTGGGCAAACCGGTCAGGAAATCGTGCTGCGCCGAATGGGTCATCTGAGCGGCCATAGCGCGGGCGGTGCTTACGTCGCGGAAAACGATGACAGCCCCGGTAGCCTTTCCGTCGCGGTCATGGATGGGAGCGACGGAGTCTTCGATCGGCATTTCAAATCCGTCCCGCCGGACGAGAATACAGTTCAACGGCAAGTGCACGGTGCAGTCTTGCTCCATCGCCCGCTCCATTGGATCTGGCGTGGTCTCACGGGTCGCGGCGTCCAGGATTTGGAAAACCTCGGCCATGGGCCGCCCTGCGGCTTCTTGCCAGGACCAGCCGGTCATTTTTTCCGCGACGAGATTAAGGAAGGTAATATTGCCCGAGATGTCTGTGCATACAACCGCGTCGCCGATACAGTTGAGGGTGACTTGGGCGCGCTCCTTTTCCACGAACAGCGCTTCTTCCAGGCTCTTGCGCTCGATGGCATAGCGCAGGGCTCGCAGAAGCCCGCGCGTCCCGGTTTGTCCTTTGATCAGGTAGTCTTGTGCGCCTTCCTGCAAGGCTTGCGTGGCCAGCGAATCGTCTTCCAGGCGGGTCAGCACCACTAGCGGGACGCGGGGCGCGGCGGCGTGGGCCCGCCGTACCGCTACCAAACCTTGTGCGTCAGGCAACCCCAGGTCGAGCAAGATGACGTCAAACACACGCTGCGCAAGATGCTTCTCGGCCTCACTTATGCATTCCACGTGTGTCAATTCAGTATCGTGCATACTCTGTTCGCTGAACATCTCGCGGAGCAAACGGGCGTCTCCGGGGTTATCTTCGACCATGAGAAGTACTTTCATCGATTTCTTGCTCATCCGGTTTGCCTCCGCTCCAACAACTTAAACTTTGTATGCCAGAAATCATGAATGTGCTTCACGACTCCCTCGAACACATCCAAATGTAGAGGTTTGCTGAGGTAGCCGTTCGCCTGGAGTTGATCGCTTTTCACAAGATCCACTTCCGCCCCGGAAGAGTCCGGATAACTGTAGGGATCATTTTTAGATTGTCATCCTTTTTGGAGCTACATCTGGTCCCCCAGGATAGTGGGTAGGGCAGGGCTCGCCGAGGTCCGTGCGAATCGATTTGCCCTCGATGAGGAGTACATAATCGTCTGAATGTCTCATGTTCATCAGCACCTTCAATGATCGCGGCAGCATCCTGAATCCCGGCCCTTACTCAAGACATTGAGGAAATTAGGCACGGACAGGAGCGCTGCTCGTTATAAGGATCCCAGGTCATATACGGCGGGTTTTTCCGGCTGCGCCGGTTCTCCAAGTGCTTGCCGAATCACCGACAAGAGCTGAGCATTGTCCACTGGCTTTTGCAGGAAAGCCTTCGCACCTGCCTTGAGCGCCCTGTCCATATTTGCGTTGAGGTCGCGCGCGGACAGGACGATCACCGGGATCAAAGAAAGACTGTCGTTTGCTTTCAACCGCTCCATGACGCTGAAGCCATCACCGGCCGGTAAGCCGATGTCCAGGATAATCAAGTCCGGCATGTGTTTCCGCGCTTCCGCGATGCTCGCCATTCCATCCGCCGCAAAAATAACGTTGTAATGGTTTGCTTTGAGGCGTAAGTGGAGGCCCAGCCGCACATCGGGATCATCATCCACAATCAGAATTGTCTTTTGGCTCATATCTGGACGCTCCTCTGTAAGCCTATGGTGTTGATACGATCTTGAATTCCAGCAGCCAGCTGTTCCACGAAGGTTTCCATCGATTCGTTTTTCTCTCTCGATATGGTCGGCAGAATGCTATGAGAAACGGTGAGCGTCAGGTCTGCCGGTTGGAGCTGTTCGCAGAGCTGGAACTGGCTGCGAATTCGCTTGCTGATAATCTCCGCGCCGTGCTCTTGGGTGTAGGCCACAACGAAAAAAAACTGGCGTGCGCCCGCCGAAACCATGTTCGGCAGCAGTACGTCTGTGTCGGGACGCAAGCATTGTTGCAGCAGCCGGCGCGCCAGGTGTGACATTTCCCTTCGCACATCAGGTGAAAGCCAGCCGTCTCGAGATCCCATCTCTACTGCAAGCAACGCAATGACATCGCCGGGCTTCTTCCCGTGCGTCAACATCGGGGCAATCCAACTCGCCAGAGAAAAAATGGGCACAGTAAAGAAAAAACGACTGCCTTTTTGTGGCTGGCTGCTCACCCAGATCTTGCCACCCTGCCTCGTCACCAGCTCTTTGGAAATGTACAAGCCGAGGCCCAGGCCCTTCCGTCCCGCTTGGCCAGGATCGGTTATCTGATAAAGGTTCTCAAAAATGCGCTCGGTCATCTCCGGCCTGATCCCGCATCCCGTGTCGGAAACTTCCACCAGCAAGAAGCCCGGATCTTTCTCGAAGACCCGGCTCTGGACCTTCACCGCACCGCCGGTGGGCGTAAACTTGATGGCGTTATCGACTAGAATGATTAGGATTTGTCGAATGCGGGTCGGATCAGCGCTCACTGATGGCGACCGGCAGTCCTCAACTGACGAGAGAGTGATTCCTTTGCTTCTAGCGGCCCCCCGAAGTGTATTGACGGTGTAGACGATTGCATCGGAAACCGAAGTACATTCCAGCTCGATAATCAGTTTACCCGCCTGCACTCTAGTGACTTCGAGTAAGTCATTAATCATCGATTGAAGCTGCATGACATTCCTCAGAATGATTTCCAGGTAATCGTGCTGTTCCAGATTCAATTCGCCGGCCAACTTGTCCAGTAGAATAGTGGCAAACTGATAGATCGCGGTAAGTGGTGAACGAAGCTCGTGCGACACGTGGGAAAGGAATTCATCCTTAAACTGCAGCTGCTGCGTCCGGATGAGGTCGGTTTCTGTTTGCAGGCGATGGCGCTCAATGGCATAGCGAAGAGCCCGGGGAAGCGCACGATTTTCGATTTGGCCTTTGATGAGATAATCTTGCGCGCCTTCCTTCATCGCTTGGGCGGCCAGGCCCTCATCGTCCAAGCCCGTTAGCACTATCACGGGGACGCCCGGGGCCACCGCGTGCGCTCGTCTCACGGTCTCGATGCCATGCTCATCAGGCAGTCCCATGTCCAACAGAACAATGTCCGTTCCGCCTTTCGCAAGATGCGTCAGGGCTTCACTCATGCGTAAGAGGTGCGTCAATTCGAAACTGCCCGGTTTCTCCTTACTGAACATCTCGCGGAGCAAACGGGCGTCTCCCGCGTTATCCTCAACTACAAGAACTCGGAGCGTTTCTTCTTTCATGAGCTTGCTTCGCGCGGCAACTGGACCACGGATAGCCAGAAACTGTCGATGCTCTTCACGACTTTGAGGAACCCATCGAGGTCCACAGGCTTGGTGATGTAACAATTGGCATGGAGCCGATAACTCCGCAGGATATCGGCCTCAGACGCAGAGGTAGTCAGGATCACGACAGGAATGCTCTTCAGGGTCGGACTCTCCTTGATTTCCTCCAGAACCTCCCGGCCGTCTTTCTTGGGCAGATTCAGATCGAGCAAGATCAGATCCGGGCGAGGAGCATCGGCGTACTCCCCCCGACGCTCCAGAAAAGACATTGCTTCTGTCCCATCCGACATGACGTGTAAGTTGATATGCACCTTGGCATCTTTAAACGCTTCCCGCGTGAGCCGGACGTCGCCAGCACTATCTTCAACCAAAAGAACTTCGATGGCTGCCGCACCCCCTCCAATCGATTCCATCATTTGGCATCTCTTTCCGGCAGGGAAAAGAAGAAGGTTGAGCCCTTCTTGGGCAGCGACTCGACCCAAATTCTCCCTCCCAATCGCTCCAGCATCTTTTTGCAAATGGCCAATCCGATCCCCGTGCCGGCGAACTCATTTCGCCCGTGCAATCGCTGGAAAAGGATAAAAATCCTTTCAAAGTACTGAGGCTCAATTCCCAGGCCATTGTCATGCACGGAAAAGATCCATTCAGTGCCACCGTTTTTCGCGGCAGAGACGTGTATATGTGGGATTTCGGCACTGCGGTATTTGATCGCGTTCCCGACGAGATTCTGAAGTATCTGGACCAATAGCGTATCGTCCGTCGTGATAGCTGGCAGCAAATCGTGAGTCACAATCGCACCGCTCTCCTCAACCGCTGCTCGTAAGTTCGTAATTGCTTCTTTCAATGCCTTTTCACTGGAAACCCTACAAAACGCTTTTCCATTGGTTCCCGCGCGCGAATAGGCAAGCAGATCCTGGATCAACCTTTGCATGCGGTTGGACCCATCTACTGCATAAGCGATGAATTCATCGGCATCGGAGTCCAGACGCCCCTTGTAGCGCTTGGCCAGAAGCTGCGTATAGCTGGCCACCATGCGCAACGGCTCCTGCAGATCATGTGAGGCCACATATGCAAATTGCTCTAGTTCGTCATTGGAACGCTTCAGTTCTCCCACTGTCTTTAGCAGATGCTCCTCCGATTTCTTGCGCACGCTGATGTCCCGTATCGCTGCCGTCACCAGGATTCCCTCGGCGCTCTCGAGCGGACTCAGCATGATCTCGATTGGAAAATCGCTTCCGTCCTTACGGCGCCCGGTGAGTTCGATCCCCGTACCGATCTGCTGCGCCAGCGCCTCAGCCGCGGTTCGCCGAGCGTCGGCGACTAGCCGTTCCGCGAAGCCTTCCGGAATGATATTCTTCACTTGCTGACCTACCAGTTCATCGCGGTGGTATCCGAACTGTTTCTCCGCCTGAACATTCAGCAGGACGATCCCCCCACTTTGGTTCACCACCACCATCGCATCAGGAGCCGCCTCCAGTAGTCCACGGTACCTGCCCTCCATCTGCTCCAGATGCCTTTCCGCATCTTTGCGCACGCTGATGTCGCGGATCGCTGCCGTCACCAGGATTCCCTGGGCGCTCTCAAGAGGACTCAGCATAATCTCGATTGGAAAATCGCTTCTATCCTTACGGCGCCCTGTGAGCTCAATCCCCGTACCAATCTGCTGCGCCAGCGCCTCAGCCGCAGTTCGTGTACCGTCAGCGATTAGCCGTTCCGCGAAACCTTCTGGAATGATGTTCTTCACCTTCTGCCCAACGAGTTCATCGCGGCTGTATCCGAAGTGTTTCTCCGCCTGAACATTCAGCAGGACGATCTCCCCACCTTCGTTCACCACCACCATCGCATCAGGAGCCGCCTCCAGCAGCCCGCGGTACTTCGCCTCCGTCTCCCTGCGCGCGCTGATGTCACGGCTGATCTCGGAAAAACCAAGTAGACTCCCAGAAGAGTTGCGTGCAGCCGTGATGACTACGTTGGCCCAAAACCGTGATCCGTCTTTGCGCACGCGCCAGAGCTCTGTTTCAGTACGGCCGCTTGCAGCTGCGATCTGGAGCTCCTTTTGCGGTTTACCTTCATCGATATCCTTCTGAAGATAGAAGCGCGAAAAATTCTGACCGATGATCTCTCCAGCTTTATAGCCCTTGATGCGTTCGGCGCCGGCATTCCAACTAACGACCTTCCCGCACGGATCGAGCCTGAAGATGGCATAGTCCTGGACGCCCTCGACCAGAATCCGAAGTCGTTCCTCACTCTCGAGAAATGCTTCCTCCGCCCGTCCGCGTGCGGCGTAGTACCGTTGCACGATCCAGTAGACTAAGGCTGCCATCAATAGCCCCGAAGCGACTCCCAAGATGAGGACAACTTTGGACTGATAAAAACGCCGCCCAGTGTCCGCGTTACCTTCTAACAACGGCTGGCGCTGTTCGGCCGGCATCACGCGAATTACCCCTTGAAACTCATCCATGATCCGCTCGCCCTCTCCATCTCGAATGGCATCCGCTGCCGTTTCCAATCCCTTTGTCCGTCGCAGATCAAGGACTGTTTCGGAGTATTGGATATTCTGATGGGCCGGTCCTTCAAACGTCGGAATCAGCTGCTGCTGAATCGGGTAATCCTCCGCCAAGTTGCGGATGGTCGTTTCCTGCTCCTCGGAACGCAATATGCTGCCACGATGGTGTTGGAGGGATTGTTGGTGGCCTGTTGCTACAGACCCGCGATAGTTCGATTCAACGCCTTGCTTTTCTAAGGGCAAATCCTGTAGGTCCTCCAGAACTTCGTGGGTGTGCCAAACCCATCGGTCGCTTTCTCTGGATTCCAAGATGGCGCGATAGGAGATCGCACCCACGACGAGCAGGGCCAATATGGCGGGCCCAAACGCGAGTTGCAGCGTGCGATTTATTCGAGACTTGGTCTTCATCTCACACCAGTTTAGGAATGATTATTCTTTGCCGGACACGACCCCGAGGGCTGAAAGAGGGCAGCCTGTCGTCGCGAACGGGTTTGTTTCGAAGGGGACTTAAGTTTATATCAGCCCAAGATGGGGTCAATCTGGGTTTGCCGGCCGGTGTCGAACAGGCTACGGTCCGGGTCTGCCAATCGCCTCCAGGGGTATATTGAGCTGCCGAGAAGGCTCCGGCGCCAACGTGTAATAGTTCACGTCCGATGCCACTAAGGCCCGCGCGGTAGCCCCTGAATCAAGGGGCCTGGAGAAGAAGTATCCCTGCGCGAATTCACAACCAAGTGATTTCAGTTCGCTCGCCTGTTCGGCTGTCTCCACGCCCTCCGCGATAACCTTCATGCCCAGGTTGCTTCCGAGGCTTAATATAGTTTTTACGATTTCCCGGCTTTCGCTATTGTTCAGCATATCGGAGACAAAGGAGCGGTCGATTTTCAGGATATCCAGTGCAAAGCGGCGCAGGTAGCTAAGAGACGAATAGCCTGTTCCGAAGTCGTCGATGCACAGACGCACACCTAGCTTTCTGAGCTCTCTGAGAATTCGCGTCGTGCGCTCCTCATCCCGCATGGTGACGCTTTCAGTCAATTCCAGCCTCAAGGTTTCCGGTGCAAGCCTGTTCTCCTGCAAGACCTGGGCGATTTGGCTGACTAGATTGGCCTGCGTAAACTGCTTGGCAGAGATATTGACGGCCATTGTAAACGGCGGCCTGCACGGGAATTGCGCGTTCCAGATGCACAATTGGCGGCAGGCTTCCTGCAGAACCCACTCCCCAATCCATAGAATCAACCCGGTATCCTCCGCAGCGGAGATAAACCCTCCCGGCATTACCAGACCAATCCCCGGCCTTTGCCATCGCACCAGCGCTTCGAACCCGGTGATGCGAAAATCGATCAGCGAGACGATCGGCTGGTAATGGACGAGAAATTCCTGGCGCTCCGTAGCCTTTCGGAGGTCCGTTTCCAGCCTGAAGCGCCCCGCTGCGGTGGCGTGCATCGTAGGATCGCAAAGTTCGTAACGCGCCTTGCCGAGGGCCTTGGCGCGGACCATTGCTGTATTGGCATCGCCAAGCATATCTTCCGCCGCGCTGTACCCGCTTCCACTAAATGCAATGCCGACACTCGCGGTGGTGAATACCGCCTGTCCATCAACTTCAAATGGTGCTTGAATGTTTTGTTGGATACGCTCGGCCACACCGATTCCCTCGCTCGCATTCCGGATGTTATCCAGTAAGATCGTAAATTTGTCGCCTTCCAGCCTCGCCAGTATGCCGCTCCCCTCCAACAGACCGGTCATCCCGCCCGCAGCTGCCGAACGCAACACTGCGTCATCCCGGCGGATGGAGCTGTGTAGCCGCTCGGCGATCTGCACCAGGAGCCAATCACCCGCGGAGATGCCTAGGCTGTCATTCACGACCTTGAAGCGATCCATGTCAATGGACAACACAGCAAACTTATATTCGGGGTGGAGCATTCCCCAACTGACGCACAAGGTCAGGCGCTCCAGAAAGAACGCACGATTTGGCAGGCGCGTCAGAGGATCGTGGAGCGCACCGTAAGTCACCTTGTCTTCGAGTTTCAGGATGCGCTCACCGCAGCGCAACCGCGCCTTCAGTTCTTCGAGGTCAAACGGCTTGGTTAGATAATCGTCTGCTCCGGCTTCGAGTCCTTTGACGACATCTTCTTTGGATGTTCTCGTCGTCAGCAGGATCATGTAGATGTATGGGAATTCGGTATGTCTGCGTATCTCGCGGCATACCTCGAGTCCGTTGAGCCCTGGCATGATCCAATCCAAGAGTGCCAACCTGGGCCCACTTTTGCTGGAGAGAGATTCCAGCGCTGCGCGCCCGTTCTCGACGCCGACAACTTCATAGCTAGCCTGCTCCAAAGTTTTTTGCAGCAGGTGCCGCGTCATCCCGTCATCGTCGGCAACGAGTATTCTGATGCGTTCACGCTTTCGTGCCGGCCTCGATCTCAATTCCATTCCCGATCTCCGGGGAACCCAGGGTGGTCCCGAGAAATCATCCGAAGCCCCGGAGACAGACATGATGAGCGCAGCTCGCTGGGATCTTTCGAGCGATCCACGAGCATCAGACAACCTAGGAGGTTTGCGGAAGGGCAGGAATGCGGCGCTACGGTTTTTGGGGGCGTGGCCACAAGAACTGCCATTTTAAGGTGGATATTGAGGGCTGTGGTTTGCAACGTACTTTCCCCTTAACGTCCTCTTATACTGAGCCGACCCGCGCACGCGAGACCGGATTACAAAACGATAATGAAAGCAGCAGCTCGTGTAGGATGCGGGAGAAGGCGCAGCAGCCCGAGGAGCAGATTGTTGAAGGGGAACTTAGTATCAATCCGCGGATGGAGGGAGTCAATGCATTTGTTCCTCGGCGGAGCCAAAAGAGCAGGAGGGCTGTAATTGATGTTCAGGAAGGACTAGGAGTTTCAGCCGTGGGCAGGCCATCAAACTATCAGTCACAACAAGAAAGAAAATCGAGGAGACGCTCTTATAGAGCTGACCTCACTAATCGGCGAAATTGGCGGGGCGAAGCATTCGAATTACTACAACTTCAAAATTCGGGGCACCTCGGCACGACGTTCACCATCGATGCATACTCCGCGGAAGAAGACCTCGCGAGTCCCACCAAATGTGTCTTGCAAGGTGGCGTGGAGCTGCTACGTCACCCGATTAAGACCAACATCGCTGCTTCGCTCACTGTGGTCGTGCACGTTGAGCGCCGCCCCGGAGGTAGATACACTTCCGAAGTTCTACTGATCCGCAGATACGATATGGATGCGGGCCACTTCGACTATGGCGCAGAGGAGTTTTCCATCATGGAATTGGAAAATATGGGAGAGGGCCAATATGTACGAACAGTAGATTGATTATGTACTATCAACAAGCTAAAGAAACGAGCGGGCGTCGTACAATGGCAGTTTAGAAGCTTCCTCTAGCGAACCTTAACACGCTGAATTGGCGGCACTTAGCTGAAAGCAAATTACTGGTAATTGGAGAATGATGGAAAACGGTTCTCACCTTAGCAAGGCAGCCAATCGAGCGGGTCCGGGTCACGGGATTTCGTTTGCGGCTGCTTGCGGTCAGGTCGCAGAGCTCCTCGCTCAGCGCAAACCTGTGAGGAATCTCTCTGACTGATAGACGATCCCCACCACCTCTACCCCGGCTGATAGGCATTTAGCGAAACACCTAGGAGAAAAAGTGGGCTGATAGGCTAAGGTTCCAGTCATGAATCTTAGTGTTCAGCGGCACGGATGACGAGCGGATTCATGAGCCTCGGGGTGATGACCGCTTTAGGAAGATTTTGTCAACCCGTTCCGCTCGCGCATGCTCCCTCGTGAGAGAAATTGGGTACACCCAACCTGCGAACCTGAATGCAACATTAAATTTGCTTTAGCTTACGGGAAAATTCCTCCTCGGGGCTAGACTCTAGGCTTGCTTGACGGGAGATCGAATATTGAACTCAACCGGGGGCCAACTGTTATGAAAATAACGGAATTAGCATTTTTCATATGAGGGAATTCTGGAAATAAGGTTGAGATGTGCCAAGATCTGGATTCTAACGTGGCCGGGAGGGCGGTAACAGTCGCGGAGACGCCTTATGTGCCAATGGATTGATGGGAAGAGGAAGATTAGCATCTGCTTGATGATATCGGTCGGTTTTCTCTTGCTTTTTCTCACACCGCTTAGAGTCTCGGCTCAAGCTGGCTCGGGTACACTTACAGTCAAAATTACAACTAAATCTGGCGCTCCGATTCCCAATGTAAGTTTGCTTTTCACGAATAAAGAGAATGGCCATACCGTTTCCGCAACGACGAAAACGAATGGAAGCTATGAATTGCACAATCTGGAGGCCGGAGAGTATGAAGTTGCCATCTCTGCCACAGGTTTCGCTGTAACAAAGGCGAGAATGACAGTCCACGCTGGAGCGCACGAGGTTGCCAACTTCGTGCTTGAAGGCGACAATCGACCCACCGGCTCATCGACTGTGCGCGGCACGGTAAGTTCGGAAAGTGTGCGCGATTTGCCGTTAAACGGACGCTCTGCCTCGGACCTGGCGGCGTTGGAACCGGGAGTGGAGACCGCTCGAACGCAATCTTCGGGGCAAGGCAAATATGGTTTTGGAACGCAAATGACAATTTCCGGAGGCCGGCCACGACAAAACGATGCGCGGCTGGATGGCCTCAGCGTGAACGATTATGCGAATGGCGCGCCTGGAAGCGCTCTAGGCGTAAGTCTGGGCGTAGATGCGGTCGAGCAGTTCACGGTGCTTACGAGCAACTATCCGGCACAGGTTGGTAGATCCTCGGGAGGTGTTGTAGGGGCGACAACGCGATCGGGCACGAGCAGTTTTCACGGTGACGTTTTTGAGTTTCTACGTAATAGTGCGCTGGACGCGCGCAATTTCTTCGACGGGGCAAAGCCGCCGTTTCGGCGTAACCAATTCGGAGCATCGGCCGGCGGGCCGATCTGGAAAAGCCGCACATTTATTTTCGGCGACTACGAAGGTTTGCGGGAATCGCAGGGCGTAACGCAGGTAGACACGGTCCCATCTGCGGCGGCGCGCGCGGGCAATCTTTCCTCGGGAGTCGTGCAGGTTGACCCAAACGTGCTGCGCTTCATGAAGGCGTTCTATCCGCTGCCAAACGGCAATTCCCTGGGATCGGGCAATACGGGAATCTACACATTTTCGGGGCAAGAGGTGACGCCGGAGAATTATTTCACGACCAGGGTCGATCGCGAATTTTCAGCTGGTGACACACTGTCTGGAACCTACATGTTCGACAGTGGAACCGTCCGGCAACCCGACGAGCTAAATAACAAGCGAACCGGGTATGATTCGCGCCGGCAATTCTTTACCCTGAACGAGACTCACCCTTTTAATCCGCGATCGATTAATTCCTTCAGGTTTGGGATATACCGTGTGGTGGCGACGACGGGACTCACCTTTGGAAGTGGAAACCAATCCGCGGGGAATCCGACACTTGGGGCCGTACCGGGGCAGAACGCACCAGCGGTGAGCGTACCCGGCCTGACCCTGTTTACCGGTGGCTTGGGAGCGATTACCGTTTACCATTTTCATTGGACATCGATTCAGGCATATGACGATATCTCTTGGACAAGGGCGAGCCATTCGCTAAGATTTGGCGGGGGCGTCGAACGGATTCGGGACAATGAATTGGGAGTTTCCAGTCCGACCGGAGAATTTCTCTTCAAGACGCTGCCGGATTTTCTGACCAACAATCCTTTTTCATTTGCGGCGGCGATCCCAAGCGAAGTCAGCCCGCGCGGAATCCGCCAGACCATCCTGGGAATCTACCTTCAGGACGATTGGCGGTGGCGTCCAAATGTTACGATCAATCTGGGCCTGCGTTACGAAATGGCCACGGTTCCCACGGAAGTGCACGGCAAGCTGACAGTTCTCCGGAAGCTCACCGCTGCAGCTCCACACCTGGGCGATCCGCTGTTTGCGAACCCTACGCGACACAACTTTGAGCCGCGGCTAGGCTTTTCCTGGGACCCGTTTCGAAACGGTAGGACCACTGTGAGCGGAGGAGCTGGTATTTTTGACGTGCTGCCGTTGCCGTATTTGTTCCAGATGAACGAACTGTTTTCCAGCCCATTTTTTGAATCCGCGAGTTCGCGGAACCTTCTTCCCGGAACGTTTCCGAGCGGGGCGTTCGCGTCGCTTACTGCATCCCCAAAAACGCTCCGGCAGGCCTACTTCGATCCCACCCCGCACCGCAATTACGTCATGCAATGGAATCTGACGATTCAGCGCGAGTTTTCTGGAAATGTGAGTCTACGAACCGGCTACGTAGGGTCGCGAGCCATACACCAACCCTTCCGAACAGAGGATGCAGACATCGTATTACCTACGCTGACGACGCAGGGATACCTGTGGCCGACACCGTTGGGCAGCGGCACGCGGCTGAACCCGAATGCCGGACGCATTACCGCCGCATTCTGGGATGGGCGCTCGTATTACGACGCGCTGCAAGTGCAGGCAAAGAAAAAGATCGGACGCGCTTCCCAGTTGGCGGCATCTTACACTTGGGGCAAGACGATCGACACGGGATCTGGAAGCATGGTGGGGGACGAATACACAAACTCGATTTCCAGCCCGCTGTTCTTCAATTTGAGGCTGAACCGGGGGTTGGCAGATTTTAATGTCAGTCACGACTTGAATGTGAACTTTATGTGGGTGCTTGGCGCTCCCAAATGGAAATCCAGTCTCGCGGAGTGGATGCTGAGCGGATGGCAATCGGGTGGAGTTTTTCAAGCAAGTACGGGGGTGCCATTTACTCCAGGCTTCGCGGGAGACGCGCTGGGTGTGGGCAGTACGGATCCTAATATCGATGTGCCAAACATAAGTGGTGGGAAGGGCTGCGGTTCGTACGTAAACGGCGGTAACCCGAATCATTACATTAAGACGGAGTGTTTCTCGATCCCGACCGCCCCCGACCAGACGTTCTTCAATGCAAACTGCGATCCGGCGCCACCGATCGGGCCAAACGGCAATCGTCAACAACTTGCCCCAGGGGATCTGAGATGCTTCAACCTTCGGGGGAATCTGGGACGCAACACGCTGATCGGCCCCGGCTTGGTGAACTTCGATTTTTCTATCTTCAAAAACAATTACGTCAAGAGGGTTTCCGATGCGTTTAACGTGCAGTTTCGGGCAGAGTTTTTCAATGTGTTCAATCGCGCGAATTTTGCGCCGCCCCTGGATAACCGGAACATTTTTGATGCCTCCGGAGCCCCAATCGCCAATGCGGGACTGATAACGTCAACGCAAACACCGTCGAGACAGATTCAGTTTGCGCTGAAGGTGATTTGGTAAGGGGGCGCCGGCTAGAATCGATTGGTGCGGAAGTTCAGGGGAGAACTAGCGTGTTATTTCGCTTGGGAACTTCTCCCACCGGGATGACGGCGACAATCTGCAAGGTATGCGTATCAATCGCGGAAACCGACATGGCGGCAGAGTTCGAAATGTAGAGGGTTTTGCTATCCGGAGTAAAAGTGATCCACTCGGGTACGGAACCTGTCGAAGAGCGCCCCAGCGCGTGTACTTCTGGCAAGGCAACATACCCGAGCAATTTCAGGTCAGGCAGTGAGTATTTGAAGACGGCATTGGCCAAGGTGCTGTCGACCCACAAAGAAGTTCCGTCGGGTGTAACTCCGATGCCATGGGAAGGAGTGCCCGTCCTGGCTTCGGCGATGCCGAAACCTCCGGGCTGATCCGGCAGCTTGATCCTGGCAACCTCTGCCCGCTTGGCGAAATCCACAACCGCGAATCCATGGAAGCCTGAAAGTTGCACGAAGATCCGGCTGGTGGATCCGTCGGAGTTGGACTCGAAGGCCATGGGACGCACTCCGTTGTCAAACCTTGCCTCCCATACGGCTTCTTCGCTGCGTAGGTCAATCACCGTGGCGGCTTTATTTTCAATCGAGCCGCTGACCGCGTACTCGCCATCGGGCGTGACGAACACGTTGTGCACGCTGCCATCGACGGGGATGCTTTTCACCCGGCTAAGGGACGCCGTATCGATCACATCGACAAAGCCGGGCTGCTTCCGAATGCCGACCAGGACGCGGCCACCATCCCTGGTAATCGCAATGTTGTTCGGGCGACCACTGAGAGCTACCTTTTTCAGGATCTTGGCGCTTTTGCGTTCGACCACATCGAGGACGTTCTCGGATTCGTTGCTGACATAGACCCGTGACCCATCAGGAGAGAAAGCGACGCCGTGGGGCAACTCGATGCCGCGCAGGACTTGGACGACTTTGTTCGTCGCCGCATCAATCACATCGACAGTATCACCGGCGCTGTTGGTCACGTAGATCCGAGTGCGGGAGTCGGCAGAAGAATCCGAAGGCAATTCCGCATGAGTTCCACGCACCCAGTCCGCCAAGACAAGCCAGTCGGGGTCGTTCTGAGATGCGAATTGTCTGCCTCCGGAATGGAAGGGATCACCGCCAGATTCCGGCGCGAGGGGATGGATCAAAAGCCTACTGGAAGAGGGATCCCCGGGAACAACCTGTTGTAGTGCGCTCTCAAAGTTTCGTCGAGACTGCTCGGTGGTCCACTTTCCGCTCCCAGGCAACAGCGTTTCCAAATGAAAAACTCTGTCGGAGAGGATGTGGCAACCGTAGCAGCGGGCATGTCCAGGGCGCTGCTTCAATAAAATCGGCTGGACTCTGGTCCTGAAAAAATCAAAATCCAGAAGATCCGCTTTCGGGGAAAGAGGGGTGCCTCGGCGGATCCAGTCAGCAATCATTTGCCATTCCGGGTCCTTCCGTGAAGCCCAGAACTTACCGCCTGAATGGGACGGATCGCCGCCGGCTTCTTGCGCAAGCGGATGAAGCAGCAGGCGGCTTTTCATTGGATTGGAGGGCGCGACCAGTTGGGAAACGACCTCGAAGTTCCTGCGGGATTGTTCTTCGGTCCAAGAGGAGCTTCCCGGGAAAAGCGGCTGCAAGCGCAGACGCGTAGAGAGGAGGGAATGGCAGTCGTAGCAGCGCACGCCATCTTTTCGTCTCTCGAGGAAAATCGGCTCAATGCGAACTCTGTAGGTCTCAAAATTAAGGGACGACTGTGGGTGCCCCGCGGCACTGGCCGATTGAGTGGCACTCTCTCGAAGTAACGGAAGGACAGCTTGCGTCTGGCGGAGTACGGATGTGGAAAGTCCAATGGCTCCCGAAAGCAAAATGCCGAGGGCTGCGACGACAAACAGTAAGGGATTTGCTCTAATTGCGCGTGACATCTCAATTTCCGATGATCGTACCGATCATTCGCGAGCCGTGCGATTCTGACCGGCTCGCGAACGGCGGTTGGCGGTCACAATACTGCCGCAAACTCCGCGACCAGGTGCTGCATCCTTCAAAGGCTAGAAGATGAACTTAATCGCAAATTGGATCTGGCGCTCCGGAATGGTCGTCCGAGTTAAGACTCCCGCCGTCCCTCCTGCACTCGGCGACAGCGATACACCAGTTGCGCCGAAGATGTCGGTATTGCCATCTCCGGGTCCCGGAGGAGCAAAGTTTGCATGATTGAGAATATTGAACATCTCGACGCGAAACTGAACGTTGAAATTGTCCGAGATTTTTTTGATGTGATTGTTCTTGAATACGGAGAAGTCCAAATCGGTAATGCCGGGACCGATCAAAATGTTACGGCCGGCGTTACCGCGAAGATTGAAACATTGCAAGGATTTGGGGTCGATGGGACCTCCGGCGCTCGGAGGCGCAGGGCTGCAGTTGGCGTTCCAGAAGGCCGCGTTGGGCGCCGTTGGGATACCAAAGCATTGAGTCTTGATGTAATTGTTCGGGTTGCCGGGATTCGTAAGAGAGCGACACCCGGGGCCTCCAAGCCGATTTGGGTACGCGAAATCGTCGCTGCTAAGTGTATTCGCGGGGTCTCCGCCGGTTCCCCATGTTGGGGTGAACGGCACGCCGTCGCTAGCTGTGAAAATTAGCCCCAATTCCCAGCCATCCGTTAGCCATCGTGCAGGCCCTAGAGACGACTTAGCAGTTGGAATGTCCCAAGTGCCATTTAGAACGAGTGTCCGCCCGACGTTAAAATCGGAGAGACCCCGGGTCAATTTCATGTCAAACCAGTTCAGGCTGGAAATGGAGTTTCCAAATGCGTCGCCTGCAAGGGTTGCAGAGCTCGTATCCATGCTCTTTCCCCAAGTGTAGGTGCCCTGTACCTGGAAGCCATGGCTCATGCGCTTCACCAACTGCAATTCGAGAGCATTAAAATAAGAGCGCCCTTGATAGAACATTCCGCGAACAGAACCGAAGTTCGGATTGATAGGATTCGGAGCAACGCATTGCGCCGGGTCGCTGCCGTTGGGATCGGTCTGATTGCATTGTGCCGAGTACAGATTACCGAGGACATCCACCTGCGGCCAGAGGTACCCTGAGGAGGTCTTGGTTGGGAGAATCAGATCGGCTTCATCCACCCGGAAAGGCTGATGCACGCCGCGCGAGCCCACGTATGCAACCATGGCCATTAGGCTTGGAGTGAGCTGGTACTGCACATTGAGATTCCACTGGATGACGTAATTGCGCTTGGGATTGGGCTCGACGTAAGTTGAGCGCAGCTTGTTCGCAGTTATGTCCGCGGAAGGCACGGCGAAAAACGTAAGTGGCTGAACATTAGCCGAGACCGAGTTGATCGACGTATATTGAAAGAATGGGGCCGATTGGGTCGTCAGGAGAATAAACTGGTAAGGCAGCGGAAGGACATCGAACAGGCCGACTCCGCCCCGCACGGCCATTTTCTGGCTATGCAGCGGATCCCAGGCAAAACCTATCCGCGGCTCAAAGTTCTTCGTCGTGGGATTGTTAAAGAAAGGGTCGCCAAGATGGGGTGTGGCGTCAGAAAGGTTTCTCAGATTGGCGAGCTTTCCGTTAATTTCTGTCGGAACGGTGGTCATCTCATAACGCAGGCCAAGATTGAGCGTAAGGTTGGATCGCCACCGCCAGTCATCCTGCACATACGCGCCGAAGAGAGTCTGGCGTAGATCACGAGGTGTAAGAGAGCTGGCGATTCCGCCTTGGAATTTGGAAGGACTGTTCGTCAGAAAAGACTGGAGATTGTTGAAGAACCAGATCCCGTTCGCATCGGTAAGAGCAGTCACTTGGAGCAGCATGCGTTCAACCGCCACGCCAAATTTAATGGAATGAGTGCCTTTGTTGAAGAACGCATCATCGTACCCCTGGAAGGAGTTCCAGCGGTACAAATAGGTCGGGAGTCCGCCTACACCGCCGGTCATCGAACTAAGTCCATTGACGTTCACTACTGCGGCGTCCCTTCCGGGGAAAGCGCCCAGGGAAGTATCCGCTGCCGCCGGATTAATTGCGCTCAAACTCGCATCGTTGTTGACGTTTTCGTGGTTGTAGCCAAACCGGGCCGCATTCACGAGGCTAGTACCGAAGCTGTGCGTCTCCTCTATGGCAACGATCTGCCTCGACGAAAGGGTATTAAGTTCAACATTGCCGACCGGGTCCGGAGAGCTATACGGCGTCTTGTCGTACAGGTATGTGCCGAATACACTGTCTTTGTCGGAGAACCTATGATCAATACGGGTTGTGAGGAAATTCTCGTTGATAACTTGTTGCCCCGAGAAGGTCGAGATAAACACGTCTGGGTTGCCATTTAACGGGCCGCCGTTCGGTTTGGGGAAGAGTGGCAGATATTTCTGGACGGCGGGGTCCACGGTAATGGTAAGGGGATTGCCATTCGAATCGTGGATATTCCCGTTGCGCGCAGCCAGCGAAGGCACGAAATTCACGTTGGCAATGCCCTTCGATTGGCGGATGCCCTCGTAGTCCGCAAAAAAGAATGTGTGATTCTTCAAGATTGGCCCCCCGACATCACCCCCGAACTGGTTCCGCTTGAAAGGCGCTTTCGGAATGCCGCCAGCATTCTCAAAAAAGTTTGCCGCGTCCAGCGCGCTGTTCCGCAGGAACTCGTATGCACTTCCATGGAACGCGTTTGTTCCCGAGCGTGTGATGGCGTTGACGACTCCGCCGGAGGTCTTCCCGTACTCCGCCGAGTAATTGCTGGTGAGGACAGAGAACTCCTGAATAGCATCCACGCCGAGATTTCCACCCAGGACGCTGCCGGGCGCCCCGTTTCCATAATCGTTCAGACTGATGCCATCCAGGCGATAATTATTCTGCTGCGGCCGGGCTCCGGAGATGGTCAACTGCTGTCCGAATCCGCGATTCCCGCGGTCCGAGCCTGTGGCGAACGTCGGCTGGGTCTGAATCGTGGCCACACCCGGCTGTAGTGCTGCGAGATCCGTCCAGCTGCGGCCGTTAAGAGGCAGCTCACGCATCGTGGTCGCGTTCACCGTGGCGCTGATATCCGAGGATGAAACCTGCACAGATGGGGCTTCAGAGGTCACTTCCACCACAGTTTTCGTTGCGGACCCGACGCGCAGAGTGAAGTCATAAATTTGGTGTGCGCCGACGGTGAGCGAAATGTCCTCCCTCTTTTCCGTGCTAAATCCCGCTACGGCGACAGTAATTTGATAATTTCCGGGAAGCAGGTTTGTCGCTGTATAGAAGCCGTCCGAGTTCGTCACAACCGTCGTGCTAATCCCCGTCGCGACGTTTAGGATCACGACCTGAGCCCGGGGAATCAATTTGCCGGACGGATCGATAATAGTGCCGGAGAGGGAACCGCCAGCAACTTGGGCACTGGCAGGAACAGAAAATAGAATTCCGAGTATCAGAAATACTACCGTCGTGCAGCAATTCAGATACATTGCAGAGCTTCTTTGAGAGAACACAGGAACACCTCCACGATTGAGGCGGAGCCTAATGCGTATCCCAGAAGGCTGCCTTAACCCAATATTAATTTCTATTTAGGAGGGCTTTCGAGGCTGCTTCGGGCAAAGGGGGCCGTGGGTAGGATCACCGTGAATGTCGAACCTTTGCCTAGTTCGCTCCGGCACTCGATAGAGCCTCCGTGGGCGCGGACGATGGCTTGGGCAATAGCCAAACCCAGTCCGCCGCTGTAGCTGTCGCCGTTGTTGGAGGGTGCGGCGCGGAAAAACCGTTCAAATATGAACGGCAAGTGAATATTTGGAATTCCAATGCCTTCATCTGAGAAATGGGCCCGAATCGTACCCTCCTGCTGCTCCAAATCCACGCGAATTTGAGTTCCACTTGGGGAGTACTTGATGGAATTATCGAGAAAGATCAGAAAGAGCTGACGAAGGAAGGCTTCATCGCCGTAGTAAGAGACGTCTTGGGTCAACTCCCTTTGGATGACAATATCCTTTCTGCGTGCGCGCGAAGTCACTAGAGCACACGCCTCTTCCATGACTTCGTTGATATAAAGTGGCTCGCTAGCAAGGCGCAACTGCCCCGCATCTGCCATTGAGAGCGTGAATAGCCCCTCTATAATGCGCGTCAGTTTCTTGAACTCGTCATCAAATATACAAAGAGTTGTTCGATATTCTTCGACAGTGCGTGGCTTGGAAAGCAGCAATTCAGTCTCGCCGTGGAGTACAGCCAGCGGCGTGCGCAGTTCGTGCGAAGCATCGGTCACAAATTGACGCAACTGCCGCAAGGCTGAGTCCACGCTCTGCAAAAGTTGATTGAAGGTCTGCGCCAGGCGGCCCAGTTCGTCATGAGGGGAAGATACTGGCAAGGGTGCCCAGAAACCTTGCCGGTTTGTCACCTGTTTTGCCATTAGTGCGGCGTGGCGTGTGAGTGCGTTGACAGGTGCGAGACTTCTCCCGACGTAAATGGCTGAAATTCCAGCTGTGAACAAGAGGCTTAGAGGGAACAGAAGCAGGGCGACACTGCCAAAGCTATCCAGCACTCGATTGGTTCCCAGGGTAGATATGGCAACAGCCAGGATGCGTATCTGTTCCCCTTGCTGAAAAGGGATGAGTCCGAGATGCACTGATTGGGAATCTCCGATTCTTGCAATGCCAAAGGTAGGGACTGAATCCGTGAAGCGGATTCCCTTGAAATCAATCGGAGCAGTTAGGTTTTTCGAATGTTGAAGCACCTGACCAGTATGGTCGAGAAGCACAAAATACTCTCCGGGTATGTCTAGCCGGCCGATATCCTGGGCATTGGGTTCGGCGCTGATGTCAGCTAACAGAGGTCGAGCCGTCTCGAGCAATTGGCGGTTGATTTGAGCACGAACCTCATGGGCCAGGAGACCCCAGAAAGCAAGATACGAAGCAGCCAAAAGAACGCTAACCACAGTGCAAAACAACAACATCATCCGAAAACGGAGTGTCGTTCCCCTCATGAATCTGATGCTCCCAAGCGGTAGCCCACTCCGCGAACGGTGTGAATCAGTTTCGTCGATTGATTCTGGTCGATCTTTTGGCGCAAACGGTTGATGTAAACTTCCACAAGGTTTGTCTCGCTGTCAAAGTGGCAATCCCACACATGCTCAATGATTTCACTGCGCGTGATCAGGTCCGGCGCGCGAAGCAGGAAAAGCTCGAGAAGCGCGAATTCCTTGGCTGTGAGAGGAATTATCTCTGGGCCGCGTGTAGCGCGGTGGCGGTGGCGATCCAATTCTAGATCTGCGTAGTGAAGCTTAGCATTGCCAGTTTGCAGGCCCCTCCTCACGAGCGCCCGCACACGCGCCAGGAGTTCCGCCAGGACAAAGGGCTTGGTGAGGTAGTCATCAGCACCCGCGTCCAGGCCTTCCACCCTTTGCTCCACCAAACCTCTGGCCGTCAGCATCAGGATGGGGGCTTCCACGCCCTGCTGGCGCAACTCCCGGCAGACTTGAACGCCATTCAGCCCAGGTAAGCGGACGTCCAGAAGTATGGCGTCATACGTGACATCCGGAGCAATTTCGAGGGCCTTTTCCCCAGTCTCAACAACATCGACGGCGTAGGAGTTTTCCCGTAAAGCTCGTGCGATGAAGCTGGCAACCTTCCGTTCGTCTTCGACCAATAGTATGCGCATAGTTCTTGCACAACACCTTCGCACAACAACCGGTGAGCTAGCGTCGAGCAGGGGTTCCCGCTATGAAGTGGCATGCCCGACTGGGTCGCCGGCCCAGGCAAATCACCGCCGAATTCACTTCAGTTCATTCCGGATGACTTGACCTCCCTTCATTACGAACGTGACCCGTTCGAGTTCGCTAATGTCTTTCAGTGGATCCGCGGAGACGGCGATGACATCCGCAAACTTGCCCTTCTCAATCGAGCCAATGCGGTCTTGCCAACCCATCATTTCCGCCGCGACGATGGTTGCGGACTGAATGGCTTGTGCCGTGGTCATACCATATTTCACAAAATACTCAAACTCCTTGGCCTGAGTTCCGTGCGGGAATGGGCCTACTCCGCTTCCGAACGAGATCTTGACCCCGCGAGAGATTGCCAGTCGGCCGCTTTTTTCTCGCAGGGTTTCCAAGCTGTACTTGCCACCGGTCGCTTTGGCGTCTGGTATGGTGTATCCGGAAAGAGAATAGTGATACGCGGTCAGCTCGAGGTAGATTCCCTTCTTCTTCATCAAGTCAGCCGTAGCCGTATCCAGGTCAACGGCATGTTCAATCGTGTCCACGCCAGCATCGACGCAGTTACGTAAACCTTCGCCCCCAAACGCATGGCAGGCGACTTTCTTGTGATGGCGATGAGCCTCGTCCACGATGGCGTCGACTTCTTCCTTGGTGAAGGTAGGATCACACCATAAAGTCCCATCCGGCCCGAACTCGTAGTCGGATGTAGAATGGAACTTAATCCAATCGGCTCCATAGTGAATCTGTTCACGAACTGCCTGGCGCGCGGCCCAAGGACTGTTGACCGTTTCGTACTTTCTGGGCAAATTTACTTCGGGGGATCCCAGAATGCCCTCGCCGGTAGTCACGAGTCCCATCGTTGACACCTGCATCCGAGGGCCCTGGAAGATTCCACGATTAACGGCTCTTTTGATGTCCACGTCGGCATAACCGCCGCCGTGGCTCATCAGATCGCGTATGGTGGTAAATCCGGCACGAAGATCCTTCTGGGCGTTGGACAATGCGAGTAAGGTTCGGTACTCCCTGGTGTCGCTAATGTCATTGGCGAACGGTGGGCCTCCAGGTTTGATGCCATCGAGTCCGAAGCCAAAGACATGGGTATGGCCGTCAATCAGGCCGGGCAAGACGGTAGCCTTGCTGAGGTCAACTACCCAGGCGCCCGCCGGGATCTGCACACTTTCCGCGGGTCCCACGTCCATGATCTTCTCGCCTGCTATCAGAATGACTTGATTTTCCTTTTCCTCCCCTGACTTGCTATCGAACAAGTGACCAGCGCGGATGGCGATAAGCGATGGAGTCTGCGCGCGGATCGTCCTGCACGTTCCAAGTATCAGGAGGCAAGCTGCTAATCCCGATGTCCAAATCTTCAATTGAACCTCCGCGTGCGGCGAATAAGCTACCCGAAAAGCATTCAAGGGTTTGCTACCACCCGTATCGTGTAAAAGGGGCTCAACACCCGTGTGGATCTCGTACTTCGGCCTGCGCATGTTGAGCCCAAATCCTGCGATTTTACAGCACTTTCAGTGGACTTCGAAAACGAGGACCTCGGCGTTGGTCGTTCCGTGCTGCGGCACGGCCACGAAATACCGGTTCAGCTGAGGAACCAAAAGTGCGGTTTTCCCCAGCGGCCCTGTAGGGACTTTCCCCAGTGACTTGTAGTTGTTGGCGTCAGTCTGCTCATACACGTCGGAGTCACCATCACAGGCGGCGTAGAGACGTTTGCTGACGGGGTCAAAAACGAGATCGTCGACGCCCTTCGTAATCGGCAGGGCGACAATTTCCTTACCCGTTTGCGTGTCAAACACAACGATCTGTCCGCTGCGGCAAGCTACGAACAAACGATGGTTCGCTTCGTCAATCGCGATGGCTACATTGACCTTGCCTTTGGTGACCGGCCAGCTGGCGAGAAGCGTGCGTTTATCACGATCGACAATTTCAACCTGGTTTTTGGCTTTGTTGTTGACATACATTTTGGGACTTGCTTTTTCGAGCACCATGGCTTCAAGCGTTTCGCCGTCAATCTTGATATCGGCCAACTTCTTACCTGCGGTGGTATCTACGACACTGAGCATTGAATATGTCTGATGAACGTCGCCTCCGCCGTTTACGACGTAGAGCAATTTTGTAGCCGGGTCATACCCGATGGGGTCAGCGTCCTTGAGAAGTTTCACGCTCGACACCAGCTTGTACGTCGCGTTGTCTATGATCCTCAACTCTCCTGCTTCGCCATCTGTCACGTAGAGTCGGTTCACATCTTTGCGAATTAGGATGGCGTGGGGCTTTTCAATCCCACGGATGGTGTGGGTCAGCTTGCCAGAGTTCACGTCGATCACCAGGACTGCCTTGTACTCTTCCGGGGTCGCATAGAGTTTGCTTTCCTTCAGGTCGATTGCAAAATGGTCGAAATGTCCTTTAATGGCGGCGGGCAGTTGGATGGTCTGGACAAGTTTGAGTGGCGCGGCCTCCTGACCTACTGCTTCAACTCCGAACACACTAAGACCCATCATGAGAATCAAGATCCGTTTCTTCATTTGTTCTCCCTAAGTGTTTACTCAATAATTTTACGCGACTAACTTGAAAGGTCCCCACCCATCTCCGATCCGGATCAAAACGGACTGCTGTTTAAACGCAGCACAGCGATGCGGAACAAAGAAGAGAGCATTACGACCCCACCCAACACAATCAGAAACGCCTTGAATCTATCGGAGATGTTCTTGAAGAGTTGGCTCCAGCTCCGAGGGGACCGTGCGTAAGGGTCAGGTCCCGCTGCAAGCCAGCATTGCGGATGATATGCGATTCATCGAGATGCGGACTTAATTCAAAATTAATTTCTGTTTAGCTGAAAGCGTTTCGAAATCACTTTGCGGTTGAAAACACGCGTCTTAAGTCCAAGGTACGCTCCGCTCCATCACCTGCTGAGTGAATGGGCCGTTGACTCCGCCGCCACATCTCGCGGAGTATTACCGAACTGCGGAGAAAAATATTGCGAGAAGTAAGTAAAAACAAATTTGCGTCCTTCGCTCTACTGAGCGCCATGGTAGCTTACGGGGCCCTACTTCTGGCCGCGTCCCGCACGAGTGCAGATCATCCTATTAAGTATGGTCCGACGCCACGGGAAGATCCCGTGAAACATGTCTTATTACTTAGTATTGATGGTCTCCACGCTCTGGACCTTGCCAATTTCATAAAATCGGATCCACAGTCGAATCTGGCCCAACTTACTACCTCGGGTGTCACCTACACGCAGGCTTCCACTTCGCAACCGTCCGACTCCTTTCCCGGGCTGATGTCCATGATTACTGGTGGCTCGCCCAACTCCACCGGAGTCTGGTACGAAGGAAGTTACGCCCGCGATCTTTCCCCCGCCGGTTCCGATTGCTCCAGAACGGGCACAAAGGCCGTCTGGGACAGTTCCATTGACCAAGACAAGAAGCTGTTCGACGGAGGCGGCATCGATCCTGCGAAGCTCCCGCGCGACCCAAAGAGAGGTTGCGTTCCCGTGTATCCGCATGACTACATTCGCGTGAACACGATATTCGAGATTGTTCACGAAGCAAAAATGCGCACTGCTTGGACCGACAAGCATCCATCGTACGAGATGACCAATGGGCCGTCAGGAAAAGGCGTTGACGATCTTTTTACCCCAGAACTGGCGGCATCCGGGGCAAATCGCGATCTGAGGTCCGCCGAGCTGTATGACGACAAGAAAATTGAGGCTCTCGTCAATGAAATTAATGGAAAGAATCATTCTGGGACGGAGGCGGCGGGAACGCCGAGGCTGTTTGGGGCGTCGCTCCAGGCCTTCAGCATGGGCCAGAAATTGGCAGGCTACATCGACGAATTGGGTACTCCCAGTGGTCCCCTCCTGGAGTCACTCAGATGCACAGACGAATCCATCGGAAAACTGCTAGGTGCGCTGCGGCGACGAGGTCTAGCGGATACAACGCTGATTATAGTCACTGCGAAACATGGTGAATCTCCGATGGATCCCAGAAAACACCGCATCATTCCCGCCACCATCCTCGAAGGAATCATAAAAAAAGCGGACCCCGGGGTATTAGCCCTTGCCTACCAGGATGGCGATTTGGCTTCGATTTGGCTCAACGACCAAAGCAAGACTGAACAGGTAGTCAAGACGCTGAGTAAATCTGAAAATGAATCCGCGACGGACGTGGAGGAGATCCTCGCCGGAGAGTCTCTGAAACTCATGTTCGATGACCCGCTACGGGATCCCCGGACGCCGGATATCGTGCTCGTTCCTCGCTTTGGCGGCCTGTATCTGGAGGCAGAGACGAGATTCATTGCCGAGCACGGTGGTTTTCAAAAGCAGGACACAAACGTAGCCTTGCTTGTAGCCCAGTCTGGAATGCAGTCGAGAATAATCAAAAGCCCGGTCCAGACGACCCAGATCGCTCCCACTATCCTTCGGGCTCTCGGGCTTAATCCCGCCGCATTGCAGGCCGTACAAAAGGAGAAGACCCCAGTGTTGCCGGAGCAGCTGTTTGATTTGCGAAGGAAACAATGAATCCGAAACCGCGGCCACCACGAAGGAGAGGCCCGCTCAGAAACACACGTGGGACGCGTACTGTCGCTTCACAAGTGGCTAGGCTAAATTCGAATTTCTGTAAATGCGTAAGAAATTGAAAATCATTCTCGTGCTGTGGCTGAATTTCGACCCAGCTGCGCACCGGATAGCAAGGCAAACGAACTTGGTTCCATCTCAAAGCTAAGGAGATTCAAATGAAAAGAATGCTGCCTTTTACTTTATTGATATTTTTCGGAATGGGAGCGAGCCTCAAAGCTCAAGAACCAAAACCCCTAAAGCTGATAGTCACAATTCCGCTGCCCGGGCTCCATGATGGCGATTTTGATCACTTTGCGCCCGACATAGAAGGACATCGGTTATTCCTGACTGCGGAAGAGAATGGAAAGGTGGTGGTGCTCAACACCAGCACAAACAAGCTCATTTACACGATTGAAGATCTGAAAGCGCCGCACTCGATACTGTACCGCAAGGATCTGAAGAAGCTTTTCATAGTGGATGGCGAAGCGTCGGAGATTAAGGTCTATGATAGCGATAGCTACCAGATGACCGGAGTAATCAAGCTATCAGTCGACGCCGATTCGATGGTCTACGATCCAAAACCAAACTACATGTACGTCGTCAACGGTGGAAGAGAAGCGCATGCGCCATTCTCTCTAATCAGCATTGTCGATACGAATACCTTGAAGAAGCTTGGGGATCTCAAAATCGATTCGGACCGCGTGGAAGCGATGGCAATCGAGCTTTCCGGCCCACACCTCTTCTGCAACATCACCGGTAAAAACGCCGTTGGCGAGATCGATCGTGAGAAATCCAAAGTCCTGGCGGTCTGGCCCCTTCCCGCCGGGGATAAACAGAACGTTGCGCTGGCCTTTGACGAGGCTAATCATCGCCTGTTTGTAGTCACGCGCCAGCCAGGAAAGCTGATTGTGCTCGATTCGGAAAGCGGAAAAGTGATCACGAGTTTGACGGCCGTGGGCTTTGTCGATGATGCGGTTTACGATGCCAGGGACAAGCGAATTTACCTGGCTGGCGATCAATTTGTAGATGTTTTCCAAGAAAAGGATCCGGACCATTACGCTTTGCTGGCGAGAATTCCTGGCAGCTATCGCGCCAAAACAGCACTGCTAGTACCGGAGGAGAATCGCTATTATCTGGCGGTCCCACATCATAACAACCATGAAGCCGAAGTTCGCGTGTATGAGGTGCAGCACTAGGACAATGCGGGGGCCACGATCGTACCAGCATTTCATCAGTTTCCGGCACCGGCTCGCACACTGCTGCGAGAACATTCTGGCACCTGACTCAGGGTGGCCACTGTGATTGGAACCGCCCCCTGATTGTGTCTTCCAATGGCAAACGCTCTTAACAGCACCGATCGAGGGCCGAAGTTCGATTACGCTCAGGGGCCGATCTCAAGCGGCATTTCCCAGCGCTGGATCCGTATTGTGCCTGTCGCCCTCATTATGTACACGATCGCTTTCGTGGACCGCACCAACATCTCTCTGGCACTTCCGCAGATCAGCCGGGACCTGAATCTGGATCCCCAACAAGCGGGAACCGTCGCTGGCATTTTCTTTTGGGGATACCTGGTGCTGCAAATCCCCGGGGGGCATCTGGCAGAACATTGGAGTGCGAAAAAATTCATCAGCATTCTATTGGTCGCATGGGCTCTCTTTGCAGCAGGTTGTGGGCTCGTTCGAACCTATCACCAACTCTTGCTGCTTCGCTTGCTCCTCGGAGTAGCGGAAAGCGGAGTTCACCCGGCCACCTTGATACTTCTCTCGCATTGGTTTCCGCGTTCCGAACGAGCACGAGCCAATGCGTTCTGGCTGCTCTGCCTCCCCGGCGCGGTCATAGTTTCCTCACCATTCTCCGGATGGATGCTAGACCATTGGAGTTGGCGGGTAATGCTGGTCGCCGAGGGTTCTTTGCCTTTTGTATGGCTAATCGTTTGGCTCGCACTGATTCAGGACCACCCTGCCCAGGCGCACTGGCTGCCGGAGAGTGAACGTGCCTCGTTGGTGGAGACCTTGCGTCGGGAAAGGTCAGAACTAAACAGCCAGAAAAATATTCCTTTTCTGCGTGTGTTGCTGCGCCCCAGAGTATTTCTGTTGGCTGCCGTTTATTTTTGTTTCATAAGCGGACAGATGGGGCTGTTGTTTTGGCTCCCCAGCGCGATGGAACAGATCAGAAGACTGAGCAGTTTCTCGACGGGAGTTCTGTACACCATCCCTTTCATTGTCGGCGCGCTGTCACTCCTGATTATTTCCCGGCACTCCGACAAAAAACACGAGCGTCGTCTCCACGCCGCGGGAGCCATGTTGTTCGGCGGGACTTGCCTCCTGCTTGCGGTTGCCACGATTTCCAATTCGGTCTTGCTCGCTTTTGGATTCATCGCCCTGAGCGGTGTGGGCGCTTACGGACCGATGGGTGCCTTCTGGGCCATCCCGACGGAAACGCTGCCGGGAAAAATAGTTGGATCAGTGATGGGTTTCGTCAACGCCATCGGCAACCTTGGAGCATACTTCGCACCGCTCATCGTCGGATATCTCAATAAGAAAACAGGTAATTTCCTGGCTGGATTTACGTACTTGGGCGCGATCACCCTGGTCGGAGCCGCCCTCGCCTTGTTGTTGAAGACGGCGCCTCCAAACCCGGGATCGCGAGAGTTGGAGGCTGCTCTTTGATTCAAATAGATATGCAATGCACAACACCGCTGATCCCGCTTTCATCCGTGCCAATGGATCCCCGCGGTAACAGGTCTCCGGAACACCGGGGGAACCATGCGCAGGCGTGACTTCGGCAAAGCCTCTCTCGGCGTATTTGCTTCAAGCCTGCTCGTTAATCCCTCAAGCGGTGCCATAGCGGCGCCCTGTAGTGAATTTCCTCATGTCCCTGGCGTGACCGCTTATGTCGGACGATTTGTCACTACTACAAAATACGGGGATATCCCGCAAGAAGTGATTGAATTGGGTAAGAAATCGATCCTTGATGGATTGGGTCTGGCACTAGCAGGCTCGAGGGCGGAGTCAGGGCCGATTTCCCGTAAGTATGTGGCGAGTCTCGGGATCTGCGACGGAAAGGCGGTCATAGCGGGAACGGCAAGTAAGACTGCGCCGTGTTTTGCCGCGTTTGTGAATGGCGTTTCGATTCACGCGGATGATTTCGACGACACCCAGCTTTCCTCTGCCAAGGATCGTGTGTATGGCCTGTTAGTTCACCCAACCGTGCCAGTGCTCCCCGCGATCCTGGCGCTCATCGAACGCGGAGGAATTTCCGGCAAGCAGTTTATGCTTGCCTATCATCTGGGTGTGGAGGTGGAGTGCAAGATTGCCGAAGCCATTTCGCCTCGCCATTATGAGGACGGATTTCATTCCACGGGAACGTGCGGTCCCTTTGGTTCCGCATCGGTCTGTGCAAAGCTTCTAGGCTTCGATCTTTCAAGGACACTCACTCTTTTCGGCCTGGCTGCCAGCCAGTCCGCAGGACTTCGAGAAAATTTTGGAACGATGACCAAACCGTTTCATGCAGGTCACGCGGCAGAAATCGGCCTCATATCCGCAGACCTCGTAGCGCTGGGCTGGACCGCGGCGCAGCAGATATTAGAGGCTGATCGCGGCTTCTTCCATGCTTTTGGAGGATCGTATGATCCAGGCGCGATTGTGGACCGTCTGGGGAAGCCATGGACGTTTGCCTCCCCTGGCATCTCTTTGAAGCCGTACCCATCGGGTTCAATCACCCATCCAGCCATGACCGAACTGGCCAGGCTGATTGAAGACAATAATATCCAGGCTGCTCAAGTCGAGAAAATCGACGTCGGCGCCAATCACAATATGACAACGACGCTTCTCCACCACCATCCCAAAACAGGTTTGGAGGCCAAGTTCAGCATGGAATTTTGTGTTGCCATTCTGCTGCTTGAGCGAAAGGCGGGATTGCCACAGTTCACGGATCAGGTTGTGGAGCGCTCAGACGTTCAGGCAATGATCGATAAGGTGAACTTTTACGTCGATCCGGAGGCGGAGCGCGCCGGTTACGACAAAATGACATCCATTCTTAAAATCCACCTGAAGGACGGGAGAGTCATCACTGGCCGCGCGGCGTTCGCTAAAGGCGGCCCTGCGAATCCTATGACATTTGAAGAAACCGCGGCAAAATTCAGGGAATGCGCAGATTATGCAGATTGGCCGAAGGCAAAGGCGGAAAGGATAATCGCATTCGTCAGAGGCTTGGAAACGGTTCGGGATACGAGTGCGCTTTTGCCACTCTTGTCAGCCGGAAAAGGATAACGAGCAGCCTACATGAAAACTTTTCATATCGCTGTGATCGCCGGAGATGGCATCGGGAAGGAAGTGGTTCCGGAGGGTATCCGGGTGCTGGAAGCAGCCGGGAAACGATTCGGATTTCGATGCGAGTGGCATGCATTCGATTGGAGCTGTGAAAACTACGTTAGAACCGGGCAGCTATTGCCGGAAGATGGCCTGCAGCAGCTGCGTTCTTACGATGCGATCTTCCTGGGTGCCGTTGGGCATCCTAGTGTCCCGGATCATATCTCGCTTTGGGGGCTCCTTATCCCCATTCGTCGCGGTTTCCGGCAATACGTTAATCTGAGGCCAGTGCGCCTGTTTGAAGGGATTGAGACTCCGCTGAAGTATTGGAAGCCCGGTCAAATTGATTTCTGTATCGTCCGGGAGAACAACGAAGGCGAGTATTCAAACATCGGCGGGCGTCTCTATGAAGGAACTGAGGAGGAAATGGTCGTTCAGCAGACGGTATTTACGCGCCGCGGAATCAACCGCGTGCTGCTGTTCGCGTTCGAATTGGCCCGGAAGAGAAACAAGCACTTGACCTCCGCCACAAAGTCAAACGGAATCATCCACACCATGCCATTCTGGGACGAATGCTTCCATCAGATGGCGGCCAAATATCCTGATATCCGGACGGACCAATATCACATCGACATTTTGACTGCTCACTTCGTCCGCCATCCGGACTGGTTCGACGTCGTTGTTGGCTCGAATCTTTTCGGAGACATCTTGTCGGATTTGGGCCCGGCCGTGGTCGGATCGATTGGCATCGCTCCTTCCGCCAATCTCAACCCGGAAAAGGAATATCCATCCATGTTTGAGCCCGTGCACGGCTCAGCACCCGATATCGCCGGGAAGGGAATTGCGAATCCCATAGGACAGATTTGGTCCGGCGCTTTAATGCTCCGGCAATTGGGGGTAACGAATGCCGCCGACGCCGTCGAGGAAGCCATCTCTCGGACACTCGCGAATTCCACAGTTCGGACCCCTGATATTGGGGGTACTGCATCCACTGAGGAGCTGGGTGCGGCTATCGCCACTCAGGTGAGCATCGAAGACTAATGCGCCGCGCGACCCAAATCTGCGCCGAGGACCCAAGCGCTTGGAGGAGGAACTCGATATGGGACACGACCGAGGTAAGGACGGACCGAGAGAGATCGCCGAAACAACTTTTACTCGGCGAGGACTGCTGGAACTCGCGGGCTTGGCTGTCGTCACTGCCGCGCTTCCTGGTGGCGCGGCAGCAGCCCGTCCATCCCGAATTCCTTCCCAGTCTGAGCCTGGTATAAGCCCGGTAATGAACAAGCTCAGCACGTACATGAGCGAGGCTGGTACTCGCGCACTTCCCGAAGAAGTGGTCGAGAAGACGAAACAACATATTCTTGACACTTTCGCCGCTATGATTTCCGGATCTGAGTTGGTTCCGGGACGCAATGCCATTCAATTCGCCCGCTCCTATGGTGGTGAAAAGGTCTCCACGGTAGCGGCATCGGACATCCTCTGCGGTCCCATTGAGGCTGCACTCGTGAACGGAATGCTGGCTCATTCGGACGAGACCGACGACTCACAAGCCCCGTCGCAGTCACATCCTGGGTGCGCCGTCGTGCCCGCTGCGCTTGCCGCGGCCGAGCGATTCGGCATCAGTGGAACACACTTCATGCGCGGCGTCACGCTTGGCTATGACATTGGGACGCGCTTTACGATGACGCTCGGCGGTCAGAAATTTGAAGCCGAGACTCATTGGAGCACGCACAGCATTTCCCCGCTCTTCGGCGCAACCGCGGCCGCCGGGTGCGCCGCAAACTTAAACGCTCAACAGATGCGATGGTTGCTGGGTTATTCCGCACAACAATCCTCGGGCCTCGCCGCGTGGCATCGTGACACTCAACACATTCAGAAGGCCTTTGTCTTTGCAGGCATGAATGCGCGCAGCGGTGTGACTTCTGCGTTGCTGGTTCATGCCGGCTGGACCGGAGTCGAAGACATCCTCTCGGGGCCGGACAATTTTTTCCTGGCCTACAACCCTCACGCCGATCCGGGCGGACTGATCGAAAAATTGGGCGAGCGCTACGAGATTACCCGAACGAACATCAAGAAATGGCCGGTGGGATCGCCAATCCAGGCGGTCCTTGACGCCGTAGACATCCTAAGGAAGCAGCACCATTTCGATACGAGTGATGTGCAAAAAGTGACCGTGCAACTCGCTACGGACGAAGCTGCCATCGTGAACAACCGCGAGATGCCGGACATCTGCCTGCAGCACATGCTTGCCGTGATGTTGTTGGACATGACTGTGTCGTTCCGCTCCGCACATGACGCCGCGCGCATGAAAGATCTGAGCGTTCTCCGCGAGCGTGCGAAAGTGAAGCTCGTACCCGACCAACAGTTGGAACGCCTCATGCCGCTCCGCGTGGCCATCGTCGAGGTGACGCTCGCGGGCGGTTCGCGCCTGACCCAGCGCGTCGCCAATGTTCGTGGCACTCCCGAGAATCCGATGTCCCGCGACGAGGTCGTGACGAAGGCTAGCGACCTGATATCGCCAATCCTTGGCGCGACGACTTGCAGAAAGCTGGTCGAAAAGGTGCTCAATTTGGAAGTCGTGAAGGATGTCCATGAACTTCGCCCCCTGCTGCAGCGCTCGTAAGCCAGATCTGTTCCGTGCTCTCGGGGAGATCCCGTGAGGATCGTCGATATCCGCGAAACAGTTGTTCCCATCAAATCAGAGATTCGCAATGCTTACATCGACTTCAGCCAGATGACCGTCAGTATCCTTGCGCTCATCACGGACGTAGTACGCCAAGGAAAGCCAGTGGTTGGCTTCGGATTTAATTCCAACGGCCGCTATGCCCCCAGCGGGCTCCTGCGTGACCGCTTTATTCCCCGGCTTAAAGCGGCGGATCCCAAGACTCTAGTTGACGAGACAGGCGAAAACCTCGACCCCACCCAGGTGTGGAACGCTCTAATGCGCAATGAAAAGCCTGGGGGACACGGAGAACGGTCCGTGGCCGTTGGCGTCATCGACATGGCTGTCTGGGATGTTGTAGCCAAGATTGCGGCCCTTCCGCTCTATCGGCTACTGGCCGACCGTTACCGAGGCGGGCATTTCGACCCCAAAGTCTTCGTCTACGCGGCGGGCGGTTACTATTATCCGGGCAAAAAGTTGTCTGTTCTGCAAAATGAAATTCGAAGTTATCTCGATCTCGGCTACTCCGTAGTGAAGATCAAGATTGGTGGAGCGCCGCTTTCCGAAGACCTTCGCCGTATCGAAGCCGTGCTCGAGGTTCTGAACAATCCCGGCCAACTCGCTGTGGACGCGAACGGCCGATTCGATCTGGACACGGCAATCGCATATGCGCAGGCACTTGCACCTTTCCGGCTGCGTTGGTACGAAGAGGCCGGCGATCCGCTGGACTATGAACTACAATCCAAGCTCTCCCTTCACTATTTAGAGCCCATAGCAACAGGAGAAAACCTCTTCTCCCTGCAAGACGCGCGAAACCTCATCCGCTACGCCGGCCTGCGGCCTGATCGCGACATTCTGCAGTTTGACTGCGCTCTCAGCTATGGCTTGATCGAATACTTTCGTATTCTAGATATGCTGAAAGACTACGGATGGTCTCCCACTCGTTGCATTCCGCACGGTGGCCACCAGATGTCTTTAAACATCGCTGCCGGGCTGGGACTCGGTGGGAACGAATCCTACCCCGGAATCTTCCAGCCCTTCGGAGGATTTGCGGACGGCATCTCCGTGGAAAACAGCTTTGTCGGTCTCCCAGAGATTCCAGGGATCGGGTTTGAAGCAAAGAGTAAGCTTTTCCGAATCATGGCGGCGCTTCTGGAGACTTAGACGATCGTGGCCCATGCTGCGGAGAGTATGTCAATTCAAGATGAAGAGAGATTAATTCTGTTTTCAGCCATTCGCTTTTGCAGAAGCATAAACTCGCTTTGTGTCGACTTGCCATAAAAACGGTTCGACTGAATCATCATCAGTTCGCGGCAGAGAGCGTGCTCGGAAAGAGAGACGACGATGCGAAGTGATGGAATGAAAGATAAATCGTCAACGATTGGAGAGGCGAATCTCACGCGACGCAGCTTGTTCGAACTAGCAAGTTTGGCCATTGCCGCTGCGGCGATTCCATTCGAACTGGCGACTGCTCATAAACCAGAATCCGAGGCCTCCGGGGGCGTGAGTTCCGGTATTAGCCCTGTCATGGAAAAGCTAAGCACCTACATGAGTGAAGCCAAAGATCGTGCCCTTCCTGACGAGGTCTTAGAGAGAGCAAAACAGCACGTCCTCGACACCCTGGGCGCGATGATCTCGGGTTCTGAACTTTCTCCCGGTCGTGCAGCCCTCCATTTTGCCCGGGGGTGTGGCGGCAGACAGGTCGCGACAGTAGTCGCCTCCAACATCATCTGCGGCCCCATCGAGGCGGCGTTGGCAAACGGTGAATTGGGTCATTCCGACGAAACCGACGACTCGCACGGGCCATCGCGCTCGCATCCCGGCGTCTCGGTTATCCCATCCGCGCTGGCCGCTGGCGAGCTACATGGAATCAGTGGGGCACACTTCCTGCGTGCCGTGACGCTCGGTTATGACGTCGGGACGCGCGTGACTATGAGTATGGGGGGTCCCGCCTACCAGGCTGCAACTCATAGGAGCACGCATGGTACCGTCGCAGCCTTCGGTGCGGGTGCAGCTGCTGGCTGCGGCGCCAGTCTCGATTCCCAAAAGATGCGTGTGCTGTTGGACTACTCCGCACAGCAGACTTCGGGCTTCGGCGTGTGGAAACGGGATACGCAACACATGGAGAAAGCGTTTGTCTTCGCCGCAAAGCCGGCTGCCGGCGGAGTCACCGCCGCGATGCTTGTGTCCTCAGGCTGGACGGGCGTGGACGATATCTTTTCTGGACCTGACAATTTCTTTGAGGCTTTTGCTCCATGCGAAAACGGCGTTCTCAAGGCCGATCCGGGGCAACTTGTCGAAAAGCTTGGCGAGCGCTACGAGATCACACGAACGAACATAAAAAAATGGTCGGTGGGCTCGCCCATCCAGGCTCCACTCGACGCACTCGTGAATTTCTTCAAGCAACGCTCCTTTACCGCCGATGATGTGAAAAAGGTAGTCGTGCGAATTGCCCATGACGAAGCCAACACAGTAAGCAATCGCGAGATGCCGGACATCTGCATGCAACACATGATCGCTGTGATGTTGCTGGACAAGACTGTTACTTTTCGCTCCGCTCACGACCTCCAGCGCATGCAGGATCCCACCGTCCTCCTGCAACGGGCAAAAGTGGAGGTTCTCGCCGACCCGCGCATTGATGCACGCCGTCCGCGACGTGAGGCCATCGTCGAACTGACATTGAAGGACGGTACGGACTTAAAGGAGTGGGTACAGGACGTGCGCGGCACGGCGCAGAATCCCATGACCCGCGAAGAAGTAATCGCCAAGGCTCGTGACCTAATCGCGCCCGTGCTCGGTGCCGCAACATGCTCCGCGCTGATCGAGAAAGTGTTTGCGCTTGAACGCGTTAACGATATTCGTGAGCTTCGGCCCCTACTTCAACGCACCTGATCGAGTGGAACTGTTTCCGGGCGCAAGTTTGTGCCCGCCCGGTTAGGAGTTCTATCTTCTAGAACGCTTACCGCCGGAGCCACTGGACGCAAGATCAATGCACGTCGGACAAAATGTCTGTGCCACAACAGTTTGAATCCGCAACGAAACCAGATTTCTTCGATCAAATTCATCGCAGCCCCCGGCTCGTTCATGACCGCCTCTTCTTTTTGGGAAACTACGAAGGCCAGGTTCGAAACGAACCGTTCACGGTGAATGACGCTCCTGCACTCGCTGGCTTACCTCCGGATTTCTTTGCCAACAATCCGGACCTGCAGAATCAAGTTGCGGCTGCGTCGGGCTCCTTCCCTCGTAGCTTCAATCAAAACACAGCCTTCATAAAGTTGAGCGGTGTTTTGACTCATCGGAATACTTTTAGCGCCACCTACAATTACGAGCGCTTCCGGAGTCCTCATGGATACTTCAATACGCGACTTCCACTGGAGATGGCCTGCCTGTCACCGATGGCGCCGATAGTCACTTCGCTCAGTTCACTTTCATCTCTGCGATCACACCCAACTTTGTGAACGAGTTTCGCTTTCATTTCGGGAGGGATGGGCACTTTGATCTGTCCTCTTCTCCCGCGATCGAAACTTTGACCACAATTCAGAATCCTGACATTGGATTCGTCTTCGGCGGAAATCGCTCCCAGCTCTCTACCGTGAACGACCGCAATGAGTTTGCCGATAACTCCACGCGGATTTTGGGGCGCCGTTCCCTCCGTCTTGGTGTGGATAACAACATTAATCCTGAAACCGATCATTTCGTCTACGGCCCCAAAGGGGAATGTCGTTTGCCACTCTTGCGGATGTCCCCAGCGGAAACTTCGATCTCTATTTGCAATCGTTCGGACAGACTTCAGCCGTCTTCACCTCGCCTTCCTATTCACTATTTGCCCAGGACGAGTATGTCTTTTCCAGCGGTCTCCATCTCAATTACGAGCTTCGCTATGACTTGCAAGTTCCGCCTTAACTACCAGTTTGCAATCCACAGTTCGTACTGACCTGCACAATTCCTTACAGCAAGAATAGTCTTTCGCTTCGTCTGGGGTTTGCCCACCGGCTCGATACGGAAGACAAGACAATTGTCCGGGGCGGATTTGTCCTCTTTTACATTCAGGAAGACCTTGTTGACGTCTCACAGGCATTTCTTTCCAACGGCGTTTCCCGGCCATTTTTCGTGACGACCGCGATGCGTTTGGCATCAGCAATCCCGTCGTCACCTATCCACATGGCCTGACCTCGTTCCACGCTAGCGCTGGGGGAACACCATCTCTGGTAGTTTTTGCTCCCAATTTCCGAAGTCCCTACGTGGAGCAGGCGATCATTGCAATTGAGCGCGCCTTCCCGAGCGGGACAAGTTGCAGATGAAGATTGAAAGTCATGAGGCTATATCCCTTTCGTGGCAGGAAGCGAAGCAAATTGTAGGGAAGTCCACAAGCTTGATGTGGACCAAGCCCGAAAAGAACCATACTCCACGGTTGTTATTCTGGCGGCTGCGACAGGTCTATGGTGTGGGGCGCTGTTCGCCTTGAGGTTGAATGATGTTGATTTTAAAGCGGGCACGATTCGCGTCGATGAATCGGCCGATCTGCGAACTTACAAGATAGGGCCGTACAAGAATGCGGCAGCCTATCGGACTTTTCTATTGGAGGGCTCGGAAAGCAAGGAAGCCTCGCAATATTGAAGCGTTACGCGGGAGGGTCACAAGATTCGAGCGGCAGTGTATTCCGCTCGAAGCGTGGTTCTCCACTACGCGAAACCAATGTGCTGCATGAATTCCTGCAGCCAGTTTTGAGAGCCCTCAAGCTCCCACAAGCCGGAATGCATGCGTTTCGTCACGGCCGCAATCGCCGATGGGAACTTTCCGAGACAAATCCCGACGTTCTTCGCCAGCAAATGGGACACAACGCTGCTGTGACGACGGCAAGATACACTGGAGAAAATCCCCTTGAACAAGTGCGAGCGGCGTTTTCCAGCATGGAATTGGAAAATATGGGAAATGGCCGGTCTGTACGGGCAATCGCTTAGTTGTGTATAATCAACAAGCTAGAGAGCAGAGCGGGCGTCGTACAATGGCAGTATAGAAGCTTCCCAAGCTTCCTCTAGTTGACCTTAAATCGCTGGAACGGCGGCACTTACAGACAACGAAGCGATACGTAATTGGAAAATGATGGAAAATGGAAGCCTACTTCCAAAGAGCATTGCGTCTATTCGGACAGACCCGTCCCTAACTCTGTATTCTACGCGGCTTATAGAGACTCTCATCGGGCTCTCGCCTCATGACCACTCGCTGCGCCGGCAGCTTCTCGCGCTGCCGGCACGAGCGTACCTCAGCGGACCGGTTGCCAGATCCTCTGCTCGCGGGCGGATCTTCATCTCAAATCTCGCTGGCCGAGTTAACAGTCTGCTTTGCGACCTGGGGTAGCGATTCCGCTACCAGAAAATTATGGGAGTATTCGAGTCGGATCTACAAGAGGTTGAAAATAGCGGGTTAAGACGAATATGCAGGTGGACCTGTTTTGGCACTTGAGATGCAATCAATAGCCTTCCATATGGTCTCGCGCAGAATACTTCTTATTGATCCACCACTTTACAAGCATCCCCTCTGGGACCCTATTCGGACATCGCAGCCGCTGGGGATTTGGTCTATTGGTTCGTACTTGAAGGCCCAGGGCCACGAAGTACGCCTCGTTTGTGCTCCTCTTCAAGGTCTTGAGCGTGTCAGCGAGGTGAACGGGTCTGAGGACTTCTGCCTCACTAGCTTGCTAAATGAGAGGACCACGAGGCTAGAGAGTACTCGAACCGAAGGTTTGGTCGATCGTTGGTTTGACGATAGAACAATTCTGAGGGTTGGCCTATCTGAGGACGAGATCCTTCGCGAGATCGAATTCTTTCGTCCCGAAATGGTGGGGATAGCAGGGCTGGCTTCATGCATGCACGAGAGTTTTGTTGCGCTAGCTCGCCTCATTCGATCCCACTGCCCGGACGTTCCCATCATCGCAGGTGGTCAGCATGCGACCGCCATGCCATATGAGCTCCTCAGGGACGCCGAAGGAGCAATTGATTTCGTCGTCCTCGGCGAAGGTGAAGTTGTACTGTCAGAGATCACACGCCTGTTGCCTAACTTTGCTGCAATTCGAAATCTTGAAGGCGTTGCTTATCTGAATGCGGATGGCTTGCCTGTGAAAAACAAACGCCCGCAGTGGACGGACCTTGGGACGTTAGTTCCGCTCGATCCTACCCTTATGAACCACGTACCTCTACCGCCGTTGCCTGTGCATACCTTCGGTCGCACCCCGAAACGATTCACCGATATCATGTTCTCCGTAGGGTGCCACCGCGGATGCCCTTACTGTTTCTCACCTGTAATGCGGGGAAAGCTGCGACAACTTTCGGACGATCGGATCGCCAAGCAATTGCGTATTTTGCGAGAAGCTGGATACGAGGAGTTAGTCCTTCAGGATGACGATCTTCTCAAAGACAAGACGTTTTTCTTAAGCCTGCTTCGTATGATTAAGGAGTTTGGGTTCTCCTGGCAAGACAATGGAGGAATGGAGCTCGAGCTGCTAGACGACGAATTAGTTCAGGCTATTGTTGATTCCGGCTGTACGTCGATCTACATACCGGTGAATCCTCGACAACTAGCCGATCGCTTGCCGACAGCAGGGGCGGTGGCGAACGTCGGTTACCTGCGGAAACTTAAGGAAGGTGGCATTTATACTTTCACGAGCGGAATCTATGGCGTTCCCAACCTCATGCATCCGTCTGAGACCTATGACGATCTTGTTCGACTGCGTGAATTTCACGTCAAGCTTGTAAGAGGAGGCTATGTGGACGCGTCCCTTGTCTTTCCGCTATCGGTGCTGCCCGGGACACCTTGGTTCCGTGTCGTGGATGGGAGCCCTGATTTCATTTTTGAACGAGAGCGTTGGATCGGATACTCGATCTTTGTCCCGCAGGTATATCCGAGGAATCTCAGCCCGCGGCGCCTTTGGCATGAGATCATTGAGACTCACAGAGCATTAAACGAGTTGCAGGTTTCCGTACCCTGGTTTTCGCCGTTCCCGAACAGTCTGACGTTGCCCGTTCCAACAGAAAGCGAACAGCCTTGCCTACAGCAAATGATATGAAACGAGCCTACTTCTACATCCTGTCTTTCATTCTCTTGGTCAGCATCGGCGGCTGCAAAAAATCTGCCCAGAGCGGGTTGGACACAAAACATCGGGTGAAACGGGTAGCGATCGCTACGTTGATGACGCATCCCGCACTCGATTCAATCATCGCAAATATGAAGACCGACCTGGCTGAGCATGGCTATCAGGATGGCGAGACAATTCAATACGTCATTAAGAATGCAAATGGAGACTCAAACGTTGCGGTCACCCTTGTGCGAGAATTGGAATTGTCGAAGCCCGATGTCCTGGTTGCGATCACCACACCTGTCGCACAAGTAGCAGTGAAAGAAGCGAGATCGCCAATCGTCTTTTCTGCTGTCACCGACCCCGTGGGAGCTGGGGTTGTGGCTTCATTGACCTCTCCGCCTGCCAATGTTACGGGAGTCAGTGATGCATGGCCTTATCTGGCGCAACTCGCGCTCGCCAAGGAGATTGTGCCAGAAGCCAAACGGCTTGGCGTTGTATTTAACCCTGGCGAAGCCGCTTCTCAATATGGGATCAAACAGATTCGCGAGATGGCCCCTTCGGTAGGCTTCGAACTTATTGAAGTTCCCGTTTCAAGTACTGAAGAGATTCTCGGAGCGTTGCGGGTACGTATCCGGGGATTGGATGCAGTCTATTTGTCGAGCGATAACACAGTCATTCAAGGTCTTCCAGCAGCGTTGAAGGTTTGCTTCGACAACAAGAAACCCCTCTTTGTCGGCGATTCTGGGACGGTGGAAAAAGGCGGCCTAGCAGCTGTCTCGGTCGGCTACGCTGGTGTTGGACGTCTGTCGGGGGATCTTGTAGCCCGCGTTCTAAACGGTGAGCGGGGAATCCCGATTGTTGTTGCAAAAGGTGATGAGATCTTCTTGAACTTGGACACGGCCAAGCGGCTCGGAATCAATTTTTCACCTGCGCTGCGGGCCCGCGCGACTCAGGTGTTTGGCCAGCCATGAATAATCTAATCGCAGCCGTTGACACAGCTCTTCTCCTCGGGCTGTGTTTCAGTGGCATTGCGATGGGGCTGGTCGTGTCGCTCCGATTTCTCAACTATCCCGACCTCACCATTGAAGGGAGTGTTCCTTTTGGTGCGGCGGTTTCGGCTTTAGTCTTATTGAGAACTGGTTCACTGCCCCTCGCGCTAGCCACAGGTTTTATCGGTGGAGGTGTAGCCGGCTTGTTGACCGCGTGCCTGCACGTGTTCCTTGGCGTTGGCAAACTGTTGTCAGGCATTCTGATGATTTCTGTTCTCTATTCGATTTCTCTACACGTGCTAGGCGGCTCGAACTTGTCGCTTCTTCAGACATCTGGGAGTTTGGCTCGGATCGAGTCAGTGGACCGGCGATGGTCAGACTCTGTTGGGGTGTCCGTTGACCCGCTAAAGATCGGTTTATTGCTGTTGCTCATGGGAATACTGATGTCACTGCTTATTTTCTTCTTCAGTACCAAAGTGGGGATCGCAATCCGCGCTCTGGGTGACAATGAAACTTTGTTGCCAGCATTCGGGCGCGACCCACGGCCCTTCAAATTCCTTGCACTGGCTTTGGCCAATGCTCTAGCAGGGCTAGCTGGTGGCTTAGTTGCTATGAATCAAGGCTTCGCTGATGTTGGCATGGGGCAAGGTGGGCTGGTGCTGGGGCTAGCTGGGCTGATTCTTGGCGAACAATCCATTGGGCGCATCCTCGGCAACCGGAGACTTGTTGTAGCTCTGGTCACTGCGGCAGTCTTCGGTAGCGTTCTTTATCAGGCAGCTCTTCTTCTATCCTTCCGGATAGGAGTAAGCGCGTCCGACGTGAAGTTGTTGACAGCTGTCTTAGTCCTATCTGCAATTGTGTTGGCTAGAGGTGACAGTGTGTTCTATCGCGGGCGAACTTTCTGACGGAAGGCGCGATATCGCTCTAGAAACGGGTGATACGGATGACGGCCCCAGTACTCCAACTTACGGATCTAACTGTCCACTACGACAGCAATGGGCCCGTTCAACGTGATGCCCTCCATAGAGTTTCGTTTTCATTGAAGCATGGCGACACCTTGGTGATCCTTGGTCCGAACGGGTCTGGGAAGAGCACACTCCTGCATAGTATAGCCGGCAATCTGAGCGCTCAGGTTTCAGGTCAAATCGAGCTATCTGGGTTCAGCATTCTAAAAGAGCCGGGCCACCGACGCGCGCAACGAGTGGCGATAGTTCATCAAGATCCATCACGCGGAACGGCGGCCCATCTCAGCCTCAAGGAACATTGTGACCTAACAGCAACACATCCTGGCAGGCTGGCGGTGACTTGGCAGCAAGTGGAATCGCATCTAGGCTCGCTCGGAACCAAACTCGACCCCACCCAGTTAGCAGGAGAACTCTCGGGTGGCCAGCGTCAACTTTTTACGCTGCTCTTAGCAGTTCTCTCTTCGCCCAAACTGCTACTTCTTGACGAGCCGACATCTTCTTTGGACACCCGGCACAGGGCTCTTCTCATTGCGGTCGTCCAGAACTTTGCGCAGCGGAAGGATTCCGCAATGGTTCTTGTCACTCACGATCTCGCTGAGGCTCAACTTATCGGGAACCGATTACTTATTCTGAGTGCCCGAGGCGAGTTAGTTGCTCTCCTGGACGCCAATGAGAAGTCGAACCTTAGCGAGGTTGGTCTCCAGGATCTCTTAACCCGCGCCACTTCAGCGGTATGGACTGGCGGTGTTGCAACTCAGGATCCCACCCGTTAGCGGTCTTCTACTTTGCTGGTTCCCGGGCGACCGTGGTACCGTAAGGTCAAATTCTCCTCTTAGATTATCGGTCGCTCTGATGACTGATGCGGACCTTAAACGAAAGGTTGATCGTCTCTTGGCTGTTGGTTACCAAGTGGCGAGACCTCGCACGTCGCTAGGTAAACTCGATGTCCTTACTGAGATCACCGTGGCCGTTTGCGACCTCTACCTATCCGGTCTTGAGGAAAATCAGTTTTGGCTTTCCGATGTTCAATTGTTTTCTAAAGCGGCGGAGATTGAAGCCGCTTCAAGCCTCGCGCCGTTTGACATCGAGAATGGCATTCGTGGGAACCTTCGAGAAATAATTCAGCCGCAGCAAATTGATCTAAGTCATGGTCTAAGCCTCACAATTCCAGGCAATTTGCCAAGCCACGCACGCGACGAAATCCGTCATTTTTGGAATGAGATATTAGGAAGCCTTGCGTCGATCATCCCGCAGCTCGCCAATACACACTCCCATGTCAATCCAGGGATTGCTGACGAGTCCGACAGACGCGACCTGCTGCTAAGTATGAGGCATGTACTTGACAACGTTGCAGCAGGAGATGGCCAAGTTTTCACTCTGCAGGTCGAACGGACAGGCTCAAAGTTCAGAGTCTCGAGCAGTCACGAGGTAGAATTCGCGCTGGGCTATCGGCTTCCGAGCAGCAGATTATATGCACTGGTCACTCGCGCCCATGATCCGTTCACATCGCAAGAAATAGATGAACTAGAGACTGTTTTGAAACCGAATGTCGGACAAAAATACGTGAGTCAAAGCCACTCAAACGTCTACACGCGCAAGGCAGGATTAATTCGTAATCAGTCTCGCCGATCCGAGTACCTAAAGTTGAAGCAGCAATTGAACGACAGAATGCAAGTCGTCGGGCGCCATGAAAGTAGGGTGTGGGGCCAAGAGCCGACCTCAATATTCATGATGCCTCTAGAACTCATTTCAAAACCCTGCGTAACGTGATCATGAAACAAGCGATATGAAAGAAAGCTTCGTAGACGACGTCCGAGCGATCGTAGCGAACGACCAAGCGACGAAAGTTGCCGAGCCAGGCGA
>Ga0207416_1000902_pt1 | contig 44815 bp, 36 predicted proteins | sample PaiPotPPM11metaG_FD_184107 | JGI IMG/M metagenome (GOLD analysis project Ga0207416, IMG submission 184107) | Iron sulfur acid spring bacterial and archeal communities from Banff, Canada, to study Microbial Dark Matter (Phase II) - Paint Pots PPM... ...
TCGTGCTGGCCTTCATGTGCGATCCCGATGTGCTGATCCTGGACGAGCCGACGTCCGGCCTCGATCCGTTGTTGCAGAAAGCCTTCAACGAACTGCTGCTGGAAGAGCAGGCGCGCGGCAAGACGATCTTCATGAGTTCGCACATCATGAGCGATGTCGAGAAAGTGTGCCAACGCGTAGCTGTGATCCGCAGCGGCGAACTGGTGGCGCTGGAGGCCGTCGAGACGCTGCGCGAGAAGGCCGGGCAGCGTGTCACCGTCGAGATCGGCGACAGTGTGAGTATTGCTGAACTGGAGAGCATTCCCGGCGTGAGTATGGTCAGGCAGCATGATCACAGCTACCAGTTCAACGTAGGCGGCAGCATGGATACCCTGGTCAAGGCGCTGGCCCGGCACGAAGTGGTGCGCCTGCAAGCCGAAGAAGCCCCGCTCGAAGAAGTCTTCTTGAAGTTTTACGAGGAGCCGCAGAAAGCAGCGGCCCAGATATAAAGGACGGAAGCATCATGGCTACTACTGTTGCTCAATCCATTCCTCCCAAAAAGCGCTCCGAGGGGCTGGCTATCACCTTGCGCGCAATGTATGTTCCTCGTATCATTGTCGGCTATGGCGCCTTCTACGGCGCGTTGATCGCCCTGCTGGTGGTCTTCATCTATCCAGCAATGTCATCCGTCAACCTGGGATCGTACATCTCGTCGCCAGCCATATCGGGCCTCATCGGCGGCCGTATCCCCAACATCAACAGCTTTGGCAACGTGATCGCTCTTGAGCTGTTCAGTTCTCTCTATGGGCTGATTTTCGGCGGCATCATGGCCTACGTGGCCGGGGCCGCGCTGCCGCTCAACATCGAGAACGGCACGCTCGATCTTGCCCTCGCGCGCCCCATCAGTCGCACGCGCTATTACCTGGAAACCACGTTCGGCGTCTTCGCGAGCGGCATCCTGATGGGTCTGTTTATCCTGTTCTGCGTGTGGATTGTGTCCCTGTTCGTGAAGAATCCCGGTATTGATTGGCAGTGGGCGTGGATTACGCAGCTCGTGCAATTTGCCTTCTTCGTCTTTGCCATCGGCGTGGGCCTGCTCGTCGGCTCGCTGGTGGACGCCAGCCGCACAGCCGGGGGCGTGACCGTCGGTCTCATCTTCCTGGGCTACCTGATCAACATTTTCGGCGGAGTTTCCAGTAAGTTCGACTGGCTGCTGAAGATCGGCCCGTTCTACTACGCGCCCGCCACTGATGTCTTCGTTTTGCACCAGTTGACGTGGTGGCACCCGCTAGTGCTGGTGGCTGCCGGCCTCGTTTGTGGTATAATTGGCCTTGTCGTCTTTAATCGAAGAGATTTGCCGACGGTGTAAATTATGCTATGAAAGAGTAAAGCATCTTGATCAATCCCTTGACAGCACAGATCGACGCGGCGCTGGAGCATCTCAGCCGCGTCGATCCCATCATGGCGGGGGCCATCGCGCTCGTGGGGCCGTGCCTTTTGGAACCAAACCCGGATGTTTTCGAGGCGCTGGTTGACGCCATCATCTCGCAGCAAATCTCCGTCAAGGCTGCTGATGCCATCATGGCACGCCTGCGCGCGGCGACGCCCGGCGGCCTCATCACGCCAGGCGCGCTCATCCAGCTCGATCACGATGCCCTGCGCGCCGCCGGTCTCTCCACTCCCAAAGCTCGCTACGTGAGCGACCTGACCGGGCGCGTCGCCAGCGGGCAACTGCCACTTTCACATCTGCCGGAACTCGACGACGAAGCCATCATTGAGCAACTGACCGCCGTGAAGGGCATCGGGCGCTGGACTGCTGAGATGATCCTCATCTTCGCGTTAGGCCGTCTCGACGTGTTGCCCGTCGATGACCTGGGATTCGCCGAGGGCGTGCGCGAGGCTTATGCACTGGAGGCGCGCCCGACGCGCAAAGAACTGCTGGCGCGCGGCGAGACCTGGCGGCCCTATCGCACCATCGCCACGTGGTATATGTGGCGAATGCGCCGTCTCTCCATGAGCAGCGAACGCCCGCGCACGCGCATTGTTTCGTTGTAATATGCCGATGTGGCGGCGCTTAACAAAGGAAGTTGGATAGCGGAGGGGGCGTAGAGGCCAGATTTATCGCGCCCTGGGGCGGGGCAACGCGCGTTCCATCGGTATGCACAGTACCTCACCCAACGCCGCGGGCGCGATAAATCTGGCTCCTACGCCCCCTCAACGACATCCATTATTGTGTGTTGCCGTTGCCGGAGTTCGTTGTCTCAGCCGCGACCTGGGCGAAGTTGAGTGCCGCTACCAGCGAGACGCCGCCAATGATATTGCCGATGAGCGTTGGCAGCATGAAACCGATCAGATAGGTATACCAGGAAACCGCCCCGGTGTTGACCAGGTAGAGGATATCCACCGACCCGGCGATAATGTGCGAGAAACCGCCCAGCGACACAATATAGGTAAGGATGATGATAATATGCAGCCGCGTGCCTTCTGACGCGGGCAGCAGCCAGACCATCAGCGCGATCAGCCATCCCGCGAAGATGCCGCGCAGGATGGTCAGGCCAAACCCGCCGCGCAGCGAATTTTGCGCAATCTCGGTAAATGCCTGCTGAATGTGCGTGGGGAAGAGCGTCGTGTGCGCGACGATGGTGGCGAAGAAGAGCGCGCCCGCCAGGTTCGTGAGCAGCACGATAGTCCAGAGTCGCAAAACCTTCCACAGTATCAATCTTTTCGGGTGCGCCAACAATGGCAGGATGACGGTCAGTGTGTTTTCGGTGAAAAGCTGCTGCCGTCCCAGCACGACGATCAAAAAGCCCAGGCTGTAGCCGAAGTTCTCAAGCAGAGGTCGCCAGGTCGCCGCGGGCAAGTAGGCATGGATCAGTCCTTCGGCCACCATTGAGAATCCCATCGAGAGACCTGCCGCCAGTCCAGATAAGGCTAACGCCATCGGCGGGCGTTGCAGTTCTCGATTTCCTTCCTCGCGCACGGCCTCGTGTACGACTACGACGCTGAGACTTGCTCGCCGTATAGCCTCCTGGCGCTCTCTACGATTTAATTCTGGTATTGAAGAGGATGACGGCATGCCCTGTTCGGTAGGGGACCCTGTTTTCGCCTCGGCAGCTTCAGGTACGTTTGCCTCTGTAGAAGTACCACGTTTGTTATCCATAGCCATCTCTTTCTCTTTTTTTTAGCATTTTTGTAGCGCTGCCCGCGTTGCCTCAGACGAGCGATGGTCGCTGTCAATACCACGAAATAAAAAGCGAAATTGACTCAACAAGTCGGGGACGGGAAAATCTGTAGGGGCAGCGGCTTGTCCCTGCCCGCGACCCCTCGATTAAACAACGACGACGGGCAGGGACAAGCCGCTGCCCCTACAAATTAAACAACGACGACGGGCAGGGACAAGCCGCTGCCCCTACAGATTAAAAGACGTAGACCTACTTGCGTCGGCCTTGACAACTTTATACAATAAAGACTATGGACACACCTGATAACTATTATGCCATCCTGGGCGTTCCTTTCGATGCCGACCTGGACACGATCAAGCGTGCTTACCGCCAACTGGCGCGCCAATTCCACCCCGATATCGCAGGGCCGGGCGGCGCAACGCAGATGAAGCGCGTCAATCGTGCCTATGACGTACTGAGAGACCCGCAGCAGCGTCTGAACTACGACACGATCACCGGCGGCGTGATCGACTTTCGCAAAGGCGGCCTATCGCGACCCCGCGCGGTGGATCGACGCTACGATACGTTGGCGGACCAGCAGGAATTTGCCGGGCTTAGTGTGTTCAGTACCGCGGGGCCGTTACACGTAGGGTCGGCGATGCGCAGTGGCGCGGGGGTTATTTCCGCGCTCGCCAGCATCCAGATCGCTCGCGGCCTGCTGATCGCGGCGGGTTCGCTGGACGGCAAAGGGCTGCTCTGGCACGCCGAGAACGAGGAGGCACGCGTACACTTTGCCGCCGATCCCGCGCTGACCGTCGAGTCGCTGCGAGAACTGCGCTTTTCCCCAGGCGGTGCGCTGCTGGCAGGATGGGGTCGCCTGGGTCTGCATGCCTGGGACAGCCAGGGTGGCGCGCTGCTCTGGAGCCACTCGCTCGCGCGGCGCGCCGTCTCCGCGCACTATTCGCTTGACGCTGCCCTCCAGGATGCCTCATCCAATGGACAGATCGTGACGATGGCGCTGCCGCTCTTGTCGCCAGACCCACTCGGCCCGCGCGCGCTCGGCGTGCGCGGCACGGATGTGATCGGCCACATGCTGGATACGCCTGCCGGGACGTTGAGCGAGCCGCTTGTTTGCGTGGAAGAAGCACTCGAGAAGCGGCATTTCTGGTCGATCCGCCTGCGCGCCCTATCACAGGATGCCGCGACGCTGCTCACCCTCTCGTGCGCTCACATCCCTGGGGAACAGGGTGAAATGGCGGTTGCGCGCCGCTGGAACCTGCGAGCGCGCGCGCGTTTCGGGAAAGCCGTGCGCCCGCAGATCAGCACGTCCCTGGTAGTGGGGCGCTGCGCCGATTATACTCCGCCCTACGCGGTGACGCCCGATGCCAATATGCTGGCCCTCGTCTCTTCTGCGCAGAAGCTCCGTGTTTATGACATAGCCGGGCAGACGTTCAGCGAGGTGGAGAGCGGCGCTTTGGGCGGCAACGCGAAGCTGGCTCTCGCGCCTGACGCCCAATGGCTGGCCGTCGCGCGCGAGGACAGCGAAATCACCGAAGGTGTGGTCGATCTCTGGTCTCTCCCGGAAGGCCGCCTCGCGCAGCGATTGTACCATCCCTGGCAGATCAGCGCGCTGCACTTCGCGGGGCAAAGCCTGGTTATTGCCCTGACCAATGGTACTATTCATATATGGAAATGACCTTGTTTTGTTATTCTCTGTTTCATCTGTTCGTTTTACATGAGAAATGGAGAGTAGGAGAGCGTCGTCGCTACTTTTTCTATCGTATTCATGAAGTCATAACTAGTATTATCACGCAACGAACAGAGTCCCCCTCTACCTGATGGGATGGCGTTTGATTGGCAAGCGTGCCACAAAGAGAGGTATGCAGAATGCGTATTTCGGTTATCGTTCCCGTATTCAACGAAGAAGAGACAGTCGCTCAGGTGTTGGAGTCGCTGGCGAAGGTTCCGCTCGATCTCGAAGTCATGGTCATTGATGATGCATCGACCGACCGCACATGGGATATTTTGCAGGAGTTGCGCGCCAAAGAAGCCTTCAGGGACTATCGCTTTATTCGACACAGCCACAATCAGGGCAAGGGCGTGGGACTGCGCACAGGCTTTGGACTGGCAACGGGCGACCTGGTGACGATCCAGGACGCCGACATGGAGTACGACCCGCAGGATATTCCCGCGCTGGTGAAGAAATGGGAGACTGCCGGCAACAGCAAAACGGCAGTGTATGGCTACCGCAATTTTTCAGGGCAAAAGCTGACGACGCAGTGGGGCAATCGTTTCCTCACGCTTGTGACCAACATCCTGTTTGGCGCGCGCATCCATGATATGGAGACCTGCTACAAACTTCTCCCTGGCGCGCTGGCGCGGGCGCTGCCGATGCAGGGCCGCCGCTTCGAGATCGAGCCGGAGATCACGGCCTGCACGCTTATGGCAGGCTACCGGATTCTCGAAGTGCCGATTGGCTACACGCCGCGCAAAGAGAAGAAGTTGAACCCCTGGAAAGACGGCTGGCCCGCCCTGGCGATGCTGCTGCGCCTCCGCTTCGGCAAGCCCTTTCGCGTGACAGCCTCCACGGCCACACCTGCTTCACAGCCTGCTGACGTTGCAGCCGGGCAAAAAGCGGAAGCCGACGTAGAGATTTCAGCGCATTGAGTCTAGTAGGATAAGTTCTCTGAAAAGCAGTTTCCCCACATCCACAGGACGTGGGGAAACTGCTTTTCAGAGAACTTATCCTACCGCAATCCCTTGAAGGGATCGTCTTTGAACGGCCACACCTCGCCTTTGCCGCCGCAGGTCGGACAACGTTCTTCCGCGAAGATAACTCCAAATTCGCAGTCGGGGCAAAGTTCAATTTGCTCGTTATCATCATCGTCGTAGCCGACTAATTCACCCGTACCCTTGCATCTTGCGCAGGCGGTACCGCTCGTGACGGCTCCCGCACCATTACAAGTTTGACATGTTGCCATAGCTTTGCCTCTACGGGTCGCGCCGGGGATTTTGCCGGCGATAGTCGCGCGCGCCATCTAATACGACGCTTGTCACCAGAGCCGTGTCGGAGAGGCGTGACAAAATACGCTCGTCAATAGTTGCCAGACCCTGCCTGTTAGCCGTGATCACGGTAGGAAAAAACGAATTATAACGGTAGTTGAGCAATTGGAACAGCTTCTCGCTGGCCCAGGGAGAGCTTTGATGCGCGCCCAGGTCATCCAGCACCAGCAGTTCGGCTTCACGCATTTTAGCGAAACGCTGATCGTAAGCCTCTGTTGCGCTCGGTGAAAAGGTGGATCGTAAGTGGGCCAGCAGATCGGGGACGACAGAGAATAATACGACGGAGCCATTGCGCAAACAGTGGTTGGCAACGGCGGCGGCCAGGTGCGTTTTGCCGCATCCGTTGGGGCCGATCAGCAAAAGCCAGCCCTGCGGCTCTTGCGCGAAGGCATACGCTTCCTGGAACGCCTCTTCAACCGAGGGATGCGCGCCGGAGAAACGCCGGTTGAAGTTGCCAAAAACTTTCGTATCGAAAGCCCCTAAATCGGAAAGTTCAAGTAATTCCTGGCGTCTCTTCTCTTTCTTTTCAGCCTCTTTGCATTCGCAAGGTACGAGTTTGCCAAAACTGGGATGTCCAACTGGAACGTCCAGGCGTAAATAGCCTGCTCCTTTGCATTTTGGACACACCTCTTTTGGCGGCAAAGGACGCGGTATGGATAAGTATGCCGCTCGCGGCGCGGGCGGCAATGCTTGCGCCTGGGCCGGCGTGTGGATCGCCACCTGGCGCGAAGGCTGCTGGACGCGCGGCGGCTCGTGAGATGGCGTGGGCGGCTGCGGCAGACCCTGGCTCATGCGCGCGATGTTGCGCGGATTGAGCGGCTGCGTCGTGCGCTGCTCGCGCCCCGGCTGCGCGAAGGGAGAGCGCGGCGCGGGGGGTGGCTCGATCTCCTGCTCCTCCATGCGCGGCAGTTGTCGCGTCACCATCGGCGCGTAGTTTTGTGCGGCGAACGCTCCCGCCGTTGATTGATAGCCATAATGCTGCCGCGGAGAGTTGACAACTCGCTCTTCGCGAGCGTAGGGGGACGGATCGATGCTCTCTTTGCTTTCCCAATCCCCGTAGACCATCCCCGTGCCGTCATCACCCCATTGTTCCTGCACATCCGCGCCCGGCGCGGGTACGTAGCTCTCGTAGTAATCGCCGGTTAGCCGCGCCGGACGCGGCTGCTCATCAAGCGGATGCACGGGCGGGCGTTGGGGTTGGGAAGGCACGCGCGGTTGATACCCCGCGGGTTGAGCGGCATCGCCCTCATAGGCAGGCTGCTGGTAGCCGCGCCGGAGTGGATAGGGAGAGGTTTCCGGCGCGTCGAAGCGGCCGTGTGAAGCATCGGCGCGCCGCGCGCCCGGTGACGGCTGTCCCTGACGCGGCGAATCCTGCCGGTAATACTCGCTGCGCTGCGCCTGCTCCGGGCGGCGCGTTTGCTGCGGCGGCGGCGCGGGCCGGCGCTGCCCCGGCAGGCGCGGGTCTGGCTGCTGGCGTCGTTGCCCTGATCGCATCATAATATCATTCAGGCGTTCCATGCTTGCTTGCCTTCCGTTTCCCAGCGCCGCAAGATCGCGCTGATATAACTCCATTTTCGCTTATTTTGCTGGACTGCTTCACGAAATGCCGCCTCGATCCATTCCGGCGGATACTGTTCGGCGGCATCCCGCAGTTGATCCGCGATTAAAGGTGAGAGTAAACCAATATTTTGTTCATATAAGACAAAGATATTCGGACGCTCAATTTCCACTTGCACTTGCCGCGCAGCATGATAGTCCCCGTTTCGAGTATACTCCTCCTCACCAACTCCGTCCGCGCGCCTCGCCTCGTCTTGTTCACGGGCGCTGGTGAGCAAGCGCGCCGGAATGAGTTCGCCGCCCTGCAGTTCCGCGACCACCTTGCGGCTGCGCGCGGTGTTGAAGAAATACCAGCCGATGATCTCGCCCTGATCGCTGCCTTCACTGATCAATCGTAAGTGTATCCTGAGCAGCGTGCCTCTGGCAACCGCCTGTTCTAATCCCTGGCGCAGCCGTTCTTCGGGCGGGCGTGGATCGCCGCGCCGTTTCAGGCTGCGCAGCAGCACAGGATCAGCTTCCAGTTCGCGGTCACTGACACAGCGCGGGTTGCCTTGCTTTTGTGCCAGCAGCCAGAAGAGGTGCAGCGTCACCTTGAGTTCGGCGCTGTCCTCGATTTCCGGCAGCAGCGCCGTGAAGAAGACTTCCGGCACCGGCACATAGGGATTTTTCCCCGATGGGAATCCGGCAAATGATGTTATCATGCTCTGCCCAATACCATATAGCAAAAATAAACGCTCAACGCGACAATAAACGTTGGATTATTCCTCCGATGGGAGCGTTGTTTCCAGATTCAGGAAACGGGTCTGGTTGGCCTGGAAGAACAGGCTGACGCTGTCCGTTGGCCCGTTACGATGTTTGGCGACGATGATGTCAGCGATGTTCTTGCGCTCTGATTCCTGGTTATAGACATCGTCGCGGTAGATGAACATGACCACGTCCGAATCTTGCTCAAGCGATCCCGATTCTCTGAGATCCGACAATTGCGGCACTTTCGACTGGCGGGTCTCCACGGCGCGGGACAACTGCGCCAGCGCCAGCACAGGCATATTCAACTCGCGGGCCAGCGCCTTCAGGTTGCGGCTCACCTCGGATATCTCCTGCACGCGGTTCTCGTTGCGCTTGCTGCCGACAGTCGATTGCATCAACTGGAGATAGTCCACGATGATCAGGTCGATGCCGTGTTCGGCCTGCAGGCGGCGCGCCTTGCTGCGCATCTCCACCGTCGAGATGCTCGCCGTGTCGTCGATCCAGATATTGGCCTCCGAGAGCGTTCCCATCGAATAGACGATGCGATCCCACTCGTCATCCTCGATCCAGCCCGTGCGCAGGCGTTGCTGATCAACTCCCGCGTCCATCGAGAGCAGGCGCTGCACCAGTTGTTCTTTGCTCATCTCCAGGCTAAAGACCGCTATAGAGTGTTTGTAGCGCACAGCCGCGTTGTGCGCGAGGCTGAGCGCCATCGAAGTTTTGCCCATGGATGGCCTGGCCGCCAGGATGATCAGGTCGGAACGCTGCAAGCCGCCCATCAAGCGATCCAGGTCGGTGAAGCCCGTCGGGATGCCGACGATCATGCCGCGCCGCTCGTGCAACTGGTGGAGCTTCTCCTGGTATTCGCTCAACAGGTCGCGCAGCAGGACAAAGTCGTTGCGGCCATGGCGCTGGCTGATGGCGAAAATAAGCTGTTCGGCCTTGTCCAGCGCGGTATCGGCATCGGTCTCTTCATAAGCGATGGCGGCGATTTGCCCGGCGGCATGGATCAAGCGGCGCAAAATGGAGTTGCGCTCGACGATATGCCCGTAATACTCGGCATTACCGCTCGTCGGCACCTGGTTGATCAGCGAGGTGATATAACTGGCCCCGCCCACCGTTTCCAGCTTGCCGCTGCGCTCCAGTTCATCGCAGATCGTGATAAAATCCGCCGCTTCGCGCTGCTCGTACAGGTGAATGATCACCTCGTAGATCGTGCGATGGGCGTCACGATAGAAATCGTCCGGCTGCAGGAAATCCGCCACCTGCACAATGGCTTCCGGGTCGATAATGATACTGCCAAGCACGCCGCACTCGGCCTCAATATTTTGCGGCAATAATTTTTCCACGCGCAACCTCTCCCATGTATAGTCTCGCCAGCCAACGTGAAATGCTATCATTCATAGTAGCACATTGGTTCAAATAATGGCTACCCTCTCTTGACATATCCGTAGGGGCGCGGGCTTGCCCCACCCAAAATCGGTCCATGTTGATTACAAAGCTCACAAAGGGCGGGGGAAGGCCGCGCCCCTACGGATATGCCGATGGGATAGTTTTTTCAAAAGCCTGTGGGACACAGTGTAGCCAATATTTCTGGCAAACGCAATGAGCAGGCTGTAATCGCTCTTGTGGATATGTGGATAACTTCGTGATATCTCGCTACGATGGCGCGTGTGACGACGCTTGCCTTCGGGCTCAATCGCATTTTTCCCCGGCTTATCCACAGTGCGTAGCCAGTTATCCTCACTTATCCACGACTTTATCCACAAACATATCCACACAGAATAGACCCACAAAGGTACTAGAGACTCGCGGAAAAGGGGACTTCTCGCACTTATCCATTTTCCCCGCATGCCGAATATTCAAGGCATAAGGGTAAAACTAGAATTCGTAGGGGCGCGGGCTTGCCCCGCCCAAAAATTGGTCATTATCGCTCAGCAACCAGGGCGGGGCAAGCCCGCGCCCCTACGAGATTGTTTTATATGCGTGGGGATTATGCAGCAACCATCACGGAAGACAACCATTGTAGAACCGGGCAGCGAGCTGTTTAATCGACAACCGCGCCTGGTGGCGCCTCTACCAGAAGAGTCGATCACCATTCCGGTTCCACCTAAGCAAGATGATATACCGGCGGCGGCGCCCTCGGTCATGATGATCTTGCCCTTAATCAGCATCGCGGCCCTCTTTATCGTGTACTTGATTGTCTATCATGGGTCGCTGACGCAGATGGTCTTCTTGCTGCCGATGGTCGTCTATTCCGTGATGTCGCCGGTCGGAACTCTTATCTCCGCTCGCCAGAGGATCAAAACTATTGAGCAGAAGTGGAAGAGAGAGTCCAGCGCGTACCGCGAAGCCATAAAAGACCTGCGCGTGCATCTCACCGGGCAGGGCGACAAGCAGCGCGCGATCGCGCTTTCCATCGATCCCGATCCAGATCAGCTTGAGGGGCGCATCAACGCACGCGAGCGGGTCTGGGAGCGACGACCCGCTGATCCCGACTTCCTCTCCGTGCGCCTGGGCAAAGGGAAGCGGCCATTTGTAGTAGACTTGAAGCTGCCCGAACTGGATGTGACCAACCCTCTGATAAAAGAAACGCAGCAGCTCAAGCGCGATTTTCTGACGGTCAGCGATATCCCGTGCAGCGTCTCGCTGACGAAAGCCAAATCGCTGGGTATCACCGGCAAGCGGCAGGACGTGGCAGGGCTAATTCGCGGCATTGTCTGCCAGATTGCCACACATCACTCGCCCGAAGACGTGCGTATTTTTGGCATTTATCCCATCTCGCAGCGCCAGGATTGGGATTGGCTCGCTGAATTGCCGCACACGATGCCGCTCAGAGCCAACAAGAACCAGCCGCAGCGCCTGATCGCGGCGGGCGAAGAAGAGGCCAACGCCCTGCTCAACTTCCTGCTGGAAGAGTTGAGCCAGCGCGCGTCAAAGGACGAAGAAGACGGTACTCCGCAGCAGCCATCAAAAGGCGAACAAGCCTCACCTTTGCCGCATCTCGTGATCATTATTCACAATTATGTTGAGGTTCAGAATCATCCCGCCCTGACTCACGCCTTCAAGCTGGGTAAGCAGTTGGGCGTGTCGGTGATTTACATGGTCGCGCAGCAGCAAGCCATTCCCAGTGAGTGCCGCGCCGTCGTGCGCCTCTCTGACGAGCGCCTTGTCAGCTACGCGGCGGCGGGCTACGCCGGCGAGACGTTCGACGAGGTGTACGCCGATATCGTCGAACTGGACATGGCGCAGAAGGTCGCCTGCGCGCTGCTGCCGATTCATGTGACGCAAGAAGGCGAAAACGAGGTCAACTTGCCCACCAATGTGCGCCTGCTTGATCTCATCGACCTGCCGTTTGCCGATCAGTTCGACCCGACCAGGTGGTGGGGCAATGGCAGCCAGCCGCGCTTTGGCCGCCTGCGCATTCCCATCGGCGAAGGACTGAACGGCACGGTCTGGCTTGATCTCAGCGAGAACGTTCACGGCCCGCACGGCATCATCGCCGGTACGACAGGAGCCGGGAAAAGCGAGTTGCTGCAATCGATCATCGTTGGCCTGGCGGTGACGCATCACCCGCACCTGGTAAACTTCGTGCTGGTAGACTTCAAAGGCGGCGCGGCCTTCAAGCCGTTTGAGAAAATTCCCCATACCGTGGGCATGGTTACGGACTTGAGCGGCCATCTGACGGAGCGCGCCCTGACGGCGTTGAAAAGCGAGCTGCGGCGGCGCGAGCATATCCTGAGCCAGGCAAACGCGAACAAGATCAGCGAATATCAGGCCATGCGCATCCAGAACCCGGAAGCCAACATGGAGCCGCTGCCCGATCTCTTCATCATCATCGACGAATTCGCCGAACTTGCTAAAGAGCACCCTACGTTTATGGAGGGACTGGTCAGCGTCGTGCAGAAAGGGCGCAGTCTCGGCGTTCACCTGATACTGGCGACGCAAAAGCCGACCGGATCGGTCAATCCCAATATCTGGTCAAACCTCAAGTTTCGCATCTGCTTACGTGTGGCCGCGCTCCAGGATAGCCGCGACATGCTGGGCCGCTCTGAGGCCGCGCTGCTGCCCAGTACCATCCCTGGGCGCGCCTATTTTCAGATCGGCTCAGAGATCTTCGAGCAGTTCCAGAGCGCGCGTGTCTCGCAAATGGCGCGCGTCGCTAACGAGTCGATCATCATACAAAAACAGGCCGAAATGGGCGCGAGCGAAGTCACCGACCAGAAAATCCTGATGGACACCATTGAGCCATTTACGGAGACCATTGGGGTTGAACTCTTTAAGCCCTGGCCCGCTCCACTGCCGCACCGTATTAGTCTGACGGAGGTATTTAAGCGCCTCAATGCGCCGCGACAGACGCAGCAGCCGCCGTTCGGCTGGCTCACCGTGCCGGTGGGGATGATCGACTTGCCTGCCGAGCAGCGGCAGGAGCCGTGGCTGCTGGATATGCCGCGCCAGGGAGGACACGTGGTTGTCGCGGGCGCGTCCGGCACGGGCAAGAGCGTCTTCCTGCGCACGTTGATTACCGGGCTGATCCAGACGCATTCGCCGCAGCAGCTCAACCTGTACCTGATCGATTTCGGTGGCCAGGCGCTGCGCGTCTTCGAGAAGCTACCGCATACCGGAGGCGTCTTCGGCGAGGCAGACGAAGAGTATATTCGCCGCCTGCTGCGTAAACTTAACGGCATCATTGAAGAGCGCAAGCAATTTTTCATGGTGTATCAAATCGACGATTTCCTGGCGTACCAGCGTAAGGCCGAACAGATCCAATTGCCTGAGTTGCCCGCTATCGTGCTGGTCATCGATAAATTTGCCGAGTTCCGCCAGGTGCATGATCGCGACATGGATATGTTTCTTTCCGCGGCCCGTTTCGGGCGCAATTATGGCGTGTATATGGTGATTAGCCTGGATCGACCGGTCGCGCTATCAATGCAACTTCTGTCGCTCTTTGAAATTCGCATCGGCCTCCGCATGGTTGAACTCACCGACTCGCTGATCTTGTTGGGCCGCCAGGAGGCGGCGCACATTGATGCCGGCATCCCCGGACGTGGCTACAAACGCGGCAAAATCCTGGAGGAAGTGCAGATCGCGCTGCCCGTCGATAGCGAGGACGACGACGAGCAGACGCACTTGCTGGATAGCATGACCCAATCTATCGCCAGCGCCTCCAGGGAGGCGCGCATCCGGCAAGCTCCGCCTATCACCCTGCTGCCGGAGTATATTCGCGCCGATCACTTTTTGATGGATTCATTTTCCCATCTCCAGGCGCAGGCCGATCCGCCATCGATGCTGCCGACGGCGACCGGCAGCTTGCTGGAGAATCCGGCGGCGATCGGCGCGCTTTCATCGTCTCTTTCCATTCGCCTGGGCATCGAGGATTTCTCGCTGCGCCCCATCGCTCTGGAACTGAACAGCGATACTCCACACCTTCTGATTGGCGGCGGCCCCGGCAGCGGCAGGACAGGCGTCCTGCATCTTTGCCTGCTGACGCTCGCGGCGGGGCTATCGCCGCTCCAGCAGACAGGACAAAAAGCCGCGGCGCCGCCGGCGCCGCGCATCATACTGGTGGATTTTCGCCGCACGTCCCGCCTGTTTCGCCGCCTGAATAGCGTCTGGATGTATGCTGACGCCGAAGATCGGCTGAATGAGGCCGTCGATACGCTGAAAACAACCCTGCGCGAGCGCATGATGTGGCTGCGCGAGGCTCTTGACAACCAGCAAGACGATGAAGATGTACCCACTATACCCGATGCTCCGCTCGTCCTGGTTATCGACGATTATGAACAGTTCAGCGCGCTGTCCAAAAATCCTCTCAACGACCTGAAAGAATTTATGTTGCAGGCGCGCGATTTGCGCTTCCATATGATCGTCGCGGGCGGGTCGAGCGACCTGAATAAAATGGAACCGCTGCTCCAGCAGGTGCGCGCCTGCCGCATGGGCATCGTTCTGGGCGGCGATCCGCTGGATCAGCCGCTGCTGGGCGTGCGCATAAGCGACATGCCTGCGGGGCGCGGCTACCTGGTCAAACGCAACAAACGCTACCTGGTGCAGATAGCCCACCTGGAGTCAAAGACGCTGGCCGCCTGGTTGGCGCGCCTGCGCAGGATGCAGCCGCCTCCATCCGCGTCCAAACAGCCGGTGGTTGTCGTTCCGGTGACGGATGAGCAGCAGTTGCTCGAAGAAGCTCAAAAAATTATTGATGGAGTGTAGAAAGCCATTTTTGACAATTTCCCTCACATGCGGTATAGTAGAAATGCGATAATTCCCACTGAATTACCCGGTTTTATGAGATATTGCGCATGACACGCCCACACGACGCACGATACAGGAGCGAACGATGGCAGAGATTAACGAAGCGGAAATAATGGACGCGCTGCACGAGTGTTACGACCCGGAGATTCCGGTCAATATTGTTGATCTGGGACTGATCTATGGCGTCGCCGTCAACAACGAGACCGGGCATGTCGATATTAGCATGACCCTGACAGCCCTGGGCTGCCCAATGGCCGGAGAAGTGATCGACGAGGTCGAGATGCGCGTCAAAGAAGTTGAAAACGTCGTATCATGCAAAGTGGAGATGACGTTTGACCCGCCCTGGTCAGCGGATATGATGACCGAAGACGCGAAATGGGAATTGGGCATGGTCTAAGCATTTACCTCTTGGCATGCGGGCAAAAGCATGGTATCCTGGTGAAGCAGTTTTGATTATTGACTCACGATGCGTCTACCAGGAGATATCCGATCATGCAATGCCTATCCTGCGGCACTATTCTCCCACCTGGGGCCGCGCACTGCCCATTCTGCGGTGCGCCTGTCGTCGATGAAGGTCAGCAGCGGGAAAAGCTGGCGAGTTCTTTGACCGGCCAACCGCCGGACAAGACGCTCGTTGGTCCTGGCTCCAATCCCTTTGGCCCTGTTCAGCCGCCGCGGCCCTCCAATCCAGACTGGCAGGTTGATCCTGCCGCGCCCACGGAGCAATTCGATGCTGGCGCGTATGGCTCGCCGCCATCGCCGGTGCAGGGTCAGCAGCCGTTCTATCCTGGCGGGCCGCCGCCCTACGCTCCGGAGCAGCCAGAGCCGCCCAGGCGCGGCCTCTCGCGCGGCATGATCGTCTTATTAGCGGTACTGGCCGTCTTGATCATGGCGAGCGGCGGCGGACTCATCTACTATTCCACCGTCTATCACCCGGCGCAACTGCACGCTCAGGCCACCAGCACGGCCCAGACGCAGCAGACGCAGGCCGCTGACGCTGCCAGCACGGCCAATACCCAGGCGACCGGCACCGCTATTGCCGTTGCCAACGCCACGGCCACCGCCAATGCCCAGGCGACCGCCTTTGTCGTTGCCACGCAGACGGCGCTGCAAAACATCTATACTTCCGCTACGCGCGGCACTCCTGCCCTCAGTGAATCGCTCGCTTTCAACACGTCGAGCAACTGGGATGTCGGCACGGCCCAGGGCGGCGGCGGCTGCGCTTTCAGCGGCGGCGCGTACCACGCGAGCCTGGATACGAAAGGCTTCTTTTTGCCCTGCATCGCCAATAACACCAACTTCAGCAACTTTGCCCTGCAGGTGCAGATGACCATTGACTCAGGAGACGGCGGCGGCGTGGTGTTTCGCGCCAATAGCGGCGCTTTCAAAGTCTACGCCTTGACAGTCGATAGCGGCGGCAACTATACCCTCTTTGTCTCGCGCAGCAGCACGCAAAACTCCGATCTGCTCAGCGGCATCGCACCCAGTTTCAAACAGCACACCGGCCAGACAAATCTGCTTACGGTCATCGCTCGCGGCAGTTCGATATACCTCTATATCAATAAGCAGTACGTGGGCAGCGTGACCGACAGCACGTATAGCTCCGGCCAGATCGGCGTCCTGGTGAACGATCACAACAACTCCACCGATGTAGCATTCAGCAATTTGCAAGTCTGGAAACTCTAGGTTCCACTCCGATCCTGTTAGTGACGAGGCTTTTTATTGTGTCGATTATTAAGATTTGACGCAGTAATTTTGCGCGGCATGGTATAACAGAGAGGGGTGAGGCACTAGAAAGCCAGATGGTATGATGCACGACGAACCAACATTAGCGCACCCAGGAGAGGAAGATGGCTCGCGAGGCGCTTCGTCGCCGTGGGCGTCTGCGACGGCGCAAACAGTACCCAATTGGCCGCCGCCGGAACCAACCTACCAGAGGCACGAGACCCTGTCCGCGCGCGCTATCGCTTTCATTACCATCCTGGCGGTTGCGCTGATCGTTAGTGGGCTTGGCTTCACCATCTATGCCACCACTGTGCAATATCGCACGAACCTGCACGCGCAGGCCATCGTTTTTGCCCACTCAACCATGCAGGCGCGGGATACCGCCCAGGCGCAGGCGCAAGGTACGGCCAATTCCTTCGCCACGGCGAACGCCAACATCTACGCGAGCGCCACCGCCCAGGCCGCAGTCCCCGCCACGCTGACCGCGCAGATCAACAATGTCGCGGCCACGGCTACCACCTTCGGCGACCTACTCTCGCGGCTCACCGGCGGCACTGCCGCGCTCAATGACCCGCTCGTCAATAATTCGGCGGGCAACCGGTGGGATACCACGAAGAACACCACCAGTTCCGCCTGCATCTTCAACGGCACTGACTACGAGATCGATGAAAACCAGCCTGGCTACCTCCAGCCCTGCTTTGCCGAAGCCACTAACTTCACCAATTTTGTCTATCAAGCCGATATCGTCGTAGATACCGGCAGCGAAGCCGGTATCGTCTTCTGTGCCAATAGCGCGAAGGGTTCTTACTATCTTTTCCGCTTTGATAGCAGTGGAACCTATGCCCTCGATCTCTACAAAAGCGACAGCCAGGCAACCACGCTGCTGTCCGGCAATGACTCGACCGCCATTTACACCGGCCTGAGCCAGCCGAATACGCTCGCCGTTATCGTCTTCAAAGGCGCGCTGTATCTCTTCGCCAATCAGACCTATCTTGGCAGCGTTTCCAACAAAACGCTCACGTCGGGCATGATCGGCTTTGCTGCGCTCGACACCAGCGTACCCACCAGAGCCGAATTCAGCAATGCCGAGGTATGGACCTTCTCCGCGCTGCCCACCGTCACGCCATGAGGGAGATTTGTATACAAAAAGAATAGTCCTCATACGGCCCGCGGGCCGTATGAGGACTATTCTTTTTGTATTTTTATTCGTCTTCTGAGCTTTCCTCAATCGGCAGGTCTTCCGCTGGCCCAGGCACTTCGTCTATCTGCTCATTGCCGTCGGGTTCGTCCGTCTTCTTGCCGTTGGTCGTGGCTACAGCGACGACGGTATCGCCCTCGCCCAGGTTCATCATGCGCCGCCCTTGAATGTTGCGCCCGCCGCGAATGATGCTATTCGTGTCCATGCGGATCACTACGCCGCCGGAGGAGATGATCATCAGATCGTTATCCTGCGGGTTGATGACGCGAGCAGTTGCCACGTTGCCTGTCTTGTCGGTGATCTTCAAGGTCAGCACGCCGCCGCCGCCGCGCCCGTGCCTGGGATAGTCATCAATCGGCGTGCATTTGCCGTAGCCATGCTCCGTCACCACCAGCACCTCGCTGTCTGGCACCGCGATGGTCAGCGCGACCAGTGTATCGCCATCTGAGAGGCGCACGCCGCGCACGCCGCCGCTCGTGCGCGAGGCCGACCGCAGTTCGGCGATCGGGAAGCGCATGGCTTTGCCGTGCGCCGTGATCAGCAGCACATCGTCATCGGCTTGCGCCAGCCGCGCGCAGACCAGTTCATCATCATCTTCCAGGTTCATGGCGATCAAACCATTGCGCCGCACGACCTCAAATTCGTCCATGACCGTCTTTTTCACCTCGCCCTTTTTGGTGGCGACGATCATGAAGCCGCGGCTGGCGCCCTTCGGTACATAGACAATCGCTGTGATGCGCTCCTGCTGCTCGATGGCGATGAGGTTGATCAGATGCTCGCCCTTAGCCGTGCGGCTGGTATCGGGCAGTTCGTAGACGCGCAATTGGAAGACGCGCCCGCGGTCGGTGAAGAACAGCAGGCTGTCGTGGGAATGCGCGACGAGCAAGTGGCGCACGGCGTCATCTTCGCGCGTCGCCATGCCATTGATACCGCGGCCGCCGCGCCGCTGCGCCCGGTACGTGTTGGACGGGAGTCGCTTGATATAGCCCTTCTCGGTCAGCGTGACGACAACTTCTTCGTTGGGGATCAGGTCTTCGTCGCGGAAATCTACTGCTTCGTTGTCCTGAATCTCTGAACGGCGCTCGTCCCCGTACTTTTCCTTCAATTCACGCAGATCAGCTTTGATCAGCTTGCGAATCTCGGCGATGTCAGAGAGCAACATGCGGTAATATTCGATATTCTTCAGCAGTTCTTGCAACTCTTCTTCGATCTTGCCGCGTTCTAGAGCCGAGAGGCGCGCCAGGCGCATATCCAGGATGGCCTTTGCCTGCACCTCGGAGAGGCCGAACTGCCCTTGCAGCCTGAGATTCAACTCCGCCTCTGTCCCTTGCGACTGGCGAATGGTGGCGATCACGGCGTCGATGTTGTCGAGCGCCATCTTCAAACCTTCAAGGATATGCTTGCGGGCCTCGGCTTTTGCCAGTTCAAAGCGCGTGCGGCGCGTGATCACCTGCTCGCGGTGCGCAATATAGTGCTGCAAGAAGGCTTTGAGCGTCAGAGTGCGCGGCTGCTGATCGACGAGCGCCAGCATGTTCGTGTTGAACGCGCTCTGCAAGGCCGTATATTTGAAGAGCGAATTGAGGACGCTATCGGCATTGGCGTCGCGCTTCAACTCGATCATGATGCGCATTCCCACGCGGTCGGACTCGTCGCGAATCTCCGAGATGCCCTCGATTTTTTTGTCGCGGGCCAGTTCGGCGATCTTCTTGACGAGGTCGGCTTTGTTGATCATATAGGGTATTTCGGTGACGATGAGGTTGGTGCGGCCGCGCTCGGTCTCTTCAAAGTGCGTGCGCGCGCGCACCACGACGCGCCCGCGCCCATTGGCATACGTGTTACGAATGCCATCGCGTCCCTGGATGATGCCGCCGGTGGGGAAATCGGGGCCGCGCACGATGCGCGAGAGGTCTTCGGTAGTGGCGTCAGGATGATCGATCAGATACATGACGCCGTCGCACACTTCGTTGAGGTTGTGCGGCGGGATATTCGTCGCCATGCCGACGGCAATGCCGGTCGAACCGTTGAGCAGCAGGTTGGGGAGGCGCGCTGGTAATACTATCGGTTCTCTGGTCTGGTTATCATAGTTGGGTTTGAAATCAACCGTGTCTTTTTCGATATCGCGCAGGAGTTCATCGGCGATAGCCGCCATCTTGGCCTCGGTGTTGTGATTCACAAAGCCGTTCGCCACGAACGAGTGGCAATCGCTATCCACGCGCACGGAATAGACCGGCTGCTCACCCGCATCTTCGATACTTTCGACCCGCTCAAAGAGATAATGCTGGCGGGCCAGATTCTCGATTTCGGCAACAGCCACTGCTGGCAGCACCTGAGCGAAGCGAGGCAGCGTTGCGGTCAGGCGGTCCGAGCGATCGAAGTTGTGCTTTGACAACCATTCGCGCTGGCCGCGAGTGGCATATGTTCTGACATACTCGGCCAGATAGGGTATATAGTCAGTGCGTGACAAAGCCCTGCCAGTGTGCAGGTCAAGGATTGCAGCAAGCGCCTTGCTCTTCACCTCTGAGGTGAAACCGATCTCGTTAGCGAACAGGGCGAGGTTGTCGCGGCCAGTAATCAGGAGGCGATGCATTTGCCGGGTTCTATCATTATTCAATGACGCCACAATACCAAAACGCAGCAACAGCGTTTGAATCTGTCGCAGCATGAGACGGTTACGTGCCGACAGGTTAATCCGCAGCAGGCTGCGGCCAGATTTTTCAACCGCTCCATCACCTTCAAACAGACCACGCAAGAAAGCAGCGGCTACATTACGAGGTGAGCGCAGGATTGCTTCGGGTATCTGCCGTTGTGCCGAACGTCCTGACAATCCCAAAGCCTGGATGAACGAGATGATGTGCTGACTTACCACCTGTATTTGCAGGAATGGCTTCTTGCCGTAGCTGACAGGTTTCCTCTCAAAGATATGCAAGCGGCACGTTGGGAAAACGCGCCGCCACGACTGGATGAAGCGATCTGCGAAGTCGCCAGGGGTATTGGTAAACTCGATTGCCTGATCGCGGAACGTTCCTTCAGCCAGCAACGCTCCTAGCAGGAAGCCCATATCCTCGTCCAGCGTCTCTGGGAGCATGTGCTGCTTTACACGAGACTTTTGGAGAACGGGAGGATAGAATGGATGCAGGTCAACAAGCTGCTCCGGCCACAAGATGGCGCTTCGATCCAGGACGACATAGTCGCCGACGGCTAATTGGGCAATGGTCTTCCATGTGAGTGTGATGCGCCCATCGGAATCGTGAGGAACCGCCACCAGCAGAGGATGGTTTGACGTACCTGTGACTTCGTATCCTCGCTGCGTCAGTACGCGCCACGTCGGGAACGTGCCACAATCCCACCACTTACTGGCCGTACTGGTTTTCCCATCTTTTGACAGGATACGCACAGAAACATCTTCGACGCCTGGCTGCGAGATCTGACTGATCGGCACAAGCCCTTTGTCAGTAACGACAAGGGTATCTCCCGTGACACAATAGCGCATTGCAGCGGGCGGGTCGTCGTCCTGCGAACCAAAGTTGCCCTGTCCTAAGACGAGGGGATAACGCATCGACCACCACTGCGCCATGCGCACGAGCGAGTCATAGACCGCGACATCGCCATGCGGGTGATAGCTTTTCAAGACCTCGCCGACCGTACCCGCGCATTTGCGGAATGACTTCGTTGACTGCAAGCCCATCTGATCCATAGCGTACAATATGCGCCGGTGAACGGGCTTGAGGCCGTCGCGCACATCGGGCAGCGCGCGCTGGACGATCACGCTCATCGAATAATCGAGATAGGCGGTCGTCATCTGTTCTACAATACTGACCGCTTTAATATTGCCAGTTTCCATGATGAATCCTCACCAACCAAAAAAATGCTGTTATGAGCAGGTAAGATGCTGATATGCAGGGGCGCAATTTATAGCGCCTTACTCTGAGGCAGAACATGTGCCACGTAGTAGCCTTCTCCCACCATTATATCACACCTGAGCCGCGATCGCTATAAGGAATCCGGCGCCCGTGTGATATACTATCGGCAACGCTGTAGCCCCACATTCAGACAACCAGGAAGCGAGAGAAATGAGATGCTCAACACCACCTCACTCGACGCTGTGAACAATGCAACATTTTCACAGCGTTTTGTCAAACCCCTCTATGCCACGTATTGCTTTTCCAACATTCCAGGAACCGTCGAACTCCTGTTGACCGGTACGGCGACGCGCGCGCTGCCGCTTGATGTCCTGGGCAGCCTGCCGCAACGCTACGACAAGGTCATCCTCTTCTTTATTGATGCCTTCGGCTGGCGTTTCTTCGAGCGGTACGCTGATCGCTATCCCTTCCTCAAAACTGTTCTTCAGCAGGGTGTCGTCTCCACGCTGACCTCGCAATTCCCCTCGACGACTGCCGCGCACACCACCAGCATCAACACCGGCCTCAACGTTGGGGAAAGCGGCGTTTATGAGTGGAACTATTACGAGCCGCTGGTTGACGATATCATCACGCCCTTGCTCTTCTCTTATGCCAGGGACAAGGAGCGCGACACGCTCACGCGAAGCGGCCTGCCCGCCGAGGCGTTTTATCCGGCGCAGACGTTTTATCGGACGCTTAAAGCCAAAGGCGTCGTCTCGCACGTCTTCATGCATCAAGCCTACGCGCACTCGACTTTCTCCAACGTCGTCTGCCGGGGAGCGCAGGTCGTCCCTTTTCGCTCGCTCAGCGCTGCCCTCAACGATTTGAGCGATATCGTCCTGGCGCACAAATCTCCGCCCTACTACTACTACCTCTATTTCGACCGCATCGACGCCTCAGGCCACATGTACGGTCCGGATGCGCCGCAATTCGCGCAAGAAGTGGACGCTTTTTTCCAGGCCATGGAGCAGATTTTCACCCGCAAACTGCGGGGCAAAGTTGCTAATACGCTGTTCATGATGACCGCCGATCATGGCATGATTGACGTTCATCCCCAGACGACCGTGTATCTCAACAAGCACATCCCGGACATCGAACGCTTCCTGCAAACAAGCGCGCAAGGGAAGGCGCGCGTTCCGGCAGGCTCGGCCCGTGACATGTTCCTGCACGTGAAGGATGAATTCCTGGACGAGGTGTGCGCGTCCCTGCGGCAACTGCTCGCGGGCAAAGCCGAGGTCTACAAGACGGTTGATCTCTTAGCGCAGCATTTTTTCAGCGACGGCGAGCCATCGACGGTGTTCTTAGGCCGCGTGGGCAACCTGGTGATCCTGCCTTACCAGGGCGAGAGCGCCTGGTGGTACGAGCCGGGAGTATTCGAGATGCGCTTCCTGGGCCACCACGGCGGGCTAACGCCGGAAGAGATGAAAATCCCCCTGCTCGCATGGGCAATGTGACGCGAAACATATCCTGTGGGCAAGTTTTAACAGAGGTTTAACAATTATTAACGTATCCTTCAAGCATAGTTAATCTTCGCATGGTAAGGTATGGTTGCGGGACAGGAGCAGCGATGTATATACGTTCGCAATGCTGCAGCCGGCAATCTTTCTCAAATACGTTACCACTAGTTTCTCGCAAAGACTGCGAGGAGGAGACTACAACGGAATGCAAAGGGTATCATATTTTAAGGGGTGGCGAACTCGCCTGGGGATGATGGCGTTGCTTGGCCTGATGTTCATGCTGGCAGCCTGCGGAGGATCCGGTACGACGACTGGCAACGGCACACCAACGGCCAGTTGCCCTTCCACGAAGTCGCTCAATGGAGCAGGCTCGACCTTCGACGGGCCGCTTTTCTCGAAGCTCTTCACTGTATATCCCAGCGTCCAGTGCGGAGCGAACGTGAACTACCAGCTTATCGGCAGTGGCGCTGGCATCAATGACCTGCTCAACAATCTGGTTGACTTCGGCGCGACCGACGCGCCCATGAGTAACGCGCAGCTTGCTACAAGCACGCACGGCCCCATTATTCACGTTCCCATCACGCTCGGCGCGGTCGCCATGTCATACAACCTCACCAATATCCCAGGTCATTTGAAGTTTACCGGGTCGGTCATCTCCGATATCTACCAGGGCAAAGTGACCAGGTGGAACGACCCGGAGATCGCCAAGCTTAACCCCGGTGTGAGTCTCCCTAACGAGGCTATCACTGTCGTCCATCGCTCTGATGGCAGCGGCACGACCAGTATCTTCACGCACTACCTTTCAGCCGTCAGCCCGACATGGGCCTCGAAAGTGGGAGCCGCAACGACCGTGAACTGGCCGGTCGGCGTGGGCGGCAAAGGCAACCCTGGCGTCGCGGCAGCCATTAAGGCGACTCCCGGCGCATTTGGCTATGTCGAACTGGCCTATGTCGTAGCGAACAACTTTCCCTACGGTGTCGTGCTGAACTCCGCCGGGAATTATGTTGCTCCCTCGCTCGACGGCGCGAAAGAAGACGCTTCGAACGTCACCAGTATCCCTGCCGACCTGCGTTTCTATATTGTGAACGCACCTGGAGCCAACTCCTATCCCATTTCCGGCTTCTCGTGGGTGATCGTTTACCAGCATCAGAGCAACGCGGACAAGGGTGAAGCTATCGCCAACATGCTGTGGTGGATGACGCACACGGGACAGAGCTACTCGGCTGCGCTGACGTATGTGCCGTTGCCTGCCGGTATCGTCACTAAAGACGAGGCGCAGATCAAGTCTATGACCTGCGGCAGCAATAACACACCGTGCTACAAAGGCTAATGCTCATCAGACAGGGCAATGTGCAGGTAGGATGCCAGTGGGATACCCACGAATTGCGCCCTACCTGCACGTTGCCCTGCTACAACCCCGGCACGCTTATCACGCTTATATGGAAAGTGGGGATTTATGCAGAGCAATCTTACTACCGCCGACAACGCGGAATTACGCAGTTCCGCCTGGTGGAAATTCGGCAGTAATCGTCGTGTAAGCGATACGCTCTTTCGCGGCTTCACGTTGCTCTTTGTCTTGATCACGCTCGCCGTCGTCCTGGGCGTCACGGCAGTACTGATCGTCGAATCAATGCCGACTATAAAAACTTTCGGCTTCAGTTTTCTGACCAATCAGGCGTTTGATCCTGTGCATAATGTCTTCGGAGTCGCGCCAGCCATTTTCGGAACGCTGGTCACGTCGGCATTCGCCATTATCTTTGCCGTCCCCATCGGCGTGGGCGCGGCCATCTTCCTGGTAGAGTTTTGCCCGCGCCCGCTGCGTACCACGCTCTCCTTTATTATGGAGCTGCTGGTGGCAATTCCCAGTGTCGTTTTTGGGCTGTGGGGTTTTCTCGTTCTGGCACCCTGGTTACAGTCAAAAGGCGAGCCGTGGCTGCAACAACACCTGGGGTTTTTGCCGTTTTTCCAGGGCCAATTCCACGGCCTGGGTTTGCTCGCGGCAGGTATGATCCTCGTCATTATGGTTCTTCCTCTCATCGTCAGCGTCTCACGAGAGGTCATGCTCACCGTGCCGCGCACGCAGCGAGAGGCGCTGCTGGCGCTTGGAGCGACTCGTTGGGAAGTAATCCGGCACGCGATCTTGCCGGCTTCGCGGGTAGGCATTATGGGCGGTGTGATCCTGGCGCTCGGTCGCGCGCTGGGCGAGACCATGGCCGTGACGATGGTGATCGGCAACCAGGCGTCACCAATCGGCGCAAGCCTGTTCAACACCGGTTACACGCTCTCCAGCGTCATTGCTAACCAGTTTGGCGAAGCTACACCCGGCCTGTTTCTTTCATCACTGTTGGAAGCAGGGCTGCTTGTTTTCCTGATTACCCTGATCGCCAACATTCTGGCTCGCTTGCTTGTCTCACGCGTGGGACATAGCCGCACAGGAGGGAATGCAGCATGAGCGCCGTCGCTAATCCATTCCGCCCTCCGCGCACCGCGCACCTGATGCGCCGGGGTTTCAGCAACATTCTGGTGATCGCGCTCTGCGTGATCACCGCAGCTTTCGTAGTAGCGATCCTTCTCTACCTGATGTTCTACGTGATGCTGCAAGGGCTGCCGAACCTTAACCTGGGCTTCTTCACCGAACTACCGGCAGCTTTTGGTTCGAGCGGGGGTGGCATGGGAGAATCCATCCAGGGAACGCTGGTCCTGGTCGGGCTGGCCTCGTTGTTTGGCGTCCCTTTGGGCCTGTTCATGGGTATTTACCTTTCCGAATTCGGGCGTGGCCCTTTCGCGAATGGCGTGCGCTTCCTGGTAACTGTCTTAACCGGTATTCCAACGATCATCTTTGGCCTGTTCGCCTGGGTATTGATCGTGATTCCTCAACAAGGCTTTTCGGCGCTGTCGGGTGGCGTGGCTCTGGGAATCATCATGATACCAATTGTGGCGACAACTGCCGAGGACGTGCTGCGTCTCGTGCCGCACGAAATCCGCGAGGCGTCGCTGGCCCTCGGCGCGACCGAATCGCGCACGATCTTGCGCGTCGTTGTACCCTCGGCTCTTAACGGCATCATCACCGGCATCGTCCTGGCGATGGCGCGCGTCGCCGGCGAAACCGCGCCTTTACTGATGACGGCCTTCGGCAGCACATTCTGGTCCGCCGGGCTGAACCAGCCTATCGATGCCTTGCCGCTCCGTATTTTCGTGTTTACCGAAAGTCCGTATCAGATACAAATCAGTCAGGCATATACTGGCTCTTTCGTCTTGATCGTTCTCATCGTCGTTGCTTCTTTTCTGGTGCGCTGGGCCACAGGCGGCTTTAGACGCCGGTTCTGATGACGGTTCTGGTTATACGTAGGAGCAAATTGTATGTCTATACAAGTACGCAATTTGAGCATGTGGTATGGCAAAAATCAGGCGCTGCATGATATTACCCTCTCGATTGTGCCATTGAGCGTCACTGCGCTGATCGGGCCTTCGGGCTGCGGCAAAACGACGTTTATCCGCTGCCTGAACCGGATGCATGAAGAAACGCCAGGGACGCGCATCACCGGTTCGGTGCTAGTCGAGGGAGCGGATATCTACGCGCGTTCGATCCGGGCTATGCATGTGCGGAGGCACATCGGCATGATCTTCCAGCAGCCGAATCCCTTGCCGCATTACAGCATCTGGGATAACGTTGCTATCGGGCCGCGCCTCAATGGTCTGGCTGGCGGCGCTGCTTTGCACGACCTGGTCGAACGCAGCCTCAAGCAGGCAGCGCTGTGGGACGAGGTCAAAGATCGCCTTGCTCTCCCTGCCGGGCAGCTTTCGGGAGGGCAGCAGCAGCGCCTGTGTATCGCCCGCGCGCTGGCCGTCAATCCCAAAATCCTCCTCATGGACGAACCCTGTTCGGCGCTCGATCCCATTTCGACCTTTCAGATAGAAGAACTGATTCGGGAACTCAAGAACTACTATACGGTCGTCATCGTCACACATAATATGCAGCAAGCCGGGCGTGTAGCCGATAGGACAGTGTTCTTTCTTCAGGGAAAGCTGGTGGAAGAGGAAGAGACAGAAAAGTTCTTTGCCCGTCCAGCCAGGAAAGAGACCGAAGACTACATCAGCGGGCGTTTCAGCTAAATCGAGATGAATAATGTAAAAGGAACAGCAATCAACAAGGAGAACATCTAACCATGAATGCTGCAAACTCAAGCAACCTGTCTGAAAAAGGTGAAAACGTTCTGCCGCCTGGCGCTAATATCTTCTCGCGCAAAGTGGCGCGCAGCGGCCACATCTCCTATGAAGGACGACCATATTTCATCAGCAAGACGCTAGCAGGCCGCTATATTCGCTTAGTTGTACTGGCCGACCGCTTGATCGTTGACGCCGCTATCCCGTTGCATAAAGAATACCCGCTGGTATAAGATAGAATGAGAGAAATTGAGCAACAATCCAGATCACATAGGAAAACGTATGGAAATAAGAACTGACAAACCTGCTGACCAGGATCAGGCAGGAAGTGACCCCTCAGAAATCAATCTTTCGCCGGTTGTTGCTGCTCTGCCCAGGCTCCAGATCAGCCAGGCGGCTGCCAGCGTCAAAGCTGATGCGGAAGTTGTGATCGATGTCAGAGATCTCAATTTCTTCTACGGCTCCAGGCAAGCGCTGCACAACGTCGCTTTACCTATCAGGCAGCACCAGGTAACAGCTTTGATCGGCCCGTCCGGCTGCGGCAAATCCACCTTTTTACGCACGCTTAACCGCATGGGTGACCTCATTCCAGGCACGCGCACCGAGGGCGAGGCATTGTTTCATGACCTCAACATCTACGAAAGAGCGATAGACGTGGTATCTCTGCGCCAGCGCGTCGGCATGGTCTTCCAGCGTCCGAACCCGTTTCCCAAATCCATCTATGAGAATATTGCTTACGGCCTGCGTATCCAGCATCAATCACGTGAGTCTATACAGGAGACAGTTGAGGAGAGCCTGCGGAGTGCGGCGCTGTGGGACGAGGTCAAAGATCGCCTCCGCGCCTCCGCTCTGAGTTTGTCCGGCGGGCAGCAGCAGCGACTGTGCATCGCGCGCGCGCTGGCTGTGAAGCCGGAAGTGCTGCTCATGGACGAGCCATGCTCGGCCCTCGACCCCATCGCCACGCTGAAGATCGAGGAACTGATCACGCAGCTTTCGAAGGATTATACTATTGTGATTGTGACGCACAACATGCAGCAGGCGGCGCGCGTCTCGCAATATACCGGGTTCTTTCTCTCTGGAAAACTGATTGAATTCGCGCCAACGGTGGATATCTTTGAACATCCCAAGAAGAAAGAAACTGAAGATTATATCAGCGGGCGCTTTGGATAATAGGGTCAGGGCGATGGCAAGCCAGAAGAGGGTCAGGGCGATGGCAAGCATCACCCCTACCCTCTACGACGCATTTCGCAGGTTGATTGATATAGGGTAGGGGCGATGCTTGCCATCGCCCTGGGGAGAAATGCTGTGGGACGAAAAATTCTGTTGGTGGATGATGAGCCGGTGCTGGTAGAAACCATTGCCTATAACCTGGAACAGGCCGGGTATCAGGTCGTCACGGCGGCGGACGGGGCCAGCGCCTTAGAGGCCGCGCACCGCGAGACGCCCGACCTGATCATTCTCGATATCATGTTGCCGGAAATGGACGGGCTGGAGGTGTGCCGCCAGTTGCGCCGCGAAAGCGAGACGGCAACCACGCCGATCATGATGCTTACCGCCAAAGGTGACGAGATCGATAAAGTGGTCGGACTCGAAGTGGGGGCCGACGACTACGTGATCAAGCCCTTTGGTCGCCGAGAGCTATTGGCGCGTGTCCGCGCGCTGCTGCGCCGCGCCGACTATGGCCGCCATCAGGCGCAAGGTGCGCCTGCCGAGGATGAACCCGCCGAGCCGCCGCGCCAACAGCGCGAACTCGCCGCGGGGCCGCTGCGCATCGACGTGGCCGGACGGCGCGTCTTCTGCCGGGGCCAGGAGATCGAACTGCAGCCCAAGCAGTTCGACCTGCTCGTTTACCTTGTGCGCAATCGCGGCACGGTCTTGACCCGCGATCAACTGCTGCACAACGTCTGGGGCTACGAGTACGCGGGAGATACGCGCACCGTCGATGTGCATGTGCGCTGGCTGCGTGAGAAGATCGAGGAAGATGCGGCCAACCCACGCCTGCTGCAAACGGTGCGCGGCGTCGGCTACGTCTATCGCTGGTGAACGTGGCGGCGCAATTCATTGCGCCAGGGCCGGCTCAGGGCGTGATACATCGGCCCCTACTGGCGCAATGAATTGCGCCGCCACAGCGAAATTACTCCCGCATTGCGCTCCTACAGTACCTCCGGGTTGAGGATGTTGGGCGGGCGTTGCCCGTGGTAATGCGCCACGATGTTGTCGCTTGCCATCTTCGCCATCGCGCTGCGCGTCTGGAGCGAGGCGCTGGCGATGTGCGGAAGCAGCACCACATTCTCCATCGCCAGCAACTCCGGCTCGATCGCCGGTTCATTTTCGAACACGTCCAGGCCAGCCCCAATGATCGTACCGGCTTGCAGCGCTCTGATCAGCGCCTTTTCATCGACGATGGGGCCGCGCGCGGTATTGATCAAGATTGCGCTCGGCTTCATCAGCTTGAACTCGCGGTCGCTGATCAGATGATGCGTCGTGGACATGTAAGGCGTGTGTACGCTGACGAAATCGGCCTGCTGGAGTACTTCATCCATAGGCAGGTAGATCATGTGATAGCGAGCTTCATCTTCCGGCGACATGCGATACACATCGTAGTAGAGAACCTTCATCTCAAAGCCGCTGGCGCGCTGTGCCATGATCTTACCAATGCGTCCCGCGCCGATCAATCCCAGTGTGGCGTGATGCACATCCGCGCCGCAAAACAGCAGCGGCCCCCACCCGGTGTATTTACCCGCGCGCAGGAAGCGTTCGGCTTCGGGGATGCGCCGCGCCGTCGCCATGAGCAGCGCGAACGCGAGGTCGCCGGTGGTATCAGACAGCACGCCGGGAGTGTTGCTCACGGCGATGCCCAGGCGCGTGGCGGCCTCAAGGTCGATGTTATTGAAACCGACGGCCATGTTCGCTACCATCCGTAACCTGGGAGCACTGCTGGCACATGCTTCCAGAAAACGCGCGTCGATAGTATCGGTCAGCAGCGAGTAGATATAGTCATGTCCGGGGCCGCGCCGCGATAGTTCCTGGTAGGGCCAGATAACCCCTTCCTCCATATTCGCTTCAACGTCGCCAATCTCCTCCAGGGGTGGGTACGCTGCATCGGGTACGCGCTGGGTAACGAGAATTGTTGGTCGATCTGCCATAGTTTGACCTCCTATCTGCAAAATAGTCTCTCTGCCTATTGTATCACGCGCGGGCTGTTTTGGCCCTGACGAGCAATTGACAACTATGGTACACTTGTCCTACTATATCGACTTCTGGGGGGAAATGGTCTATGGCAAAAGTCTGGGACAACATCATGAAACGTATGTTTGCCGCCAACCCGCAGCACTTCCTCAACTGGCTCTTGCCCGGCGCTATCCTGGTGCGCGAACTCTCGCCTCTCCTCAAGACACGCGACCTTGAAGCCGACCTGCTGTATGTTATACTATGGTATGGGAAAGAGGTTATCTTGCACCTCGAATTTCAAGTCTGACTTTCTCGAAGGCTGATGAACGTGAATGGCTGATTGAGAGGTTTGCCATGTATAAAAAAGAACTGGAAGACTCCTGGGCCTATCAGGAAATTTTACAGGAAGGGCGAGAGGAAGGGCGAGAGGAAGGGCGTGAGGCTCTTCGTGAAACGCTTATTGGTTTGATCGCGATGCGTTATCCAACACTGATCGATCTGGTAAAAGGGCAGACAAGTTCGATCAAAGATATTGACATCTTGCGGCAGGCTGTGATTAAAGTGTCTGCTTTGCAGACGGCAGGCGAAATCGAAGAGTACCTGCTCTCCCTGGGCGACGACGCCACCAAAAACTAACGCAATCATATGAGATATTCATCATTTTGGGACAATTTAGCGCAGCCGATTATCGGGCTGGCGCCGATGGACGGCGTGACCGACGCGCCTAATCGCACTATGCACGGTCTCTACGGGCGACCGGATGTCGTGCTGACCGAGTTTACCAACGTCGAGGGGCTGTGGCGCGGCAGCGACCGTATCTTCCGGGACTTTCTCTATACTCCGGCGGAGCGACCTGTCGTGGCGCAAATCTTCGGCTGCCGGCCCGAATACTTTTATAAGGCGGCGCATGTCGTCTGTGAGCTAGGCTTCGACGGCCTCGATATAAACATGGGCTGCCCGGCCAGCAACATCGCCAGCAAAGGCGGCGGCGCGGCTCTGATTCGCGTACCCGACACGGCCAGAGCCATCATTCGCGCCACTCAGCAGGGCGTGCGCGATTGGGCCAACGGTCAGACGCTTGAAGACCTGGAGATGGACCCGGAGCGCATCAAACATATCCGCCGCATGAACGAGGAGCGCGTGCAAAAATGGGGCGATCAACCGACCAACGAGCGCCGCCTGATCCCCGTCTCCGTCAAAACGCGCCTGGGCTATGACACCATCATCATCACGGATTGGGTCAAGGACTTGCTGGAGCTTGAGCCGCACGTCATCACCATTCATGGCCGCACGCTCGTACAGCGTTACAAGGGCGAGGCCAACTGGGATGCCATCGCAGCAGCAGCCGAAATTGTGCGCCAGACCGATACGCTGATCTTCGGCAACGGCGACATCCATAACCTCTACGAGGCCGCGCAGCGCATCCGCACGGCGGGCGTTCACGGCGTGCTGATTGGCCGCGCCACCTTCGGCAATCCCTGGCTTTTCCGCGACCGCGACAAGCTCAAAGCTCTGCTCAACGCGGCTATCAATCCAACCAGGGAGGATCTGCCGGAGCCAGACCCGAACCGTGAAGAGCGCCTGCTGATGGCCCTCGAACACGCGCGCATTCATGCTAAGCTGAAAGGCGAGGATCATTTCGTCGATCTGCGCAAGCACATGGGCTGGTATCTAGGGCATTTCCCCGGCGCGAAATACGTGCGCAACGAACTCGTCCATATCAACAGCCTGGCTGAGGTCGAGCGCATCATCCAGGCCGCCCTCGCTCAGCCCGTAGATGACGGGACATCGGCTGAGTTGATCGATGATGAGACGCGGGATACGGAGTTGGACGCGGCGTGCGCACTATAACCTGTATTCAGAAACCGGCCTGACATGTCAGGCCGGTTTCTGAATACAGGTTATAGCGTCATCTTCTCGATCCACGGATAATGCTCGCGCAGATGTCCCACGAGGCGGCGCAATACCTTCGCTGCCGTCCATTCCTCACCTTCATGCGTGAATACTCGATTGCGCTGCTCCTCGCTCAGCCCGCGCAGCGCCAGTTCCGAGTCCATTCCCACATCGAAGAGCGCGACCGGTATCTCAGGTGACAGTTCCGACATCGGCTTCACCAGCGGCACAGCGGACAGGCGCGAGACATACCACAACTCGGCCTCGATGATGTGCCACAGGTGTTCGTTCACCGACCACTCTCCGGGAGCAGGCGCACGCTCGCGCCGCTCCGCCGGTATGCTCTCGTACAGGTCAATCAGCTCGGCACGTGCCATGCCCGCCACGTTTAAAGCCATATCGATCTCTTCGTCGCCCGGCGGCTGAGCTTCAGCCTCGAAGCGCGGCCCATTATCGTTATCTCCCGCGGCGAGTCGCTCTTTGACCACAACCAGGATATCGCCATTAATCTCTTCGATCAGATCATTCGCCTTCAACCAGCGTACATGTTTGGCGATAGCCGCCGGTGCTGCCGCGACCGCCTCCTCATATGCCGGAGCAGTAGAAAGGCAGCCGGGCAGTTCGCGAAAATAGACCATACATTCGCCCGGCCATTCCTCGACGAGCGCGTTATACTGCATATTGCTCTCCTTCACTGTAATGGCTTTCGTATTTTGTTCACCAGGTGGATCTCCATCCTCGCGGGGATCACCTCTGAAGGACGTAGACCTTGCCTTCGATGAATATATACGAGAGAACACTTATGGCGTTGGCATCTTAGCCAAAAGTACGGACACGTACACAGCATGATTAACGCCGCTATATCGGCATATTTGTGTGTCCAGTATAATGAATGTAGAGATGTTGTGATTTATGTGGAGTGAGGAGGATCATTGCATGGAAATGGAACAGGAACAATCACAGCCAACCTTCAGGCCGCCAATGGCACGTATTCCGCAGATACCACCGCAGCAAGTCGCGGGCAATCGCCGGGTGTACGTCGCACCGAAAATCGTTCAGCCTTCTACTTTGCGCAGTACAGCGCCGCGGCAGCGCAAGCCCGCGCCAGGGTACTATACGCCCCAATTTGTCTCACCCGCCCGGCAACATTGGGCGGCGCAGCCTGAACCGCTGCCGGAAACGCCCAGGCCGCGGTTGCTCGTACTCAACCCATTATCGCCCGCCGCTGGAGAGCCATCGGCGCAAACCCGCTTTGTCGTGAGTAGGCCGCGCACGCCGCCATATCGCATCCCCAGCGAGTGGAGGCGTGAAGCCGAACCGGGGATCAGCGAAACGCTGCTCGGCTGCGCTATCTTGCTGCTCATCGCTATCTTCGCGCTGGCGATCGCGTATTTTTTGTTTGTTTGACGAGGAGATGGGATGCCTATACGCTGCAGCGCATGGGCATCCCATCTCCTGTCAAACAAACACCCTCATATTTGCATCCCTTTGCCCTTCCCTGATACAATGAAAGATACACGCGGGAGCCAGTGGGTTCGCCGCGCATATCTCTTGCATGTTTACCTGGACGCGGGCCGGGCTGGCGCGCGTTCTTGCGCATAGATGATGAAAAGAATCGCCAGGGCTGGTTATGCCTGGATGCTCATTGCATGGCTGTACCTGACCGTCGCCTGCCGCTACTGGCGCTGGCGTATCCGGCTCTGGCTCAAGCAATGGCACATTCCTGGCAACGAAAGCATATCTGGCAATATGAAACAAATCTTACTGCTCATCCGGCACGGCGAATCGACCTGGAACGCCGAGGGGCTGCTGCCGGGGCAACTCGAGGGCATCGCGCTGACCGACAAAGGCCGCAAACAGGCCGCTGCCCTCGCTGACGCGCTGTCCGCTCTTCCGATCAGCGCGATCATCAGCAGTTCCCTGGAACGCGCGTACGAAACCGCCGCCATCATCGCCCAGGGGCGCGACCTGGCGATCCAGCTTGAGCCGCGACTGATGGACACCGACGTCGGGCGCTGGGCCGGGAAGAAGCACGACGAACTCGGCAAGACCGATCCGGAGTGGAAAGCCTACGTGCAGAACCCAACTGTCGCGCCGGAAGGCGTCGAAACATTTCCTACTGTGCAGCGGCGCGCGCTAGAGGCGGTCGAATACTGGCGCAAGCAGGAGCAGGCCGGGAAGTATGTCGTTTTTGTCTCTCACGCCGACGTGATCAAGCTGCTGATCGCCCATTACACGGGACTGGACGCCGCGCAGGCCGGAAAAATGCTGATCGAGAACGCCTCGGCCAGCGTTGTTCTGATCGACGACGCGGCGCTGCAGCCTGAGCGCGTCATCGCCATCGGTTGGGCGCAGCATCCTGGCTGGCTCAAACCTATACTCGAAGAGCAAGAGAAGAACGATGCTGCAAGCGCATTGCCTGATAGTGAACAAAAAACGTAGATATTGTTGTTTTGTGAAGGGATGTTTCGCATGTTTGATCCGCGTGACCCATATGATCGCTACTACTGGCATTATGAGTCCAGGCGGCCCCTCTCGGTGGCGCAGATCATCGCCCTGGGCAGCATCGATGTCCAGAGCGCCGCGCTTGCCTGGGCGCTGCTGGAGCGGCGAGTCTCGCTCACCGTCGCTGGCCCGACCGATCCGCAGGCAGGCATCGGCAAGACGACGACGCTGAACGCGCTGCTGCAATTTTTACCTGAAGGCACGGCTCTGGCCTACATGTCCGGTATGTATGAGTCTTTCGCCTTTACGCGCCTGCCCGATATCGATCCCGGCAACACCTACGCTCTCTGCAACGAGGTCAGCGATCACCTGCCCATCTACATGTGGGGGCGCGTGGCCCGCCGTTACCTGTCGCTGCCGGAGCAGGGCTATCATATCGCCACCAGCGTTCACGCCGATACCATCCAGGACGTGATCAGCATGTATCACCAGGGCCTGCGCGTCACAACAGAGAACGTGCGCCGCCTGGGACTGGTGATCAACATGGGGCCGGTAGGCTATACCTACCCGATGCGCCGCCGCTGGTTCAGCATCCACTTCTTGCAGCCCGGCGCCGATCCGGCGCGCCCGGACGAGATCATTCCCGTGCCGCTTTCGCTCTGGAACGAGGTCGATGACACCTTCCTCTTTGCCGATCAAGCTGCACTGGACGAGCTGGCAACGTGGGTCGGCCTCTCGCCCGCTGAATTGTGCGATGCCTTGCAGCGCCGCGCCGATTGCCTGCAAGATCTGTCCCAGGATGGCGGGGCCGATCCCACCCGCATGTACGGCGCCATCCAACAACTGCGCAAACGCGAGCAAAAACGCAAACGGTCCTGATTACCTGATTAAAGGAGGCACATTGATGTACACCCAACAACTCGAAGTAAGCGAAGGGCGCTGGCCCCGCATCTGCCACGAACAGCCCTGACAATCGAATACCAGAGGAGCATTTTCAGTATGAGTCTTTCTATCGCTATGCTCAGTGTCCATACGTCCCCGCTGGATAGGCCGGGATACACGAAGGACGCTGGCGGCATGAATGTTTACATCCGCGAACTGGCGCGCGAACTCAGCCAGCGTCGCGTTTCCGTCGATATCTTCACCCGTTGGACAGATGAATTGACACCGCGCATCGTACAAATCAATCCGCGCGTGCGTGTTATCTACGTCAAAGCCGGTCCCCTTGCCGCCATCCACAAAAATGCACTGTACGAATACCTGCCCGCGTTCGTGCAGCATGTCGCTCAGTTCAGGCATGTCGAGGGCAAAGCCTACGATCTCCTGCACAGCCACTACTGGCTTTCCGGCGTGGCCGCCATGCAGCTTGCCGCGCAATGGGATATTCCCCACGTCACCATGTTCCACACGCTGGCGCGTCTCAAACAGCTTGCTCATCCCAACGAACCGGAGCCGCCGCTGCGCCTGCGCATGGAGCAGCGCATCATCCAGCGCGCTGACGGCATCATCACGCCGACGTCAGACGAGCGCGCGCAGTTGATCCGCCTCTGTGGCGCGACGCCCGGCCAGCTTCACGTCATTCCCTGCGGCGTCGATCTGGGCCGTTTTGTGCCGCACGACCAGCAGCGGGTGCGCGCCGCGCTCGGCCTTGACCAGCAGCGTCCCGTGCTGCTCTTTGCGGGCCGCCTCGATCCGTTCAAAGGCGCGGATATCCTGCTGCGAGCGGCAGCCATGATGGAGGAAGAAGCAGAGATTGTGCTGGTCGGCGGCCAATTGCGACAGGACAATGACCTGGAAGCATTGCGACAACTGGCGCGCGATCTCCAGATTGAGCGGCGCGTGCATTTTCTGGGAGCGCAGCCCCAGGAGGCCATGCCGGCCATCTACAGCGCCGCCGACGTGACCGTCATGCCGTCCTATCACGAGACGTTCGGCCTCGTCGCCGTCGAGTCGCTGGCCTGCGGCACGCCCGTGGTCGCCACGCGCGCCGGGGGACTGACGACGGTGGTGCGTCACGGCGAAACGGGCTATCTCGTGCCGCGCTGCCCCGGTTTCTTCGCCGAGCGGCTCGACGCGCTCCTACGCGACCAGGACTTGATGGGGTGTATGAGCCAGGCCGCGCGCCCGTCAGTGCTGCAATTTAGCTGGGCCAGCGTCGCCGCGCAGGTTCGCGAAGTCTACGAGGAACTGATCGGAGCCTGGGAAGAAATACCAGTCAATTACTAAAAAACCCTGCTGCGCAACCACACGGTTGCGCAGCAGGGTTTTTTAGTAATCTTTACCCTTGCAAGCTCAACTCAAGCTGGAGGATTTCGTTGAAGTTGGGCGAGCCCCAGCCGGTCACGTAATCCCAGCCCGGCGTGGCCTGGTAGAACAGGTTATTGCCGGAGGTGATGTCGTTGTACGGGTGGAAGTTGCCGGGATGATTGGCAAGCGTATAGAACTCCGGCACGCCGCCCAGCAGAGCCTTGCTCTTCTGCTGGAGCGCCTGATCCACCAGCAGCGCGCCAGCCGCCCAGATGGGGGCAGCCGCGCTCGTCCCGCCGGAGGCGACCCACGCGCCTTTATAGTACACCGCGATGTTGGGATACGCGGCAGCCGCGACATCGGGAACCTGGCGCAGGCCGTTGGGAGCCGTTACCGCCGGCGAAAGCGGACCAGGCTGCGTCGTCACGAACGGGGCGCCGTTGTACTGCGTTGTCGTGCCGGAGCCGGTCTGCCAGTTGGGACGCTTGAACGCGCTGTTCTGGCTCACGCCGCCGCCGCTGCCCCAATCATTGGAGCAAGCGGGAATGCCGTCATTCTGCCCCCAGGCCGTCTCGCTCGCACGCTGGTTGCTGCTGTTCACCTGCAAGTGCGTGCCGCCAACGGCGATAGCGTAGGGCGCGCTCGCCGGAAACGAGACCGAAGCCACGTTTTGTAGCCGCCAGCTAAACGCGCCGCAGTCTCCGCTGCTGACGAAGACCGAGATGCCCTCGCCGGCCAGGATGGTCAGGCTGCGATTGGCCGCCGCCATCTCGCTGTCGGTGAACGAGGCTTCATATGTGCCGTAGCTGATGCTCAGTACCTGTACCTTGTGATCGGTCGCCACGCGGTTGAGGACGTCCACCAGCGCCTGGGCGAAGGACGTGTTGCTGGTATCGGCCTGGTAATCCAGGATCGTCGCCCGCGGGGCCAGCCCGGCGATCATCTCCAGGTCCAGCGCGGCTTCGCCCTCGCCTGAACCCGCCGCCAGTTGCCCATCCACGTTGATGTTCTGGATGTTGGGCGTGCCAAGGCCGACGCAGGCCGCGTAATTAGCCACATCCTGGGAATTGTAAGGCTCGCCGAACTCGGCCACGCCGATTGTCATGCCCTGACCCTGGTAGCCCTGCTGGTAGAGCTGATTTATTTGATAGGCACCCGCCAGATTGTCGCGCGTCAGCGTCTGATTCGCGCCGTACTTGCTGCAATTGCCCGCCTGCGCCGCCCGCGCGCCCTGCACCAGCAGAGCGGGCAGGCCAAACGGCGGCTTGAACACCGGGAGCGCGAAGTTATCCAGGCCAACGACGGAGGTCACATACTGCCCTACCGGAGCCGGCAGCATTGCATTCCCCTGCTGCAAAAAGAACGTTTGCCCGTTGATAGTATAGGCCGTTAAGGTGATGTGCAGCGTGCGCTCAATCGTCGCCACCGTGGCATGAACCTTGACGGATGAGTGGAGCGCGTCGGCCGCGTCTATGCTGTAGCCGTTCTGCTGCAGCCAGTTCGTCACAATTTGTAATTGCGCGTCAGAGAGCGCGTAACGCTGCACGATCTGCTGCGGCGTGAGGAAATGGTGATACGTGGAGGAACCCGGCGTATACATCTGCGCTACATCTTGCGCCAGCGCGGTATCGTTATAGACGAGGTTAAAGGTCAGAGGCTTGACCTCGTTTTGCGGCAGTGGATTGCCCTTCGGCAGCGTGCCGGTGCCTTTTGGTTGGCTCGCCACCGGGTGCGACGGCGCGGCGGTGGGTACAGGAGTTTTGCTGGTATGGTTCGTATTCGAGCTTGCAGGCCCTCCGAACAATGAACATGCACTTACCAACAAACTTACCGCCATAAGACCCAGAAGTATGCGCGTAGGGAACCTGGAAAACAGTGTCTTATTTTCTCTCATACACGCCTGCCTTTCAATCGTTGAAATTCAGTTTAGTTGTGCGCTTGAAACTCTATAACTGTTGAGGATACATTATAGCAACTCTCTGATCTCTAGTATAGAGGGCAGTGGGAGAAAAAACTGTGAGCCGCTGCATAATTCCGCGGTGAATTGCCCCAACGGATTTTCGGCGCATCAAATCAAGGTCACAACAAAATCACAAGGAAAATCGTCGCCAAAATGGCACAAATTGGGATGGACTTTTCCCCATTCCTGTGGTATAATCAACTCAATCACAAGGAGATTTCCAGATCGCTTGTCCGTAGCCCGGCAGTCATTGTTGATTGTCTGAGCTAGAGCATGTGGCCGTTTTGGCCGGATGAGGATAGAGATACAGACACATGGAATTAGTCTCATTGGAAGCGCATACAACGTCATCGCCGGCGACGGCGAGCGTTCAAGCCATACATCCAGACACAACGCACCAGGGATCATTTTGCTTGCCCTGGTGTCTTTTTATTCTATAATTATTTCGCGCACTGGACGCCGCGCTCATCGATCATTTTCATTCATGAGCCTGCTCGACCGGCTCTCACAGTGAGAGCAGGATCGTTTCACGAAAGGAGGTAGACGTCACAACCGCTTTCAAGAGTGAAGCGCAGTAATTTCCAGCCAGTCTTGAAAACCATCATACCAGTTGCGCGGCTACTTGACGAAGATACGCCTCTCGCTGAGCAAGGAAAGCGATGCGTAGATAGTATTATGAACAAGTGGACACGGAGTGGTTGCTACAAACTAAGGAGGATTTTGGATCATGAATTCAAGTATGATCAACAAGATCGCAAAAGCCAAACGCTATGCGGAAGAACCAGAGCGCATTCAGTTTACTCGCTTTGAAGCAACGTTCCGGGGCGAAAACGACACCCACGTTACGAGATTTGACGACGGCGAGTGGACTTGTACCTGTCGCTTCTTCCAGGATTGGGGAGATTGCAGTCATACGATGGCAATGCAGCGCGTATTGGGCGTCACTATTCCATCTGCCTACCGGCATGGCATTCCTTCTGGAATAGGCACCAGCCCGCTCGTACACTGACCCGGCCCTGACAAGCGCATGCGTGGCTTTGAGGTCAATACCGCCTCTACAAGCCACCCGCAGAAATAGAAAGAAGCCCTGAGCGAAAAAGAACTCAGCGCTTCTTCGTTTTTTGGCGCATTTTCGTGGGAATGCTAATAGCCGATTCCCGGCACGAAGTGCAGAATGACGATCGCTGTGAACATGACGATTGCCAGGATCGCGATGACCAGCAGATCGCGGCGCACATAGGCGTAATGTTCCGGCGTGATCAGGGCCACACCTGGTTTTTGCTGCGTCCGCTGGGCAGCCTGGCGGCGGGCGCTGAGACGGGCCGCCGCGCTCCCTTTCGGCAGCGTGCTGCTGCCATTGCTGCTCCCTTTTTCCTCGACAACGACCGGTTCAGCGGCTTTCTCTGTCTTTTCTTCTTTGACTTCCTGTTTGACTTCGTCCTTCGTCGAGGCAACGCTCTCTACCGTGGCAGCGCGGCCATTCCTTGCCCGTGCTCGTCTCGCCGCGGCGCTGCTCTGCGCGCGCGGCGCCACGCCGTTGCTGACCTGTTGCTGCTCTTCCACAACCGCGGTTGCGGTCTCCTCGCTCTCTACCGTTGAAACGCTGGCGGAAACGGCTTCCTGGCTCTCGCCAGCTTCTTGCGGCGCTTCCGCCCTGGACGGGCGCACCAGCTCGAAATGCTTCTGTTGTACGCGCGGCTTATTGCGTTGTTCGCTGCCCCTCGCCGCATTCTTCTTTGGCATGGTTTCCTCACTTCTTAGTCCGGTAGAGACCTGGCTCCTCTACTCATCGTACCGGCATGTTCTTAACATTGCAGGTATTATACACGAATAAGCCCGTCTCGTCGAGTGGTTTTTTGCGGTTTTCTGTGAGGCATTTTTCTCACACCCGTAATGGGTGTGAGAAAAATGCCTCACAGAAAACATATCCCCCTTGACGAATGCCCGTTCTTCCCCTACACTAAGCGGCAGAACCACGGGAGAACGGAGTACCCTTCATGACACAACATCCAGAGCAGGCGCAGGCAGACTGCTTCCTCTGCACGCTTGACCAGCGCCACTGCGCCGTTGCGCAGCTTTCCGGGCGCGTCATTGCCGCGCGCGAGCGCACCGTCAACGGCGAACTCTTGCCCTTTGTCACCATCGACGCCGGTACGGTCCTCGTCTCACTCGCCCTGACCGGCCACTATCGCAGCCTGGTCAAGCACCTGACAGGCGCCGATCTGCGCGCGCACCAACTCACGCTGCGCGTCTATCACCTGCCCACTGCGCCCGTGGTCGTAGAATATAAAGAACGCCCTCTCCATCGCTATACTGCCAACAGCTACACGCTGGCCGTGCTGGAACCGGACACGCTGCTGAACATCACCGATCTCAGCCAGGCCGATTATTGCCCGCGCCAATACCTCATCCAGCGCCTCGTCGCCTCGCCGCCATCGGCGGCAATGATGCGCGGCAACCTGGTGCATTACGCCTTCAAAGAACTGCTCAAAGCCTACGACCGGGGCGACCTGGCGAACGGCCACGATGGGTCAGCGCCGGCGACGCCGCTTGACGCGCTTACGGGCTATGTCGAGCAGGCGCTGGAACAGAACGGGATAGATATGGCGCTGGCGAACGTTTCTGGTGAAACCATGCGCGCGGACGTGGCCCCGCACCTGGAAAGCCTCGCCACGTGGTTCCAGCATCAGAGCGCGACGCTGTGGGACACGCCGGCGGGCTATAGCGGAGAGCATGACGAGGACGAAGACGCGGCGCAGAATCGCAACCAGGTGCGCGCCGAAACCTTCCTGCTTGCCCCGGAAATCGGCCTGCGCGGGCGGCTCGACCTCTTCTGGCAGCAGGCCAGCCGCCAGCGTTTCCTGGAACTGAAAACTGGCGGCGGCTCGAACCTGCCCAGGTCCAGTCACCGTTCCCAGGCGCTGGGCTATCATGCCCAACTGGCCGTGCGGCGCGACCCGAAGGCCAAAAAAGCCCTCGCCACGCTGCTCTACAGCGGCACGCCGGGCGAAGCCGAAGCCCACGGCGTGCCGTTCGATATCCGCAACATGCAGCGCATCAACGAACTGCGCAACCTGCTCGTGTTCAGCCACGTCACGGGCATCCCCGCCACGCCGCCCGGCCCATCGCGCTGCGCGAAATGCGCCGTACGCCAACAATGCTGGCAGGTGTCAGACCTGCTCAACTGGCAGCCTCCGGAACTGGATGAAGAGATACAGAGAGAATATCGCTGCGCCATCAGTTCTGACGCCGACCGCGCCTTCTTCGCGAAATTTTATCACCTGCTGCGCCTGGAAGAGCGCGAGAGCGAGCGGCAACTGGCCCTGCTGTGGCAGGAAAACGTCGCGGCGCGCTGCCAGCGGGGCGCGGCCATCAACGATTTATCCCTGCTGAAAACGGAGAGCAATGGCCGGGGCGAGTGGTTGCTCACCTTCGCCTGCGACAACCAATCCGAACTGCGCGAGAACGACGAAATCCTGCTCAGCGACGGCGACCCCGTTACCGGCAGCGTCGTGACGGGTACAATCATGGCAATCAGCGCGCGCAGCGTCACCGTCTGGATACCTGAACTGATCGCCAATCCTACCCTCATCGACAAGTACGCCAACGATTCCGTCCACACGCGCACCACGCAGAACCTCTATCGCTGGCTGCATGTCGATGCGCGCCTGCGCGACCTCGTCGCTGGCCGCGCGCGCCCGCGCTTCGACGATGCCTCCGTTCCGCCACGCGCGGGCTTTAACGAAGAGCAAAATCTGGCCATCGCGCGGGCCGTGCAGGCGCGGGACTATCTGCTGATCCAGGGACCGCCCGGCACGGGCAAAACCAGCGTCATTGCCGAGATCGTCAAGCGCCTGTGCGAGCAGGGGCAGCGCGTGCTGCTGGCCGCTTTCACCAACCAGGCCGTCGATAACATGCTCACGCGCCTCGACGCCGAAGGTTTCCATGACTACCTGCGCCTGGGTCATGACCGCAGCGTGCGCGACAGCGTGCGAGGCCGCCTGCTGAAAAACATGGTCACGCCAACCGGCGATCCCGAATCCGCCGTCCATGATCTGTTGTACGCGACGCCGGTGATCGCCTCGACAACGGCCACGTGGTCGTCGGACAGATACGACCTGTCATTCGCCGGACAGAACGGCAGCGAGCAGGGGAGCGCGCCCGCGCTTTTCGACGTGGCGATCATCGACGAGGCCAGCCAGTTGACCATGCCGGCCATTCTCGGCGCGCTGCGCTTTGCCCGCCGCTTCATCCTCGTCGGCGATGAGCAGCAGTTGCCGCCACTCGTGCTGAGCAAAGAGGCCGCCGCGCAGGGTCTTTCCGACTCGCTGTTCAGCTATCTCAAACGCCTCGACAGCGAGGCTATGCCAGCGCGCCCTGACGCGAGCAGCGCCTGTGTCACGCTCACCACGCAATACCGCATGAATCGCTGGATCTGCAACTTCTCCTCGAAAGTGTTCTATGACGGCAAGCTGATCGCGGCCCCGCCGATTGCGCAGCGCGTGCTGGACGTTCCGCAAACGGGCGCGTGGCTGACCAGGGAGCCGCCCGCGATCGCGCGCGCGCTGCAGCCAGCGTATCCCCTGGTATTTATGGATGTGCGGGACGATGACAATCACGCTGCCAAAAGCAGCAGCGTTGAGGCGCGCGCTGTGCGCTCTCTCGTGCAAGGCTTGCTGGCGCGCGGCATCGCCGAAGGCGACATCGGTATCATCGCGCCCTACCGGGCGCAGGTCGCCAACATCCGCCGTCACCTTTTCAGCGACGATGCGGTCAGCGATTGGGCGGCGCTCTTATCCGAAACGTCCATGAGCATCGACACCGTGGATCGCTTTCAGGGAGGCGAGCGCATGGTGATCATCATGTCCTTCGCTACTACCACCGCGCCAGAATCCGCCAGCCAGCTCTACGACTTCCTCACCAACCCCAATCGCCTGAACGTCGCGCTGACGCGCGCCCAGCGCAAGCTGATCGTCGTGGGCTGCGCCGCCGCTTTGCGCAATCTCCCCTATTTTGGGCGGCTGCTGGCGTACTGCGAGAGCATGAAGACGGTGATTAGCCAGGAATAGTGGTCTCTTCTCAGCGGGTTACGCCAGCATCGCTAATCGCTTGTGCAACATAGACAGAGGATCAGAAGGAGCTGTCATGGCGAGCGCGGCGTAGCAGGCTCGCTCCAGCGTTGTCTGGATGCCTGCCTGCGCGTGTCTGCCCCGGAGGAAAACTTCTACTGCGTCTTGCAGGTTCATGGCGATGCGGAATGGGCCGCTCGCCTCGCGGTGATGGTCGCGGAATTGTTCTATGCCGAGGCCCGTCAGGACAAGGATCGGGCGCACGCCAGCAGCTAAAGCGGCGCGCACATCGGTCATGCTGTCTCCGACAAAGACCGCGTCGCTCAGGTCCGCGCCGAGTTCATCGCGGGCGCGCAGCAACAAGCCTGGGCGCGGCTTGCGGCAGGAGCAATTGCCGTCTTTGGGATGAGGACAATAGTAGACTTTTTCGATAGCGCCGCCAAATCCGGCGACTTCCGCGATCAGGCGTTGATGTATCTCTTCGACTATCTCTACCGATACCAGCCCGCGCGCTATCGCCGCCTGATTTGTACACACGATCACCCGATGGCCCGCTCGTGTCACCTGCGCGATAGCTTCGCGCGCTCCTGGAAGGAAGCGGAATTCTTCCCAACACTTCACATAATCCACCCGGTTCTCATTAATCACTCCGTCCCGATCGATAAAAATAGTTGACACCAGGGCACCTCGAATATTAAAATCACCATGATTATTAGCTTGTCCTACACACTATATCTCCCCACCGTTACAGAACAGTTGAGAGACGATATGAACACGGTTGAGAATTGCCGATATGTGGGAAGAGTTCTTAACCTGCTCTTAACATAC
>Ga0207416_1000903_pt1 | contig 44707 bp, 39 predicted proteins | sample PaiPotPPM11metaG_FD_184107 | JGI IMG/M metagenome (GOLD analysis project Ga0207416, IMG submission 184107) | Iron sulfur acid spring bacterial and archeal communities from Banff, Canada, to study Microbial Dark Matter (Phase II) - Paint Pots PPM... ...
AATCCACCACCTCAAACGAGAGTACCAAGAAAACGGTTAAGTCGAGTACCGGAACGCCGTATGCAGTGAAAGTTGCACGTACGGTGTGGATGCGGGGAAAGAGCGTAAGCTCCTACCTATGCATACGAAACAATTAAAAAATTGTAAAATGTAATTAACTCACCATTCGCGTAACAAACAGACGAATTGGCCTGTAGAGGGCACTTACATTGCAGAGCTTTCCATTTTTCTCTGTTACAGACTGCCTTGCCAAGCGGCTTTATAGGTCTATAGCGCATGGTGAGTTAATTACTTTCATACCCACAACTGAAGCGTAGGTATGAAAGAGGCCTTACTTTCTTGGAGGATTGAGATGGGCGAAATCCGTTGCCTTTTGACTTTGGAGGCAACTTTCTAGGGTGGCAAAGTGTTACTTTTGTACAATTTTGTCAAAATTGTACATATTTGGGTATCCTCTAGACATAGGTATTTGATAGAAACGCCGTTATCTTTGACTAGGAGAAGAAAATACAATGAGGCTCTCAATCGAAATTGAAGACTTCCAACATCAGCAGATTAAGGCGCTGGCCGCCATGGCAAGAATGACCATCAAGGAATACATCCTTGATCGCACTTTACCGGATGTTACCGAACAGCAAGCGTTAATCCAGCTTGAAAAATTCCTTACTCCACGCATTGTTGCCGCAGAACGTGGCCAGCTCACTAGCAGCACCATAGAAGAAATTATCGCGCAAGCTCGCGAACGCAGAGCGAATTGATGCGGTATACGCTTACCGAACACGCGAAAGAGGATCTTATTCATATTTTTCATAACGGTACCCAGTTCATGGGTTCACAAGAGATAAAATAACATACTTGAAGATGGGAATACCTAAGTTGTTTGCAGAAGACGTAAAAGGGAAATTGAAGTGAATCAACCAATCAACGAGCAACTAGAGGAACTGAAAAAACGAGTTGCGAAGCTAGAGCAACAAACGGAACCGATCAAAGTAACCCGCATCGAGATCGATCAGGGGAGCGAATTGAGAGAGCGAGTTGCTACTCACACAGAAATACTTGAAAAGCATTCAGATACGCTCGACGCTGAAATGAAGATGCTCAAACAAATTGTTGAGATGCTTAAAAATGCAGATCTTCCAAGGATGAGTGCTGATGTCGTCACGCTCAAGAATGACATGGCAGGGGTAAAAGCTGACATAGCCAGCATCAAAGCTACGCAGTCGGACCACGGCGAACCGCTCAAAACCATGACGACAAAGGACGATATCACCAGCATCAAGAATGATATAGGCGGGCTAGAAACGATCATGATGCAGATCCTTAATCGATTGCCACAGACAGAGGGAGAATAAGATCATCTTCACCAGAAGGTCAACAGGGGCCTTATACAAGACATAACTAAAGGGAGTAGACGCAGTCGAAAAGGCTAGGGGAGCCCGTTGGAGGGTCGGAAATAATCTGGGACCAGAGACAATTGAAAAAATAACGTATCCATGTTATACTATCTTATAGATATAGCACTGAAAAAATATATGTTTGCTTCTTGTATATAAAAAGGAAGAGAAACGTGGCAAGTTGGTTGGATGGGATACATCTCCTCTGGTTCCCCTTGAGACAATCTGAGTCCAGAAAAACATCTTTCTGGCAGCTTCTACCCTCTTCGTTCCCCCATGCCGCAAAGAGAAAATGCTGTATGATACTCCTTGCTTGCTCGAACCAGCACGCACAACTCCTCAGCATTTCCTCTCAAAGGCTCCTCAATTATCGTCTGCGTAAAATCGTCTCTGGTATACACGCGATTTATCGCCATCGGTTACGTCGCGATCTAGCGAATGGGGCCCAATTCACCGTGCACCCTTTGGGTGTTGCGCCCGCCGTTCCCCTCCAGAGGAGAGGAGAAAGCTTTCAAAATGGACAACACATCTATCCCAAGTACTGCCGATGCTCTCTTGGCATCTTCAAATGCCCTTCAGCAGTCCACACCGCTGCAGTCACCCGACAAAAAGCGTATTCTCAAACAAGGGAGCAAGGCACCTGCCCCGGTGGGCACTTTGCTCTCCGAAGTGCAGGGAAAAGAAGTCCGTTGGCTCTGGCAACGCCGTCTCCCGCTGGGGAAATTGACCACTCTGGACGGTGATCTATGCCTGGGGAAATCCTATCTGGCACTCGATATCGCCGCACGCGTGAGTTCTGGCCAAGAGATGCCCGACGGCACTCCAGGCATTGCTGGCGGTGCTGGTGTTGTCTTGATTGCCCCAGATGATGGGCTGGCCGATACCATTCATCCCCGACTCCAACGAGCTGGTGCGGACCTGAGCAAGATCGTCTCGATTGGCAACATTCTCGTCACCGATTCTAGGGCAGGCCATAGCCACAAGCGACCATTCCGGCTACCGGATGACCTTGAGACTCTGATGGAGGCGATTGTGCGTGTCCGAGCCAAGTTGGTGATCATTGATCCTCTGATGACCATTTTCGGCAACAAAGATACCTATAAAGACACCGAGGTGAGAATGGCCCTAGCGCCAGTGCAGATGCTCATCGAGTACGCTGGGACTGCGTGTCTGATGGTTGGTCACCTGACCAAAGGAGGAGGGAGCAGTCCCCTCTCTCGTGCAGGTGGATCAATTGCCTTTACCTCAGCAACTCGCTCGGGGCTTATGGTGCTCAAAGATCCTACCGATGAGAGCAAGCGGGTTCTCGCACATGTCAAATCCAAACTGAGTGCACAAGCAGCCAGCCTTTCCTTCAGCATTGTCAGCGACGAGGACTCTGGAGATAACCGACCCTCTATTCGCTGGCTGGGAGAATGCCCCCAAACGCTCCAAGAACTACTCAATCCGCCTGTGCCTGTGGTCATTCAGCCACTTGGGACAGCACGCCAAGAGATCCTGAGCGTGCTGGAGGAGTACTATCCAGAAGCGCTATCGGTTAAGGCCCTAGCAGAAGATCTGCCAGAGATCGGCAATGTCAACCTTCGCAAGACCCTCAAACGCATGGCAGCCGATGGGCAGATCAAGAAGTCTGCCAGAGGAGAATATTGCGCCTTCTCAGCATCATCACCCTCGCCAGAGCAATAAGATCTGTCACAACAGTCACATTAGTCACAACAGTCACAACAGTCCCGATAGTCACAATTGATCAGAGCTGAGTAAGGTCTGTCCCATCAGGTACATGACACTTACTCGTTCAGGTCCCTGTAAGGTTCACTTCAGAAATTGCAAGTTGCCTGTCAGGTCTAATAGCTACACTACACGAGTATTCTCAGGAAGAGTATCGCCTGAATTCTGATATTATCATCTATCGTCGAATAACTTTTTTAGGAGATTGAGACTGTGAGGATGCCTGTATTTCGCAGGACAAAGCGCTGGCTGCTCTTATTCAGTTGCCTGCTCTTGTTCTCTATTCTTTTTGCCGCATGCGGTGAAAACTCACCTTCTATCTTAGATACCCATGGTCCGATTGCAAGTAGTGAAGGGACCGTCTTCTGGGTGATTCTGGGTATTGCCACATTCGTTTTTCTGGCAGTTGAGGGAGCACTGGTTTTCTCTATTATTCGGTACCGTGAGCGTCCCAATATGGGCAACCCACAGCAGATCCACGGTAACACGAAGCTCGAGCTGCTCTGGACAGTCATTCCTACCGTTTTCCTGGTCGTCATTCTGGTCTTCACTATTCGAGGATTGCTGGAGGTAGCGCCAGAGTCTGAGCCTGCTGATGCCAATAAAGTGACGGTGACAGTGATTGGTCACCAGTGGTGGTGGGAATTCTACTATCCACAGTATGGCATCTCAACTGCTGATACGCTTGAGATACCAACCAATACGGTTGTGCATGTCGATCTTTTCTCTAATAATGTTATCCATAGCTTCTGGGTTCCCCAACTTACTGGTAAGACCGATGTTGTACCGGGACATAACAACGCCAAGTGGTTTAAGGCTAATGACCCTGGGACATATGAGGGGATCTGCGCAGAATTTTGTGGGACGCAGCACGCCAATATGAAATTTGATGTTAAGGCAGTGGATCCCAATACCTATATGACCTGGATCCATACACAACAACAGGCGGCACTGTCTCCTGCCAAGAGCAAGGCTAAGTATTCTCCTGCAGACGGCTTAACAGTCTTCCAGCAGAACTGCACAAGCTGCCATGGCATTGTTGGCGTTGATGAGAACAAATACAATAATATTCAGGCGGATTGTAATACAAGTCATGATACTGCCTCGAATTGTCCGCTAGGTCCAAATTTGACGCACTTTGGTAGCCGTAGTCTGATAGCGGGTGGCGTGCTAACAAATAACAAGGATCAGTGCAATCCCAACAATCCCAATATTCTTCAGGACTGCAATCTTGCCAAGTGGTTGCATGATCCCCAGGGGATCAAACCTGGCAACGATATGGCTATTGGGCAGCTCTCGGACGACCAAATCCGTAGTTTGGTAGCTTATCTGGAGAGTTTGAATTAGAAGTTAATCGGGGAGCAATGGTTATGGCAACTCAAACTATCGGTGGAACAACAACAGTTGTTCGCCGACGGAGTTTTAGCGAAAGCTATGTCGGTGAGTGGATTACAACAACCGATCATAAAAAGCTCGGTCTGATGTATATTTTCACCGGTTTCTTCTTTTTCCTAGTGGGCGGTATGGAGGCTCTCCTGATCCGTACCCAGTTGGCACAGCCGAATGGCAAGGTACTTGATCCGCAAACGTATAACCAGATCTTTACCATGCACGGCGTGACGATGATCTTCTTGTTCGTGATGCCAACGCTGGCAGGCTTTGGGAACTATCTCGTGCCTCTGATGCTGGGTGCACGCGATATGGCTTTCCCCCGTATGAATTCCTTCGGCTTCTGGTTGTTACTGTTTGGCGGCATCTTTCTTCAGTCCAGTTTTTTGCTAGGTCAAGCCCCAGATTCCGGCTGGTTTAACTATGTGCCTTTGAGCACGGCAGGCAGTTCGTTTTCACCAGCTCATGTCATAGCTACGCCGGGTATGAATACGGACTTCTGGGTTCTGGGTACAACACTGTTGGGTATCTCATCAATTGCTGGCTCGTTGAACTTTGTGGTAACCATTTTGAAGCTACGTGCTCCTGGCATGAGCGTCAACCGCATGCCCCTGTTCAGCTGGATGATTCTGGTGATGTCGTTTCTGTTGCTCTTCGCCTTGCCGAGCCTGACCGTTGCCAGCTTCCTGCTACTGCTAGATCGCCACGTGGGCACACACTTCTTCGACTACACAGCACATGGCGATCCCCTGCTCTGGCAGCACCTCTTCTGGTCCTTTGGTCACCCTGAGGTATATATCCTGATCCTGCCAGCTTTCGGAATAGTTTCAGAGGTCATTCCGGTCTTCTCGCGTAAACCAATCTTTGGTTATACCTTCATTGCCTGGTCCGGTGTGGCTATCGGCTTCCTCAGCTTCACGGTGTGGGCACACCACATGTTTGCTGTAGGCTTGCCTTCAATTGCTCAGGCCTTCTTCGCAACCAGTACGACCCTGATTGCTATTCCGACAGCGGTGAAGGTCTTTAACTGGATTGCGACGATGGTGGGTGGAAAAATCGACTTTAAGACACCGATGCTCTTCGCAACCGGTTTCGTTGCTATGTTCTTGATTGGTGGTCTCAACGGCGTGGCGTTAGCTGTGGTGCCTTTTGACTACCAGGTGACTGACAGCTACTTTGTCGTTGCTCACATTCACTATGTGCTCTTCAGTGGTAGCGCCTTTGGGATCTTTGCGGGTCTGTATTACTGGTTCCCCAAATTCACTGGCAAGATACTAGATGAACGTCTCGGGAAGATCCATTTCTGGCTGTCATTTATTGGTCTGAACCTGACCTTCTTCCCAATGCATTTGCTGGGTATTCTCGGCATGCCGCGCCGTGTCTATACGTTCCCTGGCAATCTAGGCTGGAACGAGTTGAACCTGATTGCTTCTCTCGGCGCTTTCTTGATCGGCGTATCGGTGATGGTGCTTTTCTATAATTTCATCGCCACGCTCAAGCATGGCAAGAAGGCTGGTGATGATCCCTGGGATGCCTTTACTCTGGAGTGGGATACCTCCTCGCCTCCGAAGAAGTATAACTTCCTGGAGATCCCGATTGTGCGCAGTCGTCGCCCATTCTACGATAAGAAGTATCCTGAGACTGCTGACTGGAAACATGTCACGCATTAGTAGCTTGTTGATGACAACCAAACTGGTGGTTCACCTGTGCAGATATGAGGTAACAAAGTGTCTCAAAAGCAGCAAGATCGTGTAGAGCAACAACTGTCGTCTCTGGAGGATGATGCTTCGGCTATTCCTCCCTCTTCCTCTATACCTGATACTCCGCAGTCTGAGACTGTTCAGGAAGATACTCCGCAGTCTGAGACTGTTCAGGAAGATACTCCGCAGTCTGAGACTGTTCAGGAAGATACTCTGCAGCCTGAGACTGTTCAGGAAGATACTCCGCAGCCTGAGACTGTTCAGGAAGATACTCCGCAGCCTGAGACTGTTCAGGAAGATACTCCGCAGCCTGAGACTGTTCAGGAAGATACTCCGCAGCCTGAGACTGCTCAGGAAACGGAGAAGCCCCAAAGTCCTCTTGTGGTTTCCGGTAAGAAGCGCGGGAGGAAAAAAGGCCGTCTCGTTAGCGTGGAAGAGATTATGCCCAAGCCAAGCTATTGGCCACTTGCTCTAGCTGTATCATTTGTTGTGCTGTCGATGGGCATTGTGATCAGCTGGATCGTGATAGTGATTGGGGCTGTCCTGGTGATTGCCTCCATAATGGGTTGGTCTTTGGAACGTCGCTAGGGTGTATGAAATCATTGTAGGAAACCTCGCAAGGAGGACTCCTCCGGCAATTTATTGCCCGAGTGTAGGGACCCGATTTATCGCGTCCGTGGTCTGCCGCGTATGATAGAAAACGCGACAAACCTGGAGAAATAGGGAGTTTTTGATTATGAGTGCTGCTCATGGTGAGCAGGTATTGCTGCTTGAAGTGCACGGTCAGGAAGGAGAGCGGAGTATCAACTGGTGGGGCATGATTTTCTTCATTGCCTCCGAAGCACTGATCTTCGCCAACCTTATCGCCGCTTATCTCTATTTAGAGATCCGTGATGGTGGTCATGTTTGGTCGATTGCGAAGCTACTTGATACCTGGTGGCTTTCTGGAATTAACACGGGTATTCTACTTATAAGTAGTGCTTTTATGCATATGGCTGGTTCTGGCATTCGCAAAGGCAACCAGAAACAGGCTATCTGGGGTCTCGTCATTACTATTGCTCTAGGCCTTATCTTCCTGGGCGGTCAGGCCTTCGAATATACCGAATTGTTCAACCGAGGTTTTGACCTTCAAGCTGGTACCTTTGGGTCTGCGTTCTTCTCCTTGACTGGTTTTCACGGTTTACATGTGACGATCGGTGCAATCTTTTTGCTCATCTGTTTGATCCGTACTATTCGCGGTGATTTTACTGAGAAGAAGCACTTTGCTTTGCAGGCTGGCGAGATGTACTGGCACTTTGTTGACGTGGTCTGGGTCTTTGTTTTCACAGTTGTCTATCTCGTGCCACTCCTTCGCGGCTAATCGAATGAACTGGGGATCTGGCATTGCAAGAAATGCCAGATCCTCAGATATAGTGAAATCCTTTTCATCTGATGCTCAACCTTACTGTGACGGTAAATGCCGTGTCAGAAATGCACGCACACCTTGCTCATCTGATTTGATAGCTACATCCTCAAGCTGGTAAAGCGTATCGATATCCTGAATATGACTAAGTGCTTGTTTGGCTAGGCCTATTAGGGGATCTGAGAAACGGATGTTTACTATTCTTAAGACCGCATCTCGTATACCCTCAATCTTCCCTTCAGTCTTCCCTTCAGTAATCAGTTTCTGTATCGCCGGATTATCTTTGAGAAATTCGTCATAACGGTACTGCACAAACAGTTCCTCCTCTACTACTCGTTTGTCTTCATCTGACATTGTCTTGGCCCTGCGCATGATAATATAGAACCGACTAAGGTACTCACCAAGTTGTCGCCGACTATAGTGCCGGACCATCTCCTCGAGTGCTTGCAAGAGTAGAACTGCCCTGGCCCCTTTCATGGCTGGCAACAACGTGTACAGACACATTATATGATTTTTCACAACTGGTTCGGCATCCAATTGCCACAAACAGATCACCTTAGGATGAAATGCCAAGAAGAGTTCATCTCCACATTTCTCCTCGTAAGGTGGCTGCTGGACGCTATACTTAAATGGATAGATTATCGCAGAAAGTACTGGCAACTTATGCTTTGCACGTAGCCCTGCATGATACTCCAGCAGTCGATATTCCATATCGGTGTCCACATCGGTTTGTAGCTCTGGATTGAGAATGACTAGTTCACCTTTATAACGAATTCTGTACACGAGGTCAGCTTTCAATGTGCTACGATCGATCTCTATATTTCGCTCTTCATCCGATGGCTCTCCAAGCAATTCAGCGCCCGGCAACAGATAGGGAATGATCTGGGTGGCCTCGTCTCCGAAGAGCGCTTTGAGCGTAGTATCATACAGCTGCGGTTGCTTTAATGATTTTGCTTGTGTATTATCTTTCAGTGGATATTTCCTCTCTTCCAACCTACTGCTGTGAGTATAACATTGATTGTATTTAAATACAATCATATTTTGCTTGAACGAACTATTGAGTGCATCTAAAGTGCTCTGCATTGATAGCTAATGATAATGAAAGGGATTCGAGGTCTCCCTGAACGAATGTGTTACAATTATACAGCTAGTACCGTGTTCTATTATAGAATGCATTTGAATTAGGAGACTGAAAGGGCAAGGCAAGTTTTATGAAAGACGCAATGGACAGAGGAGAGCCTGTCGTTGCGATACACCAGAATAGAGCGCGTAAGCGAAAACGACGCGCTCTAACCTCTTGCTCAGTTTGTACGAGGCATATCTGGTTTGATCCTATTTATGTACAGGAACCTGAAGACGTGCCCGCACCTCGGCTCTCCTGGGTGCTCTGTAAAGAATGCCATGGTGTGCTCATGACGGAGTTTCGTCACTCTCCAGTACGTTCTCCTTTGCGCTTACGTATTGCGATGGGGCTAATCGCCGCAGAGCGTTCGCCGCACGCCTATCCTACCAGAATGAGCGAGCATATCAGCGATCATAGATGGATCATCTTTATCGCGCTTGGTACCTTTATCGCAATGCTCCTCCACCTCGTCTTGATTGTGATGATTGCTGGAATCAAATAGGCAGGAAAACAACGGTGATTGATTTTACATTGAAAAAGGAAGTAGCTTATGGTAGCCAAGCGAGATAACTGGATAAGCCCAGAGGAATACTTGCGGATTGATCGTGAATCTCAAGATATTAAGTATGAATATATGGATGGGCATATATATGCCATGGCAGGGGGAACACTTGATCATGATCAAATTTGCAACAATATAGTGGTGCTGCTTCGCCAGCCTCTGCAAGGTAGGTGCCGCCTTTTTACAAATGTACGGTTGCAGACTCCACAGACAAAGTACTTTTATCCAGACATAACTGTCAGCTGTACTCCTGAGGATTGGCAAGGAAGAGGTCGAGAAGATACTTTTCACAAGCCTTGTCTCATTATGGAAGTCCTCTCTTCTTCTACTGAAGCACTAGATCGTGGAGAGAAGTTTGCCGCCTATCGAAGGTTCCCAACGCTACAAGAGTATGTCCTTATCAATACAAAATATCAGGCAGTAGAAGTCTACCAACGACAGGAAGATATATGGACCTATAGGCAGTTTGACCCTGACCAGGAAGTAGATTTAGTATCTATAGGATTTTCCTTTCCCATAGCAACATGCTACGAGTTCACTGAGATACTAGTAAAGGAAGAGAACTGAGCACTACCGTTTTTGCTCCAGCTTTTCCTCTTGAAAGATTCAATTACCCTGACCCATGCTTGACTCTACTTGCTAGAATACGAATAATCAGATAAAACTGTGTCGAGAGACGGGAAAGGGCTCTTTTTTATGGATTCCTCTGGTGAGGACCGCAAGCACCACACCAATAGTGGTTTGTGGATCGAAGAAAATGCTGTATCGCTAGCACAATCCTCTACCAATAAAGATAGAATACCCACTGGTTTTACACGCGAATACCGTGTACTGACAGAAGTGTGTGCTAGTATGAGCAGTGGCTTTCTGCTTCTGAATCAGCATGAGCGTGTTACGTATTCAAATTCAAGTGCACTGCGTCTATTGCACATAAGTAGCTGTGATCCTGCTACTTTGCAGCATTTCGATGTACGCAAGCACTTGCTCTCACTTGCGACTGATCCCCAGAAAGTGCGAGTAGAACTGGATCAGGTCTGGCAACATCCTAACGAGGAGTACTCCGCTGATCTGGCACTGGCCGATGCCGCCGTGTACTGGTTACGTATGCGCAGTTTCCCGGTGCGTGATAACCGTGGCTATTTGCTCGGCCGTGGTGTGCTGCTCGATGATATCACCCTGGAGCGGTCAATGGCGGAGTCCCGTTCTGAGACATTAGCCATGGCAGCTCATGAATTGAAGACGCCATTAGCAATCATCAAGGGCTGTGCGACAACCCTACTTGGCGGCTCGGCTCGCTGGGAACCTACTATGCAACGCGAGATGTTGCAGATGATCGATTCGCAATCCGACCGCCTGTATGACGTGCTCAATACATTGCTAGATGTCTGGCGCTTCGATGCTGGAACTCAACCTCTACGCCTGACCCAGATCCAACTCTCTGAACTTCTTCTGCAAACTGTCAAGCGGTGGCAGAATCAGGCACCAGATTTCCAGTTCATCCTGGATCTACCACCTGATATACCGCCTGTGGTATGTGACGCTCTGCGCATCGAGCAAGTACTAAACCATTTATTAAATAATGCAGTGGCCTATTCTCCTACTAACAAAATCATTCGTTTACAGTTAGAGACAAACGAGAGTGAGGCTCGTATCAGTGTTACCGACGAGGGAATTGGGATTGCGCCAGAACATCTAGATCGCATCTTCGATCGCTTCTATCGTATCCAGTCAAATGAACAGATAACATCCCAACAAAATCTGCAAGGCCCCCCCGATTTATCGGGCGAGAAGGTAGGGACCCGATTTACCGCGCCCCCCGCGTCCGTGGGAGCTGGGCTGGGACTGGCTGCGGCTCGCGCGACAATTGAAGCTCATGATGGCAAAATCTGGGCCGATTCGCCCGGACCTGATCAGGGCTCTACATTCTTCTTTACACTCCCCTTCACACCTCGTACGCCAATCCAGGCACAGCCATTACCAGGTTTGACCGATCATGCTGCAACACCACAGAACAATACACGTTCATTCTCTCTCAAACAGGACCGTCGTAAACGGATATTGGTAGCAGAAAATGATGCTCGCTTTGCTCGCTATGTGCGTGCTAACCTGGAAGAGCAACAGTATCGAGTGCAGATAGTGACACACGGCCTCCAGCTCCTGCGCCAGATAGATTTGGAAGAACCTGATATGCTGGTCTTGTCGACACATCTCGCTGATCTGAGTGGTATAGAGTTGCTCCAGCGTGTGCGTGAGTTCTCGCATACGCCAGTAATGATGCTCTGTAATGACTGCGATGAGGATGAACGGGTGCAATTCTTTGATCTGGGCTGTGATGACCTGTTGGTCAAGCCGTTTAGCATAAAGGAGATGCTAGCTCGGGTCCGTGCTCTACTGCGTCGTCAGGTACCACTGGCTGAACAGGCAGCAAAGCAGTCTATTTTTGTAACAGGTGATCTGCTGATCGATTATGCCCAACATCTGGTGACGGTGCACAATAAGCCTGTCCAGTTGAGCCGTACCGAATACAAGTTGCTCAGTGTCCTGGCTCAAAATGTGGGCATGGTGATGACGCATGAACTCTTGTTGGAAAAAGTCTGGGGGCCGGAATATAACCGCGATGTCGATTTCATCTGGGTTTATATCAGCCGACTGCGCCGCAAAATAGAGGCTGATTCTCGCTCTCCTAAGTATATTCTTACAGTTCCCGATGTGGGCTATAAACTAGTTAAACTATGACAACAGCTGAGCATGTTCAGGCCTCTGTAAGGTGTTTGCCCTAGGTCTCAAGTATGTTGTAATGTGTAGCAGGTATTTTTTAAGGAGAATTGAACCTGTAAGAGGTACGCACATGCCATACGAGCAACCATTACCCACATCGACGATCCTGCTGATTGAAGCGGACCCTTCCTTGCGACGCTTGATGACTTTGGGTCTGCAACATAGTGGTATGCATGTCATTGAAGCCTGCTCTCTAGAAACTCTTGCCCCTGTTACTGCCCAGTCTTTCGATTTGCTAGTACTAGATGTCGATCGTGGCATGACAAGTGATTGGTCTCTGCTTGAGAAAATCCAATCCAATCCTCATCTCGCATCATTGCCAATAGTTGTGCTCGCTTGGGATCGTCTAGGCACTTCTTCTCCCATCACGCTTTCACCCTCCACATCCGGGGCTTCTATAGTAGTATCGACCAGTTCGCAGATGGTATTGCTGGATAAACCTTTTGATGCACGTGCCCTGTATCGCACAATTCAACAGCTTCTAGCCTCTCGTGCTGCACAAAAGGCTGCTATAGAAGCACTTGCTGAAGCTAGGGTACTTGCCATCTACTCCCAGCATGCGGCTCCGAGTATCTGGCCTGTAGTGACTGCTGCTGGTTTGTTGCTGGCAGTCATTGGTCTCCTGCTACATGTTATCATTGCGATCACTGGAATTCTTGTCGTTGTGGTTGCACTACTGCTCTGGACGTTGGGGGCCAAACCTGAGGCTGCTCCGATGGCCATCGCGGTCGGTAATCAACGACCATTTGATTGGCGAAACTAGACGACACAGAAGCTGCCTATTCTTGCGTTGCATGTTGCATAACGTACTCACGAAGGGCGCGGTATAAGCTCTCCTCTCATGCGCTGTTGCTTTGCGTGCGCTGATAACAAGAACTACAACGTCACTAATATCGACTGTAGTACACCTAAGTAAGCAAGTCCATAGATACATTGAGGGCAACTGCAATCGCCTTCATCATCTTAACGCTTCCTTCCCGCATCCCACTTTCAAGCTGGCTGAGATAGGCAGGGGAAATGTTAGTCATATTAGCAAGCTGGGCTTGCTTAATCCCACGATATTCGCGGAATGCTTTAATGGGATTTTGTCCGGCCTCAATAGCATCAAGCAGAACAATGGGGAATGCCTCTTCGCCACGATCCACTGCTGCATCAAAGGCAACATTATCAGCAATATCCTCACCGTTCCTAGTCATACGCTCAAAATCTATGAGCGGGACAAGCACGAAGGTTTCTCCATTCTCAGTAAGGGTTCTCATGGTTCTTTCTCCCGTTTAATAAATTTCTCTCCTGTCTTCTCATACGCTCAAACTTGTGTGTAAGTCTCAGTAAATGTTCAGGCCATTGTAAGGCGTGTCCATTTACCTGCAAGTTACCTATCAGGCTCAAGCACCATAATCAATTTGATGTCATCTATCATGCCGAGATTGTAAGTTTATGGACACGAAGACTCTCACGAGCGAAAAAATAGAAATTCAGCAAAATGGGGATAGAAAACCGCATTCACGTAAGCGGAGTATCATCACTTTCGTGGTAGTGAGTCTTTTGAATGTTGGGCTGCTCGTCTTGCTCTGGACTCAGTTGCTTACTCCACGCTCGGGTCAGCCTCAGGTTGATAGTTCTTCTTCTACCGTCGGCTTTGTATCTAGTCCGCTGCTTGGCAAAACTGCACCCGATTTTACCTTGCCAGTCTTGAATGGCAATGGGGCAAAGCTTCATCTGGCAAGTCTCAAGGGAAAGGTTGTCATGCTCAACTTCTGGGCTTCGTGGTGTCAGCCTTGTCAGCAAGAGGCATCGACCTTGCAGCAGACATGGGCAAAATGGCAATCAAAGGGAGTGGTCCTGCTTGGAGTTGATGGGCCTGAGTCCGAGAGCGATGCGCTCAACTTTGTGCATCAGCATAGCATTACCTATCAGAGCGTGCGCGATACTATTGATGGCGGAACGGCAATTAGCTACGGTGCAACTGCTAATCCTGAGACGTTCTTTATCAATCAGGATGGCATTGTTGTTGCTCGCTGGATTGGTCCAATCAATGAGCAGAATGTGCAAGCTGAGCTAAATAAGATTCAACGGACCCTGGCAGGATGATAGACTTTGGCTGGCTAGTGCGCTCTATTCACATCATGGCGGCTGCGGTCTGGGTGGGCGGCAGTTTTATGTATCTCGTGGTTATGATTCCCGCCTTGCGCAATGGTGGCCCGGCACCTCTAGTATCCTCGCAGGTGGCGATCTTGTTCAAGCGTCTGGTCAACTATTGTGTTGGTACCCTAATACTAAGTGGCGCCTATCTGACATTTGATCGCCTGACGCAAACCACGCTGGGATTGCCGTATCTAGTAATTCTGGGACTGAAAATTATTGTTGCAATCAGTATGTTTGTACTGGCGCTGTATTTAGGTCAGAGTAATATTCGACGGCTGGCAAAACGCTCGACGCGTCTTTCGAAGGCCGCGCCACAGCTGATGCTAGCCCTGGGCATACTTGTATTTATCCTGGGCGCACTCCTCAATCATTTGTTTGAGATGGCCATTGCGCCGCATTGATGGAGGGTCCTATTGTGCAGCCAGCTTTAACGGTATCGATAGAGAAATCGGTAGCGGCACGTCCAAGAAAACGATTCCCACTGAGTTTTCTGCTGGCAGGAATTGCTATTCTCGGTGCTGTTCTCTATCTTGTCTATGCCAATACGCAAGCAAACGCTGTCTACTATATGACTGTGCCCGAATTGAAGCATTGCACAACCTGTACTACACAGTCTGTTCGTGTCGCTGGTTATGTACAGGCAGGTTCCATTAAGCGTGACGACCGGACCCAGAGTATCTCATTTGTGATTGAAGATAGCCATCAGACATTGGCTGTTATTTATAGTGGTGTGGTACCTGATATTTTCCGTGCAGGTGTTCAAGTTGTCGTTGAAGGGCACTATATAGGGAAAGGACCTTTCCAGGCGCAGACGTTGCTGGCAAAGTGCCCATCGAAGTTCCAGTCTGCATCTTTGAAATGACAAAGAGCGCTTTAGCGCCCGAAAACGTAGGGACCCAATTTATCGCGTCCGTCTCGCAATTTATTGCCTGTGGTGTAGGGACCCGATTTATCACGTCCGTCTGTAAGAATGGAACAACCGTGTATTTTTCAGATCTAGGTAGTATCGCGCTGATTCTCGCATTAGGATTCGCTCTCTACACTGTGGTCATCGCTGTCCTCGGTGCAGTTCGTGCACAGCCACAACTAGTGATTAGTGCAAAGCGTAGCCTGCTGGTCGTAACCTTCTTTCTTCTGCTAGCTTCGGCTGCACTGGTCGTTTCCTTCTTGACGCATGACTTTGGTGTAAACTATGTGGCGCAAACTTCTAGTCGTGCCATGCCATGGTATTTTACGACAGCGGCATTTTACGGTGGGCAACAAGGATCACTTCTCTATTGGGCATTGATACTTTCCCTCTTCTCTGCTATCTTTGTCCTGACCTCCAGACGCACACCAGTAGCGCTGGTGCCTTATGTCATAGCAACCTTGATGGGCATTGAAACGTTCTTTTTGATCGTGCTCACCAGCGTCTCCAACCCCTTTGTACGCTCTGCCGTGGCTCCTCCCGATGGGGCAGGATTGAACCCGTTGCTCATGGACCCCGGTATGCTGATACATCCTCCAATGCTGCTGATGGGCTATGTGAGTTTTTCGTTACCTTTCGCTTTTGTTGTGGCAGCGATGATCACCGGGAAGCTCAATAATGAATGGCTACGCGCTATTCGCCGCTGGACACTGGCGGCCTGGACTATTCAGACTACTGGTTTGATCCTGGGTGCCTGGTGGGCATATCATGTGCTAGGTTGGGGTGGCTATTGGAGTTGGGACCCAGTGGAAAATGCGGCCTTGCTCCCATGGTTAACGGCCACAGCGTTCTTGCACTCGACGATGGTACAGGAGCGGCGAGGAATGCTCAAAGTTTGGAATTTATTTTTGCCCATTGCCACCTTCGCACTCTCGATCTTTGGGACCTTCGAAGTACGCAGTGGTGTGATTAGTTCTGTCCATTCGTTTGCTTATTCCAATATTGGAGCCTATTTCCTGACTTTCCTGGCCATTGTAATTGCATTTTCAAGCGCACTTTTCCTGTTCCGTTTGCCTAAGGTGCGGCCAGATCAGGAATTCGACTCGATACTCTCGCGTGAAGGCATTTTCCTGCTCAACAACCTGTTGCTGACTGGGATAGCTTTTGCAACACTGTGGGGAACGCTCTTTCCACTTATCTCAGCATTTATGCGCGGTCAGACCATGACAGTGGGTGCACCTTTCTACGATAACGTGATGGGACCCTTACTAGTTGTTCTGATACTGGCAATGGGGATTGGCCCACTACTGGCTTGGCGACGAACTTCGCTTACTGCTTTATGGCGTAATCTGAGTGTTCCCATAGTCATAGCAGCGCTCTGTGCGGTGATACTCCCTCTGCTTGGTGTGATCGACATTGCGGCAAATATTGGCTTTACCGTCTGCGCTTTTACCGCAGTCGCGATGCTATATGAACTTTGGCGTGGTATGCGTGTCCGCCATGCTCATGGTGAAGCCTATGCAATAGCATTGGTGATGCTTTTCAAGCGCTATCGCCAGCGCTATGGTGGCTATGTGGTACATCTTGGTCTGGTACTACTCGTTGTTGGCATGATCGGATCGCACTATTTCCAGCTACAGAGAGATGCTGTACTCAATCAGGGACAAGATACACAGTTAGCAGGTTACCGGCTGACATACTTGGGAAACATTGATACGAAAGAACCTGACAAAGAAACGATTACTGCACAGTTACAGATCTGGCATGATGGACAGTTACAGGGCTATATCTATCCTGGTCGCGTCATTTATCGCAATTATGGCAATCAGCCTGCCAGTCTTATCTCGATCACAACCTTTGGAGCCACTGATCTCTATATTTATCTGGAGAATTGGAGCGGCCTGTCACAGGCAGATATTCATGTCTTTGTAAATCCTCTGGTGCCATTTGTCTGGTATGGGGCTCTGCTCATGATCATCGGTGGTGTATTCTGCTGGTGGCCTGAGCGTCGTCGCGTAGTCCTACCCCACCCCCAAGGACGCGATAAATCGGGTCCCTACATTTCGCGCAATAAATTGCCTGAGTATATAGAGAGCAAGGCATGAAAGAAATAGAGAATGAATATCAATAATGATAATAAAATAAATAACATTCAAAATACATGCGATTTATCGCCATCGGTAGGGACCCGATTTATCGCGTCCGCCCGCAATTCATTGCGTGTCCGTGGCTTAGTTTGCATTCTAGCTGCACTGGCTGTGATGGCGGCAGTTTGGTCAACACTGCTGATTATCAAACCAAAGCAAGAGACGCTTGACCAGCGGGTGCAGGACGTAGCATCGCAATTAAGATGCCCTGTCTGCCAGGGTGAGTCTGTAGCAGATTCACAGGCGACCATAGCACAGCAGATGCGTCAGGTAATTCGTGAGCAATTGCAGTCAGGAAAGTCTAAACAGGACATTGTTCAATACTTTGTGCGCAGTTACGGGGACCAGATTGTCTGGTTGCCTCCCTGGCAGGGCTTCAGTTTGCTGGCCTGGCTTGTACCGATGGCTTTTTTACTGGGTGGTGCAGTGCTGGTGGTGATCGTGCTGCGTGAACGGAGGACTGGTGTTGCAGTGGCAGGAGCAAGTAAAACAGTTCATAATGAAAATGAGATTGTATTGGACGCTGATCTGGAGCAATACCGTGCACAGCTTGAAGCGGAGTTAGCTGAGGAAGATTCTCTATTTAGACACTACAGAACGGAGGTAAAGTAATGGCAATCGGACTGGCTATTGTATTAGGGTTAGTGGCGCTGATATTTGTGTTGTCTCCTCTCCTTCGCCATTTGCAGACAGGTGAGCAAAATGTAATCATGGTTATCGCCCCAAATGAGGACGATGTAATCTCCCCTCCAGAGGAGAGTGAGCAGGCTGCGCGTGTTGCTCTACAAGATGTAGAACTGGACTACCAGCTTGGAAATATTGAAGAGCCAGACTATCTCGCTTTGCGTGAACAGCATATGCAGCGTGCACTGGCAGCTTTCAAGTCGCGCTCTGAGCATGAGCAGGAAATTGATCAGGAGATCGAAGCACAGGTGCGTAGAATGCGGGATAATTATGAGCAAGCGAATAGTTAGTATCGCCCTCCTGGCGCCTATGCTCATCTACCTGTGCCTTTCAATTTTGAGCAATGTTCCTGCCCACGCCGCTGACGCTGGCACTGGCCATATCTCCGGTCAATTGTTAGATGGGAGCAATCATAATGCTCCGCTAGCAGGACAGCAGGTCACATTGCAGGTGGCTGAGGGAAACAATACACGCGACTTGGCGACTGCTACGACAGATACACAGGGCACTTTCTCGTTCGATAAGCTGTCAACCGACAAAATAATCAGCTATGCAGTCTATATTCGTTATCAGGGGGCACAGTATGTGAGTGACCTTGTGACCCTGACCCGCGATCCTTCGCCACAACTCAATCTCACCGTTTATCAGGCTACACAGAAAACCGACAACATCGCTGTTATTGATGCGACTGTACTTGTCCATGAGCCAAATCTGCAGAAAGGAACAATTACTATTTCTGAAGTTTTTGCGTTCATGAATCTGAATAACCGTACCTATGTTGGCTCGCTCAATGCCAGCAAGGGTCGACCAAACGCCCTATCATTCTCGTTACCATCCGGTATAAGCACTATCACATTAGGCAAGGGCTTCTCTGGCTATCAGGTGATACAAGTAGATCACGGTATGGCTTCTGATGCTGCTATTTTGCCGGGACAGAATGAATTTTCATTCTCATTTGAAGTTCCATATAGTGCATCAACACTTGATCTGAACTATACCACAATGTATCCTACCGTCTCGCTCACATTTCTTATTCCCCCCGATATTCATGCCAGTTCGCATGAATTGTCGTCACAGGGAGTGGTCTCTGGTAAGGATCAACTTCTTTACAACCGTTTTGTGGCAAATGCGCTGCCAGCAAATAAAAACATCCAGCTTCACCTCGAAGGATTGGCTGCAAATGCTCCATTGAATGTTGGTGTGGTCTGGCTGATTGTAGCTATCTTGCTGATGGGGGCTATTGTGTCTGTGACGTGGTTCCTTTTACGGGCAAAACATCATCGGTCTGCTGTTCAGATTCAGAAGGGATGTGAGCAGGCTCTCCAGAAAAATGCGAAAGATGATAGTAATCATGCATATTCAGATAAAAAGGGGAAATCATCTGTGTCATCAGTTCGTAAGCAGAAGCTTTTAGAAGAGTTGCTTGCGTTGGATCAGGCGTATGAGGCTGGTAAGTTGAGCAAAGCTGTCTATCAAGAGCGACGTAGCAAAACGAAAGCTCAATTGCGTTCCTTGATAGAAGTATGAAGAGAAGCAATTGAGATGTCCGCTGTAGAAATACGCCAGCTCAAAAAGAGCTTTGGGCTAAAACCCATCTTGCGCAGTGTGGACCTTACCTTGCACCAGGGACAACGGATGGCTTTGTTAGGTGCGAACGGTGCTGGCAAGACCACTATCCTGCGCATTCTTGCCGGATTGATCAAGCCGAGTGCGGGCACTATCTCCGTCCTTGGACTGGACATTATACACGATATCCAGCAGATTCGCCGTTGTGTCGGCTTCGTTGGCCATCAGTCTTACCTCTACGAAGAATTGACGGTATTGGAGAACCTGCTCTTTTTTGCTCGTATGTATACTGTTCCACACGCGCATGAACGAGTGCATGAACTCGTGCAGCGTGTTGGTCTAGAAAGGCGGGTGCATGAACGGGTTGGAGCACTCTCGCGTGGACAGGTTCAGCGTGTGGCCTGGGCCCGTGCCTTGTTGCATGCTCCACATCTTCTGCTCCTTGACGAACCCGATACAGGCCTGGATCGGGAAGGAAGCGAACTGATAGATGCTTTGCTCGCCGAACACATTGCTGTGGGCGGGAGCGTCCTTTTTACTACACACCTGATCGAGCGCGTCTTACAGCACAGTGAGCGAATTGTGATGCTAGGTAGTGGCCGAGTTGTATATAATGAGGAGACAGCAGGCTTGGACTACGATACACTACAGCGAACGTATCGAGAGGTGGCAAGTTGATAGAACTGCGCATCTTTCTCTTACATGTGATGGCGATCCTGTGGAAGGATATTCGCTATGAATTGCGCAGTAGACAGACCTGGCTTGGCATGGGCATGTTTGCCTTGCTTGTACTTGTCATCTTCAATTTTACCTTTGATTTGCGCGTAGATAACATCTCTGCCGTAGCGCCAGGAGTACTCTGGATTGCATTTATCTTTGCCAGTCTGCTAGGATTAGGTCGCACGCTGGCTGCCGAGCGCGAACAGCATTCGATGGATCGCCTGCTGCTCTGTCCGGTTGATCGTAAAGCCATCTACCTTGCCAAACTGCTAGGAAATTTGCTATTTATCGGAGTGGTAGAAATAGTGGCTTTACCCATCTATGCCTTACTCTTCAACGTGCCGCTGCCCGCTGCACTGCTGTTGATCGTATTACTGGGCACGCTTGGTATTGCCACCATTGGGACACTATTTTCAGTCATGGCAGCTGCGACGCGTGCGCGAGAATTGCTGCTGCCCATTCTGGTGTTTCCATTGATTGTCCCGGTTGTGATCAGTGTGGTGCGGGCAACGCAACAGTTGATGGCGCCTACAGTAAATGAACCGCCGTGGATAGGCTTACTGATTGCGTTTGATGTCATTTTCTTGAGTATCTCGATGCTCACCTTTCAGTATGTTGTTGAGGAATAATATCTCTAGGTGTAACTACTCAGGTCCTGATGGGATAGATCAGCGCGATTTATCGCGCCCGTTTGGCAATTCATTGCCCGTGTTGTAGGGGCCCGATTTATCGCGCCCGTTTGGCAATTCATTGCCCGTGTTGTAGGGGCCCGATTTATCGCGCCCGCTGCAAATGGGGAGTAGATAATGGCTTTAACGAAACAAGCAACAAACATTGTATCTCCCGCTGAGGAGCATTTGAACGGCGTCGATAGAGGGCATCCAGCTCGCTTACCAATTGCTTCTTTGATTCTGGGTGGACTTTCCTGTATCGGTATGCTGGCCTCAATCTGGCTGATCTTCTTTTACACTCCGATCGATGCACTGCAAGGAGTGACACAGCGTATCTTCTATTTTCATGTGCCCACAGCCTGGACAGGTATGCTCGGCTTTGTCGTTATGACAGTCGCTGGTATCGTCTATCTGATTAAGCCTGATGAGCGATTGGATTGGATCGCTCGAGCCTCTGGGGAGGTTGGGGCTGTCTTCCTTACTTTTCTGCTGATTACGGGATCACTGTGGGGCAAACCAATCTGGGGAGCCTGGTGGGTCTGGGATCCCAAGCTCACAGCGGCGCTTATTCTATGGTTTATGTTCATCGGCTATCTCATGTTACGCAGCTACATGGGTCGCACTTCTGAGAGCGCACGTGTGGGAGCGGTGTGGAGTATTGTGGGGGTAATCGATGTTCCCATCATTTACTTCTCGGTACTCTGGTGGCGTGGGCAGCATCCTGGTCCACAAATTACGTCTGATGGAGGTTTGCCACCTGCCGCTGTGCTAACTTTGATGGTTTCGCTGGCAACCTTTACTCTGTTATACTGTTTCTTGATGGTGTTGGTTTATCAATTGCAGCGTTTGCAAACACAGGCGCAACGTTTGCATGCCATCGTTGAATAGAAGAGATACGACGCCGCATGCAGACGAAAGCTGAAGTTCTGTTTCTGCATGAGGTAAGGAGATATTATCGATGCAAGGATCTATCTATCTTGTCACCGCCTATGCCATTGTATGGCTCGGGCTGTTTGCCTACCTCGCCTTCCTGGCTATGCGTATTCGCGGTGTACAGACTGAACTGGCAGCTGTGGAAGAACTGGTGCGTGAGTCTCAAGAAAGGAAGGAGAACGGCCATGGCAATTAAAGAACATGTACCCAATGCCATTGATGCTGAGGGTGTACCAGAGAACAAAGGCAGAGCAAATGTCGGGCGTATCATACTGCTTGTGATTGGTGATGCCATAGCCTTTCTTATTTTTGCTGCTATTGGCCGACGAAGTCATGGAGAAGCCGCGAGTATTAGTTCTTTCCTCCAAGTTGTGGGGACGGCAACTCCTTTTGCCCTTGGTTGGTTCATTGTCGCCCCCTTTATCGGCGCGTACCGTCGCCGTCAGACAACGGGAGTACGCAATATGGCCCAACGGACAGCTTTGTCATGGGTAGCTGCTTGGCCTGTTGCATTGCTTTTCCGTGGTATTGCTGTAGACCGTGCTGTGCCCCCATTGACATTCATGCTGATCTCATTGATATCCAACATGGTCTTTCTAGAGGTATGGCGAGCCTTGTTCGCTTGGCTAAGCAGCTTAAAACGACGCTAGCATAGCCCTTAGCCTATCTGCGTTTGCCCTGAAGTACCGATGAGCAGTACTTTTTGCTAGGTGCTGTATCATTATCAGGGGCTTGGGCACAGAGGTACCCATTCTCTAACAAAATATCCCTTCTCCGTCTCCTCTCTTATGAATAGTGATAGATTGACACCTCTGCTATACTGCTCATGAGAGCATAAAGTACATTGAGCGATGGGCTTGCGTAAAATCCTGTTGTGTTTGATAGGAGCGCACTTCTCTCCTAACGGATAGATTGCCTCACGCTCGCCAATGCTTCTCTCCCGTACGGTGGGGCACATCGGAACGGATGTGACGGGCTCGTCCCGTTGAACGCTTCTGGACATGCGGCCCTCTACTGCTGCCCTCGTCAGAGACAGTGGCAAGGCTCATGGCTGAAGGAAGAACCCCTGCGCATTTATGCCAGGGAGTGTCAGAGATTATAGATGGTATAGTGCAGAGCATATTAACACTACGTGCAAGTTTTCGATGCCGCCCACAATGGGAAGAGAAGAGATTAGGTAGGGAAACAGGCTCGGTAAAGATAAGATCAAGAAGGGAGGAATGCATGTCACAGGTGCTGAATAACCGTTACCTGGTTGTCTCAAATTTGGGACAGGGTGGTATGGGAGCAGTCTACAAAGCCCAGGATACCCAGTTGGGCAATCGCTTAGTTGCAGTGAAAGAGATGCTCCAAGTAGGTACAGATAAGCAGGGGATCCAAGAAGCAGCGATGGCCTTTAAGAAAGAGGCCGATCTGCTGGCAGGCCTCCAGCATCCTAACTTGCCCAGCGTATACGAGCATTTTGAGGAGGGGGGTCGCTGGTATCTCGTTATGAGCTTTATCGATGGCGAGAATCTCTCCCAATATCTGTCACAACAGGGCGGCAAGCTCTCAGTTGAAGAGGTACTCGATATGGGGAAGCAGCTGTGCTCTGTCCTAGATTACTTGCATACGCGCCAACCGCCGATTATTTTCCGCGATCTCAAGCCGCTAAATGTCATGCACTCTGTCAGCGGACATCTCTATCTCATCGATTTTGGTATTGCACGCCACTTTAAGATGGGGCAGACCAGGGACACCGTTCTGGCCTATTCACAGGGATATGCCGCGCCAGAACAGTTTGGTCAGGCTCAGACCACTGTGCGCTCAGATATCTATAGCCTGGGTGCCACCCTACATCATTTGATTTCGGGCAACCATCCCTCTACCACCCCGTTTCGCTTTGCGCCTATCCCCACCTATGGTCAGCCGGCACTGGAGCGACTCAATCGTCTGCTCTTGAGTATGGTAGAGATGGATGATACACGGCGACCAGCGAGCATGGCAGTTGTAAAGCAGGATTTGCTGCAGATTGCTTCGCTGTACACTCTGGGACAATCGCAGACGCAAAGCTCCAACATAGGTGGTAACTCATCATCTCAGGGCTTTTCCTCGCAGCCCCCGTTGTCGGCTAGCGTTGCCCAGCAACAGCAACAAAGGCCGATTACAGGACAGCGGCAGCCATATACCAATCCAGATAAGGCGCAAAGGGGACAACCAGTAGCCAGTAGCAAAGTGCAGGATACTACGGGATCAGGAAGGTATACAGACCCACCTGGATATGCACGCACGCCCCCACCACCGCCGATGCAGCAACCACATTATCCGCCACCGTATGGGTATTATCCACCTCCACAACACTTACAGTATCCAGCGGGACAGCCGCCGATACCGCCCGGTGCGAAGCACTGGACGCATAGCCGTCTCCGCGCTGCACGCCCATTCAGTATCGTGTCAGTGATATGTGTAGTGGTTGGTATTGTTTTTTCGGCTTCTTCATCCTCGTCATCCTATTCGTCGTCGAACTCAGGACTCGCTGTTCTCGGCGGTCTACTAATCCTGCTAGGACTTATCCTGTGTCTAATTTCCTGGATCTGGTTGCTCGTGTGTGCGGCACAGCGCAAGCAGACTGGATGGATTATTGCCATTGCGATCCTGGGAATGTTTGCTGGATTCTTCTATGCTCTCTTCGATCCAGGAGCCGAGCATAAGCGGCCATATGCCTAATCCTATTTCGTTAGTTTCTCTTTTTCTAACTCCTTGCTGCCTACGGTAGTTCGCAGATATTTTTTGTGGAGATGACAACCCACACCTCAGAATTCGCTCAAAAACGACCTGCCAATAGGGTAGAGCAACATTAAGCTCACCATTCGCGGATTCTGGATGATAATAATAGAATTATGGTCATATTTCAGATGGCAAAAAACTCAATACATGCGCCAAAAAGTGGCATCTCTCGCAGAAACGGTACGGCCGCATTAAACGGCGGAGATATGCTCATTTGAGCTCAATTGTGCCACGTTTTTGAGCTCAGCCACCAGATAATGTGGTTGTACCGCAGAAACACCTGACAGTGTTGGTTCACGGGAGCATCAAAAGCCGGATATAAATCTGCTAACGGCTAAGATCCTTATACATCTGAACTTATTGCTTCTGAAATTTGATGTTACCTCTTTTCTATTACGCGAATGGTGAGTTAAGTGGTGGATACCCTCTTATTTGTGCTCAATTTCGCCAAATTTTTGAGCACATCCACGAGATAGTGCAGCTCTACCAATGCTGTTCCTCTTCTTTTGTTAAAGGTCACTTTACATATCTTACATCTAAATCTTCCTCTGCTAGAATCATGAACTACAATATTTCCTTGCCCGAATTCTCCTCTTGACGGACACGCCTCATTCAGGCAACATTCTCGGGAGGCATCCAGTTTTTGCGCGCCGCTTGCATTCCTTTTACCCATAGATGCAATCAAGCACCATGGATGCCTCTTTTACCATCCTCCTGGGACCTTCAGACACCACTTAGCGCGACTCTACCTGTACGTCTTTCACGTCTTTCACGTCTTTCACGTCTTTCACTTATTTTCCTCCAAAGATTTTTCAAAAGCTAAAACGCCCAGATTAACCACTTTAAACAGTCCTATCACCCGTTCTCTTTCTTTTTTATTTGCTTTGAACCAATCACTAAACCTTCGCCCCCTATCTTGTGATCTATACCCTTTCATGTCAACAATATCTGGCATCATATCTTTTAGTTCCTTTTTCCATGCTTCGATGTCGGATCTTACACTCATATGCAAAGATTCGGGCTGTCTCATTAGGGTTTCACCATAGCCAAAGACATCTTTTCCAATTTTTTCTAGCTTCCCACCTATGGTTCTTAAATCATTTTCTGTAAATTCTTTTATATCACCGTGTTTTTCATTAGCTTTATTTTTCTCTTCAATATAATCCTTAGCATATGTTCCGGCTACTTCTTGTTTTTGCGCATCTGTTGTGTACCCGAATAATCTAAAGTACCCCTCTTTGCTAAGACCTTGGACTGCCCCAGATCTTCTTTTTTTAGAGTCTCGGCGTTCTCTCCTGTCATCAGGTCCATAGAATCGCTTATCAGAATCTTTAAGTACTTTTGATGTTTGTTTTGCCAATCCTCCATCAAAACCATTAGCCATTTCATATTCTCCTTTTTCATAAAGTATTTCAAACAATTTTCACGCGACACTCACAACGAGTGTCTATCACAATACTACCCAACGGCAGCCTACTCTGCAATGACAAGCCATAGACAACTAAAGGACATCTTTGTGAGAGTGTATCGGGAGACAAACCGCTCGTCATTGAACGGTCCGATTCCTTTGTACCAAAAAGGGGAGATCTAAAAAGAGAGTGTTGAACCACTTCTAAGCGTACCTCATGCAAAAGACTTTTTTTAGGGGGAAGGAGGGACAACTTGTCTATCAGATGGCTTCTACTTGTCGTTGTCTTGACCGCACTTCTTGGGCATACTTGCAACGAGAGAAGTGCTATTTACCTCCAACTTGGTGAGGACGTTGTTACCCACTACTGAGAGCACTTGACCAGACTCGTCCCCCAGACGATGAGTCTGGTCTCTTGTTGTGCTCAGTGTATGGACAGCGTGTCGAGACGAACATCCAAAGATCATTCATCGTCTTGCCATCAATCACCAAGGACATCAATGCCAAACTCCTCATCGCCCTCTTCTTGCTCTGCTTGTAAATTTTTAAATGCCGCAAGGGAATTTTTTGACAAATATCTGAGGTAGGCAGTGTCTCACAATCTCGTGAGAAGCCTCTTGTTTATGAGACACCCTTTTGAGATGGGTTTTGAGGCATTGATTTATTGACATTATCCTAATTTGTGTTGTAGAATTTATGTAATTAGCTCATTATTAACACTCATCTAATTATAGAATTTCTGTAGGTATATATCATTGATGAGTGTTGCTGTTCCAGGATAGAAAGTGTGAATAGTGGGAACAAAATCTATGCGTTTCTTTGCGACTCAAATACAGCGTTTTATCGTAAGCAGTCTGCAATATGACACCTCGCACCTTCCTCGGTGGCGTCGACCGCTGGTTGGCTACCTGGTGAGTGTTTTCTTCATCATCGGCTCTCTCACCATCGACTTCTTTGGTCGGACTAGCCACATACTTACGCTTATTCCAGGGCTCGGGCTCTACCTTTACTTTACCACCGTGATTATTTCTTTCTTCTGGGGCTTGGGTCCGTCCCTTCTGGTATTGCTTTCAGGTTTCCTTGTGGTTGACTATTTCTATATTCAGCCGATTGGAGATGTTCTCCACTATGATACCTTGGAAGACTTGCTGAATGTTGCTGCCTTCATCATCTCTGGCACACTGATCGCACTAGTCATTCATCGACGAGAGGCTGCACACATCCGTGCTCAGATCAGTGAGTCTGCAGCGCAACAATCCCAGCAGCAATTGGAGAACTTCATTGGCATAGTCTGCCATGAATTGAAAACGCCCATCACCGGAGCTTCTGGATGCATTCAACTGGCCAAGCGCAAGTTGAGACGATATGACACGATGCCACCGCAGAACCTCGGCGCCTATCATACGAAGTTGGTTGCCGAGGTTAAGAACTTATTAGAGAGTGCGACCAAAGACTTAAACGTCCAAACCCGCCTGATCAATGATCTTTTAGACTCCTCGCGTTTCCATACACAACGGCTCCAGCTCGATAAGCGACCATGTTTGCTTGCTCAGATTGTTCGGGAAGCTGTGGAGCGTGAACGTTATGTTGCTCCGACACGAATAATTCATCTTACGTTACCTGCTAAGGTGGATGACATTTGTGTACTGGTAGATCCCGATCGTATTTCCCAGGTATTAACAAATTATCTTACCAATGCCTTGAAATATTCTCCTGCTGAGAAGCCTGTGCATGTCACTCTCAAATTGGAAGACCAAACAGCATGGGTGCTGGTTCGCGATGAAGGCCCAGGGCTGCCAGTAGAGGAACATCAACATATCTGGGATCGTTTCTACCGGGTCTCAGGAATACAAGTCCAACGCAATACAGGCATATCATACGTGAGTCTTGGTGTCGGGTTATATATCTGTTGCACCATCATTGAACTCCACCAGGGTCAAGTAGGGGTGTGGAGTCAGCCATCAGCAGGATCCACGTTCTGGTTTACGCTTCCGCTCTTTCAGCAAGCAGATCAATAGAAACAACCACGGGCCTCGACAGGCTTTGATTCAGTCGGAAAACTAAAACCCGCCGCCGCCAAACAGGAAAACTGTCCCACCCATCACTGCATAGAGCAGGATCAGTAAGACCCCCTCCAGCCATACAAGTTCACCATCTCTGGTTATCTCGCTAAAGAGGAAAGTAGCCAGAGCCAGCACTGCAAGTTCGATCAAGCTAAACACCAGATCAAACTTTGCAGGCATGAAGAGACTGACCAGAACCAGAATAGGTGTCATGAGCAGTGCAATCTGAATGGAAGATCCTGCAGAAGCTGCTAGAACCATTCCTATACGTTTATCCAGTGCCATGGTAATGGTATTAAAGTATTCTGGGAGACCTCCGATCAAAGGCACAAAGATCAACCCGACAAAGGCGGCATTCCAGTGGAGCGCCTCCGTCATCGGCTCAATTGTACCCACCAGGATCTCTGAGAGAACAGCGACCCCAACTGTGGCAAGCGCGAGGAACAACAAACCTCGCCATAATGAGGCTTTTGTCTTCGGCTGCACCAGCTGCTGAGGACCTTCACTCGCACGAGGCTTATTTTCGCTAGTCTTATCAGTATGGCTGGCAGCTTCATGTGCAGCAATAGCAATAACTGCATTATCAATCTTACTCAGTAGACCACTTTTGCCAGGTCTGGCGCTTTTTGCCAGCTGATGACGATAGGTAAGCAGACGATCAATCGCAACCTCGGAGCGCGCACCCAGAAGCGGTTCCAAGTCCTCCTCCCCGCTAACAGCTTTGTCACCCAGGCGAAAGACACTGAAGAGAATTGACGCTACATAGCCTAACAGTAACAGAACAACAACGAAATCGGAGAGTTGCACTGTGTGCTCAGCGATTTGGCTCTGGTGCCCTCGTGAGGCCAGCAATTGGGCAATGGTAGGTAATAATAAACCACCAATAGATAGTGCTAACAGGGAAGCATACTGGTTGGCAGAACGAGTCTCAAAGCGCAGACGTCCATGTTTAAAAGCGCCAACGCAGACAGAGATACCCAGTACAAGCAACAGGTTGCCGAGAATAGAACCAATGATAGAGGCCCTGACGACATCTACCAGGCCTTTACTGAGGGCCAGAATACCAATAATCAGTTCAGTCGCATTGCCAAAGGTCGCAAAGAGCAATCCGCCAATCTGCTCACCTGTATGCTCTGCTACCTCTTCTACCGATTGTCCAATCAACGCAGCCAGCGGGATAATACCCAGGGCCGCAACCACAAAAATAACCAGCGGCGGAACGTGCAGAAAATCTAGCAGGATCGCCAGGACCGAAAAAACGAGCAAAAAATAGAGCCAACGCAGCATGGTATCCCTCCAAAACTATCAGGATGTGTTTCTCACAGCTATCAATAATTTACATCGATAGAGCCTTCGTGGCAATTTATTGCCAGAAAAGGTAGGGACCCGATTTATCGCGTCCGCTGTTAGGTTTTCCTCTTATGTGTGCTGGAGCCTTTGATATTTTCCCAGGTACCAGCGTACAGTAAGGACATATTCTGCATGACTCCAGGTTAGCGGAGAGACACTGAGCGGTTCACTAGTAAATGGATTGACTTGCTCTGCCATGACCCCACTCGGCAAGGCATGGACGCAAGCCCAGTCCAGCAGAGGCAGAGCTTGACACAGTTCATCCAAGGTTGTCGCGTGGGTAATGCGATATTGTGCGAGCCACAGCGTACAGATAAACCAGGGATTGCCCTGCGCTTGCGATAGATCCTGTGTCACCTGATGATAGCGATCGTTCTCGTAGCGTGCCATACCACCCACTACCGTCTTGACCCACAGAGTCCGCTCCAGTGCCTGCATTGTACGTTCGATGTGTGGATCGTGCGCCGGAAACATGCCGAATTGGAAGAGGCCACAGACACTGCTATCAAGCGTCGCATCCTGCTGGATATGCCCATCCTTGTCCACATTAATCATGCGCAAGAAATGACCGCGCTCTTCATCCCACAAATAGCGCAGCGCAGCATTTTTGATCTCAGTAGCGGCCTGCTGGTACTTGGCCGCCACTTCCTCCTCACCAAAGAGCTTAGAAAACCTGACAGCTGCATCCAGACCAGCATACACTGCCGCAGTCGTAAATGTCAGGATACCCCAGCGCTCCTCCCACAGATCGTGGGAAGGACCGGGCAGGCCTGTGAATGGATCACGGTAAGAGGCCAAGAAATTGGCTGCAGGGACAATAAGTGAGTGGTAGTGCGGTGCGACAAATTCGATATCAGAGAAGCTGCGGTAGTGTTGCCAGAGACTATACACCACAAGCGCCGTCTCATCTTCCTGGATTGGGAGTTGTGGCTTGCCATCCTCATCTATCCAGGCATGCCAGCTACTTCCCCAGGAGCGGTCGGGATTATATTTATGCAGGAGATAACCATCTTCCGTTAGCACAGCATTACAGAAATCATAGAAATTGCGCGAGGTTTCCGAATAGCCCGCATGACTCAGAGCATTCGCCACCAGTGCTCCATCGCGCGGCCACATATACGAGTAACTATCGCGCGAGAAGGTCGTGACGTCAGCGTCATTAGCGGCCACAATTGCTCCCCCATTATCAATTTGCGTGCGCAGCACTAGTAAGCTCTGCTTATAGAGCTTGATCAATTCTGGCGACAGGTCAGCGAAATACATCCCATCTTTGTTTACCCAGCTATACCAGTAATTGTGTGTACGCGTCAAAAACGTCTGTATACCACGTTTGGCGATCAGGCCATCCAGTTTGATCACAGCAGGCAGATCAGAACCGATGGTCAGCCAGTGATAGGCCTCTTCACTCGCCTGCACGTTCAAAGGAGGCAGATACAGCGCCAGTGTTCCATCAACCGATCCCTGAGCAATAGGATTGCGCTGCAGTTCACCATCTTCGGCATCACGCCATGTTCCTTCTGTTCCATTAAACTCTTTGATGCCGGTTGCCCAGCTACTAATGCCGATTCGTGCTTGAGTACCACTGCGTACCTGTCCATTCATGAGGAAATACGCACTCATCTTGTACGCAACAAGCGCCCTCGCCTCTGGATAATAGAAGACGGTATTACCGTCAACATCAGCCCATATATGCCAGTCATAATGGAAGAAGAGACGTACCTCACGTGTATGATCGGCGAGATTTGTCACTACAACATGGCGTAGAAATATCGGACGTGCAAAATCGACTGCATCACTGAAGACTAATTTTAGTTGCAAACTGGGATGAATCAGGGTAACATGGGTCACCAGCGTTTCTTGCTCATAGATCATCTCACGCTGCCACCCGGGCGCATCGAGCCAGGCAAATTGCCCATTCACCCAGACACCAGTATGGCAGATATCACCAGCTGTATGTAATTCCTGCCCAACATGAGGCCAGTAAATATCACGCAGATTGTAGTTTTTGTCAAAATTGATAAGTAGTTCGCCATTGCCTAGGGGAAGGTCTCTTGGCATAGCTTGTTTCTCCTGCTCACACTCTGGCTAATAGAGCCGTTATTAATTGGCTTAGACACATAATAAACCATAACCAAATGCCAATGTTAGCAGGGAGAGAGAAGTCATATGTGTACTCTTCTCCTTTTGAGCCAATCCCCTTGCCAGAAACAGGCATCTCTGTGATACTCTTTCATATGGCAATTTCACAGACAAATGCTCAAAGGTTGAAAAGAATGAACCGTAGTTTACTCTCACGACTCCATGCTAACGGAATCTCTTATCTTATTAGCGGTGTGCTCTTACTCATAGGCATACCGCTCTACCAAGTGGTAGTCCTCAATCCGGCAGGGCTTAGCGATGCCCTCAACGGGACTGGAACAGGCCATTTTACTGCTTACCTCACCTGGATTAGCCAACACAGCTTCCTGTTTATCGTCTACCGGGTACTCCTGGTACTGGCCTTTGTTCTTCTATTCACTCTGCCATTCTCGCTCTACCGCATTATTGTAGCACAGGAAATTATGGGTCAGCAGGAGCAAGCAGAGGCCGAGCAAGCAGAGGCAGAAGAAGAACAGACAGAAGATACAAATGAGTCGGTAGTTGTGCAGGAGAGCAATCAACGAGTGGAACAGACAGAGACCGATGGAATGCCAGCCCATGCCTGGCGTGGTAGAGGCTTCGTCGTCCTGGCAGCATGGACTGGCATTATTAGTCTCGTTATTTATGTCCTGGGCACAATAGCAAGTACTCTGTACTTTGTCGTTGCTCCAGGCAATATTGACAGCAGTACCGTCGCCACACTTTTGAGTATCTTCGCGACCAGTACAAATACAATTGGTATTGGGCTGCTCGGCCTGGGCATACTGTTTTTTGGTGCGATGATTTGCAGAACCGGGCTCAATCTCTGGCCAGTGCATTGGGTCGTTTTCGGCTACCTAGCAATTCTAGTAGGCGGACTGCTGTGCATCAGTGCCATAGGAGTTGCCAGTGCATCAGGAGTTGGCCAGAATACAATAACGACCATAGCTACTCTGCTATTTGCACTGTGGGTGTTCTGGTTTGGCCTCATGCTTATACGTCTTCAACCAGAAGCCTAAAAAACACACAACGAGATATCTTGCACCTCTGCGATTGCATCCACAAAGCAGCAAGCATTCTGTTAGCCAGTAGTATTAGGTAGTGACCTGGACTTTTGAACTGACGTCTGTGGCTGGTTCAGGCTGATTATCAGTTAAGGGGGACCTAGCAGTATATATACTCACCTGTAAAATTCTAGCCATCGAGTAAGAGATAAGTAAAATTACGATTGGATATACTTCATAATAGTCTCGCAGCTCATCTATCCATCCCCAAATTAAAGTGCTTCCTAAGAGTGGGATAAGGATTAAAAGCCCCTGTTTTAAGAATAATGGTTTTTCCGACCATTTATAGATAACTAAAAAGCCAAGTATGAGCCATTGTAAATAAGTGAAAATTGGATATGGCTGTAACAAGAAATTAATATTTCTTTTTAGCCAGAATTCAAGAAAAACGCCTTGATTGTGTATAAAAAGCGTATCTATGAAGGTTTTTATACTTATATAGATTCCTATTTGAATTAATAGGATAAATGTATAAGTAGATGAATTTAACTTCTGATGTTTAAAAAAATGTATAGTGTAAATACATGTGAGTAAAATTGTGGTTTCTTTGTTGAGACACGCAAAAACAAACACGAAAAGGTATGATATCCACCTGCGTCTAATCATCATAGCCAACCCTAAGGTAAAAAGGAACAGCGTCGTAAAGTCATAAAGATAGGTGTTGTATCGGTATAGGCAAGGTAAGCCCAGGATTGTTAATAAAGAGACTGCGTCTATAAATCGTTCAGAAGTCTTAAAGACTGCTCGAAAAAAATATCTGAATGAGAATACAAATCCCCACAATGAAGCATACATCAGTATGAGTACCACATAGTATTCACTTGCATAATCGATAGACCAATTTCGATCAGAAAAAAAAGATTTTAGTGTTGTGTGACTCATAGTTAGTTGTGCGATAGCACTGCTTGTTTTTTCAGGTATGCTTAAAATTATCTTATTAGCGATATAAGGAAGTAAAAGTCTATATACAAAAGGTCTAAAGGCAGTACCATCCACCATATTGAATATATATGATTTGTAGTAAGTCTGAATTCCTGGGTTTGTTACTGCTATACAAAATACGAAGGCAGTACTCAAGATTAATATGCAGAGGTAAAGCAACTTATAGGCGTATTTATGATAAAACGAAGTTTTGAACATATTTTCTCCTTTTGCTGCTCGAACGCTGCTCTCATTGAGAATACCAAAGGCTTGAGCTTCTTACCAGAGGGAAAGGGGGACAACTTTTTCTCAATTTGGAAAACTGCAAAGATAGTGCTTACTTATCCCCTTTTCTCTAAGAGAAAAATTTAGTATTATGGGGCTGAGAATATTTGTTATTAGATTAGCTACAGAGTAGATAGATGCAATCATCATTTGTAGACCCACTGCTCTGGCTTGGTCAGCAAGAGCGAAGTATACTACCGCTGGTTGGTAGAGAAAATGAAATGCGACTCATCCGTACTCTCCTCAATACCGTTTTGCACGATGAAACGGTAGGTGCACGGGCACTGACCATCAGGGGAGAAATGGGGGTCGGTAAGTCACGCCTGCTAGCAGAGATCTACGCACAAGCTCAAACCCTGGGTTTTCGTGTCATTAAAGGGCATGCCTATGAGTCAGACAATCTATTTCCCTATTTTCCTTTTATTGAAGCCTTGCGCCCTATCTTGCGTACTCTCTCGTCCGGACAACTGCGCCGTTATCTTGGCCTCCCCTCGCAACAGACTGCTTCTGTACAGACAGCTAAGCAGGAACACCTTTCTACAGCAAATGAAGACGCCAGTGAAGCAAAAAGTGAAATAATTCGTTTTGTCGGAACGCCACTCATAGCTGCACTAGCCCATCTCTTCCCTACCCTCCCAACTTTACTCGATGTAGTCATTACCGCAGAGCAACTTTCCCCGGAGCAAGAGAAATTCCGCCTGTTTGATGCTGTTGCCACATTATTAGAGAGCATGGCACTCGATCAACCGATCCTATTAGGTATCGACAACTTGCAGTGGGCAGATAGTGCCAGCTTAGAACTTACTATGTACCTCACGATGCGCCTCCACCAAAGTCGTGTAGTCTTGATTGGCGTAACGCGTTTTCCTGGAGGATCAAGTCAATGGCCGGGCACGGATAGGCCTACGGCAACAGCAACTTCTGCAGCGACTATGGTAAAAATACTTGGCGAACTGGTACGTCAGAAGCTTCTGACTATCCTCCCACTTGCTGCATTAGATTCGTCTGTCGCCATTCAACATCTCCAAAATCTCTTACCGGGGAAACGTGATGAGCATCTGGAGCAAATATTGCTCACTCGTGCGGGGGGAAATCCTTTCTTTCTGGAAGAATTGGTTCAGGCACTAACACGAAGTCACGCTATTATTCAGCAAGGTGGTACATGGTTACCTAGCAGGTCTATTGAGAATGAACTCCCCAGTGACATTCTGCTGGCAGTTAAACAACGTTTACAGGAGTTGAGTCAAACCTGCCTGGATATCCTTCGTACAGCCTCTCTCTTTGGTCGAACCTTCCCTAAGGACGCACTCTTGAGAGTCATCGAAAGTAACGACCCAGGTACCAATCAGACTGATCCACGCGATTTATCGCCATCGGTAGGGGCCCAATTCACCGTGCACCCTTTGGGTGTTGCGCCCGCCGTTCCCCTTACCAATCAGGCTGATCCACGCGATTTATCGCCATCGGTAGGGGCCCAATTCACCGTGCACCCTTTGGGTGTTGCGCCCGCCGTTCCCCTGAATAGTACTCCCTTGCTTGATGAAGCGGTACTGGCAGGGATCATCACACTTATTCCTTATTCTGCTGCTCATGCTTCTCGCGAGAATAAAGATACTTTGCTCTATTCTATTGAATTTGCATCTCCATCTCCCATGTACACATTCTGCCAGGGCATTGTACAAGAGGTGCTGCGTACAGAAGTACCGTCCCATCGGTTGCCAGGACTGCATCGAGCTATCAGCAAGGCCCTGGAAGCCACATACGGGCAGCATGCAGACGCTCACGCAGCCGAATTGGCACATCATGCCCTTCTAGGAGGTGATAAAGCTGCTATCCTGCAATGGAGCCTGTCAGCTGGCAGAGATGCAGCACAACAGTTGGCCTATCGCGAAGCCATTGGTCACTTTCAACTCGTCCTTAAGCTGCTTGAGAACGGCGAATCCTCCTCAACTGCCCCTTCACCAATACAACTTGCCACCATGATCGGTGATTTCTGGTTTAAGCTGGGCGAATTGGAACAGGCAGAGCAGACCTTCCTGCACGCCATTTCTCTCCTACAACGTGACTCTTCCCTTTCCGATACATCACTAGGTCTATCGCGAGTGAACCGCCATCTGGCTGATATTTACCGCATGCAAGGCAAATACGATTTGGCACTCAGCTATCTACAAGCTGCTTCTACTGCTATCAGCGAGGATCACCAGGATCAGGAATCTACAACTGGGAGTGACGGTCAATTGATAGAAAGTGACGTATCGGTGGCGGATTTCTGGTCTCAAGATCGAAGATCTCAGCTTGATAGACGTAGATCTCCTGCTGAACAGGAGAAACTGGCTGAGCACCTCCAGTTGTTACAGGCGCAAGCTACACTTGACCTTCTCCTAAATCGTGTCAAAGAGGCAGATGCTGCACTCTGGCAATCCCATCAATTAGCTACAGACATTGGAGATCGCAACAGTCAGGCCTTTGCCCTTCACCTTGCTGGCTACCTGCGTGGTTGGGGAGAACGTATCACCGAAGCCATTCGTCTTCAGGAACAAGCTCTCCAGATTTACATTTCCATTGGAGATCCACTCCGAGCGGTTCTAGGCGAACAGCTTCTCGGCGCGATCTATCTGGTGCTAGGTGAGGTGGATCGGGCTTCTATGTATACTCAGCGCGGTTTTGAGCGAGCACGTCGCTACGGAGTGCTCACGCATCTTGGCTGGCTTCACTGGAATTTTAGCGTTATGGCATTGACTCATGGTCAATGGACAGACTGCGCTGCTCATCTCCAAGAAGCTGAGTTTAGTCAGGCACCTCGCCTTAAGCCCGTCCTTTTGCAAACCAAAGCAGAACTGGCTTTCCGCCAGGGACGTTGGCAGGAAGCTAACCAATACTTTCAGGAAAGCATCCAGGCTGCTATTCATACTGAGTGGTACCCCAGCTCATTAGCTCTCTACGGCCACTTTCTCGCCGTCACCGGCCACCATACAAACGCACGCACTCAACTCGACAAAGCCGCTGCACATCCAGAATTACCTGGCTATGCAGGAGATTTTTATATTCCGTTCCTTGCAGAGGGATATTTGCACCTGGAAATATATGATAAAGCAAAAACCTATGTTGAGCGCATTCGTATGCTACGTGGTTTCATGTATTATGGTTACGCAATTGATCGTATCCTTGGAATTGTCGCAGCACAGACAGAAAACTGGTCTCTGGCAGAACAAGCCTTCGAAGATGGTCTGGTCCTCTGCCGACGAGCAAAAAATCAGCCCGAAGAAGCAAGCATTCTCTACGAACAGGCACGCGTCATCTTGATACAGAGCCGTACCCAGCCCCAGCCAATTCAGCAGCAGACGCTGCAACGCCTTCAGCACTCATGTGATCAGGCACAGCAGATTTTCCTTCAATATGGCATGCAACGCTACGTCAATCTGGTTGAGACACTTCAGTCTGGGGTAGAATTGCTGAATAAGCAGAGCCGAGGAGAGATCATACCGAAGGTATCAGTGAGTCCACCGGAGCAAGAACGCGACGAGTTACTCGCACCAGGATATCACCTTGATCTTTCTTTGACGCCACGCGAACTCGAAGTGTTGCGTCTGGTCGCCGAAGGCCATACAGATCGAGAAGTTGCTGATGCCCTGGTTATTAGCCCACGAACAGTCAACCGCCACTTGAGCAATATTTTCGTAAAGCTCAATGTACCCGGAAGGGCAGCAGCTGTTGCCTATGCCATTCGACAAATGTTAGTCTAAATAGGACTGAGGTGATTTTGCATGGATGTTCGATCTTTTAGCCGTCTTGAGCGCAGTTTGGCTTTATTTGCTGGTCTTTTCAACCTGGTCATCGGATTTAGCTTTTTCTTTCTTCCAGAACTCCAGCTCCCACTCTGGCCAACTCCCATCCCTGCCATACTCACACGTTTCATCGGAGCTATCATCCTTGGAAATGGTGTAGGAGCATGCTGGCTTAGCAGGGAACGTGAATGGGCACATGTTCGCCCACTTGCAATCGTCGCCGTAGTCTATGGGACACTGGTCGCACTTGCACTCCTCTATCACCTTTTGTGGCTGCACGCATCATCGCTATTTTGGCTTTACTTTTTATTTGATACACCATTTCTAATTGTATTCTATGCTTTATTTCTTTATCATGATATTATTCCTTTAATGCAGAAGAAAGCGTTTAACAGAATACGCTACTAATCTACATATTAACCTATTGATATATGTGCTATACTGTATCTTGTAGGCATTAAAATCTACCAGCCTTAGCTTTAGATTGGGTACCATTCTAGTGAGGTACATAATAGCCATATTTGGAGAACCTACATGGTAGCACAATCATCACAACCGCAGTATATGACCGTTGATGAGTGGCGTGAGCTGGAGCGACATAGCGATATCAAGCACGAGTACATTGACGGTCAGGTCTATGCCATGGCGGGAGCAACACTGGCCCATGTGCAGATTAGTGCTAACGCTATGCTAGCGCTCAGGAGTGCATTAGGGAATAGGGCATGTTACACGTATATCTCTGATGCAGCTGCCCGTCTCTCTGCCACATGCTATACTTATCCTGATGTGGTAGTGACATGCGACGAGCGCGACCGCCCCTCAACTAAGCTACGAGAAGTGCAGGCTCCACGTGTAGTCATTGAGGTTCTTTCGCCCAAAAGCACAGAAGAGTATGACCGTGGGGAGAAATTTGGCTACTACCGTGAGTGCCCGACCGTGCAGGAGTATGTATTAGTCAACACGAAGCGTCAACTGGTTGAGGTGTTTCGTCGTTCCCCGGAGGGCTGGATGCTCCAAGTCTACGGACCAGATGATGAGGTGGAGTTGACCAGTCTCGGCGTGCATGTCCCGGTAGCAGCACTCTATGAACTGACCGATGTGCCAGAGGTCCAGGGAGGTATCCGTGCCGAATGAGCGAGAGCAATGCCATCTATCGGATGAGTGGCGCACAATGATTCTAGATGCTGTCGAACAGGGAATGACAGTCACTTGGCGACATGACCCTGATCGTGGCGAGTGCTTGGAAGTCATGCACCCAGACGCCCGGGTTTTCTGCTATGTCACAACCCGTGCTGAGCTAGACAAGTTCCTGAGAGAGTGGGTATGAGGATAGAGAACTCGGCTATTGTTGTGAATAGAGCATCAAAAACAAACAATACCCTTCTTTAAGTAATACCGTGCATACGCTTAAATGCCTGTATCTCATCGACAGCTGTCCGGCACCCTCCCGCGGCACGAAGCGACTCGCCTACCTTCGCGACGGCTTGAGCATAAGCTGGATTGGAAAGTACTTCCTCGACTACACGACACAAATTTCTGGCGGTTACTTTCTGGGGGGGTAGCATTTTGCCAACACTCAGTTCTACAATCCGCTTAGCAATCCAAGGATGATCTGCTGCACTTTGCGGCACCACTACCAGCGGGACATCATAATACAAAGCTTCGCTGACACTATTCATACCACCATGCGTAATAAACACGCTAGTCCGCTGCAATATCTCCAATTGCGGGACGAATTTACGCACGATGAAATTGGCAGGCGCTGTTTCCAATAACTCCTGGCTCATACTCTGTCCGACTGCCATAACAACCTGCCAATCTTTGTCTGCAAAAGCCTCGAAACACATGCGGTAAAACGTCTCTCTCTTGTTGAAGATCGTTCCCAGCGAAATGTAGATAAGTGGCTTCTTTTCTAGCACCTCAAAAGGGAATGAGGCTGTCTTCGGGCGAGGCAGGATAGGTGGACCCACAAATTTAAAACGCTTGTGGTCAAAAGAGTTAGCCAGCGGCTGAAAAAGCTTTGAAGTATAAACAATATTAAGCATACCCTTATTGGATAAGATCTCAACGATATGCGGTTTCTTGAAACAATACTTTTTGCTCAATGTATGTGCGAGAGCGCGGCTACGCGCTGTATACTTATACTTGGTTACCAGCGGATGCACTGCTTCTAAGGTAGCAGAAGGAACACTGACAACAATCCTGGTATTCATCAGCAGTCCGGACACTATAGAGACAGTTGGCACTTGCAAAACCAGCCCTACGTAACGGCCCCAAGGACAGAATGCCTCATATGCAATGTAGTCTGGATTGATTGCCCTGACCTCCTGGAGCAGATTGTCAAGCACCCACTGACTTGTTTGCAAGAGACCGTGAACTGTCATTGCTGTATCCAACTCGGCATTGGTAAGATGAGAGGGAAAATCCTGACCGTAGCTGCGAAAGATTGCTCCAGTATCTTCAATAGCCGTTTGGAATTCTTCCGAAGCATAATAGACGACTTGTTCACCGCGGCGCACCAGCTCTGTAACAAGGGGCAAGGTTGAATGAATATGGCCATATGCCAAATAATTAAAGAACACTACAGTAGACAAGGCAGGTTTTCTCCTATATAAGTTATCTGCTTGATTATGCAAGTAACATAGTTTTTTCGCTACCCTTGATGCTGAGACGAATCAACGAACAGTTTGAAGCGACCGTAGAGGTGCTTGCACACCTTCTGCAACAGGCTCTAGCATATCTGGGTCTTCATCAAAGTGCTGCACCATCGATATATCTTTCAGAAAAAATGCTGCTAGAATAGCTCCCACACTGAAGACAAGGACCGCTATAAACCCATTACGGAGAGCCACGGCCAGAGCAGGCTTGAGTGCCTCAAACACCTGGTTGAGATGATCCCGTGTTTGTTGCACGGTCCGAGCCGCCAAAACGGTTACAATATGATTATACCAGGGACTGGCAGGGACATGTGCTACGGCATTATTGACCGCAAACTGCTGTGATTTTTGGACTATCGTATCACGATACGCAGGATTCATCAATATCTGCGGATCGGTTGCCGCCTTCAGATCTGCCGATGCAATTTGCTTCACAAGCGTCGAGGGGAGACGCCTGACAACATCATTGGAGAGACTGAAATTCACCACAGCACCGATAACCGCTACGCCCAGGGTCTGGCCAAGCTGACGCAGATAGTTCACCGCACCGGTACCCACACCTAGTTGTCTGAGTGGAAGTGCATTCTGTGCTACCAACGTCAGCACCGGGAAAAGTGAACCTATTCCAACGCCCGTGATCGACATGAAGATGGCTGCATCCAACAGGCTCGTCGCGGAAGTCATCTGCGTCAATAAAAACGCACCAACGGCCATGATACATGTTCCTAGAATCACAGCAACCTGATAGCGCTTACTAAAGGTAACCATTGCCCCAAAAAGAACAGCACCAACAATGATACTCACTAGCAGTGGTGTCATTTCCAGCCCAGTATCAGTTGCTGATACCCCAAGCACGCCCTGAAAAAAGAATGGCAAGTAGATCGCCAGCCCCATTAAGATCATCCCGAGCAGCAACGAGAGAGCCAGATCTGCCGCGAACACCTGGTTGCGGAAAAGTGAGAGTGGTAGAATAGGTTCAACAGCGAATTGCTCGGCAAAAAAGAACGATATATAGAGCATACCTGCGGTAACCAGAATGGCAATTACCTGCGGCGCATTCCAGCCAATAGCTCGATCGGAGCCCCAGGTGAGCCCCAGCAGCAGACAGATAGTAGCAGCAGCAACCAACAATGAGCCAATGAAGTCGATGCGGCGCACAGCAGCCCAACCGGTAAAACGATTAGTACGAACAGAGATGCCTGAGGGAAGACAGATCAACAACGCTGCCAGGGCAACAATCCCCAGAGGAAAGTTGATGTAGAAAACCCAGCGCCAGCGAGTGGACTCAGTCACTACAGGCTCTAGCAGCGGCCCACGATCAGTGAGCCATCCGCCGACAGATGGGCCAACAAGACTTGAGAAGCCATAGACAGCACCAAAAATGCCCTGCCATTTTGCTCGCTCTGCTGGAGGAAAAATATCAGCGATCACAGTTCCAACCAGTGCCATACCAATCCCGGAACCGCAGCCCTGTATTGCACGAAAGACGATGAGCTGATACATAGTCTGAGAAGCACCAGCCAGCAGCGAACCCAGCAGGAAAATCGTGGTACCAGCGAGCAAAAATCCCTTCCGCCCAAATTGGTCAGAAAGCTTTCCCACAATAGGGATCATAGTGATTGCTCCCAGCAGGTACGCATTCACTACCCACGTATAACGGTCAAAGCCATGCAGGGAACCAATGATCTTTGGCATTGCTGTGCCAACTATGGTTTGGTCCAAAGCTTCTAACAAAAGCGTCAGTATCAGAGTGGCCAGTACACTAAAAAGGGCAATGCCTCGTAAGCGACGACCACCTTCCCGCGCTTCTGAGACTGTTTGTGTATTCAAATGCTTGCCTCGTGAGAACCATTGGGCTCCCCCATTTCATTCTAGGCGAAATAGCCCCTAGATTAAGTATCTAACTGAAAGGTCCCTCTCACTACCAGTCTATTCTGTAGAGGATACCAAACGGAAGAGATTTTTGCCATAGTAGCTCGCAGAAGTCCTAAGCCGTGAAAGTTGGCGAACCGATCATCAGCTCTCCTACGAGACCCTCTCTAAAAGATACCTCACCAGTAGAGATTTTTACTAGGGGGCAAAGGGGACAAATTACAATGCATTTCCTTACTCTTTTAAGTTTCTTTACAATTCTTTGATCCTTTCCTCATGAGTCCATGCTAACGTTGGGATTGTAGAAGTTTTAGACCGGGCTACCGGAAAGCTTCGTTCCCCTGACTATATAAACAGGTATTTCATTCACATTATAGTAGGAAAGATTGGACTGACATACATATCGTTGGTTTACTTCCTATGACGGTTCATACTTCCGCGAACCGCGATAGAAAACCTGTTGAGCAATCATTCACCAGGAAATTGGGAATCGTAAGAAAAGGAGAGAATTATTGTGGCTACGCCTCACTTATCACGTTACTTAGCGGGCACCTTTGCATTATGCTGCTTATCAGCCATGACTCTTGTCAGCTGTGGTGGATCCAACACAACTACTACTTCTAATGGCTCTACTACTACAACATCCGCGCCAGCAACAGCCACAACCTGCGCTCAGCTTCGTGCGCGTTCACGTCCAGTCACAGGTACTATCCAGAGTGTAAGCGGACAGACGGTACATATCACCCAAAGTACTGGCGGGAGTGTCGACGCAACCTATTCGGATACCACCCGTATTACACAGCAGAAATTGGTAACAGAGTCTCAAGCTACTTCTGTGCTACAACAGGGAGCCAATGTTAACATCCAGGTACAACAGAATTCGAATGGCTCCTATACTGCAACATCGATCAGTTTAATACAAGGCGGCCAGGGGCAGAATGGAGCGGGACAAGGTGGTCAGGGCGGAACACGAGCAGGACAAGGGCGGGGGCAGGGCAATAATGCAGCTTGTTTTGGAGGCGGGCGAGGGCGTGGTACTGGTAACGGTAACGGCGGTGGTCAGGGCAATGGTCAGGGTGGCCGTTCATTTCTTGGTACCATTGGGCAGATCAATGGCAACACTCTCACGGTCATGGATAGGCAACAGAACAGTTATACCATCACGTTAGCACCTGACACAAAGATTATCCAGACTACTTCTGTATCCACTAGCAACGCCTCTAGCGTGCTTCAGACTGGTATGGGTATCCGTGTAATGGGGCAAAACGCTAATGGAGTAATAACGGCCACATCTATGAGCATTTACCCTCCGGGACTTCTCCCAAATCCGACGCCTACTCCAAGTAATCCGTAGGGAGGTTTCTATTGATATAGGCTTGTTTATTGTTATAAGAAAGGATAGGTAGAGCCACATTATCTGGTGGCCGGGCTCAAAAATATAATTAAATCGACCTCAAATGATTAGGGTCCCCACCTTTTAATGCGGTTCTACGGAAAGGATACCAAGTCCACGTGAAGTATTGGCTTTGAGCACTAAGCTCAGGGCATAGGATCAGAAGTCTGGCTATGTTCACAAGAACTTCTTTTTCACGGGATATGGTACATATTGATCACGAGGATGATCTATGCTAGAAGAATCAGATACCCTGCTCCAGCCGTTGGTAGATGAAGACGTGTTGGATGCCGATGCGATGAATCATATCCCAGAGACCCGGACACCACGCCGACGCCGACGGCGCAGCTGGCTGGTCGTGACGATCATCGTACTTGTAATCGGGCTCATTGGCGGTGGTGGCGGGCTCTATTGGTGGCTCAATAGGCCCCCCTCTGTCCGATATATACAAGCTACAGTAACAACTGGCAATATTAACGTAACAATCGCTGCCACGGGCTCCATCACTCCCAATGCGCAATACAACTTGAACTTTCCCATTGCTGGTCAGATCAGCGCTATCAATGTTAAGGTTGGTCAGCAGGTGACGCAGGGTCAGGTGCTGGCGACGATAACCCCTACTCAAACACCAACTAATGCGAACAATACCAATACAGCTAATACTAATCTCGTAGCTCCCGGAAATGCCACTGTTGAGGCTATTAATGGCGCAGTGGGCGAGCAGATCGGCTCAAATGGCACAGCTATTTCCAGTACTGGCACTTCTGGTTCTGGTGGTGGTTCTGGCAACAGCTCCAGCTCTGGCAGTAGCAATCAGTCATTTATGGTTTTGGTCGATACCAGTCAGTTGAACATCGCGGCTCAAGTCAACGAAGTGGATGTCAGTAATGTCCAGTTGGGTCAGGCCGCAACGTTCACCGTATCTGCCTATCCCAACAATAAATTTAATGCGTCAGTCACAAATATTAATACAGTCGGTCAGACCGTCTCAAATATTGTAACCTATACTGTGACACTGACTGTCGATCAAACCAGTATACCGTCCAATGTTCATCTCTATCCCGATATGACAGCGACAGCCAATATCACCACCCAACAACGCATTGCGACATTGCTCATTCCTGCAGCCGCATTGACCTTTGCCAGTAGCCAACGTGCTCGTAGTACGCAAGGTGG